>Ga0105048_10020250_pt1 | contig 10157 bp, 10 predicted proteins | sample MAT05_FD_78382 | JGI IMG/M metagenome (GOLD analysis project Ga0105048, IMG submission 78382) | Freshwater microbial communities from Lake Fryxell liftoff mats and glacier meltwater in Antarctica - MAT-05 | ecosystem: Environmental > Aquatic > Freshwater > Ice > Liftoff microbial mat | place... | reverse complement strand
GCCTGGGAGGCAAAGGCTTTTGACATGCGTGATTCCTTGATGTCGGAAGGATTTTAACCAAACGTCATCAATTACGAATAGTTGAATCACAAAGCCACCTCGCCGCCTGCGCCGCCAGGTCGTCCAGCGGCAGCTGGCCATCAAGCGTCAACACGCGCGCCTCACAGGTCGGCTCTTGCAAGGTCTCGAACTGGCTGGCCACCAGGCTGGGCGGGTAAAAGTGGCCGGGCCGATTGCCGACACGTCTGAGCGACTCGGCCTGGGTGATGGCCAGGTGCACAAAATGCAGTGAATGTGCACCTCGCCGCAAGGTCTCGCGGAAAGCAGATTTCAGGGCCGAACATGTCAGAACTGCACCTTTGGGTTGTTTGACAAGTTCAGCGGCGAGCGTTTGCAGCCAATCTGCCCGGTCTGCATCCGTCAAGGCCACGCCCTGCTGCATTTTGGCAATGTTGCTGGCGGGGTGAAAATCATCGCCTTCTATCAGCGGCAAGTTCAGTTGACGGGCGATACGCTGGCCCAGCGCCGATTTGCCGCAGCCAGCCACGCCCATCACCACAACATGAATCGCAACCGATGCTACATCAGACTTCATGGCCTGAAGTGTAGAACCTGCAGCCTGATGTCAGGCCGTTATCACGTGCTGCGCCTGAGCATCAGGATGCAAGCCACGCCGTGTACGAAACGACCAAAGGCCCAACCCGCCTGATGCGCTGCATGGCTTGGGCTTCAAGGTTGGGCATGAGCTAACGATCAAACTATCGGGCTTTTCAGCCCGCTGAAATTGCGCTACGCTATTGATTCTTAAAACGCATCAATCCAATTTTTACTGTCATGCTGAATTCCTTGATCCATGTCCGCACCCGGCCAATAGCCGCAGGCCAGCTGCGTGCCTTTGAGGCGGTGGCACGGCAGCTGAATTTTCGCGCTGCCTCTGAAGAGCTGGCGCTCACGCAGTCGGCCATCAGCCGGCAAATCCAGGCGCTGGAAGAAGATGTGGGCGTGACTTTGTTTTTACGCCACACGCGGGCGGTTGAGCTGACCAGCGCAGGCGCGCAACTGCTGCGGGCCGTGCTGCCGTCCCTGGAGCGTATCGATAGCGCGGTGCGTATCATTCGCCAGAGCGCCGGGCGTAAAAGTGTGGCCATCAGCACCTGGGCATCGTTTGCGTCGATGTGGCTGATCCCCCGGCTGGAGATGTTTCAGCGCGCCCATCCTGACATCGATATCCGCATTGATGCCACCGACTCAGCCGTTGACCTGGAGACCACAGACGTCGATCTGGCCCTGCGCTACAGCGCGCCCGCGCATGTGCCCAGCCATGCGGTGCGCCTGTTTGGCGAGCAACTCACGCCGGTGGCCAGCCCGTGGCTGATCAAAAGCGGCACCCGTATCAAAAAGCCATCGGACTTCGCGCAGCACGCGCTGGTAGAGGCCAGTGACGCGCACCGCAGCCAGCACATGGAATGGCTGACCTGGCAACGCTGGTTTGAAGCGCAGGGTTTGAAAACTTTTGCACCCAAGCGCTGGCTGTACTTCAACTATGCACACCAGATCGCGCAGGCCGCCTTGACCGGGCAAGGCATTGCACTGGCTCGAATGCCCTTGGTGGCAGACAGCCTGGCCTCAGGCGATCTGGTCGAGGTGCTGCCCAATATGCGGATTGACTCGCCACTGGCCTACTGGCTGATTGTTGGCCCGCGCACTGCCGCCCGGCCTGAAGTAGCGGCGTTTTGCGACTGGCTAATGGCGCAGGCACTGCTGACGCGCGAGGCGATTGGAGATGTCGCAGACCCCGATACGTTGGATAACCTGGACTGAAGAGCCTGGATTAAAGGGGCTGTCTTTCAATAACCCGTCGAATCATTCAAGTCTTGCAAAGTGGCCGGAATATCACGACTGCCATGCAAGACGCGAATCAATGCAATCTGATCCTCGCGTTCGATATAAAAAACGACTTGCGGGAAACGTGAGCAGATGGAAAAGCGCAGGCCAGGAATATCCAGTACGTGGGCATAACGCAGTGAGCCCGTACCAGGATGGCGCTGAATATGCTCATACGCCTTTTCAATCGCATCCAGGAAATCCAGTTCCATCTGCGGCGCTTCAGCCGCGTGATAGGCAAGTGCCTGCTCAACGTCCAGGTCGGCTTGCTCAAGCCGCACCAATGGTTTCATGTCTTTTTACGCTGCTCTGCCCGCTTGCGCAAACTTTGAAAGTAAGCGGCATCTGCCAGCCCTGCAGCCGGAGACTCCAGGCCTTTGAGCATCATGGCCCGAAGCTGGCTACGGTCTTTGTCACGCCGGATGAGCGCGCGTACATACTCGCTTGACGTGCCGAAACCCTCCTGGCTGACGCACTGATCGACATACGCTTTCATGCTGTCAGGTAACGAAATATTCATGGTTGTCATGCCATGAGATTAACAGTTTGGCAAATTTTGGCAAAACTACAGCTAAATTGGCCACACCACCCCGTTGTCATTCAGCAGCGCGTCCAGCGGCACATCGTGCGGCTCGGGCGCCATGTCAGGCAGGTAGCCGTTGGTGTAGCCCAGGCCTACGGTAAACGGTTTGGGCAGTAGCGCCGCCAAAGTCCGGTCATAAAAGCCACCGCCATAGCCTAATCTAAAGCCGCCCGGCCCATAACCCACGCAGGGCACAAACAGCAGTGTCGGCACAATGATTTGGGTGTCTTTGGGTTTGGGAATGCCATAGGCGTCATCCTCCATGGGGCAGCCAGGGTACCAGGCATGAAATGTCAGGGTTTTGTGTACTTTGTCGACCACTGGCAGGCCAATTCGGCGCGGCTGGGGCGAGTCCAGCAGCTCGCCATCCTCCTTCCAGCGGTGCAGGGCGGGTAGCGGGTCAAACTCACCCTTGATGGGCCAGTACGCGCCAATCACCTCGTCGGTGCGGCCAAACAGCCAGATACGCATCACGCGCTGTAACAAATCAGCGCGCTGCAGGCGATCAGGCAGGTTCAGGCGTTCTTCAATCAGGGCTTTGCGGGTATTAATTTTGTCCATAATGGCCTGATGCTATACAAATTTCTTTTCAGCACTTTATTGGTCGCTTTTTTATGCCCGGTTGCCACCGCCCAAAGCGCGAAGGGCGACAACCTCATCATTGATATGAACCAGGCCTTCAAGCGTGGAGATCGTAAAAAACTAACCACCCTGCTGCCGCAAGCCAAAGGCCACGCGCTGGAACCCTATGCTGCATACTGGGAGCTTAAAGCCCGACTGGGAGAAGCCACAGCGCAAGAAGTGCAGGACTTTTATGCGCGCTACCCCGGCACTTATCAGGAAGACCGCCTGCGCAACGACTGGCTGCTGCTGCTGGGTCAGCGGCGCGACTGGGCAGCATTTGCAGCGGAGTACCCCAATTTCCGCATGGGCGACGACAGGGAAGTACGCTGCTATGCGTTGCTGGTCGAGCATTTGAAAAACCCTGCAGCAGATGCCAGGCTGGCCGATGAGGTGCGCAAAAACTGGTATGCCCAGCGCGATGCAGATGATGGCTGCCGCGCCGCTGCCGAGCGGCTGGTGGGTAGCAAAAACCTGAACGTCCAGGACGTGTGGCAAAAAGCCAGGCTGGCGCTGGAAGCCAATCGGCCTAGGGCCGCGCGTGATGCGGTAGCCATCGTCTCGCCAGAATCGGCCGCTATGGTGGCTGAGCTGATTGACAGCCCAGCCCGATTTTTAACCGAGAAAAACATCGCCATCCGCAGCACCCGCAAAGAGCTCATCACGCTGGCGCTTGTAAAAATGGCCAGCGCAGACCAGGCTGGCGCAGAAAGCGCCGCCGCCATGATGGATACCAAATGGGGCAGCCAGTTGACGGCTGAAGAGCGCAACTGGGTCTGGGGCTTGATTGGCAAACAAACCGCCACTCGCCTGGGCACGTTGCCAGCCAGTGCAGCACTGGCGCATTTTGGCAAAGTCAGCAAGCTCACTGACTTGACTGATGACATGCTGGGCTGGAAGGTACGTGCCTCCCTGCGCGCCGGCGCGCAACCCAGGTGGCGCGACGTGCTGGCGGGAATCAATGCCATGAGCGAAGCAGCCAGGCTCGACCCCACCTGGGTTTACTGGAAGGCGCGCGCGCTGATCGCAACAACCCAGGCGGGCAACCCTGAGGCAGTGGCACTGTACCAGTCGATCGCGTCTGTTCGCGGCTTTTACGAGCAACTGGCGCTTGAAGAGTTAGGCCAGAAAATCACCGTACCCCAAAAGCCAGCGCCCATCAGCCTCGAGGAAAAAGAAGCCGCACGCCTGAACGCCGGGCTGAACCGCGCCGCTTACGCGATAGCCATTGGCCTGCGGCCCGAGGGTGTGCGTGAATGGAACTACAGCACCAATCTGGCCAAGCCCGGCGGCATGACCGACCGCGAGCTGCTGGCCGCCGCGCAATTTGCCTGCGACAAACAAATCTGGGACCGCTGCATCAACACCAGTGAGCGCACCAAGGGGGTGATTGACCTTGAGCAGCGCTTCCCGATGCCATTCAGAGACGCAGTCGTCAAGCGCTCGCAAAGCATCAACCTCGACCCGGCCTATGTGTATGGCCTGATCAGGCAGGAAAGTCGCTTCATCATGGACGCGCGCTCTCACGTGGGCGCGTCCGGTCTGATGCAGGTCATGCCAGCGACTGCCAGAGAGACGGCACGCCGGATTGGCCTGACAGGCTTCACCGCAGACCAGATCACCGACCGTGACACCAACATTGCAATTGGTACCGGCTATTTGAAGATGGTGCTGGACGACGTAGGCGGCTCCATGCCCATGGCCGCCGCCGCCTACAACGCAGGCCCAGGCCGCCCAAGAACCTGGCGCGGCCAGTCAGGCAGCCCCACCATAGACGCCGCCATCTGGGCTGAAAGCGTGCCTTTTTCCGAGACCCGCGACTATGTAAAAAAAGTGCTCAGCAACACCACCAGCTACGCCGCCATTTTGACCGGCCAGCCCCAGTCCTTGAAAGCTCGTATGGGTACCGTCGGGCCGCGTGATGCGAGTCAGCCAGAAACGGACAAGACTTTGCCTTGATGTCTATTTGTTAAAAATTTGCTACTTAAATAATAGCTTCTCACGCCCGTATTCATTGGGCTAAAGCACTAAAACGCACCTGAAAATGGCCTTTTTTCGGCGAAATTCATAAGAGCCACCTTAAAATTGCTTTAGACTGCCAAACTGTGAATTATTCCGACCAACTCGACACTCTTTTGCGCCCTGTCAGCAACGCGAAACCCTTGGTGCTGGACTTGTTTGCGGGCTGCGGTGGTCTGGCGCTGGGTTTTGAAGCGCAAGGCTTTGAAACACTGGGTTTCGAGATGGATGCTGATTGCTGCGCCACCTATAAGCACAACCTCAAAGGTGATTGCATTCAGGTCAAGCTGGATACGGATTACGTTTTTCCTAAAGCCCAGGTGGTCATTGGTGGGCCGCCATGCCAACCCTTTAGCGTCGGTGGGCATCAAAACGGCATTCGGGATGCACGCGACGGATTTCCCGCTTTTATTTCTGCCGTAGAGCAAGCGGAACCGGATATCTGGATGTTTGAAAACGTCCGTGGTTTGATGTATCGCAACAAAGACTATCTGGATGTCATCATTGCAGAGCTTGAGGGCTTGGGGTACGTGGTTGAATTCAAGTTGCTCAATGCCGTTCATCACGGTGTCCCACAAAACCGCGAGCGCGTGATTGTTGTCGGTCATCGCGGTGAATTCAACTACCCCGCCATACAAAATCCACGTATCACAGCCGGCCAAGCGCTGGAAAAGCTTGCAGTGCAAACGCAGGCAGATTCAAAATTTTTGACGGCGAGTATGGACACCTACGTTGCCAAATATGAAAAAGCGTCCAGCTGCATCACGCCCAGGGATTTGCACCTTGACCGCCCAGCGCGAACCGTAACCTGCCGCAATCTGGCCGGTGCTACCGGTGATATGCACCGCGTTGTTCTGCCCGATGGCCGCCGCCGCCGGCTCACGGTACGCGAAGGCGCCCGACTGCAAAGCTTTCCAGACTGGTTTGTATTTCAAGGCAGCGAGACCAGTGCGTACAACCAGATTGGCAACGCCGTCCCGCCCATGCTGGCGTACAACATTGCCGCCAGCTTTAGAGAGTATTTGGAGTCAACGCTGCGCCTGGACAAAACGGGTATTCAAAAGCGTCGCCATCCAGCGCAGCTTCAATTGTTGGCTGCGTAGGGTCTATGGCTCGCCTAACCAATCTCCAGGTTCGAGTCAAAGAGGCGCTAGACATACTGGAGGTACTGGGTGTGCCTCTGGTGGGGCTGACACCCAGGCGCAAAGAAAGAATGGCCAAGGCATTTTTAGTTGTTGCGGGCTTGAACCCTAAAATACCTTGGCGCGACGTCAAAAGTAGCAGTGATGGTTTTCAGCTCTTGTCTCGCCAAGTTATTGCCACCATGAATTTGCATTGGGGTGAGTCAATAGCCGACAGTTCTTATGACGACATAAGACGCAAGGATCTGGTGCTGCCCGTTGCAGCGCTGGTTGTACTCAATAGCGCCAAGAATCCAGACGCAAACACCAATGACGGTACGCGCGGTTTTGCGCTCAACCCTGCTGCTGCCAAAGCAATACGCACGTACGGCACGTCAGAATGGATTCAAGAAGTGGCTCAGTTTTTAGAAGGCCGACAGTTGCTTGCCGAGGACTTCAAACGAAACCGCAACCTGGCGCGTATCCCGGTTCAAATCAAAGATGGCTTGATGTTGACATTCAGCCCCGGCGGACACAATCTGCTGCAAAAACAGATTATTGAAAGTTTTTTACCTGTTTTTGGTTTTGGTGCGCAGGTTTTGTATGTCGGTGATACGGCTAACAAAACCCTGTTTGTAGACCAGGTCGGCTTGGCTGACGTGGCGTTTTTTGAGCTCGGGGATGATAAATTACCTGACGTCGTGGCCTATTCGAGAAGCAAAAACTGGTTGTATCTCATAGAAGCGGTGACGACAGTAAACCCGATTTCAGAAATGCGCCGTAGAACGCTGAGTATGCTCACAGCTAAATGTACAGCTGACGTTATTTACGTCACTGCGTTTGCAGATCGAACCACCTACCGGAAATTTGCCCACGATATCGCTTGGGAAACTGAAGTCTGGATTGCAGACGCGCCTGAGCACATGATTCACTTCAACGGGGATAAGTTTTTAGGGCCCCATAAATAGTCTGACTATGTTTTTTATAGCTTCTCACGCCCGTATTCATTGGGCTAAAGCACTAAAACACACCTTAAAATAGCCTTTTTCAGGCAACCACATTCAAAAAACGGTAAATTACCCCTATGAAAAAAATTCTCGTCCTCGGTGGTACTGGTTTTGTGGGTCGTCACCTGTGTGAAAAGCTGGCGGAAGGCGCGTACCGCACCACGGTGTTGACGCGGCGCCGCGCAAGCGCCAGCCACTTGCAAATGCTACCCATGGTGGACGTGATTGAAGGCTCGGCTTATGACGCAGCTGCGCTCACGCCGCTGTTGGCCGAACACGATGCGGTAGTGAGCCTGGTGGCCATCCTGCACGGCACTGAAGCTGCCTTTGACAAGACGCATGCACAGTTGCCTTCGGGACTCGTCAAAGCTTGCGATGTCGCAGGGCAGCGGCGCATTGTGCATGTCAGCGCTCTTGGCGCAGATCTCAACGCAGCATCGATGTACCAGCGCAGTAAAGCGCGCGGTGAGGCGGTGTTGGCCAGCTCCGGGCTGGACGTCAGCGTGTTGCGACCCAGTGTTATTTTTGGCGCCGAAGACAAATTTTTAAACACCTTTGCTTCTCTTCAAAAAATCTTTCCGGTCATCCCGCTGGCCGGCAGTACTGCCCGGTTTCAGCCCGTGTGGGTCCAAGACGTGGCAGCAGCACTGGTCAAGTGCCTGGAAGACAATTCAACCATCGGCAAAACCTTTGAAGCCTGCGGACCAGAGATTTTTACGCTCAAGCAACTGGTGCAATTGGCCGGGCAGTATAGCGGCAACAGCAGGCCGGTGTTTGGCCTGCCCGATGCCCTGGCGCGAGTTCAGGCAATGCTGATGGAGCTGGCCCCGGGTGAGCCCATCATGAGCCGCGACAACCTCGACGCCATGAAGGTTGACAACATCGCCAGCGGCAAGCTGCCAGGCCTGCAGGCCTTGGGCATCACGCCGTCCGCCCTCAGTGCAGTGGTGCCGTTTTACCTGGGCGCGCAAGGCCTGCGCAGCGGGCTGATGGCCAAGCGCAAGACGGCTGGGCGGTTTTAAAGCCCCCACGTTCACTCGCTTCGCGTAGCTCTCTGCCCCCCGAGGGGGCTAATTTCCCTTGGGGCGGCCCTGCGGGAAATTGTTATCTCCAAAGCCGCATCAGTAGCGCTCGAATTTTGCATTAACCTGTTGCGCGCAGTACGCTAGCATGGCTTACTTACGAAAGAAACCCCCATGCTAAAGCTCTACATTGGCAATAAAAACTACTCCTCCTGGTCCATGCGGCCTTGGGTGCTGTTCAAGCAAGTCGGTATTGAGTTTGAAGAAATCAAAGTCAGGTTTGATTCGTTTGAGGCGGATTCGCAATTCTGCAAAACGATGGCACCAGTCAGCCCAACTGGCAAGGTACCAGTGCTGGTTGATGGTGATTTTGTGGTGTGGGACACCTTGGCCATTGCTGAATATGCGGCTGAAAAATTTCCTGAAAAGATTCTCTGGCCGCACAGCAAACAGGCGCGTGCCAGGGCTCGCAGCATCTGCGCTGAAATGCACAGCGGCTTTGGCGCGCTGCGCTCGGCTTGCCCGATGAACATAGAGGCCAGCCTGCCCGAGGTTGGTCAGCTGATCTGGCGCGACAAACCTGCCGTACGTGCGGATGTGGCGCGTACTGTGGCAATGTGGAGCGAGCTGTTGCAAACGCATGGCGGCCCCATGTTGTTTAGCGATTTCACCATTGCAGACGCTTACTTTGCACCCGTGGCCATGCGTTTGAAAACCTACGCTCTGCCCGTACCTGCCACCATTACCAGCTATATCGACAGGCTGTGCGCTACTTCGGGCGTAAAGGCCTGGATGGATGACGCGTTGCTTGAGAACGATTTTCGGGACTTTGAAGAGCCGTACCGGCTATACAGCCCGCGCTAAAACCATAGTCGGGTAATTTGAAGCAAGCTCGTTAAACTGACACCATGGAAATTTTCATGGTCGGTGGTGCGGTTCGTGATGCCTTGCTTGGCTTGCCTGTGCAAGACCGCGACTGGGTGGTGGTGGGCAGCACGCCTGAGGAACTGGTGGCGCGCGGGTTTTTGCCCGTCGGCAAGGACTTTCCGGTTTTCCTCCACCCGACCACCAAAGAAGAATACGCATTGGCCCGCACCGAGCGTAAAACTGCGCGCGGTTACCACGGCTTTGAGGTGTACGCCGCGCCGGATGTGACGTTGGAACAAGACCTGGCGAGGCGTGATCTTACTATTAATTCAATAGCTTCTTGCGCCCTGATTGATTGGTCTACAGAGCAATTTGGCACCGATTTTGAGATGAATCCTGCCGACTTGATTGATCCATTCGGCGGTCAGCGGGACATTCAGGCCAAGGTCCTGCGCCACGTTACTGATGCTTTTCGGGAAGACCCGGTGCGCATCCTGAGAGTGGCGCGTTTCGCTGCGCGGTTTGCAGACTTCAGTGTGGCGCCGGAGACGATGCAGCTGATGAAAGACATGGTGGCACATGGCGAAGCTGATGCGCTGGTCGCCGAGCGCGTGTGGCAAGAGCTGTCGCGCGGCCTGATGCAGGCCAAACCATCACGCATGTTTGAGGTGCTGCTTGAAAGTGGCGCACTGCAAAAGCTGCTACCCGAGGTGGCAAAACTGTGGGGCGTGCCGCAGCGCGCTGAGTATCACCCGGAAGTTGATACCGGTATCCATCTGATGATGGTGCTGGATATGGCAGCGCAACTTGACGCCCCGCTTGCAGTGCGGTTTGCCTGCTTGACGCATGACCTCGGCAAAGGGACGACTCCCGCCGATGTTTTGCCCAAACACATTGGCCACGAACTGCGCAGCGCGAAATTGTCCAGGGCAGTTTGCGAACGTTTGCGCGTACCAGTAGAGTGCCGCGAGCTGGCCGATGTGGTGGCCATGGAGCACGGCAACCTTCACCGCAGCGCCGAGTTTGGCGCGGC
>Ga0105048_10020248_pt1 | contig 10157 bp, 4 predicted proteins | sample MAT05_FD_78382 | JGI IMG/M metagenome (GOLD analysis project Ga0105048, IMG submission 78382) | Freshwater microbial communities from Lake Fryxell liftoff mats and glacier meltwater in Antarctica - MAT-05 | ecosystem: Environmental > Aquatic > Freshwater > Ice > Liftoff microbial mat | place... | reverse complement strand
TGGCTCGGCGGGCAACCTAGACGCCTACACCAAGGCTCATCTCGCCGAGGCTCGCGTTCGAATCGAGAAGGCTCTCGATGCCGACTACGTCATCAATGCCAACAACGGCGGCGGTTTCTTCCCCTTCGGCATGCCCGCCACCGATGGCTCAAACCTTCGCGGCTATCGCGCTACCTGGAACGAAAAGCCTTCGGTCGTCCAGCCGAACACACCCGCTCCAAACGGTCAGGGCGCTCCCGAAATGCCATGATCCATTCAGGTCCTATGTAATTGGCCTTTGCTGATTCAATCGACATCGCGGCTCGCTCATGAGTTAATTAATTAGCCCAGAAGCCAGCCAGTAAATTAGCTAAACGAGAGGTGGTGCCAAAGGGCATCGCCTCTTTTTCCTTTTTTGCCAATCTCATTTGGACTTGAACAAACAGGGTGTCGAATTGCTCCGGTTTACTTCTGGCGAACGTCTGTGCACATTTACACCAACCAACGGCGTGAGCCACGCCCAATATTGGTGGTAGATATTTTTACGCGAATCCGTACAAGGACCCAGAGCAAGGCCTCGCACATCATTTGTTTCCACACACTGTCCACAACTCGTGTTCACGCCATGTTTAATGAGATTTTTCGGCACCTTTTCCCATTCCGTGCGAATAACCATTGGTACATGGCGTTGAAAATACAGCCTTGGTTACCGGTCTATACGCCAAAAGCTCGATGGCCTAATTTTCTGAGTTGTTCTACTGAATTCTTCGCTGGTATGACCCGGTCTTAACTGCCTGTTCGTCAAGAACGTTTAAAAAGCTTTCTTGCCTCGTATTCGCTTCCACATATTCGTTGCAACACGATCATCTAGCGCCTGCGGTTTGATCGTTCGAGAGAGAGGCTATCCAGCGATCACGTCACGAACTTTGTTCGTGTGCGTCCGCTATTTCGACGATCTTTCGATGAAGAAACGATCCTCTGCTATGAACACCGTTGCTCGCAAACCCATCCTCTGCAATGTCTTGCATCGGCTCGCAAACTTGCACGCCGTATTGCACGTCGCCTTGCTCGCGCGTGCCGCGACCCGCGAATGTGCTGTTGGCGCGATGTTCATCAGTTTCACTGCGGCACACGCATTGGGCCCAATTGACGGCAACGAACCTGTAGAAGAATCACCCGAGTCTTCGCTCTTGCCCTCGCTCAATGATCTGGTTCCACGCGCCAACCAAGAACTCATCCGCCAACCCGGCACGGTTATCGCCCGCGAAGGCTTCTTGAACCTTCGCACCGGCGATGTTCGCGTCGCCGACGAAGTGGATCTGCTCGAAGCGACCGGCGCCCGCGCCCTCGCCAACGGCGACAAAAACACCAACCCAGCCATCGCTTGGCCCGCCAACGCCAACCAAGGTCTACGTGCCAAGCCACTCGTGCTCATCCTCAATGCGACACTCACGCCAACTGACCACGCAACGCTCCAAGCTTTAGGCATTCGGCGGATGGGGTATTTGCCCAGCAACGCCTATATCGTCGATGTCTCTCCGCTGGACCTGAACAAACTCGCCGACCTTTCCAAGCTTGGATTTGTTGCTTCCCTCATCGAATATCGCGATCAGTGGAAGCTCGATCCTTGGCTGCTCCGCGGGGCAAACGCCCGCAATTGGAAGTCGACTTCGCGTCAAGGTCTTGCCACTCCGCACGGCACCGACCATGCGCGCGTCGCCGCGATCGTGCATGGGTTTGCCAATGTCACGCTCACCAAGCTGCGCCAAGAAATCGAAACCATTCCAGGCGTGGATGTGTTCTCCAACGAACTGGTGATGGAAAATTGGACGCTCTCAATCACGCTGCCTGATCGTGCCGCGGCTCAGCTTGCAACGCTCCCAGGCGTTCAGTTTGCCGAGATGACTCCCGAGTACGCGCGGCACAGCAACTCAACCACGCGATGGGTTGTACAAAGCAATATCAGTGGCGTCTTCCCGCTGCACGCACGCGGACTCTTTGGCCAAGGCCAGATCATGGGCTTCATGGACTTTGGGATGGCGTGGCAACACTGTTCGTTTCTTGATGCAGCAAATCCAATTGGGCCCAACCACCGCAAGATCGCAGCGTACAACGCGCCACTCACCTATGACCAGCATGGCACGCACGTCGCCGCGACGGCAATGGGCGACGCTGGGAACAGCGGCAACACACGTGGCATCGCCTATCTCGCGCGCATCGTCTTCGATACAGTACCAGATGTTGTCGAAGCGAGCCATCTCTCGCGCTACACGCTGCACGCCTCGCAAGGAGCCGTGATCCATTCCAACAGTTGGGGCGCAGACTTTTTCACCGAATACGATGGCGGTGCCCGTGCAATCGACGCCATGTCCTGGACCAATGACACCGCGTTGATCTGCTTTTCCGTTAGCAACCAGAGCATCTTGGGCAACCCGGAAAACGCCAAAAACGCACTCGCCGTTTCGCTCACCGCTAACGCCCCCAACCAGAACTCCATGCCCTGTGGCGGAGCCAGCGGACCCACCGCCGACGGCCGTCGCAAGCCTGATTTGCTCGCGCCAGGTTGCTCGATCACCTCAGCTTCAGGCTCATCGTCCACCAGTTGTGGCCAAACGACCCGCACCGGCACGAGCATGGCCCAGCCCGCGGTTGCGGCGATAGCGATCTTGACGCGCGAGTACTTCCTCGACGGGTTCTATCCATCGGGCGCTGCTCATCCTATCGATAGCTTCGAGCCATCGGGCTCGCTTCTTAAAGCAGTCCTCATTGCAAGCGGGCAAGATATTTCCGAAACGCCCGGCTATCCAAACATGCGCGAAGGCTGGGGCCGCGTGCTCGCCGACGCCGCGTTGTACTTAAATGGCGATTCATCCAAGCTGCTTGTTCGGCAAGCCTTCAACAATGCGCCCAATGCGATCGGGCAGGGCAGTGTTGTCGAAGTCCCCTTCACTGTTGATTCGTCGCCCGAAACACTTCGCATCAGCCTTGCCTGGCATGACTTTCCCGCAACTCTCGGGGCAACTTTCACACCTGTTAACAACCTTGATATCTTCGTCATCGCGCCCGATGGCAGCTTGTACCAAGGCAACAACTTTACTCCACAAGGCCTTTCGCGGCCGCTTGTCGCAGGTACGACCCAGGCCGACACCATCAACAACACCGAGCAAGTCATCGTGGCCAACCCCGCCGTTGGCAATTGGCTTGTTCGCATCGTTGGCACGAGCATCAACGAGCCCAAGCAAGGCTATGGCTTGGCAATCATTGGTGATGTCGATGAGGTCTCAAGCTCTTTGTGCGTGGGCGACTTTAATCGCGATGGTGGCGTGACCGGCGACGATGTCATTGCGTTCTTCGTTGCATTTGAAGCTGGCGCACCAGAGGCAGACATCGATGAATCCGGAGGCATCGAAGGTAGCGATATCGCCGCATTCTTTACGGGGTTTGAAGCCGGCTGCTGAATTGAGCGTTGGCGTTCTGCACGCGCTCCTCGGCGTACAGCAGCACACCAATTGCCTCTACTGTCCTGCATGCACACGAACAACCCTCCATCGTCTTTGGATCACATATCCACAGGCGAACTGCCACCCGCGTGTCCGCACATGTCCGGCGATGAATTTCGCGCACAAGGCCACGCCCTCATCGATTGGATTGCAACCTACTGGGATCGAGTCGAATCACTTCCTGTACGTTCGGCGTGCGTCCCGGGCGACTTCTTTGCTTCGCTTCCAGCCCACGCGCCACACATCGGCGACAACCCGTGGGATGGGCTCGTGCGCGAGCTTGATACACGGATCGTGCCGACGCTGACACACTGGCAACACCCATCGTTTTTCGCGTACTTTCCCGCCAACGCGAGCCCGCCCGCGGTCTTGGGTGAACTCCTCAGCGCAGGGCTCGGCGTGCAAGGCATGCTCTGGTCCACCAGCCCTTCATGCACCGAGCTCGAGATGGGCGTGATGGATTGGCTCGCGCGTGCGCTAGGTTTGCCCGAAACATTTACGCACCAGGCACGGCTGTCAGGCGTGGGGGCGAGTAGCGAAACTTCTGCTATCGCCTCTGCCGGAGGTGGCGTAATCCACTCAACCGCGAGCGAAGCCGTGCTTGTCGCGATGGTCGCCGCCAGGCATCGCGCACTCGCGAATCTTGCCGACGATGACACCGAACCACACCTGATGGCGTATGCGTCGGCACAGTCGCACGCTTCGGTCGTCAAAGCCGCGATGATCGCGGGTCTTGCCCGCCATGCTGATGATCGTCGTCACGTCACGCTCGTGTCCACCGACGAAACCGGTCGCGTGAATGTGCAGGCGTTACGCGCCTCAATTGTCGCAGATCGTGCAATAGGCCGCATGCCCTTCTTTGTCTGCGCAACCCTCGGCACCACCGGTACCGGCGCGATCGACAATCTCGCAGCAATCGGCGCTGTATTGGATGAGAAAGCTGTATTGGATGAAAACCCGCCATTAACGACAAGGCCAATCTGGCTTCACGTCGATGGCGCCTGGGGGCTTAGCGCGTGCATCTGCCCAGAATTTCGTGCAATGCTCGACGGCATCGAACGCGCCGACTCAATCTGCGTGAACCCGCACAAGTGGCTGCTCACCAACTTTGATTGCGACGCTTTTTTCGTCCGCGATGCCAAAGAGCTCACCCGCGCTTTGTCGATCACCCCCGAATACCTGCGCAATAGCGCGAGCGATTCTGGAGCCGCTACCGACTTCCGCGATTGGCAAGTACCCTTGGGTAGACGCTTTCGCGCACTCAAGCTCTGGCTCGTGCTTCGGCACTATGGCATCGCTGGCTTGCAAACCTTTATTCGCGAGCATGTTGCTCTCGCCCAGCAATTAGCCCAGTGGATTCGGGCCGACTCGCGATTTGTTCTCGTGATGGAGCCTTCGTTGTCGCTGGTTTGCCTTTCACTCTCGGCTCGCCCCGGCGAAAGCCAGGCCGACGCCGACGCGCGCACGCTGGCACTCATGGAACGAGCCAACGCAACTGGAAAGGTATTTCTCACGCATACTCGCGCGTCAAACTCCGCCTTGGGCGAACAGGGCCGAATCCTGCTTCGCGTCGCTATCGGCGGCACGCACACCGAAGAACGCCACGTTCGCGGCCTTTGGGATCTAGTAGCCCAATTTGCGTAACCCGCTTTGACCTAACCCGCTTTGACCTAATCCGCTTTGACCTATCCCGCTAGCCTCAAGGCCACACGCACGCCGCAGACGCGGTACCCTCGTGGCATGGACCTTCAAGACAGAATCGACCCACAATCTACCTGCGTCGTCCGCGTTCGTTGGGCAGGCCTTGCTGCTGCATTGGTAATCAGCATCACACTTGGCAGCATATCGGGCGGCGCGCTGGGCGGGTGTTCGCGTTCCAGCGAACCGGCCACCTTCGCCGTCGCGCAAGGCGAATACGAACGCGCCTTTGACGCGGCACGAACCACGCTTCGCGATGCACAATTTGAAATCGAGCGCGTCGATTCGGCACTTGGCGTCATCTCAACTCGCCCTCGCGCCGGCGCGGGCATCTTTACGCCTTGGACCAGCTATCAACTCGATGCCGCGAGCAGCGCAGAAGACACGCTCAACCAGCAACGCCGTCGCGTGCGCGTTTCGTTCATTCCCGTCGCCGACGAAGCAGCGTACACGGGCAAGGCGCAAGCGTCGCGCGATGCCGATCTCGACGTGGTTGCCAATCGCGGGCCTTGGACAGCGTATGTCGAAGTCGGCGTATCACGCGTGCAAACTTCGGGGCTCAGGCCGCCCAGCAAAGCCGTGTTGATGAGCAGCGTGGCGACCAACCCCGTCGAAGTTCAACGCGGTGTGCCCACGATCTATGAAGTGCCTACGTCGCAAGACGAATCTCTCGCTCGCGCGCTCGCAGCCCGAATGCGCACCCGTCTTGGATTGCCCTCAAGCACCGCGACTGCCTCACCAGTATCGCGCGCTGACCCGGCTCAGAATCCACCAACTCAGCCCGCGTCAACTCAGCCCGCCCCAGTTGAGCCACCACTGGTTCAGCCAACTCAGCTCGTACCGGCAGGCGAACTCATCCCCGCTCCCCCGCCGCTGGACCAAGGCGGTCAGCGTGGTATCCCCGCAGGCACCATCATCGACCCAGCGAAAGATTTGCGCGAATCCGTGCCTCTCATTCCCGTCCCGCCTCCTGTCCCGCCATCCACCCCAACGCCCTCGCTTTCACCCGCGCCCAAAAAATAACTCCCCTCACATTCCTTTTTTTACACAACGAAAAACCCCTCGCTCTCGAGGGGTTTCTCTCTTTACATTCTTTACGCTGCGATCACTCGCCCACCAATCAGCACTTGAACCGTGCCAGCATCATCCGAAGCCCCTCGGCCTTATTCGACAAGTGCGATGCGGCTTCGGTCGCCTGCTGCGCACCCTCTACAGCTTGCTGACTCACCGCGCTGATGCTCTCGACACTACGCGAGATTTCTTCCGTCGCACTGGCCTGCTGACCCGCAGCCGCGGCGATCGACCGGATCAATGAGTTGACCTCGCTAGTTTCGTGCACGATCTGCTTCAGGCTCTTGCCCGCCGCACTCGCACGCTCCACGCCCGACTGTACCTTGTCCGTGCCCGCCTTCATGCGGTCCACGGCCTGCGTCGTCTCGCCTTGGATCGCAGCGATTGATTCGCCGATTTCCGCCGTCGCCTTGGTTGTGCGATCCGCGAGCTTGCGTACTTCATCAGCAACAACCGCGAACCCGCGCCCGTGCTCGCCCGCTCGTGCCGCTTCAATCGCGGCATTGAGCGCAAGCAAGTTGGTCTGGTCGGCGATGTCGTTGATCACGCTGATGATCTGGCCAATCTGCACGCCCCGGGCGCCCAGCTCTTGAACGCTCGTGCTTGTAAGCTCGACAGCCTCGGCGATAGATGTCATTTCTGAAACAGTCTGGCCCACGATCGTGCCGCTTTCGGTCGCAACATCACCTGCACGCCCCGCCGCGCCTACGGCGTTTGCGGCCTTCTGGGAAACTTCCGACGCCGACGCAGAAACTTGCGTAACCGCCGCCGCAATCTGGCCAACCTGCTCACTCTGACGGCTCAGGCTCGCGGAGATTTCTTCGCTGCTCGCGGCGATCTGCGTTGCTCCGCCCGCAACCTCATGGCTCGCGGTCGAAAGTTCCGCGACGATGCCCCGCAACGATGTCGACATCATGTTGATCGACTCAGTCAAATCCTTAAGCTCGTCGTTCGTGCGAGCGACCAAAGGCGCACCAGTCAGGTTGTTCGCCGCGATCTCTCTGGCCCGAGCAAGAATCGGCGCAATTGCCAGGCTCATCGAGCGCGACATGAAGATCGCCAAGGCCATGCCAACCGAGAGTGCGATACCCGCAATTACAAGAGTCAGCATGTTCGCGGTTGACATCGTTGCCTTAGCTTGCGACTTGAGATCGTTATTGCTTGCCTTCATGGCGTCGTCCACAGTGACAAACGCCGCTTCGAGAGCAACCTTTGCAGGGTCTAGCTCTGTCCTTGTTATATTGTTGCGGGTTTCAATCGTGTCAGCGGCTAAATTGAACGCCGTCTTGTACGCCGCGATGTGCTCGGCGATATCGCCCGCCTCATCACCCAACGCGTTCGCCGCTTCGATTGCGGCATCAAGTTGCGTATTAGCGTTAACGCGCGTGCTGACGTCGCCGCTTGTTACAAGGCGCAAAGCAATCGTGCGCGCCTGCAGCACACGATTTTCGGCCAGCATGCCACGCGTCGAGCCACCCGAGGCGAGCTTCTGAAAGTCCTTGGTCAATTCAGCAGCATTGGGATGCATGCCCTTGGTGATGCGCGTGTTCACCAATTCGTTTGCTTGCATTTCCTTGCGGCTTGCATTGAAAAACACCTCCGCCGACTGCGCGAGCTTATCCACCTGCACGCTCAGCGGAGAACCTTGCGCTTCCTTGGTCACGTCCGACAACTTATCGGTTGCCTTTGCCAATGAAGATCGTGTCGCCGTGGCATTCTCTTCGCTCTGGTTGCCGCGGTAGTCCGCGAGCGCGAACTGGAACATGCGGACTGACTCTCCAGCCTCGCTCACATGTGAATCAAGCTCGGCCGCCCGCTCAAGGCCGATGAGTGACGAAGCGGCTTGTGAGTTGGTCCTGAACGACACCCCTCCTATGGCACACATGGAAAGAAGCACCACCCCGAAGCCGCACGCGATTTTTTGTCCAATGGTCAACTTCACGAGTAGTCTCCAATTTTTTTACGTGTAGCCCAGATTGTGCGCGAGCAATAAAGCCATTGAGCGATTGCCGCCGCACTGACAGGGTTTACCATCGGCTACTTACGAATTTTGTTCAAGGGATTGATCTAAATACGCCGCAAGTGGTGGTAGGCCTGTATGGAATGGATGAATCAGCGTGCAAGTTTCATGCAACTCCCGCTGATCATCGCGAGTGTGCCCGAAGCTTTAGCTTGCTTTGAACGTAATTAGGGCTCACGCTTAGTAGCTCTTTATCGCTCGACTCGTGCGGCTCGATTCGTGCGCGGGTCACCACGACAAACACCCCTGTTCGGGACGGATTGTTGAGGCGTACTCGCCAATTTTTTAAGGCGGGTTACCCGCCGCCGACCAGCGCCTCATTCGTCGGATACCGCTTGAGTGCCGCGAGCAACTGTTCCACTTGCTGTGGCCCTTGCATCGCCAATAACCGTCGACGCAGAGCCGAAACCGTCTTGACTTCAGCTTCGGTCATCAGCTTTTCTTCTTTACGCGTGCCCGATTCGGCGAGGTTAATCGCCGGGAAGATCCGCCTTTCCGAGATCTTGCGATCAAGGATCAGCTCCATGTTGCCCGAGCCCTTAAACTCTTCAAAGATGATCTGGTCCGCCGCCGAGCCAGTGTCAACCAGGCACGAAGCGATGATCGAAAGGCTGCCCGCTTCTTCTGTGTTGCGAGCCGAGCCAAAGATCTGCCGAGGAACTTCGAGAGCCTTGCTATCAAGGCCGCCCGTCATCGTTCGGCCCGAGTTGGAATGCCTGCGCGACTGATTAAACGCTCGGCCAAGCCGCGTCAGCGAATCAAGCATGATTACCACATGCTTGCCACATTCAACCATCCGCTTGCACGTTTCAATCGTCGAAAGCGCGATAGAAATGTGCCTCTCTACCGTGTGGTCGTTGCTCGACGCGATCACTCGGCAGCGCGACTTGGGTCGTACAATCTCGCCCGTAGCCACAGTCTCGATGGCTTCCCCGGTCTCTTCGTTGTACGCAACCTCACCGCGCGAAACCATCTCCATCGCGAGCGCGGTTGATTGGACGTTTGCAAAGGTCCTGCGAAAGTCTGTCACTTCTTCAGGACGCTCGTCGATCAACAACACAACCACTTCGATCTCGGGGTGATTGCGCAATAGCGCGGTGGCGATATCTTTAAGAAGCGTCGTCTTGCCAGCCTTGGGTGGCGAAACAATCAAGCCGCGCTGGCCGCGACCAATCGGGCAGAACAAGTCGATCAATCGGCACGACGCCGGGCACCCTGGATACTCCAGCGACAAGCGTGGTTGGGGATCGATGGTCGTCAGGTTCTCGAACGCGATGAACTTCTCAGGCTTGATAAGCGGGTTGCCATCAACATCAACGTACGTCGAGATCGGCCCGCCTCGGCTCGATCCGCCGATGCCCATCTGATTCGTGCCAGATTGGTTAGAGCCAGATTGATTGATACCAGATTGGTTGCCTTGGGCATAGTCATTTCGAGTCCCACGATCGCCGCGCTGCTGACGTCCGCCTCGTCCGCCTCCACCAAATCCGCCGCCGCCGCCTTGGCTATTGCGCGAACCTTGGAAGTTGAGATTGCCTTGGCGCGAGTTTGACTGCTGCTGACGTGGCTGATTACTGCTTTGCTGGCTATTTTGCTGGCTATTTGACTGATTCGCATGCTGGCCATTTGGTTGATTGCTGCCACGTCCCCCACCACCACTACCATTCCCCCCACCCCCACCACCCTGATGCCCATCCCTGCCGCCTCGGCCTCGACCATCGCGCCCGTCACCGCCACGCCCATCCCGACCGCGCCCATCTCGACCATCTCGCCTGTTGCTAGTTTGATTGCCTTGGCCCTGATTGCCTTGGCCCTGATTGCCATGGCCCTGATTGCCATGGCCCTGATTGCCTTGGCCCTGTTGGCGATACTGGTTTGGCTGCTGGAAC
>Ga0105048_10020245_pt1 | contig 10158 bp, 6 predicted proteins | sample MAT05_FD_78382 | JGI IMG/M metagenome (GOLD analysis project Ga0105048, IMG submission 78382) | Freshwater microbial communities from Lake Fryxell liftoff mats and glacier meltwater in Antarctica - MAT-05 | ecosystem: Environmental > Aquatic > Freshwater > Ice > Liftoff microbial mat | place... | reverse complement strand
GTAAACGGCGGCGAGATCGTCGCCCCCGAGGAGGCACCGAAGCCCGAGGCCGTCGACCTCATGGCTGCGCTCAAGGCCTCGCTCACGAAATTGGGTGCGACCCCTTTTTTGCGTCGACGCCGGACAGTCACCGGAGCGGGCGGGCGGCGTCGCCGGGAACCGGCATCTGCGCGTCTGAAACGGGCGGCAGGCCGGTCAAGCCGCTGTCGCGCGCGTCGGGCACGCGGCCGTCGCGCGGTGCGACGGCGGTTGCATCGACGGGCGCGGCGTCGCGAGGGGCTGCGTCGCTCGGCGCTGCGTCGGGCTTCGCCGCATCGACGCCTGCGTCGCGCGTCGGCGCCTGCATGACCTCGGCGGACGAGCCAAACTCGGAGCGCATCGAGATCGGTGTGCCCGTCGGGGTTGGCGGGATCGGGCCCGGTCCTGCGTCCTCGGACGGCGTGCTCGGGCCCGGCATGCCGGGATCGGGCGGATCCATCGGGTCCGGCGCGCCCGGAACCTGATTCGCGGGCTGACCGAGATCGGGGCGCGGAGCGAGCGGTGGTGCTTCGCCGGGCGAGGCGGCACGGCACGCGAGAACGAGGCCACCGGCGGCAACCGAGGCGAATACGAGGCGATTGAGGGAGGTGAGGCGAGACATGGCGAGCTCCTGCCGCCGATCGAGTGCGAGCCGCATGCCCGTTTCTCGGTGCGCGGGTGCGCTCGTAGCGCCGGGGCGCACGCGCAGGTCGAGGCGGCCCCGGCCTGTCGGCCGAGGTCGCGTCCACGTTGCGAACTCGAGCTAAGGGCCGGCTTGCGCGACGCGCTTGAGGAACGGCACGACCTGACGCGACGTGACGTCCTCGGCGACGGCCTCGAGGCAATCGCGGACGCCGCTCGCGATGTCGCGATCCTTGGAGCCCGTCGTCGCCTTTGCCGAGCCGCTCGCCGACGCGGCTTTGTTCGCTTCCCAGCGCTCGCCGCCGTCCTTGCCGCCCCACGGCGCGACGCGGATCGAGACCGTGCAGGCGATGTTCGCGGTCGCGCCGGCCTTCGTGATGTCGATCTTCTTCACCGTCGACGCGACGATGAATGCGCGCGAGCGATGCGACGACAGCTCCGCGTTCGTCGGCAGCCCGCCGGGCCAACTCGTCGCGTAGCCCGTGCGTTCGACGCTGGTCTTCACGATCCTCATCAGGCGATCGCTCGAGTCTTTGCTGAGCAACTTCGATTGATCGATGGTGCCGTCGATGTTCACGAACACCGGCGGCTTGGGATCGCTGCTGCCCTTCTTGCGCTTGAGGCCCGCGAGCGCCTTGAGCGATGCCTTCGCGGTGGTGCGGACCTTCGGGTCCTTGTCGCGGGTCTGCGCACTCTCGAGCGCGACGAGGCCGAGCTCGCGTGCATCCTCGGCGGTGCGAGCGTCGATCATCTTCTCGAGTGCGAGTGCCGAGACGCGGCGGATCGTTTCATCGGTATCGTTCTGAAGCGCGTCGGCGAGCGCGATCACGGCTCGCGCATCCTTGGATTTCGACAGCGCGAGCGCGGCGGCGAGCCGGATCTTGTAGCTCTGCGACGACGAGAGCTGCGTCACGTTCGTCGTGACCGAGTCGGCAGACACTGTGCGTAGGCACAGCATCAAGCAAGCGGCGATCACCGCCAGCGCGCGCGACATCACGGCAAGCGTAACACGTGGCCCAGATTGCCAAACCCGCGCAGTCGCACCACATCTCCCACCTCACCGCACGTATGATGCATTCATGTCGATCCTCGACAGTGTGCGTGTCCTAGGTGCGATGGCGCGCGTGACGGCGCCGTTGCTCGTCGACATCGTGCGGGGAGATCTCCGTCGCGACACCGTCGATGACAAGACGCACTGGTTCGGGCGTCGCGTCGTCGAGCTGCTCGACATCAAGCTCGACGCGACGGGAGCGGAGCGAGTGCCGCCTGGCCGCGCGTACGTTTACATGTCGAATCACCAGAGCCACCTCGACATCCCGGTGCTCTACGCGACGCTGCCATCGCCGACGATTCGCATGCTCGGCAAGACCGAGCTGTTCCAGATCCCGCTGTGGGGACGCGGTCTGCGCGCTGCCGAGTTCATCGAGGTCGATCGCTCGAACTCGACCGCCGCGCGCAAGTCGATCGACTACGCGGCGCGACTCGTCCAGGACGGCGTGAGCATCTACCTCGCACCGGAGGGCACGCGCTCGCGCGATGGCCGGATCGGGGCGCTCAAGAAGGGCGGCTTCCACCTAGCGCTCGGGACCGGGGCGCCGATCGTCCCGGTCGCAGTCGACGGCACGATCGACATTCTCCCGAGGGGCGGAAAGGTCATGCGGACCGGCCAGACCGTGCGGGTCACGATCGGTGCGCCGATACCCGTCGAGGGCCGCGATCTCGACGGACTCATGCAGGAAGTACGGGAATTCCTGGTCGCAAATGTCGAGGGGGAAGGCCGCTAAGGGATGGAGGCACAGGCGGGCAAATCGGGTATCCTGAACACGTGACCTGGGTCGTCCCGCTGGCGCTCGGGGGCCTCGCCGTCTTGCTGATGGCGGTGTTCACGATGCTGTCCGCCCGCAAGCGCCATTCTCAGATGGTCGCCCCGGCCGTGACGGTGGGTCCGCGCATCCTGGTCCACGACATCAACGACGACCGGTGTACCGGCTGCGACGCATGTGTGGCGGTGTGCCCGACCAACGTCCTCGATCTCGTCGCGAACAAGAGCCGCGTGCTCCGGTTCGAGGACTGCATCCAGTGCGAGTTGTGCATGTTCGCGTGCCCGACCGAGGCACTCGTGATGTTCCCCGAGGGCTCGGTTCCGCCGCCGCTCAAGATCCCCGAGATCGACGAGAACTTTCAGACCGCGGTCGCCGGCCAGTATCTGATCGGCGAAGTCGCTGGCAAGCCGCTCGTCAAGAACGCCGCGAACCTCGGCCGCTCGGTGGTCGAGCACATGCTCGCGACCGGTATGCGCGGTGGAGCGCTCGGTCGCGGCGACACCACGGTCGACGTCGCGATCGTCGGCTCGGGTCCCGGTGGTCTGTCGGCCGCGCTGACGTGCGTGCAGAAGGGTCTGTCGTACGTCGTGCTCGAGAAGGAGCAGCTGATCGCGTCGACGATCTCGCGCTACCCCAAGGGCAAGCTCGTGATGGCCGAGCCGTACGACACGCTCAACCTCTCGCTGCTTCCCGTGTTCGACTCCGCGAAGGAGCAGCTGATCCCGATCTGGCGCGAGCTGCTCGATCGCGTCGGCATCAAGATCCGCCAGGGCGAGTCGGTCGAGGCCGTGCAGAAGGGCGGCGACGGCGCGTTCGACATCCGCACCACGGTCGGCGCGTACCGTGCGCAGCGCGTCGTGCTGTCGATCGGAACGCGCGGCAAGCCACGTACACTTCAGGTCCCCGGAGAGAACCTGCCAAAGGTGTTCAGCCTGCTCGAGGATCCCGACGAGTGGCGTGGCCGCGCGGTGCTGATCGTCGGCGGTGGTGATAGCGCCGTCGAGGCCGCACTCGCGCTCGCCGACTCCGGCGCCAAGGTGATGATCTCGTATCGCGGCAAGGGCTTCAATCGCGTCGCGGCAAAGAACAAGCAGACGATCGAAGCGTACGCGGCCGAGGGCCGTATCAAGGCCAAGCTCGGCTCGCAGATCCTCGGCTTCGAGAACGACACCGTCACGCTCGCGCTCGCAGATGGATCGCAGAAGCGCTATCCGAACGACGCGGCGTTCGTCCTGATCGGCGCAGATCCGCCGGTGCAGTGGCTCGAGAAGATGGGCATCCAGTTCGTCGAGCGCCCGCACCAGCACCAGATGGGCAAGAGCGACGACATCGTTCGTCGGCTGGTGCCGCGTGCGGTCGAGTGTCCCGAGGACGCCGCACGCGCGTGCGCGCAGGTCCTCGGCGGCAGCACCGGTATCGCGCCCGTCAATCCGTCGTCGTCGGTCTCGCTGCCGATGCCGATGGGCGGCGACGTCGCGGTGTCCGGTCCACGTAAGTGGCTGCGCTCGGCGACCAGCATCTTCTCGAACAAGTCGCACACGAATCCGGGCGTGCAGAACCCGCTGTCGAACGTCAGCGATCAGAAGACCGGCGGCGGTGTTGGCGGGTCGCAGAAGGGCAAGAAGTTCGACGCGCCTGTACCGCTCTCGGAGTTCGCGAAGCGCGGCAAGCCCGGCGCTGCGGCACCGGCGGCGAACGATGCCTCGTCGTCGCGCGGCCACACCAATCACACGGGTCACGGCCGGCGCGATCAACTGTCGGCAGGTGAGCGCACCCGTATTCTCCGCATGCTCCGCGACGAAGGCGGTCGCCTCGCCGACGAGGATTCGCAGGTCTACATCGGCGCGGCTCCGGGTCGCAAAGACTACGACTTCGACTTCGACGAGGACGGCGTGGCCCCGGCTCCGGCGCCCGCGCCGATCCAGCGCCCCGATGTTCCCGCCAAGCCCGCCGTCGTCGTCGGTCTCGCTGCCGCGCAGGCCGGCAAGAACGCGCGCAGCAAGCGCTCGACCGCCGCCCCTTCGCAGCCCCAGCCGCAGGCACCGCCTCCGCAGTCACTCGTCAGGGATTCCCCAGGGGCACAGGCGCGCCGTCCCAACACCATCCCGCCTGCGCTCCCCGGTGTGAATCAACCCGCGGCGCGCTCGCGCAACGAGTCGCGTCCGCCGCCGCGCCGTGTGCCGCAGCCGTTCGCCGACGAGCCGACGCGTCAGGTCGACGACGAGCTGTTGACCGCGCTGCGCAAGAACGAGCAGCACGTCCGCAAGCAGGCGCCGACGCACCTGCCATCCAAGGCCGTTCCTCCGGCGCCGGTGCGCGGGCTTCCGCCATCGAAGGCACCGCCGCCGTCGCGGGTCGAGTTCGATGAGCCGACGCGGATGGCGAACATCGACGCGCACCTCAAGCATGCGTTCGACGAGTCGAGCACCGATGGCGGTGGCGATCGCCTCGACAAGTTCCTGTCGCAGTCACCGGCGACAGATCAGAGCAGCCACGCGCCGGTCCACCTCGACGAGCACGACGAGGCGACGCGGATGGCGAACATCGACGGCATCGCCGGGCTCCGCAACAAGGGCGTGCCGCACGACGAGCGCACGCGCGCCGTCAACATCAGGAACGACAAGAGCATCAGCGACATCGACTGGGATCTCGACTGAGTCGGCGCGGTTGACGCGCTAGACTGGTCTGGATGGGGGAGAACAAGTCGCATTCGAGCGGGGGCCTCGACGACACCGTTCCCGCCAGCGAGCCCCCGCTCGACATTCACGGGCAGCCGATGCGCAGCTCGCGCGTGTCGATCCCACCGGTGACGCACGAGCGGTACCGGCAGGGCACCGAGCTCGGCCGCGGCGGGATGGGCCGCGTCGTCGAGGCGTTCGACACGCAGCTCGGTCGCACGGTCGCGCTCAAGGAGGTCCTGCCAAAGGGACCGAGCGTCGCGCGCCGGTTCCTGCGCGAGGTCGAGATCACGGCACGGCTCGAGCACGCCTCGATCGTTCCGCTCTACGACGCGGGCACGTCGCCCGATGGCCGCCCGTTCTACGTGATGCGTCGCGTGAGTGGCCGCCCGCTCGACGAGGCGATCAAGCGCGCGCGGGATCTCGGCGAGCGGCTCACGCTGTTACCCGCCGTGCTCGCGGCGATCGATGCCGTCGCGCACGCGCACAAGCGCGGCATCATTCATCGCGACATCAAGCCGGCGAACATCCTCGTCGGCGAGCTTGGCGAGACGGTCGTGATCGACTGGGGTCTCGCGAAGGTGATCGGCGAGGAAGACGACGACGACACATCGAACGATCCGAAGGTGCCGACCGCCGCGGATAGCTTGCAGACCCAGGCGGGCGCGGTGTTCGGAACGCCGGGCTTCATGTCGCCGGAGCAGGCCCGCGGCGAGCCGCTGAGCACGCGCAGCGACGTCTACGCGCTCGGCGCGACGCTGTATCACCTGCTCGCCGGATCACCGCCGCACGCCGGCGACAGCGCGACGATGGTCCTCGGTCGCACGCTCAAGCACGACGTCATTCCGCTCCTCGACGCGGCACCCGGTGCACCTCCGGATCTCGTCACGATCGTAACCAAGGCGCTCGCGTTCGAGGCCGAGGATCGCTACGTCAATGCCGGCGAGCTCAGCGACGATGTCCGCCGGTTCCTCGCGGGCCAGCTCGTCGCGGCGCATCGCTACACGCCGCGCCAGCGGATCACGCGGTTCGCGAAGCGCCATCGCACCTCGCTCGCGATCGCGGCGCTCGCATCCGTGGCCGTCGCCGGACTCGCGTGGTTCAGCGTGCATCAGATCGTGCAGGAGCGCGATGTCGCCAACAAGGCGCGCAAGGCCGCGGTCGCCGACAAGCAGCTCGCCGAGGTCGCGCGCGACTCGCTCGCCGAGCGCAACGACGCCCTGCTCCTGACGCAAGCGCGCTACCTCCTCGAGTCCAATCCGACCGAGGCGCTCGCCGCGCTCAAGCAGTTGCCGATCACGTCGGTGCGCCTGCCCGAGGCGCGGGCGATCGGGCAGGCCGCCGTGGCGCGCGGTGTGTGGCACGGGATGCAGAGCACCGACCAGCTGACGGTGCGCATCGAGATGTCACCGGACGGTCAGCAGCTCCTCCAGGTGTCGCGCGATTACCTGGTTCGGGTCTGGGATCTCGAACGCCGCCGGCTCGTGGTCGCACATCAGTATTCGTCGCCGGTGACGGCGATCTGGGTCGACCGAGGGCACGTCCTGGTCTTCGGCTCTGCGGCCGCACCCGAGCTGCTCAACCCGTCGGCGAACGTGTCGACGCGGATCGACCTCGCACCGTTCAGCGATGTCGACGCGAGCGACGATGGCGACCGGATCATGGTCACCGACCCGGCCGGCGCCGCGTCGTGGTTTGACGCCGGCACGAGCGAGCTGACGCCGGTGCTCGCCGGTCGCAAGATCAAGGAGATCGAGGTCGCGCCCGAGGGAACCTGGGCCGTCCTCGCCGACGAGAAAACCGTCATCGCGGTCGACGCGAACGGAAAGGAGCTGATCCGCGTCAACGAGGACTCCCTGCGGATCGTCGCGTCGCGCTACCGCACGTTCGCGGTCGCCACACAGCAGAAGCTGATCGAGTGCAGGCTCGATCCGACGCCGACGTGCACGGAGCTCGGATCACCGCTGACGCCGCGTCCGCTCGTGATCGACCTCAACTACCGTGGCCGCGAGCTGCTCATGTTTGCCGGGTCCGGCGACGTGATCGGCTGGAGCGGCGGGCGCATGGCGATCCGCGACCGCGTCGATCAGTTCATGGGCCACCTCAGCGAGGTCGCCGACGAGGTGATGCTCGTTCCGAGCTTCACCGGCAAGCTGGTCCTGCTCGGCAGCAACCTGCGCCACACGATGTACCTGCCGGTTCCAATCTCGCACGCGCGGGTCGCGTCGCGCGCGAAGCATGGGCGGGTCGTCGTCGTCGGTGACGGCCAGATCCTCGTCGCCGATCTCGACGCCGTCCTCCCGCGCCGCATGCCCGACACCGGCAACAGTCAGGTCGTGTTCATCGACGGCAAGACGCTGCTCATGGTCCGCGGCTCGAACATCTCGTGGGCGTGGGTCGATATCGCGACGGGCGCCGTCGAGTCAATCGCCGAGGAGGCGCGTGGCTTGCCATTCATTCTTGGCGTGAACGAGGGCCGTGTCCTGATCTTCGACGATCGCGGCAAGGAGGGTCGGCTCGTCGTGCTCGAGCGCGGCAAGCCCATGCTCCAGATCGCCGAGGGCGTGTTCCCGTGGGGACGCTTGCTCTCGGGATCCACGACGATCTACGGCGTCTCGCGATCGCTCGATGGCAACCGCCCGGGAGATGGTCGGATCATCGCGCGCACGGGTGACGCCGAGCCGCGCGAGCTCGTGAAGCTCGACGGTGAGGTCATCTCGGCGACGCTCCTTGGTGGAAACCGATTTGCGGCGCTCAGCAGCCGAGGTGAGCTCGTCCGCGGTGACGCGATCACCGGCGCGATCGAGCGCGCGAACGTCGACACTGGAAAGATCAGCTTCATCGCGGGCGACGTCGCCGGTCGCGCCGTGATCGCGATCGATGATCGCTTGCTCTTGTGGGATACCGCACCGATCGAGATCGCGAAGCTCCCGGACGTGCTCAAGACGGTCGTGTCGGGTGGTCATGGGCGCATGGTCGTCACGCTGATGAACAACGACGCGTTCGTCGTCGAGCTGCAGTCGAACTCGAAGCCGGAACGCCTGCTCAACGGTGGCCAGGCCGAGCCGTTGACCAGTGTCGACGGGAAAACGCTCGTCTCCTCGGGGGCCGGTCGCCAGCTCACGATCGTCGAGCTCGAATCGTCGAGCCGGTGGACACTGCCGTTGATGATCTCGGCGACAGCGATGGTCGCGGTCTCGCCGAGCACGCGACAGGTCGTCCAGGGAACGTACTCGGGGATGATGGTGTGGACGCTGCCGACGACGACGCCGGATCTGACCGCGTGGCTCGACGAGCAGAGCAACGCAGTGAAGATCAGCGACCACTCACTCGCCTGGCCCTGGCAAGTCCGCGCCCCCTGAGCTGGGCTCCATGCTGGCCACGTAGATTCCTGGACCGATGTCGCGCGCGGTTCCAGGTTGAAGGGTTCTACGAGCGGTTCTCGCGAGGGCTCGCCGACATTCGGGCATACTGCGCGCGTGGAGCACGTCTACTTCACGTGGCCGGATCGCCGGTTCCGCTACGAGTGCCGCGGCTGCGGTGCGTGCTGCAAAGGCCACGGGATCGGTCTCGATGTCGCTGCCGGCCAGCTCGTGCAGCTCGTCGCGCGCCGCCCCGAGATCACCGCGTTCCTGCGGCGCCGCGGTGAAGCGATCACTGCGTTCAACCCGCGCGATCGGTGCTGGTTTCTCGCTGACGACGGCATGTGCCGGGTCGAGGTCGAGGACGGTCGTGACGCGAAGCCCGCCTCGTGCCGGCTGTTCCCGTTCAATCGCGTGTTCAAGATCGGCGCGTACACGGTCGTCGACTACAACAGCGTGATCTGCCCCGTGTTCACCGTCGGCAGCGACGGCATCACGCACGCCGAGGTCCTCGCCGAGATCGCGACGATCCAGGATCCGACGATCGTCGGGACGCGACTCCCCGCGCAGAACCCGGAGGCCGAGGGCAAGGCATTCGTCGAGAGCGAGCGCGCGATCGCCGACGCGCTGTTCGCCGCGCCTGGTGATCTCGCGATCGCGTGGGGCGCCCAGGCCGATGCAGCCGCGCTCGATCTCGAGACCGCGACCGCGACCGCCGCGTTCGAGGCGATCCTCGGCACACCGTGGCGCGCACCGACCGCCGCGACGATGCAGTCGATCACCTGGCTCACGCCGTCGATGCGATTCAACGAGCTCTACGGTCCGCGCCAGTACGCGCCGCGCTCGTCGATGTCGCCCGTCCTCGCGCGGATGTGGCTCGCATGGGTCGGCTTCTCGGCGCTCGGCGAGCAGCTCGCGGGTCGTCCACTCGGGCTGCAGGAGTTGACGACGCTGTGGTCAGAGCAAGCGCCGCTACTCCACGCGGTGGCGCGCTGGCGGGACTCGCCGTCGCTCAAGCCGGGACCGATCGAGCTACCGGGCGTCGATCCGGGGAATGTCATACGCGGCCTCGCGCAGGCGCTGATCGACAATCGCAAAGCAAAGAAGCAACTCGGCGCTCTGGTGTCCGCGATGCCCGCGGATCCGACGACACGAGTCACTGCGCTCAAGACCGCCGAAGCGATCCTGCGCGCCGGGTTCGCTCGTTAGCGCTGGCCGAATGGGCGCGCGAAGTCGCCGTGGTCCTGCTGCTGCGTCGTGTCGACGCGCGCCGGGCCACGAGCACCACCGCTACCCTTGCTCGCCATGCAGCCGGTCGAGACGAGAACTAGGAGGACAACCGCGGCGAGGCTCTTCATGGCCGGCAACTTAGTCGAAACGTGGTTCAAGGTGGGAGCACGAACTTGCGTGGCCGCACCAACATCGAGGAACAGATTGCTGCTGTGACGCCGCATCAGTCAGTGGCTGGCGCAGCTGCCATCCGTGCAAACAGCCGTGAGCAATCTCGTGTAACTAGCCCCTAATCAAGCGATCATCGAGGGTCGAATCGCCGACTGCGGCGCGTCGGACCGCGGGCGCAGATCGGGCGTCGGGTTCGGCCCGGTTCGTCGTTCTCGTGCCGCATGTCGCCGCTGG
>Ga0105048_10020241_pt1 | contig 10159 bp, 13 predicted proteins | sample MAT05_FD_78382 | JGI IMG/M metagenome (GOLD analysis project Ga0105048, IMG submission 78382) | Freshwater microbial communities from Lake Fryxell liftoff mats and glacier meltwater in Antarctica - MAT-05 | ecosystem: Environmental > Aquatic > Freshwater > Ice > Liftoff microbial mat | place... | reverse complement strand
GTCTCGCGACGGGGCGCACACCGGGAGGCCAAGCACCATGGAGATCATAGGCCTAACCCTGCACAAGCGCGAGCGTTGGCTGTCCAGCAAAGCGGACGACGGCACCATCACCGACCGTCGGATCGCCACCAGGCGGGAGCGGTTCACGGCCGTGTTCGGCGAGCGGCCGCCGCCCGGATCCTGTTCGGGGCGAGCACCGAGAGCGAAAGGGTGGCACGCCACCTGGAATCGCTGGGCCACGAGGTGATCGTAGCCGATCCGAACGATGCGCCGATGTACGCCAATCGTTCGCGCCGCACCAAGACCGACCAGCGCGATGCGCGCACGCTGATGGACGCGTGCGAAACGGGCGCGTGGCGTCCGGCGTATCGGCTGTCCGAAGCCCGTCGCCACGTGCGCGCCGAGTTGGCGGTGCGGAATGCGCTCGTGCGCACCCGGACGCGGTACATCGCGCTCGCCAAGGCGCTTGTGCGCCGTGATGGGCTCCGCGTGCCGACCAGCAGCAGTGCGCGGGTCCCGACGCGGATCGCCTAACTCGAGCGGTCGCCGACATTGACCACGGAGCTGGCGCCGCTGTTCGCGGTGTTTGCGCCGCGCAATGCCCAGATCGCGGTCGCGGATGCGCGCATCGCCGGCTTCGTGAAAGAGGATCCCATCGCGACGCGTCTCACCAGCGCGTCGGGCGTGGGACCGGTCACCGCGAGCGCGTTCGTGGCCACGAACGACGGCATCACGCGGTTTCGCACGGCGCACGAGCTCGAAGCGTATCTCGCGTGATTCCCAGCGAGCGCAGTTCAGGAGAAAAGCGCCACCTCGGCCACATCACGAAAGCCGGCAACGGACGCATGCGCTGGCTCTTGGTCGAAGCGGCGTGGACGATCCAGAGCGCGCAGCAGCGTGGGAAGCGCATTGCCGTGGTCGCGCTTGCGCGCTGATCGTGTGATGCCTGCGGCCACGAGCACCACGTGTACTGCTCGTGTCGCAATCGCAGCGTCCCTTTGCTATCACGGAGTCAGCACACACGCCTGGCTGATGTCGCGCGAGTCCGCGCTGTTCCCCGTGTTGTATGTCCATGTGGTCGTCACGCTCCCGGCGGAGTTGCGCGCGTTCGTGCGCACGTACGCAGCCTCTACGCACTATCTCGGCTGCACCTTCGGCGCGCTCGCGCCGAATGGGGGGCTGCGTGGCCTGGCGTGCCCCTCACGGGTGGTGCGCGTGCGGAGGAGCAGGAGGATCTGGTCGATGACCGAGGCCTGATTCATGGATGCGACACCGCGTAGGTCACCGTACGTCATTCGGCAGCTGAGGGAGCAACCTCGACGATCTGCTGGAGCAGGCTCGGCAAGCGGCGGGTGGCCTTGGTTGGCGCCGGCCGGGGCGCTTCGTCGCGATTCGCCCGGGGCAACGCTTCCCTCATCGAGTGCGGACTCCGCTTGTCGGCGTGGGCGCGGAGGTGAGCGAGGCCATCAGCGCCCTAAATGCACATGTTTACGTCGAATGTATCAACCTGACCATCCGCATCACGATATTCCAGTGCAAACGACGGCACGCCACCCATGTCGGATGCTGTGTATCGTCGAGGTTGGCGCGCATGTCGCATCACGGTGCGCACCGGCGTCGCTGCAATGGTGATAGCGCCGTCGCCCGTCTTGCATTCCGTATGCTATCGCCCTCGCGCCACCGTCACGCGCGATTTGCTGCGCTGAGCGCTCGATCGCGGTGGCGCCTGGTAGCTCACTGCACCATACACGTCACTCTCGTCCAGGGCGAACGTCGTCACGGTGTCGTTGAGCGTGCTTGCCTGCGCGTTCAACTCTTCCGCGGCACTGGCCGACTCCTCGGCGCTCGCGGCGACTTGCTGCGTAATGCCATTCACCTCGCTCACGGCACGCGTGATCCGCGATACGCCGTCGACCTGGCCGGCGCTGGCCACGGTGATCTCGCTGACAACCGTCACGACCTGTGCAATCTGTCCGGTGATTCCCTTGAGGCTGCTCAGTACTTCGTCGTTGAGGCGTACGCCATTCTCTGTCGCCGCTACACTCTTCTCGATCAACGCTTCCGTGCTCTGCGCCGCAGACGCTGCGCGCAACGCAAGCGACCGCACTTCTTCAGCGACCACTGCGAAGCCACGGCCCGCATCACCAGCACGCGCGGCTTCGACCGCCGCGTTGAGGGCGAGCAAGTTCGTCTGAAACGCGATTTCGTTGATCGTCTTGATGATGCGCGCGGTTTCCTGTGTCGATGCTTTGATGTCTGCCATCGCTGCCGTCAGGTTCGCCATGCGGGCTTCGCCATCGCTCGCGTGTGAGCGCGCTACGCTCGAGAGTTCGCTCGCTTTTCGCGCGGACTCCGCATTGGTGCTCGCGATCGAAGCGAGTTCGTCGAGGCTGAACGACACCTCACTGAGGCTCGCAGCCTGCTTGCTCGCGCCGTCAGCCAACGAGGTACTCGCATCCGCGATTTCAGCGCCGGCGATCTTGACCTGTGAGGACGCCGCGCTGACCTGTGAAATCGTTTCGTGCAGCTTCGCGACGGTCGAGTTGAAGCTGTCCTTCAGCGACTGTCCCGACGAGCGTACCTCGGCCGAGATGCGATAGCGTAAATCACCATCGGCGAGCGCGGTGAGTCCATCCGCCAAGGCGGTGAGCAACGTCTGATCAGAGTCGGCGTCAAGCTTAATTCTCTCCTCCCGCGCTCGCTGTTCGTGAACGAACGTCAGCGAGCCGCACGCACGGATCGTTTGCCCGTCGGCGGAGTAGCGGCATCCACCGGTCGCGCGGAACCAGCGGTACTGACCGTCCTTCATCTTGAGACGGTAGGTCACGTCGTACTGCCCGTTGCCCGATTTGTCGGTCAGATGGCCGCCGAAGGCCGCGAACGTTGCGGGCGCATCATCGGGGTGCAGCTTGTCCGACCACGACTGGCAGACATTGGGGAACTCCTGCTCATCGGCGTATCCGATCAGGCGACGAAACTCAGGCGACCACGTCCAGATGCTGCGCGGATCGAGGGCGTCTGCATTGTAGAGTAGCGCGTCCCACAATCCGACGCCACACGATTTGTCGAGCACATCGGACCGCTCCTTGACTTCGGCGAGTTGCGCTTTGAGACGGGCGATTTCCGACGAGGACTTGAAAAAAGGCAGCGGCATACGGCGGTGGCTCCGGCTAACGAGGAAAACTGCTGAGATCCGGCCATCGTCGACCTGCGGAAGAGTATCGGCCGCCGTGGTTGCTTTGTTGAGGAGTGAGAACGCCGTACCGTTGGGACGGTGGCGATTAGCTCAGCGGGGAGGCTCCAGACGCGCATTTCGCACGAAATCCGTCCGTCCCAACCGCTTGCATCGCGCGCGTTACCAGCTACGACGACGGCGGCGACCCTATACAGTGGGCTCGACGCAACGCTGCGGATCCCGCTGCGCCTCTCCGGAGCCTGATGTCGCTACCCTCCGAACCGATCGGCAGCATTCCGCAACCAGTCGCGCTTATCGACGCGCCTCATGACTACGGCAACGGCGCATTGTCAGGGCAAGGAATTGCAATCGGGGTCGCGCGAGTATCCGGCAAACGTACGTCGCGATCGCCGACTTTTCGAGGACCGGCGGGAGCGTGTGGCGCGCTCGATCGCGGGGAGGTGCGGAGCATCTGGTCCATGCTCAATGCCTGCGTTGAGGGCCGACGCTGCGCAAGTCACCGTGGCACGTCAGGCAGGTGGGGGCGACTTGGACTATCCGATGGAGCAGGCTCGCCCAGCGCCAAGTGGCCTCGGTTGGCGCCAGCCGTCGGGCGGGGACGATCGCAGGCGGTATCCCAGGCTCGACCGACGCGGCCTGCCGGCGCATCCCGCGCGAGCAATTCTCTTACCAGCCATCGTACCGCGTGGTGACGTGGCCCTGATCTGGGATGTGGACCAGGACGTGAGCGAGGAACTCCAGCGGGTCGGCGGTCTCAGCGCCCGCCGCCGAGCCGTCGGGACTGTCGGACCGGTCGGTGACCGCTGTCGCCGTCCGGTCGTGGTCGAGATGCTCCAGTGCGACGGGATTCCACGCGCCGTAACGCGCACGCCGCATGGCAAAGGCACGATCGGAGTCCGGCACCCAGACGGTCATATACACGTGGCACCCGAGAGTGCCCACGCGAGCATCCCGCTGACCTGGTCGGGGTGCAAGAGGTCCAGGCGCACGAACAGCCGGAGCCCGGCGCGGCGCAACGCCTCCGTGAACCGCGCGGTGTCGTGAGCGGACCACGAAGCGAACGTCGCGTCGGATCGAAAAAAACACCACAGCGCACCTACGCCGTGAGTGAAGGTACACTCGGTATTTTCCCCGATCAGGAGCCAGCACAGTGAAGATTTCTACAACGTGGCGGTATCTCCTCGCCTTCTATCGCTTGGGCATGCTCAAAGGGAAGAGCCACGAAACGGCGCATCATGCGACGGGCTTTGCCATCTGAGGCGAGCGGGGCTACAAGACATTCACCTTCTTTGCGCTCGCCAAGGGTTGCCAAGAGGCGCATCCGAACAACTACTGGCATGCCACGCTGGCCGGCCCGCTTGTGTTCAACTATCTGCCGCTGTGGATTGGGGTCGCCCTCATGCGAAGGCCCGATTCCGGCACGCGCGTGTTCGGCGTCTCGCTGATGATCAGTACGGTGCCGGCGCTACGCTTGCAGTGCGTGCCCACGTGAGGTGACGAGACCGAGAGGGTGCATCACTTCTTCGGCAATGACCCCCGTGCCATGTGGATCATGCGTGCCTGAACCTTGGCTTCGATACTGCCGCCCCTTTTTCTTGCATGGAAGACGATCCAAAACCGATTTAACCCGCTGGTGTACGGTCTACTCTTTCTCGTCGTCCCAATCACCGTGTTTTACATGGTCGGGATCGTTCTCGAAGACCTGATCAATGCAGCGTGTGGTGTCAGACACGGTGTGAGGCATACCATACATGGTGTTACTGGCCGAAGTGGTGGCGACCATCGGTTACTCCGTGTTGAAGCTCAACCTGTGGCGTCCGGCCGACGACGCACAACGGCGGGCGGCTTAGCGGCCGTGCTTATTCCTGGCGTGCAGCAGCAGGTCATCGTGAACCCGGCAGGCGGTGGTCGCCGAGTCGGGTATGCAATTTCGTTGATGGTCGTCGCTCACCTGCTGTCGTTCGTCATGCTACCCACGGGTGGTTGCTTCCTGCGGCGGCTTCTGCGTGCCTGGTGGGCGCGTGTCAAGACGGACCTCGACCCGTAGCGCCACCACCGGACTCCTCGCCGCGCGCTCTACGGGATCTTGCGCGCGTGGACCGGCGGGAACAGCTTCTGTCCGTACGAAATCGCCAGTGCCCATTGTTCGAATCACCAACCCTAATTCATTCGACGGGGAGAATCACCATGTCAATCGTCATGCGCTGCGTACACCGCGCCGTCCGCTTCGCGGGATTCGCTCTGGTTCTGGCCCTCATTCCCACCGCGTGTAAGTCCGGCGACGTCACCACAGCACCTCCCGTCGCACCAGTGCCAAGCTTTGTAAGCGGTTTGCCCGCGTCGTGGTTCGGCGGCACCTCCCGCACCGACGTTTACGACGTAGGCCTCGACCTCGGTCTCAAGCGAGGCGGTACACGGTCGGCATACTTACGATCACGTTCCGGTACGGTCGATGGCTCTTCCTTTATATCCATTGGACAGTCGCTTTCCGCCGTGACCTATCGTAACACCAGGGTCCGCCTGTCCGGCTATGTACGCGCCGACTCGCTGCGCGCTTTGGGCGCTGGCCTGTGGATGCGCGTCGACGGACCCACCGGTGTTCTTCGCTTCGACAACATGATCGGTTTCGGTCGCGCCATCGTCGGCACGAGCGATTGGGTGCTCTACAGCGTTGTGCTCGATGTGCCGGGCAATGCGGTTGGCATCACGATTGGCGCGTTGCTGAACGGTGTCGGAACAGTACGCGTAGACGACATGCGATTCGAGGTGGTCGACGGCACGGTCGCGACGACGGGTAGGAACACGGCCAGCGCGCCGACATTGGACAGCACAGCCACCACAAACTTCTATGCGCGTCTTCCCTCGAGACCGGAGAATCTGGATTTCGAAGGCGTAGCCCCCTTCGCTTCGTCCACGGCGGCGTGGCTGAACTCCGTGGCGAAGCCGTTCTCTACCGACGCGCCGGGATCCGGATTCGACGACCTCGCCGAGATCGGAGCGATCGTGGGTAATGCACGTGTGGTCGCGTTCGGCGAAGCGACCCATGGCACGCGCGAGTTCTTCCGTATGAAGCACCGTGCCTTCGAGTATCTCGTCGAACGACAAGGGTTCACGCACTTCAGCATCGAAGCAACAATGCCGGAGTCGCGTGCGATGGACCGTTACGTCACCCTTGGCGAAGGCAATCCTGAAGTGCTGTTGTCCAATCTGTACTTCTGGACGTGGAACACGCAGGAGGTACTCGATCTCGTGCGCTGGATGCGCGCGTACAACATGCGTGCTGGCGCGCCGCGGCTGCGCTTCGTCGGGTTCGACATGCAGTCGCCGCAGCAGGCTATCGACAGCGTGCGCACGATCCTGGGTCGACTCGATCCGGTGCTCGCGGTGCGCGCACGAAATACGCTGGAGTGCGTGGTCGCAGGTCGCGATACCCGCACCGGGCAGTACTCGAGTGCTTCCTACCGCACAGGTAACACGCTCGCGCAGCGCACGGCCTGTGGCGACTCACTCAGCGCGCTGACGAGTACGATCGCTGCGTCGGCACCGCAGTGGAGGGCGCGCATGAGGGCCGACGACCTCGATTGGCTCGAGCAATACGCCGTGCTCGTGCGCCAATGGGAGCGCATGTCGCGCGTAGGCGACGCGGATGGCCCGACTCAGCGCGACCGCTCCATGGCGGACAATGTCATCTGGATCACGCAGAAGAATCCATCGGCGCGCGTGTTCGCGTGGGCCCACAACGGCCACGTCAGTCGCCGACCCAACGCGATGGGGGAACGACTTGGCCAGCAGCTCGGTGCCGCGTATCGTGTATTCGGCTTCACATTCGGTACCGGGCTGTTCAACGCGGTCGGCATGAACAGCGGTGGAGGTTTTACGCCGCTCGGCGTGCAATCGGTCACAGCGATAGACTCGTCGGCGGTTGAAGCAGTGTTCGCGGCGACCTCGCAGCCGCGCCTGATCTTCGACACGAGACGTATCGAAACGAGCGGCGCCACCGCCGCGTTACCACTGAGCGGTCGCCCCACTCGCATGCGTGCGATCGGTGCGGTCTACGCGCTCACGTCACCGGGCGCCTACTTCGAGCAGTCGTGGCTATCAACCGACTATGATGCGTTGATCTGGTTCTCCACCACGACGGCAAGTGTGCTGCTACCATTTCGTTGATGTGTGCGCTCGTTGGCGCGTCGCGAGTCCCCTTGGTTCTTCCGCCTCGAGTGTCCGGAATGTGACACGGGACATCACGCGTGTGCGTGACGGCCCGTGTGCGCTGTGTTCTCTTCCGTCGTCCCTAGGCTCGCTGACGGCGACGAACAATGGCCAGAATGCCGAGAGCAGCGCCGAGCGGCACGATGGTCGCTGGCTCGGGCACCACCGTGGGCGTGAACGTAGCATTGAATGCTAGGTCGGGCGCGGTGGCCGCCTCGAACGCCTGATTGGCGCCGAGGTCACTGAGCTGCCCCGTGGCGAGCGAACGCCAGGCGCTGCCGCCGGCGTACGCGTCGACATTCGACGCGCCAACGCTGTTGGTCGCACCATCAGGAATCGCCGCGTACACGCCAGGCAAGGTCCCAAGCGCTGAGAGCACGAACGCGTACGTGAGAGTCGGACTGAGGGCGAGGTTCATGCCGCCCGGTGATGCGGAGAAGAGGTACGCATCAAACCCACTTAGACGCGAGCTCCCCTTTCGCAGCGGGCTCGAGAAGAGCGACGTGCCAAGAAGTTGCTAGTTGGTCACGTTGGACTCGAACACGTGGGCGCGGAACTGCAACGACGAGCCCATGCCGAAATCGTCGGACAAGTAGAACAAGAAGCTCTGCAGGTACGTGGCGCCCGTGGGCGCTCTGAACGTTTGCGCGAAGGTGGAGTACGTGGCAAGGTCGTTGTGTCGACCAAAGGAACCATCAAAATAGGTGTCCTCGCTCACGCTCACGCTCACGCTCTCCACTATCGGCTGGGCATGCAGCGGTGCGGCGCTGAACGCGGCCGCCGTGGCGAAGAGTGCAACGAGCGTGAGCCTGCGTGCGAACGCGAAAAAGAGCGAGTTGGTCATGGCGATGTTCACGGGTTGACGATGACGGCGATCGAGGAGGTGCCGACAGCGCCGTCCTTGTCTCGAATAGTGAGCGTAACATTGTTTGTGCCCGGCGTGCTCCAGCTCTTGGCGCGCAGTAGCGGGCGCGACGCGGCGGGCAGCGCGGTGACGGTGCCGCTGTTCGTGGTGCCGTCACCGAAATTGTAGGTGAACGTCCACGGGGCGTCCTTGCGGCCGGCGTCAGCACCGCTCGCGCCAAAGGTCACGGTCTGACCGACACTGACCGTGGGTACGTCTTGGTTGCGGTCTTGAGCGTCGACGTCGTGCCGTCGTCGAAGTTCCACGCGTATGTAAGCGCTTCGTTGAACCCGATCACGGCGAGATCGGGATCGGTGCTCGCACTGGCATCGAAGTTGAGCGTCGTGCCTTCGTTCACCGTAGACGTGCCAACCGTGAACGATGCCACCGGTGCGCGGTCGCCCGCTTCGACGGCGGTCTGGTAAGCCGTCTGCAGCAGCGACAGGAAGTCGTAGCCGGTCGACGTCTCGATCTGATCCACCGAGGTGGGATACTTACTCCACGGATCGTTTCTCACGCCCGACACATTCGGCATGTTGACCGCGAGCACCGTGGTGTTGGCGAGGTCGTCCCACGACACGATGCTGCCGCGCGTGAACGGATTGCCCGCGCTGTACGGCCCGATAAGGGCCACCTTCCACGTCGAATCGGGGATCTGGATCTTCTGCTCCCCAGGCTCTGCTTGATCCAGCGCGGCGTGGCACCTGTGGCGTAGAGCGGTCCGGTGATGATGTACACGGCGAGACCACCCAGCGAGGCCGAGTCGCCTGCCGTGCTCTCTATGTTACGAGCATGCAACGGCGGGCCGGTCTCGGCTGTTCGGTCACGTTGCGAGCGACCTATCTGATCACGATCACGATCTTGCCGACGGAATGCCCGTTCGCCAGTTCCTCGTAAGCGGCGGCGGATTGCTCCATGGGGAACGTGTTCCTGATAACAGGCTTCACGGCTCCCGCGTCGATCAACGCGCCCAGTTCGCCTAGCATCGTGCCGTTCGGTTCCATGTAGAACCCCTCGAAACGCACGCCATACTGCGCCGCAAGGCCTTCGGTGTCTTGGCCCTTGATCGAGATCATCGTCCCGCCCTTTTTCAGCACCTGGAAGGAACGCTTCATAGTGTCACCGCCGAGCATGTCGAACACCAAGTCATAGTCGGACAGCTGCTCGTCGAACGCCTCGGTGTTGTAGTCGATCACTACCTCCGCGCCGAGGTGTTTCACCAGATCAGCATGGCGGCCACTGCTGGTGGCCGCGATGTAGGCACCAACATGCTTGGCGATCTGGATGGCGAAAGTACCAACGCCGCCCGATCCGGCGTGAATGAGCACCTTGTCGCCCGCTTTCAGCTTGCCTTTGGTGATCAACGCCTGCCACGCGGTCAGCCCGGCGAGCGGCACTGATGCCGCCTCGGCATGGCTCAAGGTGTCTGGCTTGAGGGCCAGTTCGCTGGCCTTGACCCGGGCGAACTCGGCGATCGCGCCGGCGTCATCCTGGTTCGGCCGAGCAAACACGGCATCGCCGATCTTGATGTTGCGTACATCGCTACCGACATCAACAACCAGACCCGACACGTCATAGCCCATGACATGAGGGAAGGTAAGCGGAGCCGTGTCCTTCATACTTCCGGACCGCAATGACGAGAGCGTGTGGCGCGGAGCTATGACATGTAAATCGCCTTGACGTTGACAAACTCTTTCATGCCGAAGCCGCCATGCTCGCGCCCGTATCCGGAATCCTTGACGCCGCCGAACGGCATGTTGGGGTCGGCCGTGCCGAAGGTGTTGATGCGAACCATGCCCGTGTCGAAGTGATCCCGCGCGAGCCGGAACGCCTTCTTCTCGTCCCGGGTG
>Ga0105048_10020240_pt1 | contig 10160 bp, 8 predicted proteins | sample MAT05_FD_78382 | JGI IMG/M metagenome (GOLD analysis project Ga0105048, IMG submission 78382) | Freshwater microbial communities from Lake Fryxell liftoff mats and glacier meltwater in Antarctica - MAT-05 | ecosystem: Environmental > Aquatic > Freshwater > Ice > Liftoff microbial mat | place... | reverse complement strand
GTGGCCGGAGGCCGGATGAGGGGGCTGACCGGTTTATTGTCAAACGAAGCTGAAGAACAAATGTAAAATCCCCCCTCACCCTAGCCCTCTCCCCCCGTGGAAAAATTGTCCAGTTGAAAAATCGATTGCGGGGAGAGAGGGGACAATCGCAAGACACTTGCAGCCTCATTCCTGACCGCGTGAAGTATAGAAAGTGGCGCGCTGATGGGCGTGAACCGCCATCGCATATGCACCGATGAGCAGGAAGTCAGCGCCCGCTGCGGACAGTGCAGACAACATGTCTTTGAAGTCGGGGTTGAACAACGTCTGGCTCCTTAAACGCCCAGGCCGCAAGAGTCAAAGGCCAAACCATCATGAGTCGTTCAGCGGGAGTCGCGTTTGGAACCCCTGAATCGCGGCCCTGTTGATCCAGAGTCGTGCGTTTCACGATCGTTCGATCCGTCCTCGGCAATGTCGTCATGGTTGTACTCGAAACTGGTGTCACAAGATTGTTTAGTCAGCCAACTCGCGATCATTCTGATATCTGTTGTCTTGGTTGAGTCGATCTCTGCCATCGCTCAATCATCCGCCGATCTGAGGAATACTGGCGCAATTTGCTCGCAGAGCCATCTGTAATCGCTGATCAGCGGACCAACCATAGGCCATCCGCCTCGTTCCATTTTTTCGGCAAGCCCACGGGCAAGGTCGTTAATTCGGTTGTCAATTGTATCAGGAATGTTACGGTTTCGCCTTTCCCAGGAATCCCAACGCCGACGAGCTAAGGTCGCCATTTCTACGGCGCCTGATTCAGATGCAGGAGCTACAGGACAACCATCTTCGTGTGCCCAAAGTAGAATTCTTGCGACAGATTGTTCAATGGTTGAATCCAATTGAATACCCGACCGAAATGAGACACTCGGCATTGACGAACTGTGCTGCCGAACAACATTTATTACGGCACGAACGTGACTAAACTGAAGTTAAACCCAGCGAGGTTTCCGCTATGACACTACCGCACTGCCCCGCCATTGACATTGACCACCTGTCCAGTGATGTAGCTCGCATCATCGCTGAGCAGAAATCTGGCCATGTTGGCGATATCCTGCGGTTCACCCCATCGTTTCAGCGGAGTCTCTGTCATCACTCGTTGTTGCCAGTAGTCGCTGGCGTTCTCTCCCCACGCTGTTCGTATCCAGCCGGCAGCAATGCAGTTGACTCGCACATGCGGTGCCAGGCTGACAGCAAGGGATCGGGTGAAACCCATGATGGCATTCTTCGCGGCAGCAAACAGTTCACCACTGTCGCCTTCCATGCCGCGATCCGCCTGATCCCAGCCAATGTTCAGAATCACTCCGCGTCCCTGTTCCTGAAATCTCTTGCCGAATGCGCGAGACAACTCAATCGTGCCCATGACGTCCGTCTGAATCAGTGCGTTTAGCTTCTGAGCGAACTCAGCGCCGCGAAATTCCGACGTCAGCAAGTCCACACCTGCGTTGTTGACAACTGCATCAATGCGGCCTGAGTCAAATGCGGCTCGAACCAGTTTCCTGCGATCCTGTTCATCGGCGACGTCTGCAGCGATCACATCAGCCTGCACACGCAGCGTCCGAGCTTCGGTCGCCACGGCCTCCGCCTGGTCCACCGATCGCCGACAATTCACCACCACATCCGCTCCCGCCCGTGCGCACTCCAGCACGATGGCGCGGCCAATGCCCGTGGACGAGCCCGTGACCAGAATTCGCTTTCCGCTGAGTGATGCAAATGTCATGTGGTGGAGAATAGTCGGCCTGAACCCAAAAAACGACACTGCCGGAGTTTGTCGGCGATCATCTGATTTTCGCGAAACTGTCTCATGGCGAGTCCAGGTACTTTTCCGAATCTGCAGGGAATGGTAAAACCCGCGTTCAAGTGTGTTTTCAACTGCGGTGATTCTACGCGCGAACCCTGGGAGAATTGAGGCATGGCAGGTCGCCCGGCAAAGCTGGCGTTGGCTAACGGTAAAGTCTTCAGTGGTCAGGCTTTCGGAGCTGAAGGTGAAGTCCATGGTGAAGTTGTTTTCAACACCAGCATGACCGGCTATCAGGAAATCCTGACCGATCCGTCGTACACTGGTCAGATTGTGACGATGACTTATCCGCTGATCGGCAATTACGGCGTTAACGCCGAGGACGTCGAGAGTCGAGGGTTGTTCCTCAAAGGATTCGTCGTCAAGGAATTATGTGAGTTTCCCAGCAACTACCGGTCAACCGAATCACTGGATGCATACCTCAAACGGAACAACATCATCGGATTACAGGGCATTGATACACGGTCGTTGGTCCGCCAGATCAGGACACAGGGGGCGATGAAGGGCATCCTGTCGACTGTCGATCTGGATGACGCTTCGCTGTTGAAAAAAGTGCAGCAGGCCCCTGGATTGGTCGGTCGAGATCTGGTTAAGGAAGTCATGCCGCAGGAAACGTGTGGTTGGGACAAGTCGCTCAGCGAATTGGGGCGTCCGTCCGATTTCATTTCCGGTGCAGATCGCACGGACGGCCCGCATGTGGTGGCCATTGACTACGGCATGAAATGGAACATTCCTCGCTACCTGCGCGATGCCGGTTGTCGCGTCACGATTGTACCGGGCACGGCGACGGCTGACGAGATTCTGGCACTGAACCCGGATGGCGTGTTTCTGTCGAACGGGCCTGGAGATCCGGAACCGTTGACTTACGCGATTGAAACAATTCGAGGTCTACTCGGTAAAAAACCGATCTTCGGCATTTGTCTCGGCCTGCAGTTGCTGGGCATGGCCTTCGGCGGCAAGACCTACAAGTTGCGTTTCGGGCATCGTGGTGCCAATCAGCCCGTGCTGAACCGGCGAACCGGAAAAGTCGAAATTACATCACAGAATCACGGCTTCGCAGTCGATTCAGCGACTCTGCCCGATGATGTGGAAGTCACTCATATCAACCTGAATGACCAGACAGCCGAGGGCATTCGTCATAAAGTTTACCCGGCCTTCGGGGTTCAATATCACCCCGAAGCCTCTGCCGGGCCGCATGACAGTCATTATCTGTTTAATGAGTTCCTGCAGATGATGACGTAGGGAAATCCCAATGTCCAATTTCCAATGACCAATGAATCGCAGTTAAATCGCGCATCTCAGAATGGTCTGCGATTCATTGGTCATTGAGCCTTGGACATTGGTCATTCACTTTCTTAAATTCCCTTCACCTGAAAAGGTTTCTTCTCCGATGGCTCTCGAACGAACTTTGATTCTTGTTAAACCGGATGGCGTACAACGACGACTGATCGGACGCATTGTGTCACGGATTGAAGACAAGGGCCTGAGTATTATCGGCATGAAAATGCTGCAGGTGACGCCGGAACTCAGCAAACAGCATTATGCCGAGCACGTTGCGAAGTCGTTCTACAAAGATCTGGAAGCCTTCATTACATCCGGCCCCGCTCTGGCGATGGTTGTAGAAGGACCGGAAGCGATCACAGTCATGCGAACGCTGATGGGAAAAACCAACTCACGCGAATCTGCCCCCGGCACGATTCGCGGCGACCTCGGAGCCAGCCGTCAGATGAACCTGATCCACGGCAGTGACGGCCCCGAAGCCGCCGCGCGTGAAATCCCGACGTACTTTAAGGCAAACGAAATCGTGGCCGCACCCAATGCGCTGGCCGATCATCTGTGGGCGAAAGACGAAGAATAGATTGGCGACCAGGACATAATTCCCATGCTTCCCATAATTCCCATGGGATTTATGGGAAGCATGAGAGTTATGAAAACCATGCGGCAGGCTTTAAATGCAATGATCCGCTTTAATCGCCATTATCTGCTTTCACCGCTCCACGATCTTTGTGGATCTTGAATTCAAACGCATCCACCAAAGCAATCCAACTGGCTTCAATGATGTTCTCACTGACACCAACGGTACTCCACATGCCGTCTTTGTCGCGGCTTTCAATCACCACACGGACTCGGGCGGCGGTCCCTTCGCTGCTGTTGATGACCCGAACCTTATAGTCCACCAGGGTCATCTCAGACAAACCCGGATAGGCCGCCGTCAACGCTTTTCGTAAGGCGCTGTCGAGCGCATTCACGGGGCCGTCGCCTTCACCTACGACGTGCCGACAACTAGTACCAGTGGTCAGTTTGATCACCGCTTCTGTCATTGGATCCCGCGCCTGGTTTTCGACGTTGACGCGATAGTGATCTAACTGAAATGCTGGCACATAACTTCCCGCCTGCTTCATGACCAGCAGATCAAATGACGCTTCTGCGGCTTCGTACTGATAGCCCTGGTGTTCCAGATCCTGCACAGCGTTCAGGATTTTCTGCATGAGTTCATTATTTTCGCTGATGTTGAACTTGGTTGTCTTGGCAACGATATTTGATCGCCCTGAAAGTTCGCTCACCAGGATGCGGCGTTCGTTACCCACGGTTTCCGGCTGAATGTGTTCATAACTGCGCGCGATCCGATTGACCGCATGGACGTGCATGCCTCCCTTGTGAGCGAACGCACTGGTTCCGACAAACGCCTGGCCGGAACGAAAGTTCATATTGGCCAGTTCGTAGACGTAGCGTGACAGTTCCGTCAGTCGCTGTATCTTGCCGGTTGCGAGGACGTCGTAGCCGAGCTTGAGCGACAGATTAGCAGCGACAGAAACAAGATCGACGTTCCCACACCGTTCACCGATTCCGTTGATCGTCCCCTGGACCTGCATCGCGCCAGCCTGTACGGCGGCCAATGAATTCGCGACGGCGAGTTCACAATCGTTGTGACAATGTATCCCGATGCGACACTCCACGGCGTTCTGCAAAGCGATGACTGCTTCGACAATCTGTTCCGGAAGCGTTCCGCCGTTTGTGTCGCACATGCAGATGATGTCGGCCCCTGCGTCGGCGGCAGCTTTCCATGTCTGAACGGCGTAATCCGCGTTCGCCCGCCAGCCATCAAAGCAATGCTCTGCGTCGTAGATTACTTCACGTCCTTCCGATTTCGCGAATGCGATTGAATCGCTGATCATCGCAAGATTTTCTTCGAGTGATACGCGCAGAAATTCCGTGACATGCAGATCCCAGGTCTTGCCCACGATGGTGATGACCGGAGCCTTACTGCCAATCAGCGCCTGCATTCCAATGTCGTCCTTCGCTGCGACACCTTTGCGTCGCGTCATTCCAAACGCCGTAATTTTTGCGTGCTTCCATTCCATCTCGGCGGCGCGCTGGAAGAATTCTTCGTCTTTCGGATTGGAGAGCGGGTATCCGCCTTCGATGTAGTCAAAGCCAAGGTCGTCCAGTTTTCTGGCGATCATGAGCTTGTCCTGCAGTGAGAAATTGACGCCTTCTCCCTGGGAACCATCGCGTAAAGTTGTGTCGTAGAGCTGAATGCGAGCCATGTGCTTTTGGCCTTTGATTGTCTAACGCTGTTCAATACCAACAAAAAAACCCTCAGGGGTGACCTGAGGGCTGGAATCGGTTTCGGGGTTCCTCAGGCACACAGCGGCGGTCGAGCGGGAGTAATGCCGCCGATCAGAATCATCTGAATGCTGTAAATACTGAGGTTCATGTGCGACACTTTAGAAGACAAGCGGCAGGATCGTCAACGAGAAACGTGCGGGGAAATCCCAGGAAGCGTCGTTCGCGGGAATTTGGCAGTGAAACCACGGGGAAAAAACGGTCGGAACCGAGACAGAGCGTAGAATGCACCAAAGTCGTCGCGCTTTTCCACAACGGTGCGTTCCGCTCTGCTTCACGCACCGGACGAATAAACAACAACCCGCAAACGCCACTCCGCTCACAACTCAATCAACCCTGCATCCACATGGCCGATCAACAAGTTACAGCGCCTCAAGCCGCTCGAACCATTTCAGGTCGCTGGTTGGTGATCGGAATGTTTACGATGGGCATCACTGCGACGGGCTTGCTTTATGCATACTCGACGCTGCATCTTGGGCCGTTTAAGCCGCTCCAGGAGGCAATCGTTAAGGAATTCCCCGGTTCCTCTCCGCGGGTCGATGGTGGCAAAAAACGGATGCAGTTGGGTACTCCCACGATCCTGCGGATTCTGATGAAGTCCGAAACTGATCCGTTGTCGGAGAGTGAAGAATCAGTTCGCACGATGACAGCCATGCGAAAGCGAATCGCTGAATTAGCCCTTGAAAACGTCACTTTGCCGGATCTCGCGATCATCGAACTGCATGTTTATAAGCTGGTCCAGGAAGATCAAATCCTCAAACGATCGTACCGCGTGGATCTCAAGTCCGGAGTTGGCTGGATTGAGATTGATCAGCGTGGCGAGCCGATCCTTTCCCCGGTGGATGGGAAGTAGAGTTGTATGGCAGGGAGCAGTGTCGCCGGCCAATCGTGGCATCTTGATAAGCCTGGCGGCGTTGTTTTTGATCCTGCGTTGACAGGAATGCGAGTCGCGGAGCGACGTCGCCTACGTAGCTCAGTCGCTCCGCCGACTGAGATTCTCCGGTACAGACACGGCGTTTCTCCCGCAGGTGACGTGTATCAATCGCACTGCCAACTGCGATTTTGTCCGGTTCTTATGCCCGAAACATCGTAAAATCCGGAAAAACCTCTCTCGGATGCCGTATCCTGTGCAACCAGTGCTTGTTTCTCATCATGCGCGGCACCATTATGCCGTTTTCGGGGTTCAATTACCTTGGCAGCTTCCCGACTCCAGAGAATTGTAAAAAGCCAAATCATGTCCGACATCTTTATTGAATGGGATCGTGACCGTCTGGTCGTCGCGCGAGGGCGAACCGACGGCAATCGTACAGAGATCACCGAATCTCGAATCATTTCTCGCCCTTCAGACGCAGCCGATATGCTGGCAGTCGTGGATCAGTTGAAGCAGTTTACTGGCGGAGCGCAGGGCAAAAACCGTCCGCAGGTTGCGGTCGTGTTCCCGCGACAATTCGTCACCATTCACCGGATTCAACTGCCACAGGTCACGGATGCCGAGTTGCCTGATATGGTGCGCATGCAGGCGACGATGCGCCTGACCGTGCCACTCGAATCCGTCAGCATGGATTTCGCACCGCTTCCTGTCATTGCCGGCAGCATGACACGTGATGTACTGCTCGTCACCGCTCCCAATGATCAGGTGTCACAAGCCCGTCGGACGCTGAGCGAGGCAGGGCTTGAATTCAAAGAACTTCGTGTCAGCGCGTTCTGTCTGGCTCAGGCTGCCGCGCAGGCGGGGATTTTGACGGAAAGTACAGACGCTTCGTTCGTCGACGTCGTCGTGCTGATGCGTCGGGATTTTATCGAAGTCACATTTCTCCGTGGCACGGCTGTGTTGTATTCTCACAGTGGAAGTTCATGGTCATCGGCCGACGCGATTGAACGAACTCTGCGATCAGAGCTCACCCGAGCCCGCATGTCGGCTGCCGAGTCGCTTGGCGATCACAAGATTCGACGCATTCTGCTGATCGGTGCAGCAGATGCAACCAGTGCTGTCTCGGATCAACTTGCTTCGCGATTCGACTCGGCCACGATCGAACGCATTGATCCGGCAACCTCGTTGGTTCATGGCAAACTGACAGAAGGTATCACGGCCACTGATGTTGTCGCTTTGGCCGGAGCGATTCAGGGAAATGCCAAAGAAACCGTCGCTGCTGTCGATCTGATCAACCCGCGAAGGGCTCCGGAGAAGAAGGATTACCGCCGCATTGCTGTATTGGGCGGTACGTTGGCTGCTCTGCTGCTGTTCGCCGCTGTGTACTTCTGGCGACAGGGGCATATCAATGAACTGACTGACAAGAGAGACATATTACTGGCGTCGAACAACGCCATCCAGCAAGAACTTACGGCGGGCGAATCAGAACTCAGTCAGGCTGGCCGAATCGGCGAATGGGTTGATCGCGATATTGAATGGCTGGATGAAATCGAACGTCTGCGGGCAGTGCTGCCAAAAACCGATCGATTCTTTATCGACAATATCCAGTTCTCCACGGTCCAGAAAAACGGCACGGGATTCATCAAGCTGCAAGGGTATGCCAAATCAAACTCCGACATTGAAGAAGGTGGCAGGGTGCTGACGGAAGCAGGTTATGGCGTCAAAGCCTATACCCCAAAGCTTGAGCCCGCGAGCGCAGCTCCGGAGTATGCCTTCAAGGTCGAGCTGGAACTGACGTTGCCGGAAGCGGATGAAGACCAGGGATCGTGATGGCACCCTTCACGGCATCTTAAATCGCAACTGAACGGAAGATGGAATGGACGATCAAAAACGCACAAAAATCCTTGCGGGCGGACTGACTCTGGTCATCCTCGTGTTCCTGCTGCGCTCAAAAGTCGATGGCTGGCTCCGCGGGCCGATTCTCGCGCTGCAAAGGGAAGTGGCCGCTGCCGAAAAATCAGCAGTGACTCTCGCAGCAGACGAGATTCAGCTGAAAGTCGCTCTACGCAATCTGGAAGACTGGAAGCTCATCAGTCTGCCACCCGATGTGGATATTGCTCAGCGACTCTATCGCGAGTGGGTCCAGGCTCTGGCGGAAGAATGTGGCTTCAGCCGCATCGAAGTCGTTCCGGCATCCAAATCGACACAGAAGGAATTCAGTACGGTTGCCGTCGAAGTCCGTCGCGCGGAAACCGACCTGAAGGGACTGACGCGATTCCTGTACCTGTTTGATCAGGCCGATCTGATGCATCGTATTTCGGCTCTGACAATCGACAGCCCCAGTCCGAAAGGCAATCCGCGTCTGACAATTTCGTTTACAGCGGAAGGCATGAGTGCCAACGGAGCAGAAGTCCATCAGGAATTGCTGGCCCGTACCACACTCACGACTGCCATTAAAGAGACCGAAGCGGTAATCGCAGCAGAAACGCATGATCTTTTTCCGATCACCGAACCACCCGAAGAATTTGAACCGTTTCTGGTACGTATCGAACGCGAATTGATGCGAGTTGCAGGGGTTACGGAATCTGGCTGGCAGGTAGCACGTGGTGCAGAGGGTACCCAGGCCGCGCCGCACGCGACAGATGCCATTATCGAATTGTTTCCAGTCGCATGGGATCGCCGGGAAAAGACGCAGGATCAGTACGCTGCGCTCGTGGAGGCGTCGCCCTTTGTTATTCCGTCGCCTCCTAAAAAGTACGTGCCACGAATCACCGGCGTTTCTGAAAAGACAATAAAGCCGGGTGAAGAAGTCAAATTCACAGCCAAAGCAGATGGGCTGGATCCGGAACTCGGAGCCGCTCAGTTTGCCCTGTCGGATGCCGCCGAAGGTATGATCATAGATCCTGCGTCCGGTGAATTCCTGTGGAAGCCAATCGCTGACATGGCCCCCGGCGACTACACGGCGACGGTGCTGTTGACTCAGGAAAAGGCCACCGACGTTAAGGTTGACTCCAAACTGAAAATTACGATTAAGCAACCAAATACGACGCCAATGATCACGCTGACTGAATCAGCGATCGTGGTCCTGGGCCAGGAATTCACCACCACCGCGTCAGCGACCGATGCCGATGCAACGGACACGCTGAAGTTTTCGCTCGGTAGCGGTTCGCCTGAAGGACTCACCATCGATCCAATGACCGGTCAGCTCAAATGGACACCGCCAAAGACGTTTACACCGGGCAAATATGATGTCGAAGTCAAAGTCACCGACAGCGCCGCGGAACCGAAGTCTGCGGCGGTAAAAATTGCGTTGGATGTGAAGGACGATTTTGCGGCACTCACGCTGCTTTCCGGCATCGTAGGGAAGGATGGTGTGCTGGAAGCCTGGTTTCGGAACAAGGCGACGGGAAAAGTGAACTCGTTGAAAGCAGGCGAAAAGCTCACCGTTTCCGAAATTGCAGCAGACATCGTTTCGATCACTGATCGCTATGTCACGATGAAAGACGCGGAAGGCCTTTGGAAGCTGAAAGTAGGCAACGGCCTGCGTCAACGCCAGCTCATCGAACCAGCCGAGAAACCTGTTACCCCGGTAACCCCCGCCGCTGAAGCTCCTGCTGTTGATATGCCGGCTGCTGCAACGCCGCCCGCTGTTGATACGCCGGCTCCTGCAACGCCGTAAAATGTCCTCTGTTCCCGTCGGGGCAAGCCCCAATTGCGTGGACTTAAGCTCTCCATCCGGCCCTGTGCCGGTGGAAGCAAGACTGATCAGCTACAACGACAAGCCCCTGCGCCCACGGCCCCTCCCCCGTTTTTGCTCGCCAAAGGCGAGCAAAAACG
>Ga0105048_10020239_pt1 | contig 10160 bp, 8 predicted proteins | sample MAT05_FD_78382 | JGI IMG/M metagenome (GOLD analysis project Ga0105048, IMG submission 78382) | Freshwater microbial communities from Lake Fryxell liftoff mats and glacier meltwater in Antarctica - MAT-05 | ecosystem: Environmental > Aquatic > Freshwater > Ice > Liftoff microbial mat | place... | reverse complement strand
TTGCAACGTGCAGGAGAACTGCACGATTCACATGTTCCCGGGCGTCGTCGTTCGCTTGGAGGCGAGTGCGCACATCGGCCATGGTGCGATCGTGCACGGCGCGCACATAGGAGCCAATGCGCTCATCGGCATGAATGCCGTGATCATGGACAACGCGGTGGTTGGCGCGGAGTGTGTGATCGGTGCGCTGTGTTTCGTACCCACCGGTATGGAGATTCCTCCGCGCAAAGTGGTCGTCGGGAATCCTGCCCGGATCGTGAAAGACGTGACCGATGACATGCTGGACTGGAAGTCGTCGGGCACGCAATTGTATCAGCAGCTGCCCGCTGCCATGCGCGCGAGTTGGCGCGCCGTGGAGCCGCTGCGTGAAGTCCCCGTTGATCGCCCCACGCAATCGAGCGTGTTGAAAAACTGGAAGGACACCCGCGAGGGAGGAACCACGTGATGTACATGCTCAAGAATTATGCGCTGGGCCAGTGGGTCGAAGGCACCGGCCGCAAGGCCGATCTGTTCGATGCCGTAACGGGTGAGAAGATCGGCGAGTCGTCCAGCGAGGGACTCGATTTCAAGGCGATGATGCACTACGCCCGCTCGGTGGGCGGCCCAAGAATGCGAGCGCTCACGTTCCACCAGCGCGCGGCGATGCTCAAGGCTATCGCCAAGGTGCTGATGGAGCGCAAGGATGACTTCTACGTGCTGTCCTATCTCACTGGCGCCACGAAGACCGACTCGTGGGTCGACATCGACGGCGGTATCGGCACCTTCTTCGCCTATTCGAGTCGTGGACGTCGCGAATTTCCCAACGAGTGTTTCCATGTGGAAGGTCCCACCGAACCGTTGTCGAAAAACGGCACGTTTGTGGGCCGGCACATCCTGGTGCCTATTGAAGGCGTGGCCGTGCACATCAACGCTTTCAACTTCCCCGTGTGGGGCATGCTCGAAAAGTTGGCCCCTGCGCTGCTGGCCGGTGTGCCGTGCATCGTGAAGCCGGCCACGGCGGGCAGTCATCTGGCCGAAGCCGTGTTCCGCACGATCGTGGACACGGGCATTCTTCCTGCTGGCGCTATTCAGCTCGTGTGCGGCAGTGCCGGTGACATGCTCGATCATCTCGAAGAGCAGGATGTCGTGGCCTTCACCGGATCGGCCGCCACCGGGCAGAAGCTCAAGAGCGGTGCAGCGGTGCTCAAGAATTCCGTGCGTTTCAACATGGAAGCCGACTCGCTCAACTGCTCCATTCTCGGCCCCGATGCGGTGCCGGGCACCGAAGAGTTCGACCTGTTCATCAAGGAAGTCACGCGCGAGATGACCACGAAGGCGGGGCAGAAGTGCACCGCGATCCGTCGCTCGATCGTACCCGCCGGAGTCGAAGACGACGTGATCAAGGCCCTCTCGAAGCGTCTTGCTTCCACGACCATCGGGGCACCCACGGCGGAAGGCGTTCGCATGGGACCGTTGGCCAGTCGCGCGCAGGTGAACGCCGTGCGGTCGGCCGCCGAGATGATCCGTCATGGTGCCGAGCTGGTGTACGGTGGCGGCGATTACGATGTGGTGGGCGCCGATCGCGACAAGGGTGCGTTCTTCGCCCCGATGCTGATGGTGTGCGATAATCCGCTCACGCGGCTCGAGGCGCACGACATCGAGGCGTTCGGCCCCGTCAACACGGTCATGCCGTATCACTCGATTGACGAAGCGATACAACTGGCGCGCATGGGTAAGGGCTCGCTGGTAGGCTCATTGGTCACCGCCGATCCGAAGGTGGCGCGCGACGTGATACTGGGCACGGCGGCATTTCACGGTCGCATGCTGGTGCTCGATCGCACCAGTGCGAAGGAGAGTACGGGGCACGGATCGCCGCTGCCGCAGCTCGTGCATGGAGGTCCGGGACGCGCTGGCGGTGGTGAGGAAATGGGTGGCGCGCGCGGCGTCACGCATTACATGCAGCGTGTCGCGTTGCAGGGCAGCCCCAGCATGATCACGGCGATCACGCGCGAGTGGACCAAGGGCGCCGACGAGTATTCGGATACCGTGCATCCGTTCCGCAAAACGTTCGACGAGCTCGAGATCGGCGACACGCTGATCACCAAGTCGCGCACGATCACGCTGGGCGATATCGAAGCCTTCGCCGATCTCAGTGGCGACGCGTTCTATGCGCACATGAACGACGACGACGCGCGCAGTAATGGCGTGTTCGAAGGGCGCGTGGCGCACGGCTACTTCATCGTGTCGGCGGCAGCCGGACTATTCGTGGAGCCGTCGTTGGGGCCGGTGCTGGCGAACTACGGTATGGAGAAGCTGCGCTTCACTAAGCCGGTGTATCCGGGCGATACCATTCACGTGCGCCTTACGGTGAAGCAGAAAACGGCGAAGGACGCGCCCGAGGGTACGATTCCGCAGGGCGTCGTGGAGTGGGACGTGGAGGTGATCAATCAGGACAACGAGGCGGTGGCCGTGTACTCCATCCTCACGCTCGTGCGCCGCAGTGAGCCGGCGCTCGTTGGCTAGTTCTCCCGCGACCGCACGAAAGTTGGATCGGTCCATCATCGATGGGCCGATCGGCCCGGCGATGTGGCGTATGGCGTGGCCGACCGTATTGCAGAACATGATCGGCGGGCTGCAGGGTATGATCGACCACGCCATGGTCGGTCACCTCGTCGGCTTCGCCGGCAACGCCGGTATCGGTGTCGGTTTGCAGATCTTCCTGGTCGTGATGGTGTTTCTGGCGTCATTGTTCAGCGGCATGGGCGTGCTGATCGCGCGCTTCGCCGGCGCCGGTGACGAAGCGGGCGTGCAGCGCGCAGCGTCGCAGGCGTTTCTGCTGGCCGTCGTCTTGTCCGTCGGTGTGTTGGCCCCCATCGGCTACTTTGCTGCGCCGTGGTTACTCGGTCTCGTGAATGCCACGCCTGCGGTGCTTGAAGAGTCGCTGCCGTTTTTGCGTATCATGTTCGTGTTCGGTTTCGGCATGATGCTCTTCTTCATGCTGGGCGGCGCGCTTCGCTCGGCTGGCGATTCCAAGACACCGCTCAAGCTTGGACTCGCGGTCACGGTCGGCAATATCCTGTTCAACGTGTTGTTCATACGCGGCTTCGGTCCCGTGCCGGCTTTCGGCACGCGTGGTGCCGCCATGGGTACGGTGTTGTCGAGTGGCCTCGTGGGGGCGTACGCGATTTGGAAGCTGTTCAGTGGCGCGTGGGTGATCGACTTCCGCGGCGTGAGTTGGAAGCCCGATTGGGAGATCATCCGTGCGCTCTTCCGGTTCGGATTGCCCACGGGGTTGCAGGGTATCGCGATGAACGTCGCCGGTGTGATGTTGCTGCGCTTCATCGGCGCCACCAGCATGAGCGCCGAGGCGCAGGCGGCGTACGCGGTGGGATACTCGCAGCTGTTTTCGCTGGTCACGTGGACCTCGGTGGGTCTCATGGGTGCCGCCGCCGCGATCGCCGGGCAGAACCTCGGTGCCAACCAACCGGAGCGCAGCACACAGGCGGTGTGGCAGGCAGCGCGCATGGGACTCGTGATTGCGGTCGTGGTGGGCACGCTGTTTCTCACCATTCCGGGTGCGCTGCTTGGATTGTTCGGCCTCACGCAGCCGGACACCGTGCGGATCGGCACCGAGCTGCTGGCGTATCTGAGCGTGTCGGGCTTGTTCATCACGGTAGCGCTCACCTTCACGGGTGGGCTTCAGGGTACCGGCGACACACGTAGCCCACTGTTCATCACGCTCGTCTCGCAGTTTGCGCTGCCGATCGGCATGCTTGCCGCGCTCCAGACGACGAGACAACTCGTGCCGAGTGACATCTGGCTGGCGATCGTGCTCGGCCACGCGCTCCGATGTGCGTTGAGCGTGTGGCGGTTCGAGCAGGGCAAATGGAAGACCATCGAGGTGAAGTTGGGCTGACGAAGGTGCGCGCGATGCCTGGGGAACGGTATCGCTGGTGATAGGTATCACGCTGTATGCGTCCCGATCCGTTCATTTCCCTTCAGCTTCGACAGGCTGCAATGGTGTACATCGCCGTACGGATCGCGGCCACGATTCCCCTGTCGTTCGCCGCGAAGTCGGCGGCGGATCTGGCGGGACTGTTGATCGGCATCGGCCTCGTTGGATTCACGGTGCTGCTCGTGACGATCGACCAGCGTCGGAACGGCGCGCCCGATCTCTTCCCGAACCTCGGCGTTTCACGCACCCGGCTCGCTGCCGTTGCCGCTGCGCCCGCGCTGCTCGGCGAGATCGTGCTCGCTTTTTCGTTGGGATCGTCGCGTGTCTGATGCGCCCGCGCTGGGCCCACCCACTCTCGAAGCCGATTGTGTGGCGAAGCGCTATGGTGAGCGTCTCGTGCTGAAATCCGGCTCGGTACGTGCGATCCCCGGCCTCGTGATCGGACTGCTCGGGCGCAACGGCGCAGGGAAGTCCACATTGCTTCGTATCATGGCGGGCAGTCTCGCGCCTGATTCCGGTGTGGTGCGCGTGGATGGCGCGGGCAGGCTCGCGGTGTCGCTGCCGTGGCTCGCCGATCGCGGCGTGTTCTTCCTCCCCGACCGAGACCTTTTGCATCCACGCGTGTCGGTTGGGATGCAGCTGTCGTGGATCGGTGACCGTTTCCATCGCACTGCCGCTGTGCGTGACGTGTGCGAGCTGATGGGGATCACCGCGGTGCTGGCATCGAAGCCGCGCCAACTTTCTGGCGGTGAGCGTCGACGTGCCGAAGTGGCGTGCGCCCTGATCCGTGCGCCGCGCGTGCTGATTCTCGACGAACCGTTACGCGGCATCGCGCCGCTCGACGCCGAGCGAATCCTTTCGGCGTTGCGCGCCTTCGCGCGGGCCGGTGGCGCGGTGGTGCTGACGGGACACGAACTCCCATTGTTGCTCCCGGCCGTGGATCGTGTCACGTGGTGCACAGCCGGAACGACGCGCGAGTTTACCAGTGTGGCGCAGGCGATGGGAGACTTCGCGTTCCGTCGTGATTTTTTGCCGTTGCGGTGAGGGTTTTGGGGCGGGGTACTGGGTACTGATTAGGGAATAAGGGGTAGGGGGTAGGGCGAACCTCGTGCGCCCCGTTGTTATGCGTCGTGGCGGTGTCTCCGCGCTGCGCGTTAGATCGGTCGAGCTAGCGCCGCGGTGCCTACTTCTGGTGGGGACGAAGCGCTGGGATTGCGCGCTTCGGACGACTTGCGCAGTGGCGAGCCTAGTGGGGAAATGGGAGGCGTCCCGGAAATAGATTACTTTTCCGGCGATACATCGGTCGAGTGAACAGGCGTTAGCGAGCCAGACAGACTGGATTGCATGGCCGCATGATGGCATTCGTTTCCGTGGTGGCCCGACGGAGAATTGCGGTCGGTTAGTGCCGTTCCCAACACTTGCCCACGGCGGCATCCGGTCAGTTGGCACGTTTGGCCGTTGGTGATATGCTTCATGCAACCCGGAGGTCAGATGAGATACAAGATCGCGCTTACTCGTTCCGACGAAGGCATCTCGGTCTCGGTGCCAGGCTTACCCGGCTGCTGGTCGCAGGGTGCGAATGAAACGGAGGCCCTCGCGAACATTCGAGACGCCATCGTCGATTATCTCGCGGTGCGCGACGCACTGCTGAGCGATGCCGATGTGCGTGAAGTCGAGGTCGCGTAACCTGTGCCGAAGCTCGCCGGCGTCAACCATTTGGATGCTGTGCGGGTGTTGGAGAAGGTCGGCTTTCGGATTGCACGCCAAGGGAAGCATATCGTGCTCACGGATGGGCAGCGTATTCTCACCGTTCCGCGGCACAACCCCGTCAATGCCTTTACGATGGGTTGGATTGTCCGCGACGCAGGGCTGACCATCGATCAGTTTCGCGACTTGCTGTAGCGTCCACGGCATCGAAGCGATGCTCGCTAACAAACCGTTGCAGACTGACAGCCGCGCTGTTGTTGGCGCGCGTCGCGCGCTTCTATTGGATGCGGCTGCAGCTGAACAATAGGCGTTCTACCGCACACATCGCGAAATGGATGACACGTGAAGCCTCCCGACGCTGAACAGGCAATTTGTGATGCGGCGAAGGTGAAGGACTACCTGCTCTCACGCGAACGTCCCGTGGGGCGTGCGAAGGCGCGCTTTTTGCGCATCGCTCGGCTTCACGCGCGTCGAATGGCCAACGCTCCAATTTGCGTAGCTGAAACTTGGTCGGGAAGGCGAAGCAGGAATGGCCGCCGCGTCCGTGTTTGGACAGAAGCATGAGATCCGTGGTATTGTCCAAGGTCCGTCCGGGGAGACGGCGCTCGTGGTGACGGTCTGGATCATTCTGACCGGCGAGACACGACCGCGGTTCGTCACAGCGCACCCAGGGAATCTGCGATGACAGCCTTTCGAGAACTTGATACCGTCGTGCTGACACATGATCTCCCCGATGTCGGCCTCTGCGCCGGCGATATCGGCGCCATCGTGCAGCTGTATTCGACGGATGCCGTGGAAGTCGATGTCGTCACAGCCTCGGGTCGCACGCAGGCGCCCCTCGCGCTCCGCAGCGGTGATGTACGCGCTGTCCGTGATGACGATCTGCTTTCCGTGCGCCCCACGCAGCGGCAGGGTGCGGCATAACGATGCTTGCTGCAGACGGGCGAGTCGGAAGCTCGCTGCGCTCGCATTTTATGTTGTTCGCCCGCATCTGAACGCGAGGCGTTACACGTCACACTCCCCGGGGTCTCTACCGGCGCCGCTTGAAGGAGCGCGGTGGGAAGGTAAATGGCGAGGCCGCCTGGAAAACGTCACGCCGCGATCCGAAATCAGGATGGCCGGGAAGCGAACGATCGCTCATGTCGCGTTGGTCGTTCACGACTGCGATGACGCCATCGCCTTCTACACGACGAAGCTCGGCTTCGTCGTCGTCGAGGACGTGGCGAAACCCGAGCAGAACAAGCGGTGGGTGGTCCTCTGCGGTATCGCGCAGATGGACTTATCGATCGCGCGTAAAGGTTGCTCCAAACATTTCAAGAGAATACGCCGTGATGCCCGTGAACACGAAACGGACAACGGTACCGCTCCCCCCGATTTCGATGCGGAGCTGATCCTGGTCGGCGTTATAGCTCTCCGCCGGACTGGACTGGTCGCCCCATGTGTAGGCAAGCTGACCGCCTCGCATCGTGAAGCTGATGGTGCCGTAGCCGGGAGCGGTGTATCGACCCGCGAAGGCGGCCAGTGGATGACGTAGCGGGACCGCCTGTCGTGCCAGACGTACACTGTCGCCAGCGGCGCTTGCCGTGGCCGTGGCGCGGAAGCGAGAGACCAGTGCGGCCAGCGCCGAGTCGGCTTTTGCCAACGCGTTTTCGCGGCCGGCTTCGAGGTCATAGACATAGGCGGCGATGACATCGGTCAACGGGCTGCCCAAGCCACCGGTTGCTTCAGCGACCACGCCGACGCGTCTATCAGGAAGGAATGACAGGTGCGATCGTGTCGTCATGTATCCCCCGAAGCGCGAGATCATCGGTTCCCCCTCATAGCTCCCGATGTCCCATCCGGGTGACCAGCCTTCCCGTGCAAAGGGGCCAAAGATTCGTGACCGTTCCCTGGTGTGCGGAGCCAGCAGCGTGTGACTGATGCGGACCGCTTCTGCGGGAAAGATCTGGCGGCCGTCAATTCGGCCCGAGTCACATTGCACGATGGTCCAACGAGCAAGGTCAGCGATGGTTGCCAAGTGACCACCGGCGGCAGACATGGTGCGGTCGGTTTTGGCGAACGGTGCTGTTTTGTAGGAGCCTTGTGCTGTGACATCATGGGGGTTCGCAATGCGGCGCCGATCCAATCCTGATACTCGGCTATATGTCACACGCATTCCGGCTTTCTCAAACACCTCCCGCTGTTCGAATCCGCGCCACCCATCGTTCGAAAAGTGATTGAGCACCATACTGCCCACTTCGTAGCCGAGGTTGCTGTAGTCCATGTCACGGGACCCGGTCGGTTCATTCAGTCGAAGCCACTGTGCAAGGGTGGCTTCGGGAATGGTACCGGTGAACGCGGTGCTCAGTACGATGCCGTTGCCGCTCAGTCCTGAACGATGCGAGAGGAACTGCGCCAGTGTAATCGCGTTCGGATCGACACCGTCGGCCCATCGCGCTTCCGGGAGCAGTGTGGCGATCGGCGTGTCGAGTTCAAGCTGATCACGCGCGGCCAACAGCGAGAGTGAGAATCCCATGAAGGATTTACTCGTGGAGGCGACGTACCAGAGCGTCCGATCATTGGCCGGTATGTTGCTGGTGTGATCGGCCATGCCGAGGTTGACGGTGTAAATCGTGCGACCATCCATGATGACGCCAACGCCCAGTGCAGGTGTCACGCCGGTCGCGAACGCGCGCTGCACGAACGTAGCGACTTTGGCCGTTACATCTGCGGGAGCAGGGCGCAGCGTCTGTGCATTTGCGGTGGTGGTGATTGCGAGTGCCAACGCAGTCAGGCGGTAGGCGGTCGAATAGTCCATCGGTAACTCCGGATAATGGTTTTCATGGAGTCTGGACCAACAGCAACCACGTTGTCTTGAATATTGGCAACCTCCGTTTGCTCAACCCGCAGCTGGACGGACTGGAGACAGCGGGGCTGGAGGGGCAAAGCGGACGGCGGCCAGTTTCTCGCGCAGACTCGCTGGGGAAACGCCGATCGTCTGGCGCATGTCTCGGCAGAAGTGTGGGTGATCGGCGTAGCCACACTCATGGGCAACCGCTGACATGGAGTCTCCCCGGAGTGCGACAGCTTCCACCGCGCGAGCCAGACGGCAACGACGGAGCTCATCGGCCACACCATGCCCGTACCATCGCCGGACACAGCGCGCCAGATACACTGGATGGACGCCGGCTTTTTCAGCGATGTCTGCAACACGACCGGGTAGTTGCGGATTGAGCCGAATCGTGTCGATCAGCTCCGAGAGCCAACGTGGTGGTAGCCCGCGAGGTGGGAGGGCAGGCCGGCGCGAAAGCAGCGCCAGCAAGTCCGCCATTTCTGCGTCGTCGGAATTTTCAAATGCGTTGGTTTCGTTCGCGCGAGGGCGCAGCGCGAGTCGCAGAAAGGCCGTGCTGACTTCCGGGTCCCTGAACCATCGCCAACTCGCCAGAGCGCGGTCATCGTCCAGTGTCTGCTCGGTAATTGCCTCAGGGATGCGAATTTGCAACAACCGCGCACCGAGCGGCCCGAAGGCGTTGGCATGAACGACACCCGCCGCTTTGAATACCACGCTGAGTGGTCCCGCCACTTCGCGTCGTCCATGAACGGTCTCGATAACGGTACCTGACACGATCATGCTCAAATGATCAAGACCATGGCTGTGCGGGCGATGCGTTTCCACGGGCCGATAGAGATGACCGGACGGGTTCGATGGGGCGACCATACCCCCCGTACGTCCTGCCGCGGCTGTAGGGTTTCATCTCACGTCACTCGCCCGGATCGGCATTCACGCGAGCGAAAGCTGGCGGTCAAAGCCGACGACGGCACGATCTCAAAGCGCCGCATCGCGACCAGTCGGGAGCGGTTCACCGCTTCTATCACTCGACCCGCCGAACGGTGCCGGCGCTGCCGTCCACCTCGACCCAGTCACCGTCGCTGAAGGCCTTGACGATGCCGGCAATACCGGCGGCGCAAGGCTTGCCGAACTCGCGCGCGATCACCGCGCCGTGCTGCAGCACGCCGCCGACTTCGAGCACCACGGCGGTGGCGTTGACGAATAGCGGCGTCCAGCCGGGGTCGGTGGTGTGTGCGATCAGGATGTCGCCGGGAGCAATGCGCGCGCCGTCGGCGCTGTGCGGGGTGCGAACCGGACCGCGAACGGTGCCCGCCGACACCGCCATGCCGCGCAGCACACCCGGCTCTTCCGGCCTTGGCAACGGCGCCTGGTCGCGCTGCGGCCGCGCGAGATCCTCGAAGGTCAGGTCGAATCCCTCGGTCGTGGCCGTGGCCGCCATCTTCCGCAGCGCGATCCGCGGATCGTCGGCGTAGCGCGGGCTGGCCACATCCATCTCCTCGCCGCCGCGCCAGCCGAAGTGGGAGATGAAGTCGTCCCAAGCCGACAGCAGCGGTTCCGGCAGCTGTCTCCGCTGCAGGCGGTCGGTCAGTGAGTCAACATCATCGAAGTCGCCCTGCTTGATCAGCCTTGCCATCGCGTAGAGGGTCAAGCTCATGTCGACCACGACATTGCCTTCGACACCGCGTGAGG
>Ga0105048_10020237_pt1 | contig 10160 bp, 9 predicted proteins | sample MAT05_FD_78382 | JGI IMG/M metagenome (GOLD analysis project Ga0105048, IMG submission 78382) | Freshwater microbial communities from Lake Fryxell liftoff mats and glacier meltwater in Antarctica - MAT-05 | ecosystem: Environmental > Aquatic > Freshwater > Ice > Liftoff microbial mat | place... | reverse complement strand
CTGCACGGACCACCGACGCCTTGCTTCGTGGTCTGGAGAGCTTCCGGCAAGGGCCCTCCTACTCAGCCGTCCGACGCCCTGATGCCGCCCGCCGGATCGTGGGCGACACCGCGCGCGGACCGCGCTACGTCGACGACAACGCCTGGATCGCTCTGGCCCTGGAGCAACACGCACTGCTCGCACCCTCGGAGTCTGGCGCGGTCGGTGCACCCGACGACCTCCTCCGATGGCTGCTGGCAGCACAGATGCACAACGGCGGAGTCGTGTGGCGGGAAGGTCCGACCGGGCTACATGCCTGCTCCACAGGTGCGACCGGTCTTGCCGCTGCACGGGCATTCCTTCGTACGCGCGATCGGTCGCTCCTTGAGGCAGCCGCGCGCGCCGCGGACTTCCTGCACGACGTTCTGAGGGTGCACGGTGGGGACAACGACGGCCTGATCGCCGACAACGTCGACGCCGCCGGTCGCATCGAGCCCACGCTGTGGACCTACAACCAGGGATTGGCCATCGGGCTCGACGTCGTGCTGCACCAGACCGGTCAGTCCGGTGCGCTCGAACGGGCCGAGCGGACGGCGGCAGCCGTGATGCGATGGGCCGAGCGCGACACCCTGTGGAGCCAACCGCCCTGCTTCAACGCCGTGCTGATGCGAAACCTGCGCCTGCTCCACCACGAGTCACCCGATGCAGCCCTTGCCACCTTCATCGACGACTACACGGAGCGCGTCCTCGATCATCTGGCAACCGGTTCGGTTAAGGATGATCACCGTGGCGCGTACCCCGGCTCATCCGTGATCGATCGGGCCGGCGACGTGCAGGTCTGCGCGCTCGCTGCGATCCCGATCGCTCGGCACGCGCTGCTCTGCTAGCTCGTGACAGCCGCGGTGGTCGGATAGATCGGACCAGTCTGCGTCGAGGTTCCCACCACGAGGGCCACCACCACCACGCCGGCAATCAGGAGGGTGGCCGTGAAGGCGAGTCGAGCCCGGCCTGGTACTCGCGACACCACACCGGCGAAGACGGCTAGGCCGATCACCAGCACCGCCGCCACGGTGTCGATCCACGACCACGGACGATCCGGCGCTAGAAGGGCAACTGCCGCTCCAGCCACCAGCAACAGGGGCGCGAGTACGCCGCACGCGCCGACGCCGATCCGCTGAGGAAAGCCTCGAACACCGTGTGCCAGATCATCATCGATGTCGGGAATCACGTTGGCCACGTGCGCCCCCACCCCTAGCAACGCCGTGCCGGTCCAGGTCCACCATGGTGGCGGGCCCGAGGTGCCGGACGGATCGACCGACAACCACACGAAGACCGGAAGCGCACCGAACGCGATCGCGTACGGCAACCACGACCAGATGCTGGCCTTGAGGCCCACGTTGTAGGCCCATCCGCCACCGATCACCAGCAGGTGCATCGCCCCGGCCTTCCAACCGTTGGCGAATGACAGTGCGATGGCCAGACCCAGCGCGGTGAACGCCGCGTTGCGCAGTACGACATCAGAGATGGCGCCGGTTGCCACCGGCTTGTCGCGGCGATCAGCGGCGCGGTCGCGCGCTGCATCGATCCAGTCGTTGGACCAGCCGATCGAGAGTTGGCCGACGAGGACAGTGATCATGACCAGGAGAACCCGTGGCAGGCCGTTGAAGAATCCGCCATCGACCACCAGGGCCACGGCGTACGCCGTCGCAAGTGCTGTGACGACCACCGTCGGTCCTGGATGGCAGGCCCGAGCCAATGCACCCACGGTGTCGAGCGGTCGCGCCGAGCGCATCCCTTGCACCGCCTCCGACATGACCCGATCGTAGGCGGGCTGAGTGATCAGCACCTAGGCTGAAGCGATGCTGCTGCTCAGAGTTGGCGCCGAACCCGATCACTCGGTGGAGCAGCCGCGGTGAGCGCGATCGTTGCGGTCAAGGGCTCGCTGCCCCCGAACAAGTATGACCAGCAGGAGATCACCGAAGCGTTCATCGCCAACAACGGATTCGATGAATCACAAGCTGGCGTGGTGCGGCGGTTCCACGCCAGTTCGCAGGTGAGACAGCGGTACCTATCCCTCCCGCTGGAGGACTACGCCGAGCTCGGCGGCTTCACCGCCACCAACGACGCCTACATCGCTGCGGCCCTCGACCTGGGGGCCGACGCGATCTCTGCTGCGCTGCGTGAAGCGGGCCTGCGGCCCCAGGATGTCGACGCGATCCTGACCACGTCGGTGACCGGTATTGCCGTGCCTTCGCTCGATGCGCGACTCATCCCTCGCCTCGGCCTTCGCGACGACATCACCCGCATGCCGCTCTTCGGTCTTGGATGCGCGGGTGGCGCCGGCGGGATCGCCCGCATGCACGACTACTTGAGGGCATGGCCCGACCGCGTAGCCGTCCTTCTCGCCGTCGAGGTGTGCTCGCTGACCACGCAACGTGGTGATGCCTCGATGCCGCACCTGGTGGCCAGCGCCCTCTTCGGCGACGGAGCCGCTGCGGTGGTGGCCGTCGGGAGCAACCACCCGCTCGCCACCGGTCGCGAGGGCGCCCGCCCGCCGCGCGTGATGGCCACGGCAAGCCGCGTGTATCCCGACACCGAGCGCGCCATGGGATGGGACATCGGATCGTGGGGACTTCGCATCGTGCTCGACGCGCAAGTGCCCGATCTGGTCGAGACCCATCTGCGCGAAGACGTCGAGACTTTCCTGCGACTGCACGATCTGAAGCTCACCGACATCGACACCTGGGTCTGCCATCCCGGCGGACCGAAGGTGCTCGAGGCTGTGCAGAACGCTCTCGACCTGCCGCGTGAGGCCGTCGAGCTCACCTGGCGTTCGTTGGCCGACATCGGCAACCTCTCGTCGGCCTCGGTGCTGCACGTTCTGCAGGAAACGCTGCACACCCGCGCACCAGCACCCGGAAGCAACGGGCTGATGGTGTCGATGGGCCCGGGCTTCGCTGCCGAACTCGTGCTCATGGAGTGGTGAGCGTGGCTGCTTTTCTGGTGCTCGTCGCACTCGTCGGGGTGGAGCGACTGATTGAACTGGTGGTGTCGAACCGCCACGTGAAGTGGAGCCTGGAACGCGGCGGTATCGAGACCGGCCGGGCGCACTACCCCTGGATGGTCCTGCTGCACACAGGACTGCTGGTGGGTTGCGTGCTAGAGGTGGTGGTATTCGACCGACCCTTCATCCCATGGCTCGGCTGGCCGATGCTCGTACTCGTCGTCCTGGCGCAAGCTCTGCGGTGGTGGTGCATCCGCACGTTGGGTCCGCAGTGGTGCACGCGAGTGATCGTGGTCCCCGGTTTGTCGCGCGTCGTCGCAGGCCCCTACCGCTGGTTGCGCCACCCCAACTACGTGGCGGTCGTGGTTGAAGGCATTGCACTCCCACTGGTGCACTCCGGATGGATCACGGCGCTCACCTTCACCGTCCTGAATGCCTGGGTGCTTCGGGTGCGCATCACCGACGAGAACGCCGCGCTGGACCGGCTCGAGCGCCGCACCACGAGTGCGTGAGGTTGCGGTGACAGCCACACCACGTTTCCATCCCGAGAATCGAATCGACGCCGACGTTGTGGTCGTCGGTGGTGGACCTGTTGGGCTGGCGATGGCGATCGCTCTGGCCGATGCGGGCCGGCAGGTGCAGGTGTGGGAGCCGCGCAATACTCCGATCGACAAGGCGTGCGGGGAGGGCCTCATGCCCTCGGCCGTGGCGCGGCTGCAGGGCTTGGGCGTCGACACCGATTTCGGGTTTCCGTTTCAGGGCATCACCTACCTCGAAGCGCAGCGGCGCGGCGGGCGGGCGGATGGTCAAACCCGCACCGCCCGGGCCTCCTTCGCCGATGGCCCAGGGCTCGGAGTTCGTCGCACCCACCTGCACGCCGCGATGCATGATCGAGCAGTTGCCGCCGGCGCGAAGTTCGTTGAAGCATCAGCGCACACCATCACGCAGGATCGGCACGGCGTGACGGTCGCCGCGGCCACAGCCGACGGTGTTGATACCGACGGTGTGGATACCGACGGTGTGGATACCGACGGTGCGGTCACCAGGGCCCATTACGTGGTGGGAGCCGACGGCCTGCACTCCAAGGTGCGGAAGGCCGCCAACATCACGCAGTCATCACCAGGCACGCCGCGCTTCGGGCTGCGTCGCCACTACGCGATCGAGCCGTGGAGCGACACCGTCGATGTTCATTGGGCGGCTCGGTCTGAGGCGTATGTGACACCGGTCGGCCCCGGTCTCGTCGGCGTCGCCATCCTCACCGCCTCACGTGGTTCCTTCGATGAGCAGCTCGCGGAGTTCCCGCTCCTGCGCGACCGACTCGCGGCGGTGACGTTCACCCCGACCCTTGGATCAGGACCGCTGCGCCAGAACGTTGCACGACGCACCAGTGGCCGCATTGCGTTGGTGGGAGATGCGGCCGGCTATGTGGATGCACTGACTGGTGAGGGGCTGAACGTCGGTTTCGCCTCGGCACAGGCACTTACCCGCTGCTTGCTGGCGGATCGGCTTGAGGACTACGAGGCACAGTGGCGTGCGGCGAGCCGTCGCTACCGCGCCATGACACAAGGGCTCCTCTGGGCGCGGTCGCAACCCAGCATTGCGCCACGCATCGTTCCGATCGCCGCCCGGTGGCCGCGACTGTTCGCTGGCGCCGTTCACCAGCTGAGCTGAACGCGCCAGCGACCGCGACCGATCACCCCACCGCTTGAGGTGGCCACTGTGGGCGAGAATCAACGGTAGTTCCATCGGGGCGTCGCGTGCGCATGTCGGGGCCAGCCCGCCCCTCAAGGCCGAAACCCTGCTCATGCAGCGCCCTGTGATGACGCCGGCACAGCAGTACGCAGTTCTCGAGCGAGGTGGTGCCACCTGCGGCCCATCCGACCAGATGGTGGACGTCGCACCAATCTGGTGGTCGATCGCAACCGGCGAACACGCAGCACCGGTCGCGATGAACGATGGCGCGCCTCAGTGACGGGGGAATGGTGCGGCGCGACCTGCCCACATCAAGCACCTGACCAGCATCATCGATCAGCACGGGGACGAGGGAGGCATCGCACAGGTGTCGCCACGCAGCCTCGGCGCTGATCGGGGTGCCACCAGCGAACTCCGCACCACCGGTAGCAGCGCCCATCACCACCGCGATCGGGATGGAGACGCTCACGTGTGGTCGCTGCCCTCCGACCTGCGGCATGTCGCCGTGGTCGAGACCGAACCGCGCCAGCTCGACCAACGCATCGGCCCGTGCCTGTCGCGGGTTGCTGGAATCGCCACGGGTTCGCGACACAGCCGTAAGCCCACGCAAAGCTTCAAGGAGCACGGCTCCGCTCTCTGGATCCAGAAGTCCATCGACCGCCACCATGCCGCCGAAGGTGCTCGACACGCTCAGGTATCGCGCAGCGTGCAGGGAGGCTTCATCGCGTAGCGCAGACTCGGGATCGACCGCGCAGGTCCAGCGCGTCACCACCTGACGGAAGGCGGTGGGGTCGACAGAGCGTGCGGCCTCGACCAGCACTGGCTCGGCCTGCTGGATCGTGAGCCGTCGGTGCTCGTTCTTCTCGCACACCGCTGTCAGCACCTTGACGTGGGCGAGGCTGATCTCGCCTTGCGCCAACGCAGCCGACGCGATGGGCAGGTGGTCGCGCAGAACGCGCGCATCGCGTACCTGCGCCCGCGCGACGCCGGCCGGCAGTTGCGCGCGGGCACGGATCCAACCAGCCGCACCGACGGCTCCGTCGCGCTCCCACGCACCGCTGGCATCGAAGGCCGCCGTCGTGGTGAGCAGCGCCGACTGGAGCACGTGGGTGAGGCGCTGGATCCGGAGCAATCGCTGAGCTAGATGGGCCCCGGCCAGCCCGGCCACGTCGTGGTGGGCCAGCGCTTCGAGGGCCGCTTCGGCTGCCTCGAGTGCGGCCGCATCCGTGGACGGGCTCGGCATGGGAACTCCAGATGGATCGCACCGGATCTCGACGATCCGGATGAAGGGAGGGCCGGCACTGCATGAAGCAGCGGGAACTTCGAACACTTCACAGGGCGCGTTCCATCAATAGAAAAAGGCTAGCGAGGGGGTCCGACAGCGGATGGATACGTCGTCGCATGCGCCGTCGCGGAGCCCGAGTGGCCGACGCCTGTCGGGAGGGCTAGAGACCGTTGAGGATTTGAGGCGTACCGATCACGATGCGCGGATTCTTGGCCGGGTCCAGCCAGCGGACGATCGACTTCATGTCGGTGCGCGGGATCGAGATGCATCCGGCCGTCGCGCCTCGTCCGTTGACGTGCATGAAGATCCCGCCACCCAAGTTCGTCTTCGCCGGCGTCTTGGTGACGTACTGGCCGCGGTAGTAGTAAACGCCGCGCGGCGTGTTGAAATTGATGACTGCGGTGTACTCGTACTGCTTACCGTACGACACCAAACGTTCAGCGCGCGCGATGCGCCACTTAGCGTGGTTGGGGCGCGTCACCTGGAAGATGTTGTAGGTCTTGGGGTCGAGCGGATCGTAGGTCCAGTAGTCGTTCCCGTTCACCTGCCGCCAGGGCAACTTGGTTCCCGGGTTGGTTCCGCTACCGAAACCGATGCCGAACGAGTACGCCCCCGTCGGCGTGGAGCCATCGCTCTGGCGACGATCGCCGAGCCCCCGATTGCTGAGCCCGCTGAACCCCAGACGCGCCACGATCGGCCCGCGCATCAATCGCCAGGTGCCATCGCGCTTCTCCCACGCCGTGAGATAGGCGTACGTCGTGGAGGTGTTGCCAGCCTGCACGACAACCACCTGATCGCTCCCGGCCACCGAGGCCATGGTGCTCGGATGCACCCAGCGCCCGGTCGCTTGCACGGGCGTGGCTGCGGGGAGCGTCGAAACCAGCAGGCCCGCGACTCCCAGCAGCGCGGTGGCGAGCACGAGCCGCTTGCGCCCAAGCACCGAACCTGCCATCGCGATCTCCACCCACATCCTCAGCCGCCCGGCCGTCAACCTCCACCGTCGCATGGATCATCGGCTTCTGGAGTCACCCGCTTCAACTAGGCACGAAATGTCGCGCCTGGCGGAGGGCACCGGCGGACTGCATCCCTTTGACACACCTGACATCCACCGATGGGATGCGGTGATGGACTACCTGCTCTGGAGCCGCTTCGCTCGCCAACTGCCGACGCTGGGAAACGTGGGCGCCGAGTTCTTCGCTCCCTACGAGGTGGTGGAGGCGATCGACCCACCCCCGCTTTCCACCGCTGCGAGCAGCGAGATTGCTCATGGGCTGGCCCAGGCCGCCGATGACGTCGTGACCGACCTCATGGGTTACAACTCCCACGCCGTGGTCATCGCGCACGGCGATCACATCATTCGTGAGCGCTACGCCGACGGGTACGGACCCGAGTCCCTGCTCCAGTCGCAGTCGATGCACAAGACGGTTCAGGCACTGCTCGTCGGCATCGCGATCGACGAGGGACTCATCGAAGGAGTCGAGGAACACGTCGGTCGCTTCATTCCCGAATGGAGCGCTGATCCACGCGGAAATCTGGGCATCGCGCAGTTACTCGGCATGAGGTCGGGGCTTGAGACGTTTTCGGTCAGCCCCAACCCTCGCTCGTCGTTCTGGAAGCTCATGTTCGCCGCCGACAGCCGTGCCACCGCACTCTCGGCACAGCTCGTCGAGGAACCAGGAACCCGGTTCGACTACAACGACATCAATGCCGCCGTGCTGGGGATGGTGATCGAAGCGGCCACCGGGGGGACGTACGCACACTTCCTGCGCACCCGGCTCGCACAACCGCTCGGAATCGGACCGGCGCGTGTGTGGCTCTCGGACGAGGTTCACCGACGTCCGCATACCGAATGCTGCCTGCTGACTCCCGCGCGTACGTGGCTACGGATCGGGATGATGATGCGGGACGGTGGTCGCTTCGATGGTATGCAGGTGGTGCCCGCGGCCTGGATCGACCAGATGTGCACGCCGGCCGGGCCCGACTACGACTCGTACGGCTACCTGACCTGGTTGGACGCCGCCGACTTCTTCGGACCCCCGTGGCGCGTAGGCGCGCGAGCAGTACCCGAGGTGCCGGGCGGTGAGCTGGTCTCGCTCAGTGGCTACGGCGGCCAGCGGGTCTGGATCTCGCGCAGTCTCGACACCGTCATCGTTCGTCAAGGACCCTCGGCCGGACGCGCTCCCCTACCCCGCGCCGACGAATGGGACGACAGCAGCTTCATGCGGAGGATCGAGCAAGCACTGCTGTGACCGGCGTGACCTCGAGTACGTGCCACGCCGCACGCTCCGAACGCGATCGCGTGGGTCGGGTATCTGAGGCCACCCGCTGCCGAGTCGGAGATGGGATGCTGAGGCACCACTGGAATGGGGGACGCGAATGCGTGACGTGACGAAGGTGAACTGTTGGGGGCGTTCCGTCCGCCATCAGTTGGCGACGGGACTGCTTGCATGAGCCAGTTGGTGGCAGCGAGCCACGCAGGCAGGAGCTGATCCGCCGTGGCACGCATCGTGATTGCGGGAGGAACGGGCTACCTAGGACGTGCCTTGACACGTCGCCTCGTGACGCGACATGACGAGGTGGTCGTCCTCACCCGTGGAGCGTCGTGCCAGAACGATGGCTGGCGTGCGGTCAGATGGGACGCTCGAACGGTTGGCGACTGGGCCGAAGAACTTGAGGGCGCCGACGCGATCGTCCACCTCAACGGCCGAAGCGTCGACACTCGGGCCACCCGACGCAACATCGAGGAACTCATCTCGTCGCGCGTGGATCCGGTCCGTGCGGTCGGTGGAGGACTCGCTGGGTGCGCGTCACCGCCGCCCGTGTGGGTCCAGTCAGGATCACTGGCACTGTTTGGAGACACCGGCGACGAGGTCATCGACGAATCATCGATTCCCACGGCATCGGGTCCCCCCGAGATGGTCTCGGTGTGCCGTGCGTGGGAGACCGCCTACGCCGAAGCGGTCACTCCGGTCGAGCGCTCGATACTCCTTCGCATGAGCATCGCGCTCGGAGGGCAGGACGATCGGGCAACTCTCAGGCTGGCGCGCATCGTCGGCTGGGGACTCGGCGGCACGGTGGGATCGGGAAAGCAGTGGGTCTCGTGGATCGCGCTCAACGACCTGCTCGACATCCTGGTGAGGGCGATCGATGACCCTTCGATGACAGGTCTCTACCACGCGACATCGCCCTCGCCCGTAACGAACGCCGAGATGATGGCGACATTCCGCGCGGCGATGGGCAAGCGTGTTGGCCTGCCAACTCCGGCGATGATCGCGCGGCTAGGGGCGCCCATTCTCGGCACGAGCGCCAGCCTCGCGTTGACCGGCCGGCGGTGCGTTCCGACGAGACTGCTGAGTGAGGGGTTCAGTTTTCGCCACTCTGAATTCGCCGAGACCGTGCGAGCGGCGCTCGAAACGTCAGGAGCCGGCCGCCACTGAAAGCATCGGGACTCGCGACAAACGCGCCGGGGGCCCGGAACGGGCAGTCCGGCTGGAGATGTTGGACGACCTTCAGCGCGCCGCCGCGATGTGGCTGCCGCTCGTCAGTTCACGTGCGCAGCCTTCGCCTTTCTCGTCATGCGAAGGAACAGGAACGTGACCAGGCCCCAGTTGATGAGATCGGCGGCGATCACGATGAGCCAGAAGGCCCACACGGGAGGCCCTGGCGAAAGATTATCTAGAGGTGCGCTCGCGAAGATCCATGGGACTCCGAGCCACAGGGTAGTGACAAAGGCGAGCCCTATCTCGCTGGAACTGGACTCGAAGAAGATGGCGTAGGAGTTCACGCTGACGATGACGACCAGGTACACGACAGCGACGAGGACCGCCCATACTCTCGGCGTCTTCACGATTCCCCCAGCATCTCTACGGTTCGGAATCGCGCACTGCCTGACGAGGATCTTGCTCAGTCGTGGTTGGTCTCGTTCAGCTTCACGCGCATTTGCATGACGGCCTTGGTGTGCATCTGGCAGATGCGGCTCTCGGTGACGCCGAGCACCTTGCCGATTTCGGCCAGCGTGAGACCTTCGTAGTAGTAGAGGGTGACGACGATCTTCTCGCGTTCAGGAAGGTTATTGATCGCCTGCGCGAGGAGGTACTTGGTCTCTTCGGCTTCGAACGCGGTGACCGGGTCTTCGGCCTTGGTGTCTTCGAGGGTGTCGACGAGACTGAGCTTGTCGCCCTTCTCGCCACCGACGCTGAG
>Ga0105048_10020233_pt1 | contig 10161 bp, 8 predicted proteins | sample MAT05_FD_78382 | JGI IMG/M metagenome (GOLD analysis project Ga0105048, IMG submission 78382) | Freshwater microbial communities from Lake Fryxell liftoff mats and glacier meltwater in Antarctica - MAT-05 | ecosystem: Environmental > Aquatic > Freshwater > Ice > Liftoff microbial mat | place... | reverse complement strand
GTCGTGACCGCCCCGGCCGACGCCGCCCACGACTTCCGCAACGTGCTGGCCGAGATCCTCGCCAACGCCGAACTCATCGGCCGCATCCCGGGCCTGCCCCCGGGCGCGGCCGGGCGGCTGGCCAAGATCGCGGCGTCGGCCGAGCGGGGCGTCACCCTCCTCCGCAGCCTCCTCGCCCCGGCCCCGGCCCCGAAAGCGGCCGACGACACCGGCGAATACCCGTGCCTCCCCGCGGAGTGACACCATGCTGCGAATCGGGTTGGCGCTAATCCTGGTCGGGTCGGCGGGCGCGGCGCTCGCGGCCGACGCGAAGCCGGCGGTCGGGGTGGCGGTCGCGGGGGTCGGCGTCGTCGCCCCGGGCGGGGCGGTCGTCTACCTCCCGGCGAAGGACGGCGGGATCGAAGCGGTCGAACTGGCGACGGGCAAGGCGGTCTGGGCCAACACGGACGCCGGCCTTTTGATCGGGGCGACGGACGAGTTGGTCGTCGGGCGGGTTGCGGGAAAGGGGAAGCCGAACGGCTTCCGGGTCGTCCTGATCGACGCCGCGACCGGCAAGACGGCGGCCACCACGGAGACGGTCGGGTTGCCGGAGTGGGCGCGGGCCACCGGGGCAGCGGGGCAGGGGTGGAATTTCGCCGCCGCCGCCCGGCCCGAGAAGGGCGAACTGGCCGTGGTGTGGAAGGCGGACGCCTTCTACTACGGCGGCGCGGCCCCGACGCAGGAAATCCTCGACGCCGCCCGCAAGACGGCGGCCGGGCGGGTCGCCATCGACCCGGCGACCGGCAAGATCACCAGGACGACCGACCACAAACTCGCGGCCGACGATCTCGCCACCAGTCCGGATGTCGGCGGGGCGGCGAAGGCCGCCGGGTTCACTTTCGCCGTCGAGCAGACGGGTTTCGGCCGGCCGCCGGACTTCATGACGAAGCGGACGCTGGCCGTGTCGCGGGACGGCAACCCGCTGTGGAAGCGGGAGTTGGCGGGCGTCCTCCGGCTGCCGCCCCCGCCGTAATCCGGACCGCCCGAATCCCCCGCGGAGTGACGCCGTGCCCGGACCCCCGCCGAAGGGCCGCCCGCGCGGGTCCGGGTCGTTCCCGTGGCGGGCCTTCTTCCAGCAGTCGCGGACGCCGGTGTTCGTCCTCGGCAAGGGCCGGCGGTTGCGGTTCGCCAACCCCGCCTGGGAGCGACTTGCCGGCGTCGCCCTCGCCGACGCCCTCGGCCTCGTCTGTTCCGCCCGCCGCCATAGCACAGCCCTCGCCGCCGCCCTCGCCCCCACCCCCGACGTACTCGCCGGCCGCCCCGACACGGCCCGCCGCCCCGCCCCCCCGAACCGCACCGGCCCGCCCTGGTGGGACGTGCGCTTCGTCCCCCTCGCCGGCGACGACGGGCCGGTCGGCGTCGTCGGCTTCGTCACGGTCGTTGGGGAAGTCGTGCCGGCCGCCGCCCGCAAGATTCCGGCGACGGTGGCCGCGCTCCGCGACCGCCACGCCGGGCACTTCACCCTCGACCTGCTCGCCGGCGAATCGGCCGCGGTCGCCCGGTTCGCCGGGCAGGTGCGGCTCGCGGCCCAGACGACCGCCCCGGTGTGGCTGGTCGGCGAGGCGGGGGCGGGGAAGGAGACGGCGGCCCGCGTGATCCACCACGCCGGCCACCGCCGCGAGCGCGGGTTCGCCGCCCTCGACTGCGCCGGCCTCCAACCGTACCTGATCGAGAGTTTGCTCTGGGGGCACGGCGGGCTGGCCGGGTCGGACCGGGTCGGGACGATCTACCTGCGCGACCCCGCCGCCCTGCCGCGCGACTTCCAGCAGCAACTCCTCGACCTGTTCGCCGACGACCGCCCGACGACCCCCCGGCTGGTCTGCGGGTCGCCCCGCCCGGCGGCCGACGACGTGGCCGCCGGCCGCCTGCTCGCCGAGTTCCACACCGGCCTGTCGGTCTTGGAATTCCTCGTCCCGCCGCTGCGCGACCGCCTCGCCGACCTGCCGCGCCTGGCGACGCATTTCCTGGAACGATTCGGCGCGCGGCCCGCCCCCGACCCGGCGGCGCTGGCCGTGCTGGCGGCCCAGCCGTGGGCGGGGAACCTGCGGGAACTGGCGGGGGTGTTGGCGGACGCGGCGGCGGCGGCGAACGGCGGGGCGGTGACGCGCGACCACCTGCCGCACGCCTTGCGGGTGCGGGCGGGGCTGACGAAACCGCCCCCGCCGCCGTCGTTGAAGCTCGACGCGGCGCTGGAAGCGACCGAGGCCCGACTGATCCGGCGGGCGCTGGCGGCGGCCGGCGGGAACGCGACGAAGGCGGCCGACCTGCTCGGCATCTGGCGGCCGCGCCTGCTCCGCCGGATGGACGCCCTCGGACTGACCGCCCCGCCGCCGGGGGCGGGCGAAGCCCCGCCGGCCCCTTGAAGCGCGACCTGCTCTGTTGAAACGGTCGCGCGACGCCGGGTCGGGATCGCGGCTTTCCCCTCTCCCCTTGCGGGAGAGGGCGGTGAGCGGCGTCCGCCGCGAGCCGGGTGAGGGGTGGAGGCGATACCCACTTGGCGGAGGCCCTTACCCCTCACCCGGCCCTTCGCCTACGGCTCCGGGCCGCCCTCTCCCGCAAGGGGAGAGGGGAAGAGAGCGGCCGCCCGTCGCGTCAGCCGGCCGCCCGGACCCGCCGCTCGAACTCGAACAGCACGTCGATGAGGCCCTGCGGGGCGACCGGCTTGACCATGTGGCGGTCGAACCCGGCGGCGGCGGTGCGGCCGATCGCGCCGTCGTCGCCGAGTGCGGTCACGGCCACCAGGAACAGCCCGTCGCCGTCGGCCGCGGCCCGGAGGCGGGCGGCGAGTTCGCACCCGTCCATCCCGGGCATCGAGATGTCGAGGACGCACGCCTCCGGGCGGAAGGTTTCGGCCAGGCCGAGGGCGGTGGCGGCGTCGTGGCAGACGACGGCCCGGAACCCGACGAGCCGCAGCAGGAAGCCGAGGGAGTCGGCGGCGTCGATGTTGTCGTCCACGCACAGGACGCGGAGCGGGGTGTACGGGAGGGGGGCGAGGACCAGCCCGCCGGCGTCCGCCAGGGCGGGCGGCTGGGGCGGGGAAACGAGTTCGTGGGTCATGCGGGCCGCCGGGAGAAGAGGCGTCGTGGGAAGCGGGCGCGGTCGGCAGGCGACGGGCAGAGCTATTATACCAGCTACCGCGGGCGGACACCCACCCCGGATCGGTAGCCGGAACGGTCAGAGGTCGGATTCGTCGTCGTCATCGGCGGGCGGGGGCGGGCGGATCGCGGCGAGGAACTGGTTCAACCGCTGGTACGCATCCCTCGGCCGAATGATCGCTTCCGGTTTCATATCAGCCCGGCGACCGTGTGCGACCCAGTTGCGGTGCTTCCGGATTTGATTCACCTGTTCGATGAGGTCCGTAGTCGCGGGCGATTTAAGGGATTCCAGAATCCGAAAGAAACCTCCTTCGGCGACCGCACGGAGCAGTTCCTCGCCCGCGTGCCTGAGCGACGGGTGCCGGAGTTGATCGACCTCCGGCCGTACCTGACCCGCGACCCAATCTCTGACGTTCGCCTCGAACACGGAGAACAAAACGAGTATGGCGAGATTATCGAGTTCTTTCTGGACGACCTTCGCCCCGGCCGCCAGTCGATCTGCTTGTACGTCGCCCAGCACGTTATCCCGGCGCAGCCGGCTCATCCACGCGTCGTCACTGTCCCAGGGGAATTCCGTCCAATGCTTCGACAGCTGCGCAAGTTGATCGGCCCCCGACTTCGTCGCCTGGTACCACGCCCATGCTTCTTCGAGTGTGGTCATCGCAGGACTCGAAGTATGGCGGCTTCGAAACGATCCCGGTCGAGTTCATCGACACTCGAAGACTTGGGGTCGAAGTCCCACTTGGCGGCGCTCTGGATGTACCACTCGTCTTGCTCCGGGTTCTCGCCTGCCACCCGAAACAGATAGTATTCGGCCGTGTTGTCGCTCTTGATTTCGACGAAGCCGTCGGCCCGCCGGGCCTTACCCCCACTCGGTTCGATCAGAGCCGCGACGTACCGGGCTCGCGGGACGACGGTCGCCGTCCGGCCGGTCAGCCGGCCGCCCAGTGTGATGGACAGGACGGCGACCGTGTACACGCCGAGAAGCGTCTCGTGGCGGGTGAGCTGCTGGCCGAGGGTGGCTTCCAGCAGTCCGTGGCCCCCGTCGGCCTCGGCCACCCATTGCCGGAGTCGTTCCATCAGCCGGGCCAGAGCGGCCAGCCAGTCATTCCGGGCAGCCTCCTTCCGGCCCGATTCGCCCCGGAGGTGGTCCGCCTCTGACTTCACGTATTCAGCCAACACTCCCATCGCTGGTTCTCCTGCCCGTGTGAGTCGTGTCCCGTGATTCTACCGCCCCTCGCGGACGTTGAACTCCAGCTTCCAGCGCTGCTTGCCGTCGCGGCTGAGGAGCCACAATTCGAGCTGGCCGACGGGCGTCACCTTGCTGTGCAGGTGGACTGGAACCACTTGCCGGGCGGTCGCGCCCTTCGCTTCTAGCGTCGTGCGGACCGGGGCGAGTTCGTCGATCTGGCCTTCCCAGTCGTCCACCACCGTGCCCGTCGTGTCGTCGCGGCGGACGGTCGAGCCGAGGAAGCGGAACTCGACTTCCTCGCCCACCACCAGCCCGAACTCCTGGGCCGGCACGTCGGCCTCGGTGCCCTCCTCCATCCCGAACGGGGCGACGCACAACGCCTTCAGCGGCGGGGCCAACCCCGGCACCGCGGGGGCCGCCGTCTCGACGCCGACGTAGTACGCTCGGGCCGTGCCGCCGCGGATGCGCACGCCCCGGCCGCGGCGGACCAAGCCGTAATAGGCCGCCCCGCGCGCGACCGCGAGGTCGAGGTCCGCCCCGGCGAGTTCCCGGGCCGGGTCGGTTTTCGCGCTCTTCGCCCACGCCCCGAGGACGCCGAGCAGGCGGTTCCGCAGCGGGTCGGCCTTGAACACCCCGCCGTTGAACAACACCGCCGACGGCAGCCCGACGGCGTCGGCCGCCCCCTTCTTCTTCTTGACCCCGGCCGGCGGTTCGCGGCCCGCGAGCGACTCGGCCTGCCGGCTCAGGAACTGCGCCAGGTGGCGCGTCACCCCGGGGTCGGCGACGTAGGGCAGGCCGAGTTCCTGCAGCCCGGCCGACCGCGCCCGGGCCGGCTCGGCGTCGCGGCCGCACTCGGGGAAGAAGCCGTCGATGAGCACCTTCTCGACCTCGGCCCGCGGCAGGTCGTGCTTGATCGTCCCGCCCACGAGCGAGCGCCCCTTGCCGAGTACCGTGACCGGGGCCGACGCCCGCTTCGGGTCGGCGAACAGCTGCTCCTTCGCCGCGCGGCAGGCGTAGGTGAGCTGCACCATCTGGCCGGCGTCGAGCTTCGTCCCCTTCGCGGCCAGCGCCTGCGCCACCTGGTACGCGAGGGTCAGGTCCATGTTGTCGCCGCCGAGGAGCAGGTGGTCGCCGACCGCGAGGCGGGTGAGGACGAGGTTGCCGTTCTCGTCGCCGACCTCGATCAGGGTGAAGTCGGTCGTCCCCCCGCCCACGTCGGCGACGAGGACGAGGTCGTTCACGCCGACCTGCTGCCGCCACCCGTCGCCGCAGCGGTCGAGCCAGGCGTAGAAGGTCGCCTGCGGTTCTTCGAGGAGCGTCAAATGCTCGAACCCGGCGGCGCGGGCGGCCTCGACGGTCAGCTCGCGGGCGGCGGCGTCGAACGACGCCGGGACGGTCAGGACGATGTCTTGCGCTTCGAGTCGGTCGGCCGGCGCGTCGGCCGCCATCGCCGCGTTCCACGCCTCGGCGAGGTGCTTCATGTAGCGCGTGCTGGCCTCGACCGGCGACACCCGGCGGGCGTCGTCGGTCGCGCGGAACGGCAGGATGGGGGCCTTGCGGTCGGCCCCGGGGTGGCTCAGCCACGACTTGGCCGATGCGACCAGGCGCGTCGGCACCTGCGACCCGAAGGCGCGGGCGAACTCGCCGACGGCGTCGTCGCGGGCCGCGTCCCACGGCAGGGCGAGCGCCCCGGCCGGCTGCTCGCCGGGGCCGGGCAGGTAGAGGAACGACGGCAGCAGCGGCTTGGCGTCCACGGCCCCCGGGCCGACCACCTGGGGGACCGGGAACGGCACGACGGCGGGGGCGGCCCCGGCCGCCGTGTCCACGTAGGCGAGGGCCGAGTTGGTCGTGCCCAGGTCGATGCCGACGACGAACCGGGAGGGCATGGCAGGCTCCTGTCGGGGGGTGCCGGCATTGTACCGAAGGCGGGTTGCGCATGGCCGTTCCGCCGCCGCCGGCATACCCCTACACGGGACGCCGCCCGACCCCCCCGCACGGATTCTCCCGTCATGGGTTCCCCCCCCGCCGCCCCGCTCCCCGTGTACCGGCTGATCGGCGTCGGGGCGGTGGTGTTCCTGGCGAACGCCGCGCTCCTCGTGTTGCAACTCGTCGCCAGCCGGCTGCTCGCCCCGTTCATCGGGTCCGACCTGTACACCTGGACCTCGATCATCGGCGTGTTCCTGGCCGGGATCGCGCTCGGGAACGCCTACGGGGGGAAGCTGGCCGACCGCTACCCGTCGCCGCGGACGCTCGCCGCCCTGCTCGCCGCCGGCGCGGTCGCGGCCCTGTGGATGGTCGCCTTCCCGCTGCTGCTCAAGGCCGGCGACGGGTACAAGGCGATCCCGCTCGGCCCGCGCATCCCGCTGCTGTCGGCGGTCCTGTGCCTGCCGGCCGGGTTCGTCCTCAGCCTGCTCACCCCGCTGGCGATCAAGCTCGGCCTGCCGGACGTGTCGAAGACCGGGCGGGTGGCCGGAATGGTGTTCGCCCTGAGTACGCTCGGGTGCCTGCTCGGGAACTACCTGACCGGCTTCGTCCTGATCCCGGCGTTCACGATCAACGTGCTGGTGTACGCCGCCGCCGGGACGCTTGTGGCGCTGGCCGTTGGCACGTTCGCGGTGCTGGGGGGGAACCTAACCCCCCGACCCCCTTCCCTAGGAGGGAAGGGGGGGCCGGAAAAATCCGACGAGCCGCAGGCTCGTCGTCTGACTCCCCCTACCCTCTTAGGGAAGGGGGCCGGGGGGTTAGGTTCTTCCTTCCCCGACATCCGCCGGGCGTACCTGGTCGTGTTCCTGGCGAGCTTCGGCGGGATGACGCTCGAACTCGTCGCGTCCCGCCTGATCGCTCCGACCCTCGGGCAGTCGCTGTTCACCTGGACCGGGATCATCGGCGTGATGCTCGCCGGGACGGCCTTCGGGAACTTCACCGGCGGGGTGCTCGCCGACCGGGCGAACCGGCCGGGCGGGATGCGCCGGTCGGTCGCGTGGCTGGCCGCCCTTACGACCGGCCTGTACGCCTTCGGGCTGACGTTCAAGGGGCTGGAACCGCTCCTGCGGCTCGTCGGCGGGGCCGAGCGGTTCGGGCTGGACGACCCCCGCCTGCTCGCGGCGGTCGCCGTCCTCGTCGGCGGGGGGCTGGCGGTCGCGGTGTACGCCGCGGCCCGCGGGCTGACGGACGAGGAGGTCGATCCCCGCACCGTCCTCGGCGGCACCCTCGTCGCGGCGGGGGGGGCGACGGTCCTGATGTTCGTCAGCCTCGGCGTCCTGACCCGGTCCGAGGCGCTCGACTCGGTCGGCATCGTCGGGCAGGTATTGGCGTGGACCTTCACCCTCTTCTTCATGCCGATGTTCTTCCTGGGCATGGTGTCGCCGCAGGTCATCCGGCTGTCCGTGCCGGACGTGGCGCACGCCGGGCGGGTGGCCGGCCGGGTGTACGCCTGGAGCACGACCGGGGCGATCGCCGGGACGTTCGCGGCCGGGTACGTCCTGGTGTCCACCCTCGGGGTCAAGCCGACCCTCCTGTTCGTCACCCTGCTGCTGACCGCGACCAGCCTCGCCGTCGCCCCGCTGTGGCGGCACAACCTGCTGCTCTACTTCCTCAGCGTCGTGTTGGGCGGGGTCACGGGCGGGACGATCCTGCTCTTCTGGACCGGCGCGGACCCGGACACGGTGGTGACGGTCGAGACGAACTATTACACGATCAAGGTGACCAAAGACTCCGCGATCGCGGACCCCGACGGCACCCCGCGGGGGTTGAAGCTGGCCCTCGACCACCTCGTCCATTCGACTGTGGACCCGACCGACCCGCGCTACATCTACTACACCCACGAACACATCCAGATGGAGTTCCTCCGGGCGGCCCGCGCCCGCACCCCTGCCCCGCGGGTGCTGGTCATCGGCGGCGGGGGGTACACCTTCCCCCGATTCGCCAAGGAACTCCTTCCCGAGACGGTGATGGACGTGGTCGAGATCGACCCCGGGGTGACGAAGGTGGCCTACAACTACCTCGGCCTGAAGCGCGCCTACGGCCTCGGCGACTACAACATGGACGGCCGCCAGTTCGTGGCGGAGCGGGCCGGCCGGCAGACCTACGACCTGCTCATCCAGGACGCCGTCAACGACCTGTCGGTCCCGTGGCACCTGCTGACGACCGAGTACAACGCCGAGGTGAAGGCGGCCCTCAAGCCGGACGGCGTGTACCTGCTGACGGTGATCGACTCGGTCGAGCACGGGCGGTTGTGGCGGGCGGCGATGGCGACGCTTCGTGAGACGTTCCCGCACGTCGAGCTGCTGTCGTCCGAGGAGGTGCCGCCCGAGGCCCCGCCGCCCGGCGCGACCGACGAGGACGTGACGCGGTGGCGGGCCGAGACGGCGCGGTTCTTCCAGGGCCGGCACGTCTACGCCATCTACGCCGCCGACCGCCCGCTCGACGTGGCCGAACTGCGGGCGCACACGACGCGGGCGGCCGCCGGGGGGCCGCCCCTGACCTTCTACACGAACCTCGTCCCGGCCGCCCGCCTGCGGCCGTTCCTGGCCCGCGACCCCGGCCTGATCCTGACCGACCAGTTCGCCCCGGTGGACAACCTGATGGCCGACATCTTCCGCCGCCGGAACGAGTAGCCGCGGCGTCAACGGCCCTCGACCACGGCCTGCCACGGCTTCGGGAACCCGGCCCACGCCTGGGCGTAAGTCTCGCCGAGGGGCACGTTCACATACTCGCCGGGGGTGAGGAAGAGGGGCATGTCCGGGATCGGGTCGCCGACCGCCAGCGGTTCGACGAAGGCGGTGAACTGGTCCGGTTCGGCGGCGTAGGAGGCGAGGGTGAGGGTCTTGTCGGGCGGCGGGGTGAACCGCTTGCGGACGATCCCGCGCCAGACGGCGGCGTGGACACCGTGCGGGTCGCGGGCGGTCGGCGGGAACGGGTCGATGACGAGCAGGTGGACGCCCTGCACGAGCAGTTCGAGCGCCTTATCGACGAACCGCTGGAACTCCCGGCGGCTCGCCTTGTTGCCGGGCGAGACGATCTCGATCACGGCGACGAGCCGGTGGGTGCTGCCGTGCCGGACGGCGACGCGCCGCTGCCGCCGCGACGCCCGCGCCGACCTCGGCTCCGCGGTCGTGAACCGCACGCGCGGCGGGGCGGCGGCGAGGGCGACGCCACCCTCGCTCACCGACTCCGGGCCGGCGGGAACGCCGGTTCCATTCGTTCCGTTCGCCCCAGTATGGGAAGACGGCACCTGGAGCGCAAGGATGTCGGGTTCGTAGGGCGGAGTGACTTGCTCCGCGAGGGCGTAATAGCCCGGCGGTAGCGTCCCGTTGTTCAGCGCATGCTGGAGTGACGCCATCCAAGCGACGTGAAAGGCGTGGAAGTAATTCGGCTCGACGCGGGTCCAGTCGTGCATCGGCATGGCGAGTCCTCCCGCCCGTGATTCTACCAGCCTGCCGCCGGCTACACTGGTTCCATACCCGGTCACGTCACCCCCCCGCGGGACGCCGATGCCGAACGAAACGTTCACCCTGCGGTCCGCGATGCCGGCGTCGGCGGCCGAGTTGTACGCCTGGCACGCCCGCCCCGGGGCGTTCCAACGGCTCGCGCCGCCGTGGGAGGCCGTCGAGCTGGCGGCCGAGGACGGGGCGTTCGGCACCGCCCCATACCGCGTCACCGTCCGCACCCCGGTCGTCGGGCCGGTGAAGGGGCGGTTCGTCTCCGAGGTCTACGACTTCCGCCCCGGCGAGGGGTTCCGCGACCGGCAGGTGTCCGGCCCGTTCGCGGAGTGGAACCACCACCACCAGACGATCGCCGACGGCCCGGCCGCCTCGGTCCTCGACGACCACATCG
>Ga0105048_10020232_pt1 | contig 10162 bp, 7 predicted proteins | sample MAT05_FD_78382 | JGI IMG/M metagenome (GOLD analysis project Ga0105048, IMG submission 78382) | Freshwater microbial communities from Lake Fryxell liftoff mats and glacier meltwater in Antarctica - MAT-05 | ecosystem: Environmental > Aquatic > Freshwater > Ice > Liftoff microbial mat | place... | reverse complement strand
CGAGCTCGATCGCGATCACCACGATCTTCCTGTTCCTCTTCACCGCCTCCGGCGTCGTCAACTCGATCCTCGCCTTCTTCGGCATCAATGGGCCCAACTGGTTCAAGGACCCGAGCGGGATCATCCACAACTTCCTCGGCGTGTTCGGTGTCAACTCGGCGCCCGCCTTCCTCGACGTGCAGGGGCCGCTCGGAATCAGCTGGTGGCAGTGGATCGCCGGGCCGTCTGTCGCGATGTGCGCCCTGATCGCACTCGCCGTGTTCACGACATCGGGCACCTTCATGCTGCTGTTCCTGGCTGCGCTGCAGAACATCGGCGCCGAAATCGACGAGGCTGCGCTGATGGACGGCTCCGGCCCATTCCGCAAGTTCTTCTCGGTGACGCTGCCAATGCTCAAGCCGACCTTGTTCACCGTGCTCACGCTCGGGCTCATCGGCACCTGGCAGGTTTTCGACCAGGTGTACCTGACCGGCGGCAACGGCGCTCCCGCGAAGACGCTGCTGACCCCCGCTTTCCTGGCCTTCTCCACATCGTTCAACGATTTGAAGTGGGGTCAGGGCGCGGCGATCTCGTTCATCCTGTTCGCGATCATCGTGGCGCTCACCCTGCTGCAGCGCTTCATCCTGCGCGACCGTGATGTCGGCAAGCGAGCCGAGACCAATGCCACGCGGGCGGCCGCCGAGGTCAAGGCCGGCGCGGCGAGGGCCAGCGCGAGAAACGCCTCCACGAACACCGACACCACAAAGGCGGGCATCCGATGACGAATCTCACGCAGGCCGCAATCCTCTCCGAACGCGGACGGCCAGCAGCATCGCCCCGCCGGAAGGGAATCTCACGCAAGATGCGCTCGTCGATCTTCGCGAGCTACCTTCTGCTCATTCTGCTCGCGCTCGTCTACATTTACCCGTTCCTCATCTCGGTCGCGGGAAGCTTCAAGACCGATGCCGACAGCACCGCCAACCCGCTCGCCCTGATTCCCCAGACCTGGTCTTTCGCGGCGTACGAGCGGCTCTTCACCGACGTGCCCCTGCCGCGCTGGGCGATGAACTCGACGATCATCACCCTGATCGTCACGATCGGCCGAGTGTTCTTCGACTCGCTCGCCGGGTACGCCCTGTCGCGGCTGCAGTTTCGCGGGCGCAACCTCATCTTCGCCGGGGTCATCGCGGTCATGGCCGTGCCCGGTGTTGTTCTCCTGATCCCGCGCTTCCTCATTCTCAAGGAGCTCGGCCTCTACGACAGCTACGGCGGAATGATCATCCCGCTCATCATCGACGCGGCCGGCATCTTCATCATGAAGCAGTTCTTCGAGTCGATCCCGATCAGCGTGGAGGAGGCCGCCCGCATCGATGGAGCCGGTGTGTTCCGCACGTTCTGGACGATCGTGCTCCCGATGGCCCGGCCCGCGGTTGTGACCCTTGTGATCCTGAGCTTCCAGGGCTCGTGGAACGAGTTCTCGCACTTCATCGTGTCGCGGTCCGATCCGGACCTGAACACCCTGACGACCGGTGTGGCCGGGCTTGTGTCGGGCCAGCTTGGCTCTGGAAACCAGTTCCCGATTGTGCTCGCCTCGGCGATGCTCATGACCATCCCAGTCGCTGTGGTGTTCTTCATCTTCCAGAAGCGGCTGATGAATACGACGGAGGGCGCCGAGAAGGGCTGATGACTTTCATCATTCAGGAGTGATGTGCTGCTGACGCTCGGCACGCGCAGGAATGCCTGAATGATGAAAGCGGTCGCTATCCCGCCAGTCCTGAATGATGGGACTGCGACCCGACACCAGCCGCCCCCGCCGCCGCCCCAGGTGACCCGGCCCCCGCCGGCAGCGGCACCCGCAGCAGCGGCAGTGTCACATTGACCATCGGTCCGATCAGCAGCGCGAACGCGACCGTGCCGACGCCGACCGTTCCGCCGAGCAGCCAGCCGATCGACAGCACGGTCACCTCGATCGCCGTGCGCACGATCCAGAACCGCACGCCCCAGCGATCATGGATGCCCGTCATCAGGCCGTCGCGCGGGCCCGGGCCGAACCGGGCGCCGATATAGAGCCCCGTGGCGATCGCGAGGAGGGCGAGGCCGCCCGCGAACAGCAACACCTGGCTCCAGAGCTCGGTCGCGAGCGGCAGCACGGCCAGGCCGACCTCGGCGCTCGGCCCGATGAGCAGAACATTGAGAATGGTGCCGATTCCCGGCTTCTGCCGGATCGGGATCCACAGCAGAAGCACGATCGCGCCGATGATGATCGTCACCCAGCCGAACGGGATGCCGGTGCGCAGCGACACCCCCTGTGACAGCACGTCCCACGGTGAGACGCCGATGCCGGCCTGGATCATCATCGCGATCGCGAAACCGTAGAGAAAAAGGCCAACCACCAGCTGGGTCACGCGACGGGCGAACATCAACGACATAGGAGCATCCAATCGCCCAATTGGTCTTCTCTCAAGAGGCCAATCTTCGTACACTGGCCTGATGTTCAGCATTTCGGCCCGCATATTGGACTCGCTACTGCACGAGTGGCGCAGCAGCGCGCCCGCCTACACGGCGCTCGCCGACCGCATCCGGCTGCTCATTCTCGACGGACGCATCCCCGTCGGCGCGCGTCTGCCGGCCGAACGCGACCTCGCCCAGCGCCTCGGCGTGAGCCGCACGACCGTCACCGCGAGCTACGCCGAGCTACGCGAGGCCGGCTACCTGTCGAGCCTGCGCGGATCGGGCAGCGTCGCCCGACTGCCCGGCCGCGCGCCCGTGCCGATCACCGAGCCGGGCCCCGGGTTCCTCGACTTCAGCAAGGCGGCCCTGCCGGCGAGCCCCCTGCTGGCGGATGCCGCGGTGCGGGCCGCGCAAACGCTCCCGGCCTACCTCGCCGACACCGGCTTCGACCCGATCGGGCTGCCCCGTCTGCGTCAGGCGGTTGCCGACCGCTACGCCGCGCGCGGCCTGCCGACCGATGCCGAGCAGGTCATGATCACCATCGGCGCCCAGCACGCGATCGCGCTTCTCGCCCGGGTGCTGCTCGATCGCGGCGACAGCGCCCTCGTCGAGTCGCCGAGCTACCCGCACGCCTACGACGCGCTGCGGGTCGCGGGCGCCCGGTTGGTTCCGGTCGGCGTCACGAGCGACGACGGCTGGGACGAGGACGCCCTCGAGCAGGGCCTGCGCCGCACGAGCCCCGCGCTCGCCTACGTCATGCCCGACTTCCACAACCCGACCGGCCGGGTGATGAGCGCCGAGCTCCGCGAGCGGATGCTGGGACTCGCGGCCCTCCAGGGCACCACGATCATCGCGGACGAGACCATGGCCGAGCTCGGCATCGACGAGCCGGAGACGCTGCTGCCGCTCGCTGGCTACGGCCCCGCGGTGTCGATCGGATCGCTTGGCAAGACCGTCTGGGGCGGCGTGCGCATCGGCTGGATCCGCGCCGAGCCGCAGCTGATCCAGAAGCTCGTGCGCGCCCGGTCCGCCGGAGACCTCGGCACGCCGATCCTCGAGCAGCTCATCGCGATCGAGCTGCTCGGCCGCTACGACGAGGTGCTCGAGGGGCGCCGGGAACAGCTGCGCGTCGGACGCGACTACCTCGAGCGGGCCCTACGCGAGGCGCTCCCGCAGTGGACCGTGCCGCACGTGACCGGCGGCCTCACCACGTGGGTCAACCTCGGGCGGCCGGCGAGCTCGCAGCTCACCCTCGCCGCTCGCAATGAGGGCCTCGTGCTCGCCTCCGGCCCGCGGTTCGGCATCGACGGGGCGTTCGAGCGGTTCCTGCGGTTGCCGTTCAGCTATACCCGCGACGAGACCGACCGGGCGGTCGCATCGCTCGCGCGGGCGTGGGGAGCGCTGTCGCGGCATCCGCTCCCCGAGCAGAACTACCTTGCTGCTGTCGTCTGAATCCCGCTCCGACCGCATCCGCCCAGCGAAGATGACAGATACTAGATCCCGTAGTCGAAAGGATTCCCATGAGCAGCCTCGACAGTAAGCCCTGGCTCAGCGCCTACGCCGACGGCGTGCCGCACGAGATCGAGCCGATCAACCAGACGCTCGTCGACATGATCGACGAGGCCGTCGCCACCTACCGGCGCGATGTCGCGCTCGAGTTCTTTGGTGCGGAAACAAGCTACGCCGAGCTCGGCGAGAAGATCGCGCTCGCCGCCGAGGGCCTGCGCCGGCTCGGGGTGGAGGCGGGAGACCGCGTCGCGATCGTGTTGCCGAACTGCCCGCAGCACGTCGTTGCCTTCTACGCGGTGCTGCGACTCGGCGCGATCGTCGTCGAGCACAACCCGCTGTACACGGCACGCGAGCTGCGCCACCAGTTCGAGGACCACGGTGCGCGCGTCGCAATCGTCTGGGACAAGGTCTACGACACAGTGGCTGGCTTTCCGAAAGACATCCGGATTGAACGCCTGGTCTCGGTCGACCTCACGACCGCGCTCCCGTTCGGCAAGCGGATGGCGCTGCGCCTGCCGGTCTCGAAGGCCCGCGCCGCGCGCGCCGCGATGACGGCGACCCCCTCCGGGCGCAACGTCTTCACCTGGGACCGCCTGGTGTCTGGCCGGCGCCTGTCGAAGCGGCATCCGGCTCCCCGGCCGAGCGACACGGCCCTGCTGCAGTACACGAGCGGAACCACGGGCACGCCCAAGGGCGCGATCCTGACCCACGCGAACCTTCGGGCGAACGCCGCGCAGGGGGAGGCCTGGGTTCCCGGGCTGACCCGGGGCAAGGAGACCTTTTACGCGGTGCTGCCCCTCTTCCACGCCTATGGACTCACCCTGTGCCTCACTTTCGCGATGAGCATCGGCGCTCGGCTCGTGCTCTTCCCGCGCTTCGACGTCGACCTCGTGCTGGCTGCTGCACGCACGTCGCCGCCGACGTTCCTGCCGGCCGTGCCACCGATCTACGACCAGCTTGCCGCGGCCGCGGAGTCGCGGAAGGTCGACCTGAGCAGCATCCGCTTCGCGATCTCGGGGGCGATGAGCCTGCCCGTCGAGACCGTGCGGCGCTGGGAGGCGGTGACCGGCGGTCTGCTCGTCGAGGGCTACGGCATGACCGAGTCCTCACCCGTTGCGCTCGGCAACCCGATCGGGCCGTCGCGCCGGCCCGGCACCGTGGGTGTGCCGTTCCCGAGCACCGAGATCCGCGTCGTCGACCCGGCCGATCCGACCATCAACCGTCCCGACGGTGCGCCAGGGGAACTGCTGATCCGCGGGCCTCAGGTGTTCCACGGCTACTGGCACAACCCCGAGGACACCGCGCAGACCCTCATGCCTGACGGCTGGCTGCGCACCGGCGACATCGTCACGGTCGCTCCCGACGGCTTCGTCACCGTTGTCGACCGGGTGAAGGAGCTCATCATCACGGGCGGCTTCAACGTGTCGCCGTCCGAGGTCGAGGCGGCGCTGCTCGCGCATCCGGATGTCACGGCCGCGGCGGTCGTCGGCCTCCCGCATCTGTCCGGCGGCGAGGAGGTGTCGGCGGCGGTTGTGCTGCGCGCGGGTGCCACCTTCGACTCCGGTGCGCTGCGCGACTTCTGCCGGGAGAACCTCGCCGGGTACAAGGTACCCAAGCGAATCGTCGTACTCGACGAGCTGCCGCGCTCGCTCATCGGCAAGGTCATGCGGCGCCAGGTTCGCGATGCGTTGCTCGAGGTGCGTACATAACCCGGCCCGTTCCCAACCGGGGCGCGTTACCCTCTAGGGGTATGTCTGCGGGTTCGGGGATGCCGAACTCCCACCGATCAGCAAGGAGGGCGAGATGAAAGCTGCACTGCGCCCTGCCCTGCCCCTCCTCATCGGGATCGCGCTCGCGGCCGTGCTCGCGCTTGTCGCGATGCACTCGCTGACGTTCGGGCCCTCCGCGTCGGTGGTCGGATCGCACCACTCGGTCGGCTACACCACGGATGCCGCGCACGACATCGGCCAGCAGGCGCACCTCGCTACGCACGATCCCGACATCGCGACCAACGCCGCCCACAATCACGGTGCATCCGCAGTGTGCGCCTCGTCCGACGGCGCGGAGTGCTGCTCGTTCGTGGCCAACGCGTCGGGGGCGCAGCCCAATACGCTGCACGCGTCTCCCGGGACAACTGTCTCGCCCCTCGGCACATCCGCGCCGGTTGCCTCGCTGCTCGCCACGGAGGCGGCTGAGCGTCCGCCCTCTCGCATGTTTTTGGCGGTCATCCGCGTCTAGGTCGGGCTCGCCCTCGACATTGCCGACCGCGGGCTCAGCCCCGTCGGCGCGACCGCACACTTCCCAGATACGAATGGACAACCACCATGACCAGCACACGCACCATCCTCGCCGCATCCGCCGCCCTCGTCGCCGCACTGACCCTCGCGTCCTGCGCGACAACCGAAGTGGCCTCGGTGAGCGAGCCCGCGGCATCCGCCCCGGCGACGGAGCCCGATGCCGACGCCACCCAGTTCAACGAGGCCGACATCATGTTCGCCCAGATGATGATTCCGCACCACCAGCAGGCCGTCGAGATGAGCGACACCCTGCTCGCGAAGACCGGGATCAGCGCAGAGACCGTGGCGCTCGCCGAGGAGATCAAGGCCGCGCAGGAGCCCGAGATCGCCCAGCTCAATGGCCTGCTCGTCGCCTGGGGATTCGACGAGATGACCGCCGATGACGACATGGCCGGTATGGACCACTCCTCCGGCATGATGACCGACGACGACATGGCGGCGCTCGATGACGCGACGGGCCCCGACGCCGAGCGCCTCTACCTCGAGCAGATGATCGAGCACCACGAGGGCGCGATCGACATGGCCAGCCCGCAGATCATCGACGGCTCGAATGCGGATGCTGTCGCGCTCGCGGAATCCATCGCGAGCGCCCAGCAGAAGGAGATCTCCGAGATGAAGAAGCTGCTCGCCGCGATCCCGGCGGCTGGCTAAGGCGCTGCTACGGGCTAGGGGCTACGGGCTAGGGGCTAGGGGCTAGGGCGCGACCGCGCGCGGGTGCTATCCACTCGCGTGGCGGTTATCGCACGCGCGGGTGCTATCCACTCGCGTGGCGGTTATCGCACGCGCGGGGGTGAACAACGACCGCGTGAACTGGGGGGAGCACGAAGTTGGCGCTGAGGGATACCCCCTAGGGGTATACAGGCGTAGGCTTGCCGTCATGAAAGCTCGCAACGACGGACCCGAGCGCGACACGCGCGACACACACGACCCGCGCGACGCACACGACCCACACGACAGGCACGAGGCCCTGATGATGCCGGCAGGCGAGGGCCCGCACCCCGGTGTCGATGCGCCCGCGCATGGCGGCCACGGCGCATCCGCAGGCCACTCGGGTCACGGCGACCATGCCGCCCAGTTCCGCAGCAAGTTCTGGTGGAGCCTCGTGCTCGGCGTGCCGGTCGTGTTCTTCAGTCCGATGTTCGCGGGCCTGCTCGGCTACGACATCCCCAACTTCGCCGGCTCCAACTGGATCGCCCCCATTCTCGGAACCGTGCTCTTCCTCTACGGCGGCTGGCCGTTCCTCAGTGGCGGCTGGAGCGAACTCACGTCCCGCCGCCCCGGAATGATGCTGCTCATCTCGCTCGCGATCTCGGTCGCATTCGTCGCCTCGTGGGCCACGACCCTCAGCATCGGCGGTTTCGACCTCGACTTCTGGTGGGAGCTTGCGCTGCTCATCGTCATCATGCTGCTCGGGCACTGGCTCGAGATGCGGGCGCTGGGGGCAGCATCCGGGGCCCTCGACGCGCTCGCGGCACTGCTGCCCGACTCCGCGGACAAGGTGACCGATGCCGGGGTCGTCGAGGTCTCAATCTCCGAGCTGGCGCCGGGCGACGTTGTGCTGGTGCGTCCGGGCGCGCGGGTGCCCGCCGATGGCCGGGTCGTCGAGGGCGAAGCAGATGTCGATGAGTCGATGATCACCGGGGAGTCCCGTGCGGTTCACCGCGGCATCGGCGATACCGTCGTGGCCGGAACCGTCGCGACCGACAACACGTTGCGGGTCGAAGTGAACGCCGTCGGAGACGACACTGCGCTTGCCGGCATCCAGCGGCTGGTCTCCGAGGCGCAGCAGAGCTCCTCGCGCGCGCAGGCGCTGGCCGACCGGGCTGCAGCGTTCCTGTTCTACTTCGCGCTCGGCGCGGCGGTCATCACCTTTATCGCCTGGATGCTGCTCGGCAGTCCCGACGACGCCGTCACCCGCACCGTCACCGTTCTCGTGATCGCGTGCCCCCACGCGCTCGGCCTCGCGATCCCGCTCGTGATCGCGATCTCCACCGAGCGGGCGGCGAAGGCGGGCGTGCTGGTCAAGGACCGTCTGGCCCTCGAGCGCATGCGCATGGTCGACGTCGTGCTCTTCGACAAGACCGGCACCCTCACCAAGGGCGAGCCGGCCGTCACAGCGACGGCCGTCGTTGAGGGCGTCACCGAGCGGGAGCTCATCTCCATCGCGGCGGCCGTCGAGTCCGACAGCGAGCACCCGCTCGCCCGGGCGATCGTGCGGGCGGCGGATGCTGCTGCGGCGGATGCTGCCCTCGCGGAGCCTGCTTACGCGGATGCTGCTCTCGCGGATGCGGATGCGGATGCGGATGCGGATGTGGGTGCGGACGCGGATGCGGGTTCGCGGGCGGACGATGCGGTCGGCCGGTCCGGTGCCGATGGTAGCGTCGCCGCGACCGCGACCGCAGCACGCGTGGACGCCGTCGCCGCGACCCCGCCCGCCGCACGCGCGGGCGCCAACACTCCAGCATCCGCCCGCCCGGTCGCCACCGGGTTCCGCTCGATGACCGGCCGCGGCGTGCAGGCGACGGTGGACGGACACACGGTCGCCGTCGGCGGCCCCGCTCTGCTGACCGAGCTCGGACTCGACAGTCCAGCGGAGCTCCGCCTCCGAGTCGAGGAATTCGTGGCGGCCGGTGCCGCCGTGCTGCACGTCGTGCGCGACGGGTCCGTGATCGGGGCGATCGCGCTTGAGGACGAGGTGCGGGCGGAGTCGCGCGAGGCGATCGAGGCGCTGCACCGGCGCGGGGTGCGCGTCGCGATGATCACCGGCGACGCCCAGCAGGTCGCGGACCGGGTTGCGCGCGAGCTCGATATCGACGAGGTCTTCGCCGAGGTGCTTCCGAAGGACAAGGACGCTAAGGTCGCCGAACTTCAGGCCCGCAAGTTGAAGGTCGCGATGGTCGGCGACGGTGTGAACGACGCGCCCGCGCTGGCCAGAGCCGAGGTCGGCATCGCAATCGGCGCGGGCGCGGATGTCGCGATCGAGTCCGCTGGCGTCGTGCTCGCGGGCAACGACCCGCGGGCGGTCCTCTCGGTGATCGACCTGTCTCGGGCGAGCTACCGCAAGATGTGGCAAAACCTCGCCTGGGCGACCGGGTACAACGTCATCAGCGTTCCGCTCGCCGCCGGGGTGCTCGCCTTCGCGGGCTTCGTGCTCTCGCCGGCGGCGGGTGCCGTGCTCATGTCGGTGTCCACCGTCGTGGTCGCCCTCAACGCGCAGCTGTTGCGTCGGCTCGATCTGGACCCGGACCGGATCGTGAAGGAGTAACTCGCGGCTCGCCGCTCCGCCCGCATCCGTGTTGCCTGCGCGTGCCAAATGAAGGGAAGCCCTGCCGTTTGGTCTCACGTTGATGCGATCCGAGGCCACAGTGGGCGGATTTACCTTCATTCGGCACGCGGGGGCACTCGTGCGGGGCGGTCTCGACACGGTCGCACTGCGACCTGCTCGACCGGCGGTGGGAGTGCCCGCGGAAACGCGTTCTGCCCGCGCGAACGCGTTCTGCCCGCGCGGACGCGTTCTGCCCGCGCGAACGCGTTCTGCCTGCGCGAACGACGATTTCTGAGGGTGCGACGGATGTTCGCGTGTTGGGCGCGCCCGCGCGGGAGGTCGGCCACCCGCGTTGGCGCGCGGTGCCCGCGCGAACGGATTTCGTCGGTGCTCACGCCACCTGGTGCCTGTGTTACTAACCGCATTACTGCCCGCGCGGACGCGCTCTGCCCGCGCGAACGACTATTTCTGAGGGTGCGACGGATGTTCGCGGGTTGGGCGCGCCCGCGCGGGAGGTGGGCCACCCACGCGGGCGCGCACTGCCCGCGCGAACGGATTCGTCGGTGCTCACGCCCCCTGGTGCCTGTGTTACTGCCCGTATTACTCGCCGCGCAAGCGCGTCGTACCCGCTGTTGGGCGTTGTACCCGCGGATGCTCCGGG
>Ga0105048_10020230_pt1 | contig 10162 bp, 8 predicted proteins | sample MAT05_FD_78382 | JGI IMG/M metagenome (GOLD analysis project Ga0105048, IMG submission 78382) | Freshwater microbial communities from Lake Fryxell liftoff mats and glacier meltwater in Antarctica - MAT-05 | ecosystem: Environmental > Aquatic > Freshwater > Ice > Liftoff microbial mat | place... | reverse complement strand
GGACAGGGCCGGCACGGGCGGGCGGCGGTACAACCGCCGGCCGTACCCGGCGTTGTCGTGGACTTCGTGCAGCAGCGGTTGCAGTTCGAGTGTCGCCTCGGTGTCACCGGCGAGCAGCGGAACGGGGATCGTCGGCAGCGGGTCGCGCAGTTGGATCGGCCACAGGTCGGCGTTCCGCCTCTTCGCCGGCCGGGACACCAGCGCGTAATAGTCGCACTCCGGCAGTTCCCGAATCGGCAACCGCCGCCCGCCCCGCAGCAGGTCGATCTCGACGTAACTGGCGGCGGACGCCAGCCACCGTTGCCGCTTGGCGATGAACTCGGCGCGGTCGTCCCCCGGCCGCTTGTTGGAGGGGCTGAGCATCTCGATCACCGTCACCACCCGATCACTTTCGCGGTCGCGGACGGTCAGGAACGCGAGCCGCCGGCGGGTGACTCCTGGAATCGTCACCCGCACCGGCGCGACGAGGGTCGCGGCCGATGGCCCAACGCCGGACCCGTCTTCACTTCCGATCAAGTCCAAATCCGGCACGCCGAGAAGTTCATCGCCCTCGTCCGCGCGTTCCAAATACAGGTGCTCCTCGACCTGAACGAAATACTTCTCGCCGACCTGCCGGGCGAGGGCGGTTCGCGCGGTGACGATGAACGAGTTGTGGAAATCCGTCCAGCGGGCGGGACGTTCCAAGTACGGATTCATGCCGGGGAAAGGTGACGGCATCAGGCGGTCCCTCCGGGCGGGTTCAAGATCCCCTCCGCCCAGGCCGCGTCGGTGGCGGACAGGGCCGGCGTCACCGGTTGGCGGTAGGCGTCGAGGTAATAGACCCCGGCATCGTAGACGGTGTGCAGAACCGCTTGCAGATCGACGAGCGGCTCCGGCTCGTCCGCCCTCACCGGGACGGGAATGACCGGCAGCCGGTCGCGGAGTTGGATCGGCCAGAAGCCAACCTCCGGGCGGTCCCACGCACGGCTGACCGTGACGGAGTACGCGTACGGCGGGTGCGGGTCGCCGAACGGCATTCGCGGCCCGCCCCGCAGCAGGTCGATTTCCACCAAGCTCGTCCCGCTGTTGAAGATCGCCAGCCGTTTCATCAAGTAGGTGTCGCGGTCCTCGCCGGCGTATTTGTTCGCGGGACTCAGCAACTCGATCATCGTCACGACCTGCCCGCCGTCGGCGGCGCGGATCTCCAAATACGCGGCGGTCCAATCCTCCACGATGTTCGGGATGGTGCGAGTCATCGGGGCGGTGGCCACGGCGGTGCCGCCCGCCGGCCCGCCGCCGCTGTCTTGTTCGGGGCGGATGTTCAGGTCCGGTTTGCCGATGCTCTTTACCCGGTCGTCAATCGGGTCGGTGACGAACAGGTGTTGCTGACCGCGAACGACGTAGCGCGGTACCAACTGCGGGTTCAGTGCGTCGCGGATGGCGTATATGAGGCAGTCGTGGAACTCCGGCCAGATGAACCGGTGTTCCAGATATGGGTTCATTCCAGGGAATGGCGACGGCATCAGGCGGTCCCTCCGGGCGGGTTCAAAATGCCATCGGCCCAGGCCGCGTCGGTGGCGGACAGGCGTGGCTCCGGTTCGGATTCGTAAATGTACAGTCGGTACGCGGCCCGGTCGTACACGTGGTGAAGAACCGCTTGCAAATCCAGTTGCGGTTCGGTCACCCCTTCTCGCAACGGGATCGGGATCGTCGGCAGCGGGTGGCGGAGGCGGATCGGCCAGAAGTCCACGTTCGGCCGAAGGTGCGCCCGGCTGACCGCCACCGAGTACGAGTACGCGCCCGCCGGCCCGTTCGCCCACGGCATTCGCGGCCCGCCCCGGAGCAGGTCGATCTCGATAAAGTTCGTCCGCGAGCCGAGAACCTGTCCCCGCTTGCCGAGGTGCTGTTCCCGATCCGACCCGGCGTACTTGTTCGACGGGCTGAGCAGTTCCAACGCCGTCACGACCTCGTGTCCCGCGCGGTCGAAGATTTCCAGGAACGCGACGCGGGTGATGTCCACGTCGTCCGGCACTTCGACCGTGACCGGTTCCGTGAGAACGGCCGTGGCCGCGCCGCCCGCGCCATCGAAGCCGGTCGGATGAAGCGACAGGTCGGCGTGGCCGATCAGTTCGCGGTCGTCCGGCGCTTCGTGGAAGTACAGGTGTTCGCCGATCTTGGCGTAGTAGCCGGGCGCGAGCGCGTCGGCGAGGGCTGTTCGCGCCGTCACGAGGAACGAATTATGGAAGTCGGTCCAGACGGCGGGCTGTTCGAGGTACGGGTTCATGCCCGGAAACGGCGACGGCATCAGGGATTCCCTCCGAAGGTTTTGGTATTCTACCCCACCCACTGCCGCACCAAGTCGCCGGCCTCGGCCAGGGTGCGGAAGGCGGCGTCCGGCCGGCAGGCGACCAACTCCTCGTGCGGGTGCCAGCCGGTCGCCACCGTCACCACCCGCGCCCCGACTGCGCGGGCGCACCGCACGTCCAGCGGGGTGTCGCCGATCACCCACACGTCGGCCGGGTCCACGTCGCCCAGCCGGGCCATCACCGCCGCCATCGCCTCGCGGGCCACGTCGTCGCGGTCGTAGTGGCGGTCGCCGAACCCGCCGAGCGGGTGGCCGTCGTGGAGGAAATACTCCCACAGCCCGTAATGGCTGAGTTTCGTTTTCGCCCCGCGCACCACGTTGCCGGTCAAAAGGCCGAGCGTCACCCCCGGCCGGTTATGGACGGCGGTCAGCACGTCTTGCACCGCCTCGCACACCTCGCCCGACCCGCCGGCCAGGAGCGCCGGCAGGTGGTCGAGGTAGGCGTCGGTCAGTTTCACCTGATGGTCGAGGTGGTCGGGCAACCCGTGCAGCGCGAGCAGCGCCCGGCCGATGTCCCGATCCGTCCGCCCGCTGTACGGCAGTTCGTCCCGCACCTCGGCCACGCCGAACGCGCTCCGGAGGGCCATTTCCATCGCCACTTTCCCGGTCCCGCCGGTGCGGACCAGGGTTCCGTCAATGTCGAACAGCAGGACGGGCATGTGGGGTTCTCGGAGCGTGGAAGCAGTTCGGGTCGAATGGTTCCCAGGGGCTTCCGCCCCTGGCTACGTCCGGCGGCCGCTCCGCGGCGAAGGCAAAAATCAAACCAACCTTTCTTCTCTTCGTCCCGGAGGGACCGTCGGGCGTAGCCAGGGGCGGAAGCCCCTGGCTTCCTTGGGACATCATATCCCCCGGAATTCGGCCTTGATGGGGTCGGGTTCGGTCCCTACTTTTCCTCTACGCACATGCCGAGGTGGCGGAACTGGTAGACGCGCCAGCTTGAGGTGCTGGTACTCGCAAGGGTGTGCAGGTTCAAATCCTGTCCTCGGCATTGCTTCACGAAATTCCGGGCGGATGGTTCGCCCGCCACTTCCCCCGCGTCTGTTCCCGCGTACGTTGTCTGCCCCTCACCCTTTCCCGGAGGCGGACCCATGCGCGTCCCGCTCCTCGCGTTGTTGCTCGCCGTGCCGGCCCTCGCGGCCGAACCGGCGAAGCAGCCGAACATCGTGTTCATCTTCTCCGACGACCACGCCTACCAGGCGATCAGCGCGTACAACCACCCGCTCAAGCTGAACGCCACGCCGAACATCGACCGCATCGCCAAGGCCGGCACCCGGTTCGACCGCTGCATCGTGCCGAACAGCATCTGCGGGCCGAGCCGGGCGTGCGTCCTGACCGGCAAGTACAACCACGTCAACGGCTTTTACAACAATAACAATAGCCGGTTCGACGGCAGCCAGGTGACGTTCCCGAAACTGCTACAAAAGGTCGGCTACCAGACGGCCGTCGTCGGCAAGTGGCACCTCGTGACGGACCCGACCGGGTTCGACCACTGGCACATCCTGCCCGGCCAGGGCATCTACTACAACCCGCCCATGATCGACAACGGCCAGCGGGTCAAGCACGAAGGGTACACGACCGACCTGATTACCGACTTCTCCATCGACTGGCTGAAAAAGCGGGACAAGTCCAAGCCGTTCATGCTCATGTGCCAGCACAAGGCCCCGCACCGCGAGTGGTCCCCCGCCCTACGGCACCTGGGCCACGACAAGGACCGCAAGTACCCGGAGCCGGACACCCTGTTCGACGACTACTCCGGCCGCGGCAAGGCCGAGAAGAGCCAGGACATGACGCTGGAAAAGACCTTCAGCAAGCTGGACGCGAAGTTGGTCTATCCGCCCGGCATCAACGCCGAGCAGAAGGCCAAGTGGGACGAGTATTACAAGCCCCGCAACGAGGCGTTCGAGAAGGCCAAGCTGACCGGCAAGGACCTCACCCGCTGGCGGTACAACCGCTACCTGCACGACTACCTGGGCTGCATCGCCGCCGTCGATGACGGGGTCGGCCGGGTGCTGGATTACCTGGAAAAGGAAGGGCTGGCGGACAACACCATCGTCGTCTACACGGCCGATCAGGGGTTCTACCTCGGCGAACACGGCTGGTTCGACAAGCGGTGGATCTTCGAGGAGAGCCTGCGGACGCCGCTGCTGGTGAAGTGGCCGGGCGTCACGAAGCCGGGCAGCACGTCGGACAAGATGGTCAGCAACATCGACTTCGCCCCGACGTTTTTGGAAGCCGCCGGGGTGCCGGTGCCGGCCGAGGTGCAGGGGCGCAGCATCATGCCGCTTCTGAAGGGCGAGACGCCGAAGGACTGGCGGAAGAGCTTCTACTACCACTACTACGAACACCCCGGCCCGCACAACGTCGCCCGGCACTACGGCGTCGTCACCGACCGGTACAAGTTGGTGCGGTTCTACCAGCCGCAGTTCGACTACTGGGAACTGTTCGACCTGAAGACCGACCCGAAGGAACTGAAGAGCGTGTACGACGACCCGAAGTACGCCGAGACGCGGAAGGAGTTGGAAACCGAGTTGGCCCGACTCCGGACGGAACTGAAGGTGCCGGACTCCGACCCGGCCGAGACGCTGCCGAAACAGCCGAAGAAAAAGAAGTAGCCGAGATCGCACCCAGGGGCTTCCCCGCCCCTGATCCCCATCCGGCGTGACGCGAGATGTCCCAGACGTTCCTCGGATCATTCCGTTGGTGGCGGGTCGTCCGGCGGGGGCGGGGCCGGCGGCACACTACTCGGTTTGCCCGGCTTCCGCACCTTCCGCTTGGTCTCCACCACTTTCAGCGCGTGCCGTACCTCTTCTTCCATGATCTTGCCCGGTTGGAACGTCACCACCTTCCGCTCCGGCACTTCCACCCGCTCGCTCGTCTTCGGGTTTCGCGCCTGCCGGGGCTTCCGCAATTTGACCTCGAAGACGCCGAAGTTCCGTAGCTCGATCCGCCCGTTGGCGACGAGCGTCTGGACGATCAGGTCGAACGTCCTCTGGACGATCCGCTTGGTCAGCACCTGAGACACTTCCAACTCGTCGGAAATCAGTTTGACGATTTCCTTCTTGGTCTTCTTGGTCACGGGGCGAGTCCCCTGCGGAGGTTGCGCCCGATGCGGGGGCGGGAGTGGCGATTCAAATGCTAGCCCGCCATGAGGTAATGTCAAGAGTGCGAAATCGCCGCCGCGCCTAACCGACGTTCCGACCCACCGAACGGAGGACGCCCACCAGCACCGCCACCAGGGTCAGCACGACCAACACCCACTCCGGGTTGGCGCGGAAAAAGTTCGCCAACTCCCCGTCGCCGGCCGCGAACCGCCGCACCGGCTTCGACTCTCGCATCCGCTCTCGCAGCCACTTCTCCCGCCGCTCGATGGCGATCCGCCCGGCGTCCCACGACACCGCCAGCCCCCACCGCTGCGACGGCACCAACTCGCGGACGACGGCCAGCACCGCCGGTTGCCCGGCCACCGCCGCCACCGACTCGGCGTCGCCCCGGACGACGCGACCGTACTCCTCGCGCCGCCGCAGGGCCACCAGGTCGCGGGCACCGCTCAGCAGTTCGTACACGGCTTCCGCTGACGTGAGCGGATCGTTGGCATCGCCCAGGGTCCGCCGGAGTAACTCCCACGCGGCCCGGAGGCGGCGGAGGAAGACGAGTTCGCGGTAGCCGTTCCGCCGCTCCGTCGGGAGGTAATTGGTCCCTTCGGGCGGGTCGGGCACCGACGCCGGGGGCCGCGGGACGGCCGGCCGCGGGGTGGGCGGATTCGCCGGCGGGCGGGGGTCCGGAACCGCGACCGCATCCAAAATGACTTCGGCGTCCAGCACGACCGGCACCGGCGGCGGCAACAGCGGAGCGAACTCCACCACGGCGGGGGCGGGCCGGGGTTCGGGCTTCGGCGGTTGGCGGGGTTCGGGCGGGGGAGGCGGGGGAACGGTTTCGACGGGCGGGGCGAGCGCCATGACCCCGATGAGGGCCTGCGCGAGCCGGTTCATCCCCTCCGTGACCAACTCCGGATGTTTGATCTGATGGGGGCGAAGTTTCTCCATCCGGGCGAGCGCCTGTCGCTCGGCGTCGGGGGCGGGCACCGGCGTCGGGGCGGGCGGCAGACCGAGCAGCGCGCGGTCGTCCGGCGGCCACGGGCCGGGCGGCAGACCGAGCCAGTTCAATAATAGCGCGGTGTCCATGTGGGCCGGCGGCCCTGGATCTCCGTTGGTGTTTTCAGGCGGACCTGCCCGCGAGGGCCGTGGGTGTGGGGATTCTAACCCGCCTTGCCCAGTCCGCCACGCGGGGCTATAACCCGGCGGTCGGGTGTCTGCCCCTGGGATCGTGACCGCTCATGCGCAACTTCATTCGGGTGCTTCGCTTCTCGTGGGCCTACCGCACTCGCCTCATCCTATCCGCCGTCGCCGCGTTGGCCGTGGCCGTATTCTGGAGCCTGAACCTGTCGGCCGTCTACCCGGTGTTGCAGATCCTCAGCACCGACCGCAACTTGCATCAGTGGGTGGACGACCAAATCGCCTTCTACCAGAAGAAGGCGAACGACCCGGAGCGGGGCGAGAAAATCCGCCTGTGGCGGGGGCAACTGGAAAAAGTGGCGGCCGCCCCGAACGCCCCGGACCGCGACAACCAGCGGCGACGGCTGTCCCGCGACCTGGCCAACCTGGAAGGCGAGCAGGAGGAGTTCGACCGCAAGGTGTCCCGCTACCAGTGGCTCAAGTCGGTGGTCATCAACCGGCTGCCGGAGGGCCGGTTCGCCACGTTCGTCTGGATCATCGCCGCGCTCGTGATCGGCATGGCGATCAAGGGGCTGTTCGAGTTCGTGCAGGAGTCGTTCGTCGGGGTGGTGGTGCAGCGGACCATGTTCGACTTCCGCAACCGCTTCTTCCGCGCGGCCGTCCATCAAGACGTCAAACAACTCGGCGAGGCCGGCACCGGCGAGTTGATGGCCCGCGCCACCAACGACATGGAGCAACTCGGCTCCGGCATGAAGATGTTATACGGCCGCGTCATGTTGGAACCGCTCAAGATGCTAGGCTGTATCATCGGCGCGTGCGTCATCAGCTGGCAACTGACGCTCATGTTCGTGGTCGTCGTGATGGTGGCGGTGGTGGCGCTGAACAAGGTCAGCCGGTCCATGAAGAAGGCGGCCAGGCGGGTGCTGGAGCGGATGTCGGACCTCTACCGCATTCTGCGGGAGGCGCTGGACGGGCTGCGGGTCATCAAGTCGTTCGGCCGGGAGAGCCTGGAACGGCGGCGGTTCCGCGCGGCGAACGAGGACTATTACCGGCGGGCGGTGCGGGTGATCCGCATCGACGCCGCCGTCGGCCCGCTGTTGGAGACGCTCGGCATCCTGTCCGTCGGGGTGGCGCTGGCGGCCGGCGCGTACCTGGTGTTGGAGAGGCAGACGCACATCTTCGGCGTCAAGATGGTGGACGAGCCGATGGGGTTCGAAGCGCTGTTGACGTTATACATGTTCCTGGCGACCATCGCCGACCCGGTGCGCAAGTTGAGCAGCGTGTATACCAAACTGCAATCCGGCATCGTGGCGGCGGATCGCATCTTCGCCCTGTACGACCGCCCGCGCGGCATCACGCCGAACGCCGACGGGCCGGCCGTGCCCGCGCACCGGACGACGATTTCGTTCCAGAACGTCTGCTTCTCGTACCGCGCCGGGCAACCGGTACTGGACGGGGTGACGCTGGACGTGGCGGCCGGCGAGACGGTCGCCCTGGTCGGCCCGAACGGGTGCGGCAAATCGACGCTGTTGGGACTGCTCCCCCGCTTCTACGACCCGGACCACGGCAGCATCCTCATCGACGGGGTGGACGTGCGGACGGCCAACCTGCGGAGCCTGCGGCGGCAGATCGGCCTCGTCACCCAAGACACGGTGCTGTTCGACGACACGGTGTTCAACAACATCGCCTTCGGCAAGCCGGGCGCGACGGCGGCCGAGGTGGAAGCCGCCGCCGCCGCCGCCCACGCGCACGAGTTCATCGTCGGCCTGCCGGACGGCTACCAGACCCGTACCGGCGACATGGCCGCCACCCGACTGAGCGGCGGGCAGAAGCAGCGGATCGCCCTGGCGCGGGCCGTCTTGCGCGACCCCCGCGTCCTCATTTTGGACGAATTCACCAGCCAAATCGACGGCGAGAGTGAGGGCAAAATCCAGGAGGCGCTGAAGACGTTCGTGAAGGGGCGGACGACGTTCCTGATTACCCACCGGCTCAGCACGCTGGAACTGGCGTCGCGGATCGTGGTCATGGACGCCGGCCGCATCGTCGCCGTCGGCACCCACGCGGAACTCATCGCCACCAGCACCACCTACCGCCGGCTGTACGAGTCCCAGGCGCTGTTGCAGGGTTGAACGATTCCCTCACGCGACCGGCGCGATTGTGCCGATGGTCCCGGTGGCACGAGTTGCGTCGCGTGCCGCAAGGGTGACACCATGTTCGTCGGTAGGGTTGGTCGGGTGCTGCTGTTCGCGTGCGTGGCCGCCGTCGGCTGCGCCGGACGCAACAGCAAGCGCGTCACCCCGCTGCCGCCGAACGTCACGCCGGACGAGGTGTTCAGCGGCCCCGCGCCGACGCCCGTCGCGGCGGAATTCGCGGCGGACCGCGCGCCAACCACCGCCCTGAAGCCGGGGGCGAAGTACGACTTCCTCGTGCTGTCCGGCATCGGGTCGCGGAGCCTGTACTGCTACGGGGTGCTGTGCGGGTGGGCCGAGTCCGGCACCATGCCCGAATTCCAGGTCGTCACGGGCGTCGGCGGCGGGGCGTACGGGGCCATCGCCGTGTTCGCCGGCCGCGAGTACCTGGCCGACCTCCGCCGCATCTGGCTGGCCTTCGACCAGCGGAAACTGCTGCACGGCGACGCCTGGGACGCCAAGCGGTTCCCGCACCCGCTCGGCCTCGGCACCCCGTCCGTCGCCACCACCACGAAGATTCGCCAACAGACGCTCACGGTCCTGACGCCGGAGTATTTCGCCAAGGTCGCGGCCGAACACGCCAAGGGGCGTCGGCTGTACGTCGGCACGACCAACGTGGACACGCAGCGGTTCGTCATCTGGAACATGGGGGCCATCGCGTCCGAGGGAACGGCCGCCTCGCGGAAGTTGTTCGAGGACGTGTTGGTCGCGTCCGCCGCCGTGCCGCCGCTGCTCGACCCGTCGCGGATCGCCATTACCATTGACGGCAAGCGGTACGAAGAAATGCACCTGGACGGGGGCGTCACGCGCGGGCTGTTCTGGCAGCCGCCGAGCGACGCCGCCGACCAATCCTTGGCCGGTGCCCGCGTCCATGTGGTGGCCGGCAATTCACTTTACAACAAGGCCGATGTCACCCGGCCGAAGTTGCTCTACGTGACGCTGCGGAGCATGAAGGCGATGCTTTTGGCGATCCACCGGGCGGACCTGGCGCGTCTGTATTCCGCCTGCCAACGTCGGGACATGTCCCTGCGGTGGACGGCCATCCCGGCGGCTTACGAGCCGATCTTCCCGACCGACGTGTTCGACCCGCCGAAGACGGCTGCCCTGTTCCGCGCGGGGTACACCCGTGGGTTCGACGGGACCGCGTGGACGGATCGACCGCCGGAGCGGGAGGCGAGCGAAGACCGCTCCCGCCGGGGCACGACGTTGACGACGGGCGGGGCGACCGGCCCGTGTCCACACGAATCACCGTAAACCAATTCTGGGAGGCGGCGCTCGGTACAGGTGGAAAGCGGAATGGCCCTGGCCGTCGCGAAGGGTCTGGCAAAACTGTCTGGCGGTCGGAAGTGTCAGGCCCTCACCCGGTTGCTTCGCAACCATCCTCTCCCTGAATCCCG
>Ga0105048_10020228_pt1 | contig 10163 bp, 5 predicted proteins | sample MAT05_FD_78382 | JGI IMG/M metagenome (GOLD analysis project Ga0105048, IMG submission 78382) | Freshwater microbial communities from Lake Fryxell liftoff mats and glacier meltwater in Antarctica - MAT-05 | ecosystem: Environmental > Aquatic > Freshwater > Ice > Liftoff microbial mat | place... | reverse complement strand
GCACCACTGAGCTGCGGAAATCGGAGACGAACGCAAGGTTGCGCACCTCGTCGATGGCGACCTCGAACGGTCCAGAGAAGCCGCGCACCACGTCCTCGACGACGCCGGTCTGCGCGTCGATGACGAACAACGTGCGCCCGTCATAGCAGGTGACGAACAAGAAGCGGCGGCCGCCGATCGTCGCCAGCTTCAGCCGCGAGGCGCCGAAGTCGACGCTGATCACGCGCTCGATCGGCAGGTCGCCGCTCGATAGCCCAGCACGCCGCAGGTCGACGAACACGACCGCCTCCGGGCGGCGCGACAAGATGTAGAGGCGATCGCCGTCGAACGCGAGGTCGCGCACGTCGAGGCCGTCGTCGAGCCCGGTGATGCGCGGCTCACCCGCGCGAAAGAGGTACGAGCGCACCGGCTCGGGCTCGTCGATCGCCACGCCGAGACGCGCGAGCCGCGCCGTCGGTGAAGAGTTCGCCGAGGAGACGTAGCTGACTCCGGCGACCGCGTCGTAGGCGAGCCCCACCGCGCTCGCCGGCAGTCCGTCGATCACGTCGATGAGCGTCGGCGCGACGTCGGGCATCGCGGCGGTGCCGTCGAAGAACATGCTCGCCTTGCCGCTGCGATCGAGCACGACGAGAAAATCGCCAGTGAGCGGCGCGGGCCGTGGCTGCAGCAGCACGCGCGACGGATCGCCGGGCATCGACTCGCCACGCAGGTTGGCCGTCGCCTCATCGCCGCGCCGATGGAACTCATCGCAGCGCCCGCCGGTCACGCCGCCGAGCTGACAGGAGAGCTCGCCCGTGGCCGGATCGACGTCGATGAACGTCAGCGAGCTGTCGCTGCGAAACGGCGCGTAGAGCCGGCGCCCATCGGTCGAGATCGCGGCGCCGCCGGGGAACGAGCCGGTCACGACCTCGCGCCCCGCGGCAAGAAACTGCGACGGCGTCGCAAGGATGCACGGCTTGGTTTCGCAGCGCGTGGGATCGTTGATGGCCGCATCTACGTCCGCGATGTTGATCGCCATCACGGTGCCGCCGTTGTAGCGGAGGTCGAAGTTCGAGTTGAAGACGTAGACGTAGTCGGGCGCCGCACCGGGCGCCATCACGATCGACGTCGGAAAATTGACCTCGCCGGGGACCGGATCGACGCCGGCAGTGTCGAGGAAACACCCCGCGCCGAAACACGCCGCGAGTACAGGAATCACGGCTAGCAGTCGCTGCGCAGCAAACGGAACGGAGAGCGCGGAGCGCCTGGCCTTCATCATGGCGGGCGCACCGTAGTCGGGATGTTCCGCAGCGGCAACCGAAGTCACGCGGAGATCCGCGCCGGGCGCTACTGATCCCAGGGGTTCAGCACTTCGGACGCGGTACCGCCGCCGGGGCGCGTCGTCGGTACGGGCGGCGTGGCCTGCTGCGCGGTGCCGCCCGCGACGGGTGGACGGCGCACGCCAGCACCACCACCACCCGCGCGACGCTCACGCTCCATCGGGATGCGCACGCTGGTCTGCGTCAGCGAGGAGAGTCGCACCGCCTGATCGCTGTAGCCCGGGGCGCGCAGCGACAGCTCGATGGTGGCGTCACCGATCGGGCGATCGACCTCGAACGGCGTGTTGCCGAGAAGCGAGTCGTTGCGATAGACGGCGGCGCCTTCCGGCGTGGTCGTGATGGTGACCTTGGCCGCGACGACGGGCGGCGTGTTGACGGTCCCACCAGCAACGTTGGTGTCTGCGTTGGGCGGGTTGGTGCCCACCGGCGCCACCGCCACGACCGGCACCACCAGCGGCGGGATCGGCGGCGTGGTGATGACCACTGGTTCGACCGCTTCCGTCGTGCCACCGCCGCCAAAGGCAAGCGCAGCAGCGCCACCTGCGAGCAGAACCAGCAAGAGCCCGCCGCCGAGCGCGATCGGCAGCATGTTCGACTTCTTCGCCGTCCCCGCCGGCTCGCCGACGCCCACCGAGATCCCAGTCCGCTGCGTGCCCTCGCGGACGCTGCCCGCCGAGGCGCGATCGACCGCGTCACGCACCGCTTGCGGAGTGATGCCCTGCTCGACGCGCTCGAGGTCCGCGCGCATCTCGCCCATCGTCTGATAGCGGAGCTCGGGCTTCTTCTCGAGCGCCTTCATGATCACCGACTCGAGCGCTGGCGGCACATCCGTTGGCGGCGGCAGCTCGCGCGGCGGGATCGGATTCTCGTAGAGGTGCTTGGTGAGGATGCCCATCAGGTTGTCGGCGTCGAACGGGACGCGGCCTGAGACCATCTCGTAGAGGATGACGCCGAGCGCATAGATGTCGGTGCGCTGATCGACGTTCGTGCCCGCGCACTGCTCGGGCGACATGTAGTGCGGCGTACCGAACACCTGACCTGCGCGTGTCAGCTTGCTGGTCGCGCCGCCGACCTTGGCGATACCGAAGTCGAGCACTTTGACGAAGTCGCTGTCGTTCGAGCGCTTCACCAAGTAGATGTTGTCCGGCTTCAGATCGCGGTGGACGATGCCGGCTTGATGCGCCGCGCCGAGCGCCGTGCAGATCTGCTTGGCGATGCGCACCGTGCGCGCGGCCGGCAGCGGCCGATCGATCTCCATCGCCGTCGTGACCGCGATGCCGTCGAGGAACTCCATCACGAAGTACGTCGATCCGTCCGGCAGCGTGCCGAAGTCGGAGATGTCGATGATGTGCTCGTTGCCGATCGCGGTCGCGCTCTGCGCCTCTTGGCGGAAGCGCTGGACGATCTCTTGGTCCTTCGAGACCTCCGCGCGCAGCACCTTCACGGCGAGCGGCTTGCCGAGCGCGGTGTGCTTCGCCCGGTAGACGATGCCCATGCCGCCCTCGCCGAGGACCTTCTCGACGAGATAACGCCCATCGAGGACGCGCCCAATCAGCGGATCTGGCGGCGGTGCCTGCGGTGCGAGGTCGTCGTCGACGAGTCGAAGGTGATTCTGCGTATTCATCAGCGTCCTCGAGTGAAGGTCAAGCGTCCGCGGCTATCCAGCTATTCCCCGACGTGTACCGACCGAGACCATACGGATGAGCCGCGCGAAAGTTCAGTTTGTGGGGCCATGCGCCCGTCCAGCTTCGCTTGCATGCGCCAGTTCAGCTTCGCTTGCATGCGCCAGTTCAGCTTTGGATTCATGCGCCCCACCTTTGCCTGCGCAGCTCACGGCGTTTGCTCTGAGTACGCGTCGCCCCTCCGGCTTGGGCCGTTGGGCCTGGCAAGCATCTTCCAGCCACAAGGAACCGTCAACCCGCCCCTGAGGCAGAGTGGCGCATTTGGCAGGGACTAGCCCTGCGTGACGAGCAGATGGAAGTGGGCGACACGGTTCACGGTGCGCGCGATCCCGCCGAGCAGGCGCAGGCGATTCTGCTTGAGCGCATCGTCGTCGACCATGACGAACACCTTTTCGAAGAACGCGTCGATCGGCGCGCGCAGCTCCGTCGCGACGAGGCCGAGCGCTTTTGCATAGGCGCCCGCGGTAATCGCCGCGTCGAGCGTCGGGCGCAGCTCACGGAATTTTTCGGCGAGCGCGCGCTCGGCGTCTTCGGCCAGCAGCGCGTGATCGACCGCGGCATCCGGTGTGTCCTTCGCGATGTTGTAAGCGCGTTTGAACGCGACCGAGAGCGCGCCGAACTGCGGCAGCACGCGCAGTTCCGCGACGGCGCGCATCCGCGCGTCGAGATCGCGCAGCGAGCTGCCGGCCCACGCAGCGAGCACGGCGGCGACGAGATCGGGCGCGTGTTTCTCGCCGTAGAACGCCTCGAGGCGCGCGCGGAAGAAAGTCTCGAGCTTGGCGATCGTCTCGCCCGCGGCGGCGACCTTCTTCTCCTGCTTGGTGAGCCCGGCGTGGGCGTGCGTCAGCGCCGCGCGCAGATCGACGTCGACCGGTCCCTCGAGCGCGATGCGCACGACGCCGAGCGCCGCGCGGCGCAGCGCGAACGGATCTGCGCTGCCGCTCGGCACGAGCCCGATGCCGAAGCAGCCGACCAGCGTATCGATGCGATCGGCCGCCGCGACGAGCGCAGCGACAACATCTGTAGGCACGGCATCGCCCGCGCCCTTCGGCAGATAGTGATCGCGGATCGCGTCGGCGACCTGGCCATCGACGCCCTCGGCGAGCGCGTAATAACGCCCCATCAGGCCCTGCAGCTCGGGGAACTCGCCGACGATCAGCGAGACGAGATCGGCCTTGGCCAGCTGCGCGGCGAGCGCGATCTTTGCGCGTTGAACGTCCGGTCCTGCGAGCGACTCGGCGAGCGCAGCGACGCGCTCGACCTTCTCGGCGACGGTGCCGAGCTTGTTCTGGAACACCACGCCAGAGAGCCGCAGCGCACGCTCCGCGAGCGGCGTCTTCTTGTCCTCCTCGACGAAGAAGCGCGCATCGGCGAGGCGCGCGCGCAGCACGCGATCGTTGCCGCGGGCGATCTTCTGCGGATCGTTCGCGGTGTTGGCGACCGTCAGATAGCGCGGCATCAGCTTCTTCGATTGCGGATCGCGCACAGCGAAGTAGCGCTGGTGTCCGCGCATCACCGCGACGATGACCTCTTCCGGAAGCGCGAGGTACGTCGCCTCGAACGAGCCCGCGACGATGTGCGGCTCTTCGACGAGCGAGAGGCACTCGTCGAGCAGGAACGCGTCCTCGATCAGCTCGCCAGAGATCTCCTTCGCCTTAGCGAGCAGCGCCTCGTGCATGCGCGCGCGACGCTCCGCCGGATCTGCGAGGACGTGCGCGCTGCGCAGCGCGTCGAGCCAGCCATCGGCCGACTTCACATCGAACGCCGCGGGCGCGAGGAAACGATGCCCGAGCGTGCTGCGCGCCGCGCTGACGCCGGCGAAGTCGAACGGCACCAGCGCCTCGCCATGCAGCGCGACCAGCCACTGCACCGGCCGGCCGAACGCCACGTCGCCCGCGCCCCAGCGCATGCTCTTCTGAAACGGCACCTGCGCGCACAGCCGCGCGAGCGCCTCGGGCAACACCTCGCTCGCCGGGCGCCCCTTCTCGTCGCGCCGCGCCGCGATGTACGGACCCTTCGGCGTCTCCGCGATCTCGACCTCGCTCGCGCTCTTGCCGAGCTTCTTCGCGAACGCCTCGCCCGCCTTCGTCAGCGCGCCCGACGCATCGAACGCGACGCTCTTCGGCGGCCCCATCACCAGCTCGTTCACGTCCGACTGCGCGTCAGCGACGCTCTCGACGAACAGCGCGAGCCGCCGCGGCGTACCCCACGCGCGCATCGCTCCATGCGAGAGCCGCGCCGTCTCGAACAACTTCGCGCAGAGCTCGGGCATCGCCTCGAGCGCCTTCGCCACGAACGACGCCGGCAGTTCTTCAGTGCCGATCTCGAGGAGCAGATTCTTGGCCATGGGGCCGCGGACTCTATCGACGCGCGGCTGTACGCGCAACGCGTTGCGTGAGCTGCGCCGAGCGAATGGCTCAGTGGCCGAACACGTACGCGCCGCCGCGGGGAACTGCCTCAAGATTCACTACATCTTTTTGAGACTTAATCGTTGCGCTCCCGCGCTGGGAACCTCCCCCCGCCCCTCGTTCGAGGGGGGCTTTTCCGATGGCGTCGGTGAGCGTCGCGTGCACTCAAATAGCAGCGATGTGAGGCACCCCCAACCCCCTTGGAAAGGGGGCTTTTGGAGGGAATTCGGGGGATTTCGGGTCAAGCGCGGTACGCCCACGCCACCGGCGGTGTCCGAAAAACCCAACCTCATACCCGACCCAGACAGCCCGCCGCCCTTCGCTCACCGCCCTTGCGATATGCAGCCAGCTACACAAAGACACTCGACCATCCTCCCCCGAGAGGACTTACTTACAAGAAAACTCCTCCCCCAGCGGGGGAGGCAGGGAGGGGGTGAAAGCCCGCCCCTGCCAGGGGCAACTTCGCACAGCGACGGCGTCTCCTCGCGAGATGTGATCAATCTCGAGCGGCGAGGTTCCCTGCGCGGGAGCGCCCACCTACCCCAACACCAGCGCATCGGACGCCAGCATGTACGCACCCGCGAGCCCCGCGTCATCGCCGAGCCCGGGCGTCACCAGATAGCGGTCGAGCTCGCGGACGACGACGGTGCGCGGGACGTAGCCGGCGAGCAGCGCGCCGAGCGCCTGTCGCACGCGCGGCAGGAGATGTGGCGACTTCACGACGCCGCCGCCGATCGCGATGCGCTGCGGTGAGACGACGAGCACGCACGCGTGCAGCAGGTGCGCGAGGTAGCCGGCGACGAGCGGCCACACCGGGTGATCGCTGCGCAGCTCTTCGGCGCCCTTCCCCGTGCGCGCGCGGATCGCAGTGCCGGAGGCGAGCCCCTCGACGCAGTGCCCGTGAAATGGACACACGCCCTCGAAGTCGTCGCGCTTGCCGTCGGGGCCGCGCAGCGTCGGTGGGATCAGGTGGCCGAGCTCCGGGTGCAAGAGCCCGTGGATCGGCTTGCCGCCGACCGCGACGCCGCCGCCGATGCCGGTGCCGACGGTGAGGTACACGCCGGGGTCCGCGCCGAGCAACGCGCCACGGCGGCTCTCGGCGATCGCGGCGGCGTTGACGTCGGTGTCGACGGCGACCGGGACGCGCAGCGCAGCAGCGAGGCGCGCGCGCATCGGCACGTGCGACCAGCCGGGCTTCGGTGTCGCCAGTGTCCCGCCATACGCGTTGCCCGCCTGCGCGTTCAGCTCGAGCGGCCCGAACATGCCGACGCCGACCGCGATCAGCTGCGCGCGATGCGGCGCGAGAAACGCGAGGATAGCGTCGATGGTCTCGTCCGGCGTCGTCGTCGGGATGCGCGTGCGCGCGTGCTCCTGGTCGAGCCCGCGGCCGACGGAGACGACGAACTTCGTCCCGCCGCCCTCGATCGCTGCGAACAGCTTCGGTCCGCGTGGCTGCACGCGCTGAGCCTATCAGGCGCTGACTCGATCGCCGTCAGCGGATCGCGCGGGACGCGAGCAGCGCGCGCGGATCACTCCGCCGCAGCGGCCGTCGTCGCCGTGCCGAGCAGCGGAAAGCCCTGCGCCTCGCGCTGCGCCAGGTACGACTCCGCACAGGCGCGCGCGATGTGGCGCACGCGGCCGATGAAGCGCTGGCGCTCGGTCACGCTGATCGCGCCGCGCGCGTCGAGCACGTTGAACGTGTGGCTGCACTTCACCACGCAGTCGTACGCAGGCAGCACCAAGCGCGCGAGCGGATCGCTCTTCTCGAACACGAGCGCGGTGCCCCCGCCCTTCTGCTGCGGCGCTTTCTCGTCGCTCAGCCCGAGCAGCGTTTTGCACTGCGCTTCGTAGGCGTCGAACTGATGGAAGTGCAGCGCGACGTCGGCACGCTCGAAGTTGTAAGTGCTCCACTCGCGCTCGGCGCGCTGGAACACGTCGCCGTACTTCACGCCCGCGCCGTATTCGACGTCGTAGACCGAGTCGACGTCCTGCAGATACGAGGCGATGCGCTCGAGGCCGTAGGTCAGCTCGCCGCTGATCGGCTTGCAGTCGATGCCGCCGCACTGCTGAAAGTACGTGAATTGCGAGATCTCGAGACCATCGAGCCACACCTGCCAGCCGAGGCCCCAGGCGCCGAGCGTCGGCGACTCCCAGTCGTCTTCGATGAAGCGCAGGTCGTGCTGGTTCGGATCTGTGCCGAGCGCGCGCAGCGACTCGAGGTAGAGGTCCTGAATGTCGCGCGGCGACGGCTTGAGGATCACCTGAAACTGGTGGAACTGCTGAAGGCGATTCGGGTTCTCGCCGTAGCGGCCATCGGTCGGCCGCCGTGACGGCTCGACGTACGCGACGTTCCACGGCTCGGGCCCGAGCGCGCGCAGAAACGAGTGCGGGTTGAACGTGCCAGCGCCGACCTCGGAGTTGTACGGCTGCACGATCAGACAGCCGCGATCGGCCCAGAACTTCTGCAGCGTGAGGATGATCTCCTGGAACGTCATGGCGGGCGCATTATCGCGACGCGGGGCGCGCGGTCAATCACGGCTCTTCGGCGACTTCGTCGTCGTCGTCGTCTTCGTCGTCTTCGTCGTCTTCGCCGTCTTCGTCGTCTTCGTCGTCTTCGTCGTCTTCGTCGTCGGCGTCGTCTTCGTCGTCTTCGTCGTCGGCGTCGGGGAGAGCGTCGGCGTCAGGGAGAGCGTCGGCGTCAGGGAGAGCGTCAGCGTCGGGGACGGCGTCGTCCGCGTCGGCGTCCGTCTCCGCGTCGTCGCCATCCGAACCCGCGTCGTCGCTCGACTCGCTCTGCTCGTCTTCGCCGCGCTCGACGCGCTCTACCGCTTGCGAGGCCTCGAGCTCGACCGCCTGGCGCAGGCCGCCGGTCTCGCCCTCGAGCTCTTCGTGCGTGATGCCGATGTCGCCGAGCGGCTCACCGCTGCGACGCTCGAACAGCGCCTTGCTCTCGTCGCTCAGCTCGCTGAACTCGCGCAGCGTCGGCAGATCACGCAGCGACGCGAGCCCGAAGAATTCGAGGAACTGCGCGGTCGTTCCGTAGATGAGCGGCCGGCCCGCCTCTTCTTTTTTGCCGAGGATCTTCAGCAGGCCGCGATCGAGCAGGATCTTCAGCGCCGAGCCCGAGTCGACGCCGCGAATGTCGTCGATCTCCGGACGCGTCACCGGCTGTCGATACGCGACGATCGACAGCGTCTCGACCTGCGCGCGCGAGAGGCGCACTGGCTTCGCCGACACGTAGTCACGCACGAACGGCGCGGCGAGCGCGCTGGTGCGGAACTGATAGCCACCCGACACCTCGACCAGCTCGACGCCACGCCCGCGATATTCCTCGACCAGATCGGAGAGCAACGGCTTCAGCTCCGGCGCCTTCGCGTTGGCGGCCTTGGCCAGCTCTGCGGTCGTCACCGGCTTGTCGGACGCGAAGATCAGCGCCTCGATCACTGCTTTGAGGTGCGCGCTCCCGGTCGAGACGGGCGGCGCCTTCTCGAGGCCGGGACCTTCGTCGTCGTCGCTGTGCGGCAGCACGTCGACCAGCGACATGTCTTCGAGCGGCATCATCGCGTCGAGCGACACGGACTCGAGCGCTTCCGACTCGAGCGCCGCGCCCTCGAGCGAGCCGTCAGCCGCCGTGCCCGCGCGGTCCTCGCTCTCGAGCAGATCCGCCGGCAGCACGACCTCGAGCGGCGCGTCGTCCGCAGCCGCGTCGACGTCCGCCTCCGGCTCGGTCGGCGGCGCGTCGACGGCTTGGGTCGGCTTCTTCGGCGGCTGTCGCTTGCGGGTCATGAGGGCGCGTCGTCCGTTCCGGGCGGCGAGGGATGCGCGTTCTCCTCGGCGAGATCAAGCGCCGGAGGCTCCGGCGCGCTCTCCGCGTCGTCTGCAGCGCTCTCCGCGTCGTTTACAGCGCTCTGCGCATCGTCTTCCCGCGGCTCCGCGGCGGGCTCGTACGCGCGGTACGCGTACGGATCTTCGCCATCGAGGCGCGCGGCGCGCTCTTCGTCGTGTTCACCGACGACGGCGCTCTCGAGGTAGAGCGGCGAATACGCGTCGGCCTGATAGACGCGCAGCAGCTGCATCTTGGCCATCTCGAGCAGCGCGAGGAACGTGACGACGATCTCGTACGAGGTGCGCAGGCCGGCGAAGAGCTCGTCGAAGGTCGCGCGCCGCTGCTTCGAGATGCGCTCGGTGATCTCCGACATGCGCTCTTGGATGGTGATGCGCTCGGCGTTGATCTCGCGCGAGAAGTCGATCTTCGAGCGGTCGACGACGCGCTGAAACGCGTCGAGCAACTTATAGAGACCGACGTCGGCGAGCGGCGCTGGGCCCTGTGCTTCGACCGACGCTACGCCGCGGAAAAAGATATCGCGGCCGGCGATGCCGCGCGCGCTGAGCGCCTCGGCGGCGGCCTTGTACTTTTGGTACTCGAGCAGGCGCAGGATGAGCTCGGCGCGCGGGTCGATCTCGTCCTCGGGCGTGTCGGCGTCGTCGGCCGCGGCGTTCGGGTCCGGCGGCAGCAGCATCTTCGATTTGATGTGCGCCAGCGTCGCCGCCATCAGCAGGTACTCCGCGGCGATGTCGAGGTTCAGATGCTCCAGCACGCCGAGGTACGCGAGGTACTTGTCGGTCACGAACGCGATGGGCAGATCGAGGATCTCGAGCTCGTGCTTCTGAATCAGGTGCAGGAGCAGATCGAGCGGGCCTTGGAAGGCGGGCAGATCGATGACGAAGTCGGGATCGAGCGGACGCTTGGGCTC
>Ga0105048_10020227_pt1 | contig 10163 bp, 5 predicted proteins | sample MAT05_FD_78382 | JGI IMG/M metagenome (GOLD analysis project Ga0105048, IMG submission 78382) | Freshwater microbial communities from Lake Fryxell liftoff mats and glacier meltwater in Antarctica - MAT-05 | ecosystem: Environmental > Aquatic > Freshwater > Ice > Liftoff microbial mat | place... | reverse complement strand
TTGCCGTAGTCCCAGACGCCGTGGATGACGTCGGGCGTTTCCCAGTGTTTGAAGTGGTACGTGCCGCCGTTTGCGACCACGCTCTTCGGCGAATCCATCCCGCTGAGCCACTGCACAATATCGAGTTGGTGGGCACCGATGTCGGTCATTAGGCCGCCCGCGTAATCCCAGTACCAGCGCCAGGACCAGTAGCGTGCGGCGTTGAACTCGCGCTTCGGGGCCTTGCCGAGAAAGGCGTCCCAGTCGATCTGTTTTTGCATCGCCTTGTCGAACTCTTTCGGCGGAGCGAACGGATCGCGTTTGATCCAGTTACGGCAATCCCAGACCTTTGCCCAAACGAGTTCGCCGAAGTCGTTCGACTGAATCACGTCGCGACACTGTCGCCAGTGTGGGCCGCTGTGGCGCTGGTTCCCGACTTGCACGATCTTCTTCGCCATCCTCACCGCTTCGATCATTTCGCGGCCTTCGTCGATCGACTTCGTCAGCGGCTTTTCGATGTACGCATCTTTGTCGGCTTGCATCGCGGCAATCAGAACGTCGCGGTGGTGGTGGTCCGGCGTCGCGATAATCACCGCATCGAGGTCTTTGTGTTCGAGCAACTTGCGGTGGTCGCTGTAGCGCGTCGGCTTTTCCTGTTTCGCATCGACGATGATTTTCGAAATGCGATCGAGGCGAAACTCGGCGATATCACAGACGGCCACCGCGTTGTGTTCCAGCTTCAACGCTTCTTTCAAAAGTGTCGTACCGCGATTGCCGGAACCGATCAGGCCGATGTTGAGTTTCTCACCCGCACCCGCCGTTCGACCATACGGCGCGGCGAGTAAAACGGCACCCGCCGCTGCGGAGGATTCGAGAAACCGACGACGCGAAAGCGGAGTCATGTGGCGTATCCTTTTACATGGAGTGGAAAAACTATCGTCGTTCGGCACGGACGAGTCGCATTCCGTCGGTGATCGTGTACGTCCAAACGACTTCTTTTTCGGGGGTGTATTCTTTAGCTGAGTTCGAACCCGCGTCGACGATCAGCGTGTTGCCATTCGAGAATCGCTGCACTGAAGTCGGCGAGTTCACGTTCACGAACCAAACCGGATCCTTCTTGTCGCTTTTCATGTCGTACTCGGCAATCCGATTTTGCTCGGTAACGAGAACGCGGTCGTTGGGTAGCAACTCCATACGCGGCTGGTAGAACGGGTTGGTAGCCAGGTTCACCGGGTTCGGGAGTTCCTTCCATTTGTCGTCGAGGCGGATGAGCTTACCGGGGTTCGTGGTCAGCACGATTGTTTGGCCGTTATCGCTGCGGGCGACGGCGAGAATATCGTTATTGTTGGGGCGAGCGTATTTGTTTTTCTCTTCCCATTTTTCGTTGTACTCGATCGCCATCTGGCGACACGCCACGAGCGTGTGGCCGTTCGGCAGGCGTTGCATCCCGACGGGCTGGCCGGGCGGCGGGTTAAACGTAAAGACGATCGCTCCGTTCAGCGTGCGCTCGGTGATGCGCGAGTAATTTTGTTCGAGAATCAGCACGCGACCGTTCGGCAGGAATTGATAATCGGCGGGGGCAAGGATGCCTGGCATCCGCCAGCGCCTACGTAAATCCGGCCCGAGTTCCGCGAGCCAGCCATTGCCCCAACCGCTCGGATCCATGGTCATCAGTGCGATGCGGCCCGTCGTTGTCGGCTTGAAATCGAGCTTCGAATAATCCGTGGTTCCTTTCGCGCCGTCCCACCATTTCCGCCAACTGTCGCGGGCTTTTTCGAGGTCCGGTTTCAGTGGTCCCATCTTCGTTTTTGGTGCGTTCTTGCCCGCGAGTTGAATCAGGAAATCCTCGGCTTGCCAGATGCGACCGCGTGAGAGATCGGGAATGGAAGTGATGAGTTCGGCAACGGCATCGACGTCGCGGGTGACAGTCGCCAGCGTGAAGCCGACCGAGAACTTCGTCTCGCCGTCGGTCTCTTTGGCGAGTGCGATTTTGACTTTCTTCGCCGCGTCGGTCGATAGTTGCGGGTTCCCGACAGAGGCCTCGAGCAGGGCAATCGCCGCCGTCGCTCGACGTATCGGGAGTTTGTCCTCGAGTGCCGCGAGGATTCCGGGGTCGATTACCCCGTCGCGAATCGCGAGTATGGCAATCGCTGTGTGAAGGTCATCTTCTACGACGGTGTTATCGGCCATCGGCAGGAAGCCGAGCATCGCGGCAATGGCATCGGGAGATTTGGTTTTCGCGAGCGCACGAGCCACTGCCGAGGCAATCGCGGCGTGCGACACTTTTTCGATCCGCTTCAGCGTTTCCCCCGCACGGAACGCCACCTCCGGGTCGGTATCGCCTTGTGCCGCGGTTCGTAATGGCCCAATTGCAGCCGGCCCAAACTTCTCGGCCGTGATGCTCGCCTTGACGCGTTCCTCGAATTGCTCGTCGCCCATGCTCTTGATGACGTTCTGAATCTTCAGCAAATCGGAATCGCTCAGCGTCCGTTGTTTGAGATATGCAACCAGCGTATCCGGTTTGTCCGCAGACAAATTCACCGACTCGAGCGATTTCGTATCGAGTGTGCGTTGATCGGCGGTCGGCTCGTTCGCTTTCACCAACATGCGTTTGGCGAAAACGATCTGCGCCTGGGACACGGTCCCCCAAGCGAACAACAATCCGAGAAGCATGAGACGGGAAACGAACATTGCCAAACTCCGAAATGGCCAGTTTCTATTGCATTAGTCTACGCGACTTCTCCGCAAGGTGAAACAGTCTGTTTCAGAAATTCGCTTGGAATCGATGAACAGAAGCACTTTAACCGCAGAGGGCGCAGAGTACGCAAAGAAATTCTGCGGTGGTTGTGTTGCAGTTTTCGTAACACGTACAATTTGAACACGGCAGAGATCGTGATTCTTTACTCTGCGTTCTTTGCGCACTCTGTGGTTAAGTCTTCTGTTTGAATTTTAGTCGCGTTTACTGATTGAACAGGAATGCCTTCGTGTTTAGTAGTGCCCAGATGATGTTTTCGTAAGCGGCCTTTTTGTCTTTCGGCTGCTTCGAGATATGTTCCTTCGCCAGCGCGAGTTGTTCCGCTGACGGTTTCTTGCCGACAGACCACACGAATAACTCGGCGATCTTTTCGTCGTCGCTGCGTGGGTCTTTCGCGAGTTTCTCGGCACGGCCACCGGCGCGGGCGATTTTGTCTTGCACTTCTTGCGAGTTCAGCATGTGCAGAATCATCGCGAGGCTCGCCTCATTGACGCGCTCGCACTCGCACGCACTGATCCGCTGCGGCCGACCGAAGACATCGAGGAAGTACGACGAAAACGATTCGTCGGGCAACATGATCGCGCGTTGCGGCGAGTTCGCATCGTTTGGCAAACCGGGGAACTGCGAGGGGCTATCCGTCACTTTGCAAACGGCATCGAAGACGACTTCGGCGGCGAGACGCTTCGGGTAGTAGCGAGCGTACGACTGCTTGTCGGACTTATTAAACTCGTTCGGTGCTGCACTCAATTGATATGTGCGGCTCTTGCAGATCGTCTTCACCAACGACTTCAACGAGAATTTGTTCTCGATGAAATTCGCGGCCAGGGCGTTCAGAAGTTCGGGGTTCGATGGTGGGTTCGTCACGCGCATATCGTCGATCGGGTCGACGATACCACGACCGAAAAAGTGTGCCCAATAGCGGTTCGCCACGGTGCGCGCGAAGAACGGGTTCGCGGGGTTCGTCATCCAATCGGCCAACTGTTCGCGGGGGTCGTCGTTGCCATCGACCACGACGGCGTCGGCGTCGAGCGGCTTCAGCGGTGCGGTTTTGTTCGTGCGTTTGTTCGTTACAGATCCGTTCGAACGCACGTAAATTAGTTGCTTGCGATCTTGATTATTGTTGTTCAACCCTGGCGTGGCAATTGCTTTTTTGCCGACGCGACCGAAGAACGCGGCCATGCCCCAGTAGTCGTCTTGGCTCCACTTTTCGTACGGATGGTGGTGGCAGTTCGCACATGCCATCCGTTGGCCGAGGAACACCTGCGAAAGATCGTCGACGAAGTTCTCTGCGGTGGCGACCTCTTTGTACCAAACCGTCGTCGGTGATTTTACTTCGTCGCCACTCGAACAAACGATCTCTCTCGCGAACTTGTCGTACGGCATATCGGTGGCGATCGCATCGCGAATCCAGGCATGGAACGCGAACGTCCCCGTCGCGCGGCTCGGTTGCCCGCGTCGCTTGACTCGCAACACATCGGCCCATTTATTTGCGAAATAATAGCTGAACTCGGGGGTTTCGACGAGGCGGTCGATCAGCTTGTCTCGCTTATCCACGGATACATCGGCCACATATGCAGACACCGCAGCGGGTGCGGGTAACGATCCGGTGATATCCAAATAGGCGCGGCGAATAAACTGCTCGTCGGAACAAATCTCCGATGGCACGATACCGAGTTCACGCCATTTCTGACTGGTGAAATTGTCGACGACGGTGTTTGCCGCGAAAGTAAAGTTTGGGGCCACGCCGGGGCGTGGCACGATGGCTCGGAAGACGTTGACTTGCCCGCTGAAGCGGACCATTACTCCGGCTTGACCCGTCATCGACAGCGTTTGGACGAGGCCCGATTCGTTGACCGTCGCCACTTCCGTCTCGTTCGTTTCAAACTGACAGCGGCGCGTCACATCTTCGATGGTGCCATCGGAATAGTGTGCGTGGACGGCGAGTTGCTGACGCGCTTGTCGGTCGAGAACCCGCGAATTCGGGTAAACGACGATCTTCGCGATCGTCGGGTCGGTCGCAGTGCCGTACGGCATACCGGTCGCGATCCAGCGTCGGAGGATCTTGTATTCTTCGGAGCCGACATCCATTTTCTTGCCGCCACCATGCGGAACTTGGCCCGATGACTTCGTGAGAAACAGCGAGGTATCCGGCGCGGCAGGGAACAGCCGTCGGCCCCGCGATTCCTTTAGCAACGTAGTGTAATCGAGTTCGGGGTCGAAGCCGAGCAGCGACAACCGGAAGCCGTTCTGCCCCTGAATTTTGCCGTGGCAGCCGCCGGAATTGCAACTGAGTTTCGTGAGAATCGGCTCGATTTGGTTGTTGAAGTTCAAAAGCCGTGGCGTTTCCATGGCTTCGACGATCGCGGGAATTTTCGTCGTCAGTCCGCCGAAGGTGGCAACGATTTCCGCACGGCCATTCGCCAACGGGAAAACGCGACCATCGGCGTTAACGCGAAGGATATTCGCATCGGAGACGCTGTACTTTACGGCGGAAGTCAGGTCGACCGTGCGATTGTTCGGCAACTTGCCATCGATGAGCAACTGCGGCGCATCGTCCGAACCGCGTACGGTTAGTTGTGCCGGGAACGCGACGATTTCCGATGGGGTAGGCAGTGTCTCTGCAGCATTCGCACAAACGAACGCATTGAAAAACAAGCCGAATGTGAGGAGAGTGCGCATAGCGAGTGGTCTTCAGGTGGGATGAATCGCGTGCAGAAAACGACGCCCGATGTGCGGTGGCACACCGGGCAACGACATTATAGCAGTTCCTTGACCGGCTCGCGGTCGTCCAAAACGTACATCGGGCGACCCGCGCCGTTCGGGAACGTCATCGCGGGGTCGATGCCGATGGCACGATACAGCGTACTCATGACTTGCGGCACGGTGTAGGCACGATCTTTCGGACGTTCGCCCTTGGCGTTAGTCGCGCCGACGGCTTGGCCCATCTTCAGGCCTCCACCCGCTACGAGTGCGCCCATTGCGGGCGACCAGTGATCTCGACCCGCATTCATATTCACCTTCGGAGTGCGGCCAAATTCGCCCCACATCACGGTCACGACATCGTCTTGCATTCCGCGATCGTGCAGGTCTTGAATCAGGTTCGCAATCGCTTGATCGACCTTCGGAAGTTGCTTCTTTAGTGTGGTGAAGTTGCCACTGTGCGTATCCCAGCCACCGATGGAAAGCGTCACGAAACCGACGCCCGCTTCGATCAGCCGTCGTGCCGTCAGGAACTGTTCGACGCCTTTGTAGCGTTCGCGAACTTTGGCATCTTCCTTTTCGATATTGAGTGCATTGCGGACGACGCCACTCGACACCATTTCGAGCGCGCGTTCGGTGTAACTATCGATGCCGACCATCGTGCCAGAGGCATCGATTTCGCGTCGCGTGTCGTCGAACGATTCGAGCAGGTTGCGCCGATTGTCGAGGCGATCCGAATTGACACCGTTGGCCAATTTCAAGTTGGAATTGCCTGGGCCGCTCGGCGTGAATGGGCGGTGCGAAACGCCGAGATAACCCGGTTCGGTTCCGCGCGACATGCCGCGCAGGCTGACGAACGGAGGCACCGCTCCCGACGATTCGGTGCGGAGTTTCGAGATGACCGAGCCGAACGACGGGTGGCCCGCCGTCACGTTGACGCGATCTGGGTAACCGGTCGTGACCAGCGAATCGCTGTGTTCATCGACCGAAGTGAGCGAGCGAACGACGGCGAGTTTGTCGAACATCTTCGCCTGCATCGGGAAGTGTTCGCAGATCTGTACGCCGGGTACATTCGTCGAAATCGGTTTGAAGTCGCCGCGAATCTCGACGGGGGCATCGGGTTTGAGATCGTACATATCGAGGTGCGACGGTCCGCCAGGCAGGTAAATAAAGATCGCCGACTTCATCGCCCGGCTGCTGGTGTCTTGCTTCTTCGCAGCGGCCTGCGCCCGCATCGCGTCGGCGAGCGTTAGCGTGGCCCCGAATGCACCGATCTTCAGCATTTCGCGACGCGAAACGCCATCGCAAAATCGCTGGCCAGCCGAACCGAGGAACTGTAACATGCCGAACTCCGAGGAAAGGGAAACGAGCAGGTGGGTGAGGTTGAAGGCAGCCGATGAGACGGCTCTCATCAATAAACACTGTAGGCTGTTAATAGTTTCGTCTGGATTTCCGCCGGAGTCAATAATATTTTTAACGAGATTGTTAGATCCTGTAGTTGCGCGGTCTTGTTGGCCCGACGCGCCAGATGGAAACGACATCACCCATATGAAAGCCAAAAGTCAAAAATCGCAGGCGATTTGACGTAATTTAGATTCGCGAGGTGTCGCGAAAGTGTCGGTACATACGGCAAGCCGCAGACGAATGACTCTGACGTAAACCGTAACGAAGATTGTGGATACCGCAAAACCGCCCGACGAGCAATCGAAATTTCCGATCTGAAAGTGGCATTTTGAGACGCGAAAATGGCAAAAACCGGTTTTTGAGCGTCCGCAATTCGGACTTACGTCAATTCCGCATTCCCGATTTCGCCTGTTTCCTTGTGGGGCGATGCAGATTAAGATGTCCGGATGATTGCTTCACTCCCGCTGATGAATGACACCACACATGCCCCGAAACCGGGATTACTCGACTGCGCGATCGACGACTTGCGTGCGTGGCTTGCCGAACGGAACCAACCGGCGATGCGGGCGAAACAGATTCGCCGCTGGCTGTTACACTCACGTGCGACGAGTTTCGAGGCAATGACCGATTTACCAAAAGAGCTTCGGCCAGCGTTAGCCGAGAGCTTTGATCTGTTCAGCACGCGCATCGAACATCATCTGACCGCACGCGACGACACTCACAAACTCGTATTGAAACTGCACGACAACCGCATGATCGAGTGCGTGCTCATTCAAGACGATGGCCGCGCGACGGCCTGCATTAGCACGCAAGTCGGCTGCGGAATGGGTTGCGTGTTCTGCGCGAGTGGCATCAATGGCGTGGCTCGCAACCTGACGACCGGCGAGATTCTGGAACAACTCGTGTTGTTGCGGAACCTCACCGACGCGAACACGACGAACCCGGATCGTGCGACCCGACTGACGCACATTGTCGTGATGGGTATGGGCGAACCGCTTGCGAATCTGGAGTGTTTGCTCGAAGCGCTCAAAATTGCGGGCGACAAGGACAGCCTCGGCATTGGGGCGAGGCATATCACGATTTCCACGGTCGGCTTACCCGCGAAGATCCGGCAACTCGCCGAGTCCGGCAAGCAGTATCACCTCGCGGTATCCCTGCACGCCCCAAACGATGCGCTTCGCACGCAGATCGTCCCCACGAACACGAAGACTGGCATCGAGGAAATCCTCTCCGCGGCCGACGATTTTTACGCGAAAACCGGGCGGCAAGTGACGTTCGAATACGTCGTACTCGGCAAGATGAACGACCAACTCGAACATGCCCGGCAACTGGCACGATTGTTACGCGGTAGAAAAGCCTATGTGAATTTGATCCCGTGGAACAACGTGACCGACCTCACGTTCAAGCGACCATCTGAGGCAGACCTGACGGCGTTCCTGGAAGAACTCAATCGGGCCGGTGTGACGGCAAAAGTGCGGAAGCGCCGTGGGGCCGAGATCGATGCCGCGTGCGGCCAATTACGCCGCGAAGCGGAGAACGGTGCAGTCGCTCCGGCAGGCCATACATTATCGTTAACTGCTCCAGCAACGGTTTCGCCGTAACACCCACACCTGGCACTCCTTTTATGGCGACCGGCCAAACCAGCGCGATGATGGCCGTCCGCGACCCCGATGTCCGCCTGATGTTGCGTGTCCGCGACCACGACGATCCCGCCGCATTCGCCGAGATCGTCGAGCGGTTCCAGCACCGGCTCGTCGCTGTGATGCACCACCTCATAGGGACGAAAGAAGAATCCGAAGACCTTGCGCAGGAAGTGTTTTTGCGGGTTTATCGGACGCGAAAGAAGTACACGCCGAAGGCGAAGTTTTCGACGTGGTTGTTCACCATCGCGAACAACCTCGCAATCAATGCATTGCGGGACCGCAAACGTCGCCCGCACATCCAGTTAAATGCGAGCGATTCTGGCCCGCTCGGACCTCGCCCCGCCGAGCAACTCGTCTCCGAACGCGACCGCCCACCGACGCACCAGATCCAGCAGGAAGAACTCGCCGCCGTCGTGCGCCGGGCGATCGATGAATTGAACGAACGCCAGCGTGTCGCGGTCGTTTTGAATAAATTTGAGGATATGGGCTACGCGGAAATTGCCGATGTCATGGGGCTATCGACGATGGCCGTAAAATCATTATTGAACCGCGCGCGAATGCGGCTCCGAGAGATGTTGCAAGCATACATTTATATGGATGGCGATCCACCGCCGGCCTCCGAGTGAACTTACCGCGAATCCGGTGACCCGAATGGCAAGCGATATTCCCGACGATCCCGATCCGGATGACGACCTCGTCGCGTACCTCGATGGTGAACTCGATGGTGCCGACGCGCGTTCGATGGAATCGAAACTGGCATTCGATCCGAAAGCCCGTGCGGAAGCGGATGCATTCAAAAAGACTTACGATCTGCTGGATTATCTGCCGAAGCCCGAACCGTCCGCCACATTCGCCACGCGAACGCTGACGCAAATTTACCCCGTAGCGTCCGACGAACTTCCAGCAACAAAGCCCCCTGCCCCATCGTCGGCAGGAATTCCATTCGCGCCTTCACAGTCGGTTCCGCTGCCAGTTACACCGCAGCGAACGGTTTGGGTCGTTCTCGGTTGGTGTAGCGCAACATTACTCGTCACGATGCTCGGGTATCTCGGCCATTTACTCGCTCGTCCGCATCTGGAAGCCGATAGCGCTACGAAACAGACCAGCGAGCAAGTGCGACTATTAGAGCGACTACCGATGTATCTCGGCGTCGACGACATCGGTTACCTCAAGTCGCTCGACGATCCAGACCTCTTCGGCGACAACGATGGCGATACCCCCGCACCCGCGAAAGTCACACTGAACGGAACGAGCGAGACGTTTACTTCGCCCGAACTCGCCAAACTCGAAAACTTGTTGAAAACCTTCCCGCCAGTGCGTCAGCAGCAGTTGCGTCAACTCGACGAGGAACTGGAAACCATCGCATCACCGGTACAAGAACATCTGCTGTCCGTGCTCGAACGCTATTCCGTTTGGCTCGATCGGCTGCCCGATGACTATCGCAAAGAAATCCTCTCTGCACCGGCCGCACCCGAGCGGCTCGATGCGGTTCGGCGAGTGAAGGAGCGAACGTGGCGCAAGAGTTTACCGCAACTTTTGCAGGAGAAAATTCAGGCTGCCGAGGGGCCAGATCGCGAACGCGAACTGATTGCCGCGAAGAAGCAATACACCGAACGCCGACGCATCTGGGAGTTGGCGCGGCGCGATTGGGCGAACCTCAAAAACGACAGGAAACCGTGGCC
>Ga0105048_10020224_pt1 | contig 10164 bp, 8 predicted proteins | sample MAT05_FD_78382 | JGI IMG/M metagenome (GOLD analysis project Ga0105048, IMG submission 78382) | Freshwater microbial communities from Lake Fryxell liftoff mats and glacier meltwater in Antarctica - MAT-05 | ecosystem: Environmental > Aquatic > Freshwater > Ice > Liftoff microbial mat | place... | reverse complement strand
TGTGAGCTTCGAGCTTCGAGCTGTGAGCTTTGAGCTGTGGGCTTTGAGCTGTGGCTTTGAGCTTCGAGCTTCGAGCTTCGAGCTTCGAGCGGTGAGCTGTGAGCGTTGAGCTGTGAGCTACGAGCTGTGAGCTGTGAGCTTCGAGCTGTGAGCTACGAGCTATGGGCTGTAGGCTTTTAGCTGTGGGCTTTTGGTTATGATGTAATTTATTTAATTTTTATAAATTATTTGAATAAAAGACGCCGAATAAATATTGCAAATTAATAACCATTACAAAAAAAGCTACAAACCTTTTTCTCCCAAATATCGCTCTGCATCAAGTGCTGCTATGCAACCACTGCCTGCAGCGGTTACTGCTTGCCTGTAAATTTTATCCTGTACATCTCCACTTGCAAAAACGCCTTCTACATTGGTTTTGCTGGTGCCTGGTATAGTTTTTATATAGCCTGCATCATCTGTATCAATCCAGTCTTTAAAGATATCACTATTGGGATGATGCCCAATGGCTACAAAAAAAGCACTGACGGGGATTTCCTTTTTTTCGCCAGTTTGTACATTTTTTATTCTTACCCCCTCTACTTTTTTATCTCCTAAAATTTCATCCGTTTCACTATGCCAGTTTACAGAAATATTGCTCGTATTAATCACTCTGTCCTGCATTACTTTACTAGCCCGCATTTCGCCCCTTCTAACAATCATGTGTACATGGCTACAAATTTTTGAAAGGTACAATGCCTCTTCGGCAGCAGTATCACCTGCACCTACTATGGCTACTTCTTTTCCTTTAAAGAAAAAACCATCGCAAACAGCACAGGCGCTTACGCCATATCCATTTAGCCTTTGCTCACTTTCTATACCAAGCCATTTGGCAGAGGCGCCTGTTGAAATGATTACGGCATCTGCTTCAATCCACTTTTCTTCATCTATTTGTACCTTACGTGGATGAACAGAAAAATCCACTTTTGTTGCAAGTCCATACCGAATATCAGTACCCATACGCTTGGCCTGGTTTTCAAAATGCACCATCATTTCCGGCCCCTGAATACCTTCCGGATATCCCGGATAATTTTCAACTTCTGTAGTAATAGTTAATTGACCGCCAGGTTGAATGCCCTGGTATAATACTGGGTTTAATCCAGCCCTGCTGGCATAAATAGCGGCTGTATACCCTGCCGGACCAGAACCAATAATTAAACAATGTACTTTCTCTGCTATATTGTTTTGCATAAAATATTGTAGAACCTTACTAATTGGATTTAACCAACTAATTGATTGATTTTAAAAATGAATGAAATTTTTTTGAGTAGCGAATTTACAGGATTAATTTTTCAGGTGATCTAATTTTTGAATTTTAACATCAATAATATTTTGTAAGTAACATTTTATATATTTCACCTACTGTAAATGTGGAGGTAGCTTTTTACAAGTGTGGGCTCTAATTTTCAACTTATTAAATATTTTTTTTGCAACAATTGAGGAGCTTGTATCTATAACATTATTCGTTGTAAATAAGTTTAACCTCTTTACCACCTAAGCGCAATGGCCTGTACCTTTATTTATACAGCATCCTATGGCAGCTTGTATCAAAAAGTAGTAAGTAATGCTAATTTAATAGGGCATTTTAAACAGGTATTTTTTTATTATCAGGAGCCACTTAGCCTTATTAATTAAAAATCCCTGTTGAATAGTCAACAGGGATAAAAAGATTTATGGCAAATAAATTAACCTAAGTAAGCTTTGAGTGCGCCACTGTACCTTGCTTTTTGAAGGCGTTTAATGGCTCTTTCTTTAATTTGGCGAATACGTTCTTTTGTTAAATCATACTTTTGACCAATTTGCTCAATAGTAACACCATTTTCACCATCTAAACCAAAATAAGCGTTTACAATTTCAGCTTCTCTTGGGCTTAATGATTTTAAAACACGCCGTATTTCATTGCGTAATGAATCATGCATTACATCTTCATCAGTTTCACTGGCACCTTTCAGCAAATCACCCATTGCTACGTCCTCAGCTTCATGTACAGGGGCATCTAAAGAGGAGTGCCTTGTATTGCTTTGGAAAATATTATTAATTTCTGTTTCGCTCATTTCAAGCAATTCAGCTAATTCTTCTGTAGATGGCTCCCTTTCATGCTCCTGCTCAAAAGCCATGTAGGCTTTATTTGCTTTGTTGTAGGTACCTATTTTATTTTGTGGCAACCTTACTAGCCTTCCCTGTTCGGCCAGGGCTTGTAAAATTGATTGACGTATCCACCAAACGGCATAAGATATAAATTTAAATCCTTTGGTTTCATCAAAGCGCTGTGCGGCTTTTATCAAACCTAAATTTCCCTCATTAATCAAATCACTTAAAGAAAGGCCCTGGTGTTGGTATTGTTTGGCAACAGAAACAACAAAACGAAGATTTGCCTGTACCAGTTTATCTAGTGCACGCTGATCGGCCATTTTTATTTTTTGGGCAAGAATGGTTTCCTCCTCAGGAGAAATCATCGAAATTTTAGATATTTCTTGTAGATATTTTTCAACCGCCTGTGAGTCACGATTGGTAATTTGGGTTGCGATTTTAAGTTGCCTCATTTACTTGTTTTATTTTCAGAAAAGACTATGTATCAAAATAACAGCTATAGAGGATGCTATGTTGTAAAAGATAACAGCATACGCCTAAAATAATTAAATTGTTTGCAAAAGTACAGTTAGATTTCTGTATTTCATATAACTATGCTAAAAAAGGCTGAAAATAATCGAACATATCCCTGTCTGAAATTTTGCAAACGCCTATTTAATATTGATTAAACAGCTAGAATCATAACAGATTGTTCTTATTACATTTGCAAAATGATTACTGATTTAAGGTCTGATACGTTTACAATGCCAACACCTGCAATGCTTTCTGCCATGTTTACCGCACCTGTTGGCGATGATGTTTTTGGTGAAGACCCTTCTATTAATAAGTTAGAAGCCATAACTGCCGAAATGTTTGGAATGGAGGCTGCCATATTTTGTCCGAGTGGTACCATGACCAATCAAATTGCTATTAAATGCCATACCCAACCAGGAGACGAAGTGATTTGTGACAAACTAAGCCACGTATATATATATGAAGGTGGTGGCATAGCTTCAAACAGTGGTAGCCAGGTAAAACTAATTGATGGTGATAATGGAAGAATTACGGATGAACAGGTAATAGAAAAAATTAATCCACTGTATGATTATTTGGCAAGAACCAGCCTCGTATGTGTAGTAAACCCCACTAACCGTGGTGGTGGTGCATGCTATAATTTTAACAACTTTATTAAAATAAAAGAAGTTTGCCTGCAAAATTCCTTAAAACTTCATCTTGATGGTGCCCGGCTTTGGAATGCATTGGTTGCAAAAAAAGAAACACCTAAGCAATATGGTGAAATATTTGATAGTATTTCTATTTGCCTTAGCAAAGGATTGGGTGCACCTGTAGGTAGTTTATTATTGGGCAAAAAGCCATATATTCAAAAAGCAAGAAGGGTGAGAAAAAGCTTTGGTGGAGGAATGAGACAGGCAGGCTACCTTGCTGCAGCAGGTATTTATGCTCTGCAAAACAATATAGAAAGGCTGGAGGATGATCATCAGCATGCCAGACTAATTGCTGCTGCATTGGCAAAAAAAAGTTTTATTTCCAATATTATGCCTGTAGAAACTAATATCTTAATTTTTGATGTGATGGATCCCTATTCGCCCGTTAGCTTTACAGATTTGCTGGCTACAAAACAAGTATTAGCCATGGCCGTATCTACAACACAGGTAAGAATGGTTACCCATCTTGGCGTAAGCCAACAACAAATAAACGATTTGGTAAATATTATTGCTGGAATGTAAGCCCAACTGTAAACTTAATCTGTTAGCATAAAAATTCCATTTGCATTTTATACCTGCCTTCATTTTAGTTTGAAGATTTGAGATAGCAATACCTATTCATTTTAATCCCTTTAAAACTGATGCCACTTTTACAGTTAACTATAGCTAATAAAAATTGTAAGTAATGCCATTTGCAGCAAATGGGTAATTATAAAATGATACAAATATGAGCAAGAAGTTGAAATTACGCTGGCTAATTCAGGCAGTTGGAGGGTTACTTTGCACAGGTGCAGGCTTATCTATGGCAATTGATGCCGGCCTTAATAAGTTGCAACAGGGCAGTTGGTTCTGGTACGGAACATTTGCCCTGGTAGTTTTTCAAGCCGGCTTGTGTTTACTGATAGATTCTTTGCGATTTAGATTAAAGGCTGGTGAAAGTAAATAGTTTTCAAGTTGGCATTTTACTAAATAGTTGTTGAAAACAGGCTACATACATTTACTTAACCCATTATACACCCAATTTTATAGTTGGTTTTGGTGATGGAAAAAATTATAAAGACAGTTAAAATAAATGGCAGCGTTTATCCCATTACTTATTTATCAATGGCCTTACCTTATACCCTTCTTTTTTTAACAAGGCAATAAGGCCTTTGTTGCCTACCAAATGTGCTGCACCAACAGCAACTAATACTGGCTCGGCTTGCATGATTACTTTTAGTTGCTTTACCCAATTTTTATTTCGGTTGTACAACAAAATATCTTCGTGTTCCTGCATGCCAAATTCATTTTTGCTAAAAAGCGCTTCAATGGCAGAAAGCTTTTGACTTTTATAAACAGCTAGCATGTTTTCAAATTCTTTTTTACCAGCCTTCATACTATCAATGGATTTTAATAATTCTTTTGCTTGTTCTTTGTAAGGAATACTATCAAAAACGGCTGCTTGCTGCTGCAAGGTTTCTAATCCTTTAATTTCTTTTTTGTTTAGTTTGGCTATTTTCATCAACTCCTCTTCTACACCACTTACTGTTTTGCAAGGCATCATTTTAGGATATAGCATTGCTACCAACAAAAATGGTTTCATTGATTCAAAAAACGTAAAAGGCATATTCAACGAATCTTTGAAAAACCGCTGCAGTTTAGCATATTCGGCCGCCGTATACAAATCCGATAGCTTTTTACCATTTTTCATGTTCATCATCATCAACCCACTCATCATCATTTTTGGATCGTCCATATCAAGCTCAAGATAAATTGAATTGGCATTTTGCACGGCTGTTTTTAACTGACTGCTAAAACTAATTTCATTTTTACACATAAGGTGAAAAGTGCCAAACAGGTAAGTAGATTTTGTTAAACCATTGCCACTCACTTCCCAAAGCAAACTGTTTTGATCTTTATTTACCAATAAAGGAACCTGCTTTTGCTGCGCAAATGTTGTAAATGAAAGTGCAAGACAAAAACTTACAAGTGAATATTTCATAAAAGTATTTTTGTAAAAAGTTAATTCATTATCATTCGATACTCAAACGATTGTGTAAAGATGTATGTTTTTTAGGTTTAATAAATACAACTAAAAGCGAAACTTAATCAAGCCATCAACTTTTACAAGCATTACGCAAGCACTCCGTACAAACTGCCACCCTTTTCAAAAAATTTTTCAATATTTTTTTCAGTGGCTTCATCTAAAATTACAGGAGGGGCATGGTGTGGTTTTATCCTTGCATCAAATACTACCGGACCGGCACAACCCCAATGCTTATTGGTAGTAAATGAATTGATACCGTACATATCATGCGATGGGTTACATCTTGTATAGGTTACCCACAAATAATTATTTAAACTTTCGGCTATAAAATTTGCATCATCACCAATTGTTATAAAAACGAGGCCGGTTAAATCCAAGTCTTTTAATTGTTGGTGCAGGTTTTGCATTTCTACCGCTGCTGCAGCATAGCTGGTAAATGCTGTTGTTTGTAAACTTACAATGCCCGGCATTACAATCCTTGCGTTATTAAAACCATCCAGATTTTTTAATCCCCCGGGCACTTCAGTAACCAATGAGCGCACAATTTCGCCATACGCAGCAATTACTACCTTGCTGCCACTGTTTAAAGAAGTTCCGGAATAATCAAGTGTATCAATGGTGGTATTGGTGTAAAAATGAATGTCTCTTGAGGTGTTAATTCTTTCCAAAATATACTGTAGGTATGCAGGGATGTCATGTGTTGTTAGAGAGGGCTCATCACCTGCAGTAATAAATAAAAACTTTGCGAGGCTAAGCTGCCCTGTTCCCAATACATGATTGGCAATGGTTAATATTTCTGCCGGTTGCTTGGCAGGAGTGTATGGGGTATACCTTTCACTGCCAATAGCGAGTAGCAGCGGGTGTACTCCAGATGCATCAACTGCATGTATTTCTTTTAAGCCGGGTACTTCTGCCTGTATAGCAGTACCGGTCATTTCATGTATTAGTTGCCCAAAGCTGGTATCTTCCTGCGGTGGACGCCCAACAACGGTAAATGGCCAGATAGCATTTTTCTTTGCATACACTTTATGTACTTTCATTAAAGGGAAATCATGTTGCAAACTATAGTACCCAAGATGATCACCAAAAGGCCCTTCCGGCTTATTCTGCTGTGGATAAACTTCACCTGTAATTACAAAATCGGCATCGGTACTAAGGCAGTACCCATCAATATAAGTGTATCTAAAACGCCGGTTGCCCAAAACACCTGCAAAAGTCATTTCACTAATACCCTCAGGTAATGGCATTACCGCAGCTACACTATGGGCAGGTGGCCCGCCCACAAATACACTTACTTTTAGTGGCTGCCCTTTTTTATTTGCCTTATTTTGATGCACTCCTATACCCCTATGCAATTGGTAATGCAAACCAATTTCTTCGTTGGGTATATACTCATTGCCCGAAAGTTGAATGCGATACATGCCAAGATTAGCATTCATAATTCCGGGCTTGTCAATATCTTCTGTATATACCTGCGGAAGGGTTACATGTGCACCGCCATCCATTGGCCAATGATGAATTTGAGGTATATCGGTAATGGAAATCTCCTGAAATAATACCGGTTTTGTAATTGGATTTTTTAGCGGCAAAGCTTTTAAGGCTGCCAGGCCAACTGCAAAATTTTGTATTGGATGTTTAATTGCTTTTATCGGATCATTTTTTAGTGCTATTAGTTGCTGTACGGGTTGTAAAGTATGCCTGAAAATAAATTTACTCCGTTGCAGGGTACCAAATATATTGGAAGCAGTTCTAAACTTGCTACCTTTTACTTTTTCAAATAACAAGGCCGGCCCTCCTGCTGCATACACCTTTAAATGTATGGCTGCCATCTCCAGGTAAGGATCTACCTCTTCCTTAATTCTTACCAACTGTCCATTTTTTTCCAAATCCAGTAAACATGCTTCAAGCGATTGATATGCCATATTTTTATTTATGTGTTACAAATGTAAAACACTCAGTTGGTAGAAAGGTTGTGGATTGTTTTGATTGAAAATGAATTATTACTCCTATTGAACCTAACATCTACCTACAATACGGCGTAAAGTTGATAGCTGAAACACAGCAGAATGGGTACTATTGTATCAAGATGGTTTAAGAAACCAGTCAGACCGGGACGGTCAGACTGGTTTACTTGGTACTGTTATATCAAGTTCGTTTAAGAATAGTCATATTTAAAGCTCTGAAAAATTTGGGTACATTTTAAATTGTTGCCCCGGATTTTTGTTGGTGGGGACAGCCGACCGAGGCAAGGCCGTAGTCTGTGCCCATTCTAAATACCAGGCACTGCGTCAATTTAAAAAGCACCAAAAATTGGACTATCAAATTTTTAAAATTTGCATTACGCTAAAGGTGAAAGAATTTACTTTAACTAATTGCTTTTAAAAATAGATCGTCATCTTATTAGCATAAATAATTACAGTTAACTAAACGCCATCCATAGTGATGAGCACTAAAAGCAATTTCCCTCCATTTTGGTAAGTAAAATAAACGATTTGCGGTTAATTTATTTTTTCTTTGTAGTAAATGTTCATTTTATATTTAAAACAACTTTACTAAACAAATTCTTGTTATTGTTGCAATATGCTGGTTACACTTACTATTATTAGATACCCCAAAAAATATATTTCTATTGCCATTTTTGCCATGGCTGTACACCATATTCCGCTTTGGCTAAATAAAAAAATATCCTTTTACAAATTATTAGGCTGTGGTAAAAACGGAACCTTTGATAAAAATCCAGATTGGCAGCAATGGGGCATTTTAACTGTAAGAAGTAATATAGATGCCATAAATAAAAATGAACTGCACTTTAGTTTATTTGGTTCTTTTATTAAGCGATGGCTAAATTTTTTTAATACCGAAACCTGGACTATTTTTTTAGAACCAATAGAAGGACATGGCAAGTGGGATGGAAAAGAACCTTTTGGACAACACCCAAAACAAAACAATTACAATGGCCCTGTTGCAGTGCTTACAAGAGCAAGTATCCGGCTATCTAAACTTACAGCCTTTTGGAGCAATGTGGGTAAAGTAGCAGTGCAAATGGATGGTGCCAAAGGTTTTATTACCTCTGTAGGCATCGGTGAACTGCCTTTCATTAAACAAGCAACTTTTAGCATTTGGCAAAATAAAGAAGATATGAAAGCCTTTGCGTACCAAATGAGGGAACACCAGGAAGTTATAAAAAAAACTAAAAAAGAAAACTGGTATAGTGAAGATATGTTTACCCGCTTTATTCCGCTGCAAACTTTTGGCACCATCAAAGGTTGCAATCCTTTGGAGGGAATCCTTTAGATTTGCCTTTGACACTATTAACCCCAAATTTTGTAACTGAAAAGATGGGTTTAACACTATAATCTTAACTCACCCGGTTAAAAAGAAACAGGATTGTTTGCCACCAATACTTTCCCGCTGCTTAACTGAACTAATACATTCATGCATGAAAAATATAAAGTTAATAGAGGTACCTAGTGAAATTGGTGCAGGCACAAGGGGTGCTAGCCTTGGAGTAGATGCCATAAAAATTGCTGCGCTGGATTTTATGAGTAATTTCTTTATACACTTTCCTTCAGAAAAAATTGAGGTTGAAAACAATCTTCTTTTTGAGCCCATTCAATCACCCTATGCCAAGCGGATTACCGGTATGGTAACCATGTACGAAAGAGTGAGCAAAGCAGTTAGTGACTCCATAAAAGGTAATTTTTTTCCGGTAGTATTAAGCGGCGATCATAGTACTGCCGGGGGTACCATTGCCGGTATAAAAATAGCTAAACCTAAAAGTAAACTAGGTGCCATTTGGATAGATGCCCATGCTGATTTACATACACCCTACACAACACCTACAGGCAACATGCATGGCATGTGCCTGGCATCTGCCATTGGTGAAGATAATCGAGAATGCGCTGTGCATGAGCTTGATGAAAAAACAGTCAAGCTCTGGGAAAAACTTAAACATATCGGTAGCATATTTCCAAAAATTTTACCCGAAGACATCGTATTTATTTCACTGAGGGATTTTGAAGCAGAGGAGAAAGCGTTGATAGAAAAATATGGCATTAAGGTTATTACTACAAGCGAAGTAAGGCGCAATGGTGCCGAAAGTGTAAGTAGAAAAGTTATCCGCCATCTTTCTGATTGTACTGATATTTATGTAAGTTTTGATGTAGATAGCCTTGACTCTTCCATCTCTAAAGGCACAGGTACTCCGGTAAGTAACGGGCTTAAAGAAAGGGAGGTGGAAGACCTTATTAGCAAGTTTATGCAAAACAGAAAAATTTGTTGTTTTGAGATTACAGAAGTGAACCCAACGTTAGATAAAGAAAATTTAATGGCAGAGATAGCTTTTAATATTTTACAACGAAGTGTAAACATATTGATGATGAATTAACAGATTATAATGGCAAAACAAACCCAATGCCATTGCCTGTAACGGCTAATTGTAAACCTGTTTGGTTATACAGTTTTTTGCCATGATGGGTATGTACCGCAAACATAATACCATCGAATAATAAAAGTGCTGCCCCCTGTACAATAATACTTTGACCGTAGCCTTTTAAACGGTCGTAGTCCATTGGCTTATTGTTGGCCTTTTCCTTTAAATATAGTCCCCCAACAATATAGGCTACATCGAGCCCTGCATTAAATATAAAAGTTTTCTCAACAATGCTTTGCTGCCTGAATGTTTGGCCGGTGTTTGCAACTACCTTTTTTTTACTACCCAAAAAACCTATTGTAGATAAGCCGAGATTAATGCCACCCCAAATTAAATTCATTTGATGAAAGTATTGCTTGCTGCCGGTGGCATTT
>Ga0105048_10020222_pt1 | contig 10165 bp, 7 predicted proteins | sample MAT05_FD_78382 | JGI IMG/M metagenome (GOLD analysis project Ga0105048, IMG submission 78382) | Freshwater microbial communities from Lake Fryxell liftoff mats and glacier meltwater in Antarctica - MAT-05 | ecosystem: Environmental > Aquatic > Freshwater > Ice > Liftoff microbial mat | place... | reverse complement strand
GTTTTCTTTTAGTAATTTAATTGATGCATGAATTATTTAGTTTTTACTTTTTTAGTTGTCCTCATAATTTTAGGGCTTTGACTTCCGTGCAAGGCTCTTAAAACTTCAATTTTTGAGCTCTAATCGGTAAATAAAAATATACTTTCCAAGAACAATGTTTCTGCAAATTTGAGCCTATGTTTCAAGATAACGACATTTTGGATAGCCATACTCTCAAAACATTATTTTTAAATTCTTCCAAAGATCCTAATGGTTTAAATTGTCCTGTCTCTACCTCTATAATTAAATCCACAAATTCTTTTTGAGTCATGGACTCTCCAGGAATCGCAAGGTTTTTTTTATTTTTACTTTAGGCGTACGCATAATCCAATTTAAAAAAAATAATCTTAGGCTAATATCGTTACTGGATTTTCTAAATAGATTCGTAAGCTTTGTAAGAATGCTGCTCCTGTTGCTCCGTCTACTGTTCTGTGATCGCAAGCTAAAGTTACTTTCATAACATTGCCTGGTACCACTTGATTATTTTTAACCACCGGAACTTGTTTAATAGCACCGACCGATAAAATACAAGATTCAGGAGTGTTGATAATAGATGTAAATTCATCAATACCAAACATTCCTAAATTAGAAACCGTAAATGTATTTCCTTCCCAATCGGATGGTTGTAATTTTTTATCTTTAGCGCGTTTTCCTAAATCTCTCACCTCAGCACTTATTTGTGATAAGGATTTTTGATCAGCAAAGCGCACTACTGGAACTAATAAGCCATCTTCAACAGCTACTGCAACACCAATATGTATATGTGAATAGGTTCTGATTTTGTCTCCTAACCAAGATGAATTTACTTTTGGATGTTTGCGCAAGGCTGCTGCACAAGCTTTAATTACCAAATCATTGAAAGACACTTTTGTTTCAGGAATGCTATTGATTGCAGCACGCGATTGCATTGCGTTATCCATATCTACTTCAATGGTTAAATAAAATGCAGGGGCACCGTTAGTACTCTCTAATAAACGTTTTGCAATAACTTTCCGCATTTGCGAAGCTGGCTCATCCGTAAAGCCCTCTGTTCCCGGAATAAACGTAGCAACACCAGCACTTGTTTTAGTTGTTGAGCTAGTTGACGCAGGTTTATAATTTTCGATATCTGATTTAGTAACACGACCGTTATCTCCACTGCCGTTTACTTTTGAAACGTCAATGCCTTTTTCTTTGGCTAAGGATTTTGCTAAAGGAGATGCTTTTACTCTTAAATCAGAAGAGCTGTTATTTGTTGTTAGAGTTACGTTGTTTGATATCGTTGGAGTTGTGCCAATTAAACTTGTCTCTTTAGTCCCTACTGTCCCTTTAGTCTCTTGAGTCCCCGTATTCCCTTCAAGTCCTTTCAAAATTTGAGCAACATCTTCGCCGCCTTTTCCTAAAATAGCTAAGACGCTATCTACGGGAACGGATTGTTTTTCCTGTACACCAATATGAATTAAAACTCCATCTTGAAACGATTCAAATTCCATGGTGGCTTTATCGGTTGCGATATCCGCTAATAATTCTCCACTCTTAATTTTATCTCCTACTTTCTTATGCCATTTTTCAATTACGCCATCCGTCATGGTATCACTTAACTTAGGCATACGAACTACTTCAACACCCACTGGGAGTGATGAGTGATGAGTGGTGAGTGGTGAGTTGCTAATTGTCTCAATTTTCTCTTCTGTCTTTTGAGTCCCTTTAGTATCTTCTGTTCCTTTCAATAAAGCAGAAATATCTTCTCCTTCTTTACCTAAAATAGCAATGATTGAATCAACAGGTACTGCCTGCTTTTCCTGAACTCCAATATGCAATAACACACCATCTTGAAACGATTCAAATTCCATCGTTGCTTTATCAGTGTCTATATCGGCAAGCAATTCGCCACTCTTAACTTTATCCCCAACTTTTTTGTGCCATTTGGCTATTACGCCATCTGTCATGGTATCACTTAATTTGGGCATTCTAACTATTTCAGCCATAGTTTATTTAATTTTTAATGTTGAATTTTTAGTTTTTAATACTCAACGATGAAGCTTTAATTTTTAAATTTTCTTGTGATGTCTTTACTATTTTTGTAAGGATTTTTACAATTTCATTGCATTCAGATATTTGACTTTTCAAATCAACATTATACCAATCAGATTCACTTAACAATCTTAACCAATAAGATGTTTCTCTTGCTTCTTTAAATGCAATAACCATTTTCGTTATAAAATCTCTTTTTGACTGCCCTGCACTGGCTTCATTTACATTTGCACCAACAGAAGTGGCACTTCTTAATAATTGCAATAGGATAGGATTTCTATCTATTTTATGTAGTTGTTTATATAGAGCTATGATTTTCAAAGAAAACTGAAACGACTTTCCTTGAATAATACTTTCTTTATTTGTTTCGACAACTTCCACAACTATTAAAAACTAAACATTAATAACTTAAAACTATTCAGAGATATAGGGATAATTTGGTTCTGCGTAAACGTCTTTATACAATTCATCTGGTTCTGGATACGGACTTTCTTCTGCAAACTGAACGGATTCATCAACTAAGGCTTTTACTCTTGCTTCAGCAGCTTCAATACCTGCTTCATCAATCCATTTATTAGCTAGCAATGTTTCTACGACTTTTTGAATCGGGTCTTGAGTTTGGTATTCTTTTACCTCATCTTTAGTTCGGTAGGTTTGCGCATCACTCATAGAGTGACCTTTGTAACGATAGGTTTTCATTTCTAAAAATGTTGGGCCATCACCACGACGTGCTCTAGCAACGGCTTCTTCCATCGCTTCATGAACGGCTTCAACAGTTAAGCCATCAACGGGTTTACTTGGCATATCATAAGCTAAACCTAATTTCCACAATTCATGAACATTACTGGTTCTTTCTACCGATGTTCCCATGGCGTACATGTTATTTTCAACAATAAAAATTACTGGTAACTTCCATGTCATAGCCATATTAAATGCTTCGTGCAATGCGCCTTGACGAACTGCTCCGTCGCCCATGGAACATACACATACATTATCATTACCGGCGTATTTATCTGCAAAAGCAATGCCTGCACCTAAAGGAATTTGTCCACCAACAATACCATGACCACCTACAAAATTATGTTCTTTACTAAAAATGTGCATTGATCCACCTTTGCCTTTACAACACCCCGTAATTTTCGCGTACATTTCGGCCATAATATATTTTGGATGCATGCCTAAGCCAATGCCGTGAGCATGACAACGATATGCTGTAATATGTTTATCTTCTTTTTTTGTAGCGCTTACTGTACCAGCTACAATGGCTTCTTGTCCAATATACAAATGACAAAATCCTTTTATCTTTTGCTGTACGTATACTTGTCCAGTTTTTTCTTCAAACTTACGCATCAATAACATGGATTCGTACCATTTAAGATATTGCTCCTTTGAAAATTTGTTCTTTTTTTCAGAAGTTTTAGCCATAAATATTTATATTTTAATACGCTACAAAAATAAGAGAATAAATGAGAATCGAAAGGCTTTCGTAAAGGCTTTTGCAAATAGAGATTATATAAATGAATGTGTATAAGCTATTAAACAAAAAAGCCACCAGACATTGGTGGCTTTTGCTCCTTCTCCTGGGCTCGAACCAGGGACCCCATGATTAACAGTCATGTGCTCTAACCAGCTGAGCTAAGAAGGAATCTTTTCCTTGTTAATAAGGAGGGCAAATTTAGTATCTATTTTATAAATAAACAATATATTTGTCAAAAATATTTTAATCTTTTTTATATGAGTCTTTTAGTAGTAGGTACTGTTGCATTTGATGCCATCGAAACACCTTTCGGTAAAACCGATAAAATTGTAGGAGGAGCCGCTAGTTATATAGCTTTAGCATCATCTTACTTTACCAAAGAAATTAATTTAGTGTCAGTTGTTGGGGATGATTTTCCTCAAGAATTTATGAATACACTAAAAAGCCAAGGAGTAAATTTAGATGGATTGCAAATTAAAAAGGGAGAAAAATCTTTTTTTTGGAGTGGTAGATATCATAATGATATGAATTCTCGAGATACTTTAGATACTCAGCTAAATGTTTTAGCAGATTTTAATCCTATCGTTCCAGAAGCTTATAAAAACTGTGATTTTTTAATGTTAGGTAATTTAATGCCAGTAGTTCAACAAAAAGTATTGTCTCAATTGCCAAAGCGCCCAAAATTAATTGTTTTAGACACAATGAATTTTTGGATGGACATTGCTATGCCTGAATTAATGGAAAATTTAAAAGGCATTGATGTCTTAACTATTAATGATTCAGAAGCTCGTCAATTATCTGGCGAATATTCTTTGGTAAAAGCTGCTCAAAAAATATTGGCAATGGGGCCACATGTGTTAGTCATTAAAAAAGGAGAACATGGTGCTTTATTATTTAATAAAGAGGAAGTGTTTTTTGCACCAGCCTTGCCATTAGAAGATGTGTTTGATCCAACTGGAGCTGGCGATAGTTTTGCTGGTGGCTTTATTGGCTATTTAGCTAAAACAAAAGATATTAGTTTTGAAAACATGAAACGCGCCATTATATTTGGTTCCGCTATGGCAAGTTTCACAGTTGAAAAATTTGGCACCGAGCGTTTAATTGGTTTATCGCAAGAAGATGTATCTAACAGAGTTCAAGAATTTGTGGACTTAGTTCAATTTGATATTTCGTAATATATACTTTTTTTAAGGCTAGAATTATAATTCATTCTAGCCTTTTTTTGATTTATTTCTTTACACACGCTAAAGATTTTTTATGTAGCATTTGTTTTTAACCTACAAACTACATTTTGCAGCTTCCTACTAAAAATGTAACTTTACAAGTATGCATAAATTGCTTGAGTATTTTTGGAGGTATAACATGCCGCGTTGGTTAATTCTAGTTATTGATTTATTAATCTGCGTATTTTCTTTAACCTTAGCATTTTTTTTACGATTTAATTTTAAATCCATTCCTCAAAATGAATTAGAAGAATTTCCGATTTCTTACGGTGTGGTTTTATCTGTTCGACTCATAAGCTTTTTAATCTCCAAAACCTACAAAGGCGTTGTAAGATATACTGGAGGCAAAGATGCTACCCGTATTTTTAATATTATATTGTTAGGGAGTCTTGTTGTTTATTTCATAAATATCATCACACGTCAACTCATTTTAGGACATTACTTCATTCCTCATTCGGTTATTATAATTGATGCGCTTGTTACTATATTTATAATGGTCAGTTCTCGTCTTGCAATTAAAGCTATTTATTTTGAAAATAGAAATTCTGACAAAGAAAAAACCAAAGTCATTATTTATGGAGCTGGCGAAAGTGGCATTATTACTAAACGTACGCTCGATAGAGATGTTGCCGTTAGATACAGAGTTGTTGGTTTTATAGATGATGATGAAAAGAAAAAAGGCAGAAGTTTAGAAGGTGTTTTTGTTCAGCCCATCTCCAAGCTAAGCGACTTAATTAAAGAAAACGACGTAGCCAATGTCATTATTAGTATTCAAAATTTACCAGCCCATAAAAAAAACGCCATTATTGATGAGTGTTTGCAATACGGCGTTAAAGTTTTAAGTGTCCCTCCAGTTGCTAAATGGATTAATGGCGAGTTAAGTTTTAATCAAATAAAAGAAATTAACGTTGAAGAATTATTAGAGCGTGATCCCATTAAATTAGACACCCAATTAATTAATCAACAGCTTAATAATAAAATTATTTTAATAACTGGAGCAGCGGGTTCCATTGGCGCAGAATTAGCTCGCCAATGTGCCAAATTCAATCCCCTCTTATTAGTACTATTAGATCAAGCCGAGAGTCCGTTACACGAACTTGAATTAGAATTTAACGAACATCAATTAAGTGTTAAACACGAAGTGGTTATTGGAGACGTTCGCAATAAAGAACGGATGAGGAATGTATTTAATACCTTTAAACCACATATTGTATTTCATACCGCAGCCTATAAGCATGTGCCAATGATGGAAAACAATCCATCAGAATCTGTTTTAACGAATATTCTTGGCACCAAAACAGTTGCCGATTTAGCAAGTGAATATAAAGCAGAAAAATTTGTCATGGTGTCAACCGATAAAGCCGTTAATCCCACCAATGTTATGGGTGCATCCAAACGCATTGCCGAAATATATGCACAAAGTTTATCCAAAACATCTCACACTAAATTTATTACTACACGCTTTGGAAACGTATTAGGCTCCAATGGCTCTGTTATTCCGCGCTTTAAAAAACAAATCGAACAAGGTGGTCCCATCACTATTACACACCCCCATATTACTCGCTTTTTTATGACTATTCCCGAAGCCTGTCAGTTAGTATTAGAAGCTGGCTGTATGGGTAATGGCGGAGAAATATTTGTATTTGATATGGGGAAATCAGTTAAAATCCTTGATTTAGCCATTAAGATGATTAAGTTATCTGGATTAAAAGAAGGCACTGATATAAAAATTGTATATACGGGTTTGCGGCCAGGCGAAAAATTATTTGAAGAGTTGTTAGCGAGTTCAGAAAACACCTTGCCAACACATCACCAACAAATATTAGTAGGCAAAGTACGTGAATACGAATTTGCTGAGGTAACACAATTTATTAACGAACTTATTTTATTATTTAATACACAAGACAACGCCCGCATCGTGTCAAAAATGAAAGACATCGTTCCAGAATTTGTGAGTAATAATTCCGTATTTCAAAACTTAGATAAATCATAAATTTTCACGCATAAAATGAAACCTTACTTTTGAATATTTTTTAGGGCGTTTTCTTTTGCTAAAGAACGGGCAAAAGGTCAGGCTATCACTACAATCTTTTTGCAAGAGACAGGCAAAAAGGATTTTCGTTCTATCCTTAACGCAAACACATAACCGTTTCAAATTATACAATGAAAAAACTACTCGCCTATTTTATTCTTACAAACTCTTTGTTTGCACAAACAAAACCCGTTCCTGCAAACGAACTCAAACAACCAAAGTTAGTCATTGGTATTGTGGTTGATCAAATGCGTCAAGATTATATTTTTCGCTACTGGAATAAATTTGGCAATGGAGGATTTAAAAAATTAATGAATGAAGGATACTTTTATAAAAACGCACAATTTAATTATGTACCCACCTATACTGGCCCTGGTCACGCTTCCATTTATACAGGCACAAGCCCAGCCACACATGGCATTATTGCCAACGATTGGTTTGTAAAAGAATTAGGAAAAACCACCTATTGTACTGCCGACGAAAATGTAAAATCTGTGGGCACAGAAAGTAAGGCAGGCCTCATGTCTCCAAAACATTTATTAGTAACCACCATAGGCGACGAACTTAAACTAAACACCAATCAGCAATCCAAAGTATTTGCCATTTCATTAAAAGACCGCAGTTCAATACTCCCTGCGGGACATAGCGCCAATGGAGCATTTTGGTTTGATGGTAGTAATGGAAAGTTTATATCGAGCACGCATTATATGCAACAATTGCCTGTTTGGTTAAATGAATTTAATCAATTGAACTTGCCAAATAAATATCTATCTCAAGGCTGGCAAACCTTATATCCCATAAATCAATACACCGAAAGCATTGCCGATAACAATAATTATGAATTAGCACCCAATAAAAAAGATACTGCCATATTTCCGTACGAGTATAAAAATGAAATCGAAAAAAATAATTATAACGTTTTACGATCTACCCCATTTGGAAATTCCATCACCAAAGATTTGGCTATTGCCTGCTTAAAATCAGAGAAACTCGGGACATCAAAATATACAGATATGTTATGTATTAGCTTTTCTTCAACCGATTATGTAGGGCATGCCTTTGGACCAAGAAGTGTAGAAATTGAAGATGTATATTTAAGATTAGATAAAGACATAGAAGAATTACTAAATGCTTTGAACGCACATGTTGGAAAAGATAATTATGTCATATTTTTAACGGCCGATCATGGCGCATGCGACGTGCCAGCGCACTTAAAGGATTTAAAGATTCCAGCAGGCTATATGAATGAAGATTCCTTAGCTAAAACCATCAAAACCTTTTGTCAAAATCAATACAACGATAGTTTAGTTTTATCGATTTCTAATCAACAAATTTTTTTAAATGAAACTAAAATGACGGCATCACGATTAAATAAATTTGCAGTCGAGCATACATTAGCAAATTATCTATTGTCCATCAAAGGTATTGCGGAAGCCTATCCCTCCGAAGTTTTAAAATACGAAAACTATACAGAGGGCAACTTTAAATATTTAATTCAAAAAGGCTATAACCATGTGAGAAGTGGCAATGTCGTGTTTTCATATAACCCAGCCTGGATGGAACACCATCAAAAAGGAACCACACATGGCGCATCGTATAGCTATGATACCCATGTGCCTTTATTATTTTATGGCATGCAGATCCCAAAAGGCAGCAGCGTAAAAAAAGTAAACATTGTTGATATTGCTCCAACGATTTCAACCATCTTACACATGTCTTTCCCTAATGGCACAACGGGTGTTCCGTTAGAGGAAGTGATTGTTAGATGATTTTTCTGTGCTTAGTTTTTTTACACCTGTCAGGTTTTTAGCAAGCCGCTTAATAAACCTGACAAGTGTAAAAAAAATGTAGCAAGCTCGGAAGCTTTTATTTCTTTACAGATCCTAATCATGTAATTAACATTTAAGTCAATTTTAGTAGTATTTTTGCATCATGTTACTTCGCTTAAATTACGATAACCCTCATCCAAAAGATGTACAATTTATTATTGACTGTTTAAAAAACGATGGACTCATTATTTATCCAACAGACACCGTTTATTCTATAGGCTGCGATATGACTAGGCCAAAAGCCATTGAAAAATTATGTCGCTTAAAAAACATTAAGCCCGAAAAAGCTAATTTTTCATTTGTATGCAGCGATTTAAGTCACTTATCGAATTTTGCCAAACCTATTTCTAACTCATTATTTCGTGTGATGAAGAAAGCATTGCCTGGTCCATATACCTTTATATTAGAAGCCAATGCGAATGTTCCAAAATTATTAAAGCAAAATAAAAAAACAGTAGGCATTCGCGTTCCCGATAATGTGATTTGCAATACGTTGATTCAGGCACTTGGCAATCCTATCATCACAACAAGTCTGCATAATCCACATGATGATATTTTAGATTATTTTACAGACCCAGAAGCAATCCACCAAGAGTATGAAAAAAAAGTGGACATTGTTATTGATGGTGGCTTTGGAAATCTTTACGCATCCACGGTATTAGATTGCTCTACAGAAGACATTGTGGTTTTAAGAGAAGGACTTGGAAGTTTAGATATTTTGAATTGATACTATTTATTGTAAAACTGTTGATTATATTCAAAATGATTAGCGTTACAAAACGACCTTCTACTATTATGTTTTAAAGATCAATTCCTTTTGGATTAGGTTCAAAGAAATACGCCAATCTTCGCGAGGTTTTGCAAGGAACATAAAAACTAATTACATATACTAGCAGGTCTAATATTCAATATCTAAATCAAAACGTTTTTTTAGTTCTAAGAGAGCAGGATTTTTTTCTGCCATCAGTTTAAATTTATCAACGGGTTTGTAGGCCTTCACTTCACCTATTAATTCAGTTACCCTGATCTCTAATTGGGTTTGTTTGTTTTGAAGAATGTTTCGCAAAGCATCCAGCATATCTTGTTTTATAAGATGTAGATTTTCTTTTTGCACTTCATTATTGGGTTCAATTAAAATGCTTTGATTTTCTAAACTAATTTTACTAGAAGTAAGGGTCGCATACAATTGTTTGTTTCCGCTTTGATTTTTTTCTTCCGCAAATTGTTTAACAGCATCTAAAACGCGTTGCGCAGTTAAAGTAATATCTTCAAAAGTCTGTTCATCTTTTATGATGATTGCTTCAGTGGAAATACTTTGTGATTTTTGCGCGGTATCTTGCAACAAAAATTGCGATTTTATTTTTAGATCCGTAAAGCCAACAACTGGTCTGTTACTGGTTTGTATAGTTGGTGTTGCCGAAAATTTTGTAGCTTGAGCTTGTTCTAATGCTTTGGGTTGAGAGGCTATTTCAAAGGCCGTTCCTAACTCATCTTTTTTTTTTCCGCATCTTGCGATCCGGCCATTAAAAAACTTATTTGCATCAGAGCCATC
>Ga0105048_10020221_pt1 | contig 10165 bp, 5 predicted proteins | sample MAT05_FD_78382 | JGI IMG/M metagenome (GOLD analysis project Ga0105048, IMG submission 78382) | Freshwater microbial communities from Lake Fryxell liftoff mats and glacier meltwater in Antarctica - MAT-05 | ecosystem: Environmental > Aquatic > Freshwater > Ice > Liftoff microbial mat | place... | reverse complement strand
TCGGCACCTCGCTCGCAGTGTTCTCTGGCTATCGCTTCGTGCGGCGCGCCCACGATCGCGGGCTACCGATCGCGATCGTGAACCTCGGACCGACGCGAGGCGATCCCTACGCGACCATCTGCGTGGACGCTGCAGCGGGGCACGTGGTGCCGCGCCTCGCGTCAGCGCTTGTTACGCACCGTTGAGAATTCTAAAGTAGCCCTCCAGAATTCTCATGCGCGGCGTCTCGGAGTCGATGCCGGATCTCGCCGCGGCGTCGGTACTTCCTCGGCGACCTGCACGTGCTCAGATGACAGCCGCGGGCCCCGCCTGCACGCGCAGATCAGTGCGCCACTGTGCCCGCTCCCACGCAGCGGTTGCGAGCACACGGCTGGGGCACCCGCGCGTGTTGTGCTAGTGTCCAAGGCCGTCGCCCGATGGCCTACGCGCTGGTAGCACTACTGCTCGACGACAAGGCGAAGTACCCGACGGTCCCGCACGAGCACGCGCTGGACGTCGGCTGGCTCGTCTTCGCGTTTGCGGTCGTGATGCTCGCGTGGGCGTGGACCCGTGCAGAGTCGGTGCGACGCGGCCTGCTCGCGCTCGAGGACCCCCGCACGTTCGCGGTGCTGCGCATCGGCTTCGCGATCATGACGATCACGAACTTCCTCAACCTCGCGCCGTACTGGCGGATGTTGTGGAGCGACGAGGGCATCTTCGAGATGTCGTATGCGCAAGAGCGGATGGGTCGCTCTGCCCTGCGCGGCTGGACGCCGGACGAAGGCTTCTTCGATCTGTGGGCGGTCGCGTGCTTCCTGTGGAACAAGCCGTCGCTTTTTTACATCTGGGGCAGCCCCGACTTCGTCGTGTGGCACCTGCTGCTGCTGTTCGGCGTGTGCACGCTGTACGGCGCGGGCGTGTTCAGCCGCACCACGGGCGTGCTCGCGTGGCTGCTGATGAACAGCGTGTACAACCGCAACGCGCTGTTCTGGGAGGGCACCGACACGGTCTACCGGTGCTTCTGGCTGTTCATGCTGTTCGCGAAGACCGGCCACGCGTGGAGCTTCGACAACTGGTGGCGATGTCGACGACTACGCAAGCTGGGCCGGCTCGACGATCCCGACGCACCAGCCTCGGGTCTGGCGCCCGATCCCGACGACACCCGCGTGCGCGAGCCGATCTATCGCCTCGTACCGGCGTGGCCACGGTGGCTGTTCCTGCTGCAACTCGCGGCGCTGTATTGTGCGACCGGCAGCGTGAAGACCGGCGACGTGTGGGCGAAGGGCGACGCGCTCTACTACGCGCTCAACATGGATCACTTCTATCGTTTCGAAGGCGCGACCCAGTGGGTGTCGTCGATCCTCGCGACGAATTTCTTTCGCCTCAACACGTGGGTGACACACTGGTGGGAGCGGCTGTTCCCGCTGCTCATCCTCGGCGAGATCCTGCGTTTTGGCCTGTTGCAGCGCGACAAGGCGTGGTGGCAGGCGCATCACCGCGGGTGGCGGCTGTGGGTCGGCCGCGCGCTGCTGCTCGCGGGCTACATCCTCGCGTACCGCATCATCGTGCAGTCGCTGCCGTTCTGCCTCGCGATGGTCGGCGAGACGCCGCAGGATCCGGCGCAGACGCTGTCGAAGGTCCACACGATCTTCGGCGTCATCGTGCCGATCTCCGCAGCACTGTGGATCGTGCTCGGGCGCTGGCCGCTGCGACTGTTCCGCGGCGGTCGCCCGCTCGGACCGGTCACCCGCAGGTTCCCGCGCGTGCGGATCCCCGAGATCACCATCGAGCAAGGCAGCCTGCGCCGCTGGTTCCTCGGCCGCCGCATCTGGCTGACGCTCGGCTTCATCTTCCACGGCTTCCTCATCGGCTTTTTGAACATCGGGATGTTCCCGTTCATCATGCTGATGCAGTACGCTGCGTTTTACACGGGCGATGAGTACGCGCGCGGGTTCGGACGCATCGCCGCGTGGATGCGCGGGCGACGTCTGCTCGGCGCAATCGCACCGCCCGAGCGCGCGTTCTTGCCGGCCCGAGCGCCGACCGCCGTGATCCCACGCGGCCGCAAATTCCCCGATCTGATCGTGCTCTTGCTCGGCATCGTCGGCGCGTATCTCGTCTACGCGAAGGTCGCGAAGGAGGCGTGGATCGGCACCGCGACGTACTGGTGGCTCGGCACCATCGTCCTCACCGCAGTCGCGCTGCGATTCCTGCGACCGCGCGCGATCGATGCTGCGCAGGCCCGCCAAGAGGGACCGGCGCTCGCGTACACGCCGATCGGTCGCGCGGTCGCGCTGTTCGCCTTCTGCTGGCACACCACCGCGGTCGGCCTGCTGCTCTTCCCGAAATTCCAGATCTTCAACGGCTGGCGCGCGCCGGCGAAGGCGCTGTCCGGTACCTGGCTCTCCGGCACCGGCACGTCGCAGAGCTGGGAGATGTTCGCGCCCAACCCCCCGCGCAGCAACCAGTTCATGAAGACGGTCGTCGTGCAGCAGGACGGCGAGCGCTGGAACCTCGCGAACAACGCGTTCGACTACCGCCCGAACCCGTGGATCATCAACGATCGCATGCGCAAGATGCATCGGCGCATGATCGGCAAGGGCAAGTGGTACCTTCGCTACTGGGTGAACTACCACTGCCGCGATTGGGCGCTGCGCACCGGCGAGATGCCGAAGGAGATCGAGGTCTGGTCGATCACCACGCGCATCCCGTCGCCCGAAGCAGTGAATGTGTGGCAGCCGAAGAAGCTGAAGGGTCGCAAGGATCCGAGCGGCGCGATCACGGGACAGGCCTACGATCCGCGCAAGCTCCACGTGAAGGAGACCCACGTCCAGACCCACCAGTGTGGCAAGGACGCTCGCTTCCCGCTGTACATGCTCGAGCGCTACGGTCTGCCGATCACCGACGAGGACATCGAGCTCGATCGCGCCGAGCAAGAACGCATCGCACGACAGTTCTCGAATCGCCGCGACACCTGGGACAAGCGCAGCGACTTCGGTCACTCGCCGATGACGCCCGAAGAGCGTCGCGAGAAGACCGAGCAGATGCGTCGCGAACGCGACGACCAGAGTCGCGAAGCGCGTCAGCCCCGAGCCGAAGCCGGCGAGGCCGCCGAGCCCGAGCAGCCCGAGGCAGCCGCCGACGAGGAGCGTGGTGATGACGACGGAGAATAGTCCTGGCTCTCACGCGCTCGCCGACGACCTGCTGCACACGCCGCGCGCCGACGACGATCGTCCGCACGAGCGGTGGGCGTATCGCCCGTGGCTGCTGGCGATCATGACGTTGGTCGTCGCGTATCACGGCCTCGTGCTGCTCGTGCACAACCTGCCGAGCAAGGGCCTCTCGAAGGGCCTCCACACGCTCTTCAACGAGAAGCTGCAGGCCGCGACGTACATGCGTGCGACCGGCAACACGCAGAGCTGGGCAATGTTCGCGCCCAACCCTCACCGCAGCAACATGTTCATGAAGGTCCTCGCGAAGGACAAGGACGGCGAGGTCTGGGACCTCGGTCACGACATCTACGGGCGTCGCAAGTACCCGTACATGTTCTACGACCGCATGGGCAAGATCAACCGGCGGCTCATCGAAGAAAAGGGCTATCGCCGGCACTACGCCGCGTGGGTGTGTCGCGACTGGGAGATGAACCACGACGGCGAATCACTGGAGGAGATCCAGTTCGTCAAGATGTGGACGCAGGTCCCTCCGCCGGAGAAGGTCTACAAGCACATGGGCTACGACCCCATGAAGCTGTACCTCAACCAGCGCGAGGAAGAATCGATCCGCTGCTCGACCTCGTATCACGGTCAAGTGCCGGACGAGATCCGCGCGCGACTCGGATTGCCCGAGGGCAACTCGGGCCGCTTCCGCGACGTGCACGTGCGAACCTGGTGGGACAACGCGAAGGCGAAGGAGCGTCAGGCCGAGCGTGATGCCGCCAAAGGCGACGACGACGACTCCAGCGCGCCCGAGCCCGTCGGCGAGGTCGAAGGAGCGAAGGAGTGATGCCCGCGCTCTCCACCTTTCAGCTCTCGTTGGGGGCGTTCCTCGAGGACAAGGAGATCGACGTCTCCGCCCATCTCGGCGAGGCCACGCAGCTCCAGATCGTCGCTGTCGCGCTCATCCTCGGCTTCTTCGCGATCCGCCACGAGCTGTGGAAAAAGCTGATGTTCGCGCGCATCGATGCGCGGCCGGCTGCGCTGATGCGCATCTTCTTCGGCCTCGTCGTGCTGTGGACCTTCGTCGATCTGACCCGCGACGCCCGGTTCCTGTTCACGGACGAGGGCATGTGGCTGACGAAGATGGCCCGCAAGAACTACGGCGGGAAGCTGACGACGCTGTGGGATCCCGAGCACGGGTTCGAGAACCCGACCGACTTCTTCGTCGTGCTGTGGGGCAAGTTCTCGATCCTGCACCTGCGCAGTGATCCGATGTTCGTGTACTCGCTCTACACCGTGATGCTGACCAGCCTCACGATGATGATCTTCGGCATGTACACGCGGTTCACGACCGTGCTGTCGTGGATCCTCGTCGAGCAGGTCTATCGCTACAGCCCGCTCTTTTACACGGGCGGCGACACCGTCGTGCGCGTGTTCATGTTCCTCGGCATGTTCTGTCGCTGGGGTGAGGTCTACTCGTGGGACGCGTGGCGCCGCAATCGTCGGCGCATCCTCGGGGTGCCCGGCAAGATCGAGCCGGCGACGTCGCTGCCGGCGTGGCGGCGGATCCCCGCGTGGCCGCAGCGCCTCATGATGCTGCAGCTCGCGATCATCTACAGCGCGACCGGTTTGCTCAAGACCGGCAACACGTGGATGAACGGCACGGCGCTCTACTACTCGCTGTGTCTCGATCACTTCTATCGGATGCCCGAGCAGATCAACGTCGCGACGTTCGCCCAGTACACCGGCGTGCTGCCGGTGGTCACGGTGTTCGTGCGCTGGTGGGAGCTGCTGTTCCCGGTCGTGCTCATCGGCATGCTCGTCAACACGTACGAGCGCGAGCGACACGAGGGCACGTGGCCGGTCACGCCACTATGGCGGCGAGCGACGTCGTATCTGATGGTCGCTGGCGCATTCGTATGCGGCGCGATCGTCACCGGCTGGGCGGCGAGCTACTTCATCCCGCCCGAGCGGCTGAAGGTCCTGCCACCCGAGCGTTTCGCGTTGGTGTTCACCATCGTCACGCTCGCGGTCCCGGCGCTGTGCGTGCTGATCTACTTCGCGCTGCGGCGGTTCACGCCGCTGGGCTTCCGCCTCGTGTTCCACTGGCTGCTCGGCCGGCGGTTCTGGTTGGTGTGGGGCTTCCTCATGCACATCGGCATCGACCTCGGCATGAACGTCGGCACGTTCGCCGAGGTGATGATGGCGGCGTACTTCGCGTGGCCGACCGGTGACGAGGTCGATCGCGCGTGGCGCTACATGATGTCGCGCCCCGCCGCGCCGGGCGAGTACGGCCGGCCGGTGCGCAAGCGCAAGGCGATGCGGTGGATCTGCGCGCCGATCGATCGGCTGCGCTGGCGGGCGCCGGGTCAGCGCTACGTCATCCGCCACAACCCCGACGACGCGAGCGTGCGTCGAGCAGCGCTCTTACGGCTGTGGGATCTCGGGCATCGGCTCGACTTCGCGGCCGACGAGACGGTCGGGTCGTGCAAGCTCGTGCTCGCGATCGATGGTGAAAAGGGTCTGCACACCGGCGCTGCAGCGGGGCGGATGCTGCTGAAGATCCTCCCCGGCATGTGGTTGCTGTGGCCGCTGCGATACATCCCGGTGCTGGGCACCGCCGCCGGCGCGCTCGCGGTCATCATCTTGCGGCAGCGTCCGTGACCGCGCACGTGGCGTTCGACCTGTCGGTGCACCCCGACGTGGTGCTCGACGAGGCGGCGCTGCGTCGCGAGGCGTGTCGAGTCGCGCGCGTGCGCGAGGCCGACTGCAAGCGCGTGGTCATCGAGCGCAGCGCGATCGATGCCCGACGTGGCAAGGTGCGCATGCATCTGCGCGTGTCGCTGCGCTTCGCGGGGATGCCGGAGCAGGTCGAGCGCATCGTGCCGTGCGTGCTGCCGACGCTCGGCGGTGCGCCCGAGGTCGCGATCGTCGGTGCGGGTCCGGCGGGGTTGTTCTGCGCGTGGGCGCTCGCGCGGCTCGGTATCCGCCCGATCGTGCTCGAGCGCGGCAAGCCGGTCCGTGCGCGTCGGCTCGATCTGGCGGCACTCGTGCGCAAGGGCGAGCTCGATCCCGACAGCAACTACTGCTTCGGCGAGGGCGGTGCGGGCACGTTCTCCGACGGCAAGCTGTACACCCGCGCGGACAAGCGCGGGGAGGTGGCAGCGATCACTCGCGCGTTCGTCGGCTACGGCGCGCCATCCGAGATCCTCGTCGACGCACGGCCGCACATCGGCACCAACAAGCTGCCGGGTGTGATCGGGCAGATGCGCGCCCACCTCGAGTCGGCCGGCGTGTCGTTCGCGTTCGGGGCGCGGGTCGTCGATCTGCTGCGCACTGGATCACAGGTGGTCGGCGTGCGGCTGCACGACGGCTCGACGATCGACGTGCGTGCGGTCGTGCTCGCGCCCGGTCACTCGGCGCGCGACGTGCAGAAGCTCTGTGTCGATGCGGGCGTCGCTGCGACGTTCAAGCCGTTCGCGATCGGCGTGCGCGTCGAGCATCCGCAGGCGCTGATCGATCGCCAGCAGTACGGCGCGCTCGCGGGACACCCTGCCCTCGGGGCAGCGAGCTATCGCCTGGTCGAGCAGGCGTGCGGCAGCGGCGTGTTCTCGTTCTGCATGTGCCCCGGTGGATTCATCGCGCCGGCGGCGACGGATCCGGGCGAGCAGGTCGTGAACGGATGGAGCCCGTCGTCGCGGGCGGGCAAGTTCGCGAACAGTGGATTCGTGGTCGAGATCGATCAGGTGCGCGTCGCGAAGCACGGGTTGGATCCGAACGATCCGCTGTGTGGTGTCGCGTTGCAGCGAGACTTCGAGCGGCGCGCGTACGCTGCCGGCGGCGGTGACTTCGTCGCGCCGGCGCAGCGCATCGTGGACTTCGTCGAACGACGCATGTCGACGTCGCTGCCCGAGTGCAGCTATCCCCGTGGGGTCGTGCCGGTGGATCTGGACGCGGTGCTCGGCGATCTCGCGATGCCGCTGCGCGAGGCGATGATGCAGGTCGGAAGGAAAATGCGTGGCTTCGTCGGGCCCGAGGGCATCGCGGTCGCGCTCGAGAGCCGCACGAGCTGCCCGGTGCGGATCGTGCGGGACGAGGCCGGGGCATCACCGACGCATGCGGGGCTGTATCCGTGCGGCGAAGGGGCTGGGTTCGCCGGCGGGATCATGAGCGCGGCGCTCGACGGCGTGCGCACGGCGGTCGCGGTCGCGGATCGATGGGGACGAGACCTCGGTGAGCTCGGCGCGATCGTCCCGCCCCGGTAGATTCAGCCGAGGTCAGGCGGTCGCGGCGCGGCCATCGACGCCCCGGGATCGACGCCGCGCAGCGCGACGCGTGACACGTCGTGCTCGTCGAGCAGTCCCACGACGCGATCGTTCTCGTCGAGCACGACGAGCTCGCGCACGCCGTGACGCAGCAGCAGCTCGACCGCGCGTTGTAGCGGCGCCTGGATGGCGATGGTCACCTGCTCGCGCATGAGGTCGGCGGCGACCTGCGAGGTGCCGAGCGAGTGATCGGCTCCGACCCCGCGCAGATCGTCGACGACGATCACACCGCACAAGACCTCGCCGTCGAACACGGGAAACATGTCCTGATCATGGTTCTCATGGGCGAGGCGCATCAGCTCGGCGGCAGGCGTCGTCCGCTCGACCCGCGCGATCACGGCGGTGCGATCGATGACATCGGCGACACGCAGGCGTGCGAGCTCGCCCTCACGCGGGGTCACGCTCGTCGTCCGGGCACGGGGTTGCGCGGGATACAGCGTGTGACGGCGCAACGCGAGCAGCGCGAGACCGAGCGACAGCATCATCGGTACCATCAGCTCGTAGCTGCCGGCCATCTCGCTGACCAACACCAGCGCCGCGAGCGGCACATGAGCGATCGAGCCGTAGAACGCGCCCATGCCGATCAGCGCAAACGCTCCCGGCTGGAGCGTCGGATCCTCGAGCACGATCTGCGCCGCGAGACCGAACGCGCCGCCGGCGAGACCGCCGATCGCCATCGACGGCGCGAAGTCTCCGGCGCTGCCGCCCGATCCGATCGTCAGCGCGGCGGCGACGATCTTGAGCACGACGAGGATCGCGAGCAGCTCCACGGCCACCCAACCGAGCGGCAACCACGCGGCACCGGTGATCGCGATCTGTGCGGCACCGTAGCCACCGCCGAGGATCCCGAGCCCGCGTCCGCCGCCGCCGGTGAAGTCGCCGAGCAGAAACATCGCACCGACTGCGACGCACCCGAGCACCAGCCCACCATACGCAGGCCGCACCCACGCGGGCCCTGGCATGCGCGCGACGGTGCGCCGCACGAGCGCGAGCGCGGCGAGCAACGCTCGAGCGAGCACCGCGAGGACGAGGGCCAGCAGCGCGTACAGAGGCAAGTGCTCGATGTGGTACTCGAACTGCGGCAGCACGCCGAACAAGCTCGAGTGGCCCGACAACGAGATGGACACCGAGTACGCGATGACGCTCGCCAGCACCGCGGGGATCAGCGCCTCGGACTCGAAGTCGTCCTGATAGAGCACCTCGACGGCGAGCAGCGCGGCGCCCAGTGGCGTACGAAACACCGCCGCGATGCCGGCCGCAACACCGGCGAGCATGAGCACGCGAGCCTCGCGATTGCTGACGCGCAGCATCCGTCCGGCGAGCGAGCCGAGCGCAGCGCCCATCAACATCGTTGGTCCCTCGCGTCCACCTGCGCCACCGGTGCCGAGCGTCAGCACCGACGCGAGCGGCTTGAGTGTGATCACGCGACGCCGTACACCGCCTTGGTGCTGATGGTGGGCGCGGATCATCGCGTCGCCGCCACCGCCTGCGATCTCGGGTGCGAGCTTGCTCAACCACCCCGCGGCCAACGCACCGAGCGCGGGAACGAACAGTAGCAACCACCAGCGAAACGGCGTGCCGCCAGCACCTGCGAGCACCTGTTCACCGGACGCGCGCAGCGGTTGGTAGCCGACGGCGGACTCGAGCACGAGCCGCTCGGTGTACTCGAGGCCGAACAAGAACGCGACGCCGAGCAAGCCCGCGCCGAGTCCGACGAGCGCCGCGTGGAGCAGCGTTCGACCGACGAGACGTAGATCGAGCGGCGCGTCGTCGGCGGTGAACACCGCCATCAGATCGCGCAGCGGTCCGGCGGGCGACAGCCACGTCCACCCTCGACGTGGAGACTCGCTCGCTCCGACCGAGTCCGGCGGATCCGTGGGTGGCTGCGTCACGTCCCCCACATTCGCGGCGCACCGTAACACACGCGAGCGCGGAGACCCGCACGCTGCCGCCGGCGAGAAAATCGGCGCCCGCCTTAAACTCGACCTCCGCCCGCGCCACTACCGACTCCGCAAGGGGGACGGAGCAATGGCGCAACTCGGAGCTCGACGGATTTCAGGCGTGCTGGCGCACGCGATCGGCACGCTCGCGCTCTGCGGCGCAGGAGTGCTCGCGCAGGGCTGCTACGACGGTCTCGGCGACGATGGCGAGGCGTGGGAAGAGGTCGACGACGTCGAGCTCGACGTCGAGCCGAGCCAACCAGGCGCGCCGACCAGCAATGCGACGTGCGGGCCGACGATGCACATCTTCCCGGTCAGCGGTGCGCACAACATCGGCCACGAGAACGAGTGCGAGCAGACCGGGCACGGCTGCAACGTCAGCTGCCCCGACCAGCGAGCGAACTCCGACTGGAATGGGCCGGGTGGTCACAACGGCATCGACATCTTCGCGCACGAAGGCGCGGTGCTGGTCGCGGTCGCCGATGGTCAGGTGGTGGTCGACGGCCAGCCGAGCAACACGTCGGGCAACGTCGTGAAGATCAAGGACGCGTGCGGCTGGTCGTACTACTACGGCCACCTGAAGAGCGCGACGGTGAAGAAGAACGACTGGGTGAAGGCCGGCGACGTGATCGGCTACATGGGCCGCACCGGCGCAGCGTCGACGCACCTGCACTTCAACGCGTCGCCAGGCAAGTACACCGACGACATCAATCCGATCAATCTGTTGAAGCAGACCAGCCCGACCGCGTGCGGTGGTGCGCCGGAG
>Ga0105048_10020219_pt1 | contig 10165 bp, 10 predicted proteins | sample MAT05_FD_78382 | JGI IMG/M metagenome (GOLD analysis project Ga0105048, IMG submission 78382) | Freshwater microbial communities from Lake Fryxell liftoff mats and glacier meltwater in Antarctica - MAT-05 | ecosystem: Environmental > Aquatic > Freshwater > Ice > Liftoff microbial mat | place... | reverse complement strand
ATGGCGGGTAACTCTGCGAGGAGGATGGCGATGAACTATCGGCAACTCAATGGGGAAGACTTCCACCTCCAACCAGCCCTGAGAGACTGTAAAATAAGTCCTGCGGCTCGACTCAAGGAGGGTGGGATGGTCCACGAAAAACACGAAAGACACGAAAGGAGTACGGTTTTCGTGTCCTTCGTGCTTTTCGTGGACCCCATCTGACTTTTACACAGCCTCGCAGGACGTGGGGCTGGCGATTCAACCCTCTTTTTCTGTTCCATGCCCCTGTCTTGCTTTGCGGGATTGCCGGGATAGTTTCCGCGCCATGTCATCCCCGCTCCGCCGGCTTGCGCCGGCCTTTTTTGTCGCCGCTTGCGCGGCTTTTTCCCATGCGGCCGAGATCGCGCCGGCTTCGGCGAAGACGGAGCTCAAGGGCCCGGTACGGGTGGAGGCGCCGACGCAGCGTGCGGCCTCGGATGATCCGCTAAAAGCTTTGAAAATCTTCCGCCCGACGGAGGGGATCACGGTGGATCTTTTCGCCGCGGAGCCAATGCTGGGGAATCCAGTGGCACTCTGCCTGGATAATGTGGGCCGCGTTTTCGTCTCGGAAACGTATCGCTACAGGACGAGCACGCTGGATATCCGGCACTATATGTTCATGCTGGAGGATGATCTGGCCAGCCGGACGATCGAAGACCGTGAGGCGCAGGTGAAGAAGCACTTCCCGGGGGATTGGCAGAAGCTGGGGATCGAGACGGAGGTGGTCCGCGTGGTGGAGGACAGGAATCGCGATGGGAAGGCGGACTTTTCCGCGGTGTATGCAGCAGGTTTCAACTCGGTGCTCGATGGCATCGCATCCGGGGTGCTGGCGCACAATGGGAGCGTGTGGTTTACGAATATGCCGAGTCTGTGGAAGCTGGATGGGATGGATAAGGACGGGCACGCGGTGAAGCGGGAGGAGCTGAGCCGGGGCTACGGGGTGCGTTTCAGTTTCACAGGGCACGATATGCACGGGCTGATCATCGGGCCGGATGGGCGGCTGTATTTTTCTTTCGGCGACCGCGGGGCACATGTGAAGACGAAGGAAGGGGCGACGCTGGCTTTCCCGGATGAAGGGGCGGTTTTTCGCTGTGAGTTAGACGGCTCGCACATGGAGGTCTTCTGCCGGGGGCTGCGCAATCCGCAGGAGCTGGCGTTCGATAAGTTCGGGAATTTTTTCACGGGCGACAATGACTCGGACCAAGGCGACCGGGAGCGCTGGGAGTATCTGGTCGAAGGCGGCGACTACGGCTGGCGGGTGGGCTGGCAGTACCCGCCGCTGGGGAAGGAATTCAACCCGTGGCTGGCGGAGAAGCTGTGGATGCCGGGGTTTGAGGGACAGGCTGCTTACATCATCCCGGCGATCGCCAATATCCCGGATGGGCCGTCGGGGCTGACCTACAATCCGGGCACGGGGATTTCGCTCCGCTTTGCGGATCACTTTTTCCTGTGCGGGTTCAAGGGGAGCTCGACGCGGAGCAATATCTCGACATGGCGGTCGCGACCTTTTCGCGCGTCGTTCCTGCTGGATGAGGAGGAAGTTTTCATCGGCAATGTGCAGGCGACGGACATCACCATCGGGCCGGACAGCAAGTTCTACTTCAGCGAGTGGGGCGAGGGCTGGGAAGGCACGGCGCGGGGGCGCATCTTTCGCGCGTGGGATCCGGTGGCGATCAATGATCCGCAGGTGGAGGAGGTGCGGCTGCTGCTCGCGGGGGGCTTTAAGGAAAAGGTGGTGGTGGAACTGCGGCCGCTGCTCCGGCACGCGGACCAGCGCATCCGCCTGGAAGTGCAGTGGGAGCTGGCGACGCGTCCGCAGGGTGAGACCGAGCTGGCAGATGTGGCGACTTGCGGGGCGACGAATGCCCCGGAGCCGCAGCTCGCACGGATCCACGGGATCTGGGGGCTCGGGAGCATCGCCCGCCGGGAGGAATACAAGAAGCCGGGTGCGGCCGGGAGGATTCTCGCGCCGCTGCTGCCGCTCCTTGAGGATCTGGATGACGAGGTGCGCGCGCAGACGGCGCAGGTGTTGGGGGATAATCGCGTGGCCGCGGCCTACGACGGGCTGATGAAAACCCTCCGCGATCCCAATGAGCGGGTGCGCTTTCTCTCCGCCATGGCGCTGGCCCGGCTCGGACGAAAGGAATGCGTGCCGCAGGTCTTGCTCATGGCGCGCGAAAACGGGAGCGCCGATGCCTTTCTCCGCCACGGCTATGTGATGGCGCTGGTCGCTGCGAATGACGTGCCGGCGCTGCAGGAAGCGGCGAAACATCAGGACTCGCACGTCCGCATGGCGGCGCTCCTGGCGATGCGCCGGCTGGAGCGGCCCGAGATCGCGCAGTTCCTCGCCGACGAGGACCCATTGCTCGTCATCGAGGCCGCCCGCGCGATCAATGACGTGCCGATCGCCGCTGCGCTCCCGCAGCTCGCCGCGCTCCTCGCCACGCCCACGGCCAACGCGCAACTCACCGTGCGCGCGCTCAATGCCAGCTTCCGCACCGGCACCGCGGCGAACGCGCTGGCACTCGCCGGCTTCGCCGCGAAGGACGGCGCGCCCGACGCTCTCCGCGCCGAGTCCCTGAGGCTCCTCGGCTTCTGGCCACAGCCGCCCGCGCGGGATCGCGTGACGGGCCTCTTCCATCCCCTCCCCGCGCGCGAAGCCGCTCCTGCCGCCACCGCCCTCCGCACCGCGCTTCCCCAGCTCCTCGCCGCGAAATCCGAGCCGCTCGTCCTCGCCGCGCTCGATGCCGTGGCCGCGCTGCAAATGAAAGCCGACGGGGCCGCGATCCTCGCGCTGATGGCGAAAAAGGAGGCCTCGCCGAAGATCCGCGGCAAGGCCCTCGAAACCCTCGCCGCCCTCGGCGACCCGAAGCTTCCCGACGGCATCCAACTCGCTCTCACCGACAAGGACGCCGCACTCCGCGTCGCCGCCAGCGCCATGCTGGCCAAGCTCGATCCAGCGAAGGCCGCCGAACAACTCGCCGCCGTCTTTGAGAAAGGCGCGTTGCCGGAAAAAAAGTCCGTCCTCAACGCCCTCGGCGGCATCCCCGGCACCGCCGCCGATCGTGCCCTCACCGCGCTGCTCGACGATCTCCGCACCGGCAAAATCCCCGCCGAAGTCCAGGTCGAGCTCCTCGAAGCCGTCGCCAAGCGCAAGTCCCCCGAGGTCCAGGCAAAGCTCAAAGCCTACGCGGACGCGCTGCCCAAAGACAAACCGCTCGCCGCCTTCCAGGCCTGCCTCACCGGCGGCGACCGGGCCGTCGGCGAGACGATCTTCCGCGAGCACGCCGTGGCCGCGTGCCTGCGCTGCCACAAGCTCAGAGACAGCGGCGGAGAGGCCGGCCCCGACCTCACCGGCATCGGCGGAAAAAAGGACCGCGCCCACTTCCTCGAGTCCATCATCCTCCCCAATGCGGCGATTTCGGAAGGCTTCCAAACCGTGGTGGTCACGCTGAAAAACGGCGACATCCAAGCCGGCATGATCAAGAGCGAAGATGCCGCGCAGCTCGTCCTCCAGATGCCTGGCACCCCGCCCGTCACCGTGAAAAAGGCCGACATCAAAACCCGCGACTCCACCCCCAGCGGCATGCCCCCCGGCATGGGCGACCTCCTCACCAAGCGCGAAATCCGCGACCTCGTGGAGTTCCTCGCCAGTTTGAAAAACTAGGTCCGAACGACTCGCGGCACGTCGCCGGACCGCGCGCCGTCGCGGCTCGATGTCGCGGCTTGTGGATTCGCGCGGGTCACGCAAAATCTCCCGCATGCACCCACTTCCCCGCCGTCGCTTCCTCCAAATCTCCGCCGCACTCGCCAGCCTGCTCGCCGTTTACGGATGGGCCGCCGAGCCTGAATGGAAGCCGATCTTCGATGGAAAGACCCTGGCCGGTTGGAAGGCCACCGACTTCGGCGGCGGCGGCGAGGTGGCGGTCAAGGACGGCCTCCTGACCCTGGGCGTGGGCAACGACCTCACCGGGATCAACTTCACCGGCGCGATGCCGAAAATGAACTACGAACTGGTGCTCGACGCCCAACGCGTGGAGGGCGGCGACTTCTTTTGCGGCCTCACCTTCCCGTATGGCGAAACCCACTGCACCTTCGTCGTCGGCGGATGGGGCGGCGGGCTCGTCGGCCTCTCCAGCATCAATGGCGATGACGCCTCCGAGAATGAAACCACCCAGTTCAAGAAGTTCGAAAAAGGGCGCTGGTACAAGATCCGACTGCGCGTGACCCCGGCCAAGATCGAAGCGTGGATCGATGACGAGCAGATGCTCAACCTCGACACCAAAGACAAGAAAATCACCATGCGCTCCGGCGAAATCGAGCTCTCCCAGCCCTGCGGCATCGCCACCTTTCGCACCCACGCCGCCCTGCGGGAGATCAAGCTGCGAGCGCTCCCCGCCGCCAAATTGTAACCCTCCCCCGCGCGCCCGCCCATTGCCCCGCGCCGCCTCCGCCGGCACCTCCACCGCCTCCCTTCTCATGCACAGCCACCTCACCCTCGCGCTCCTCGCCCTCACCCTCTCCACCGCCCCGCTCCGCGCCCAGGACACCCCGGCCCCCGCACCCACGCCACCCAGCGCCGCCGGCGAAAAGATTTACGCGCCAAAGGATCTCGAAGCCTTGCGCGCCGTGAAGGGGCAGACCGTGAAAATCCAGGGCACGATCCTCAAGCAGGGCGAATCGAAGACCGCCACCGTGCGCTACCTCAATTTCACGGACCCTTTCCAGGAGAGCATTGCGCTCGTCTTCATGGTCTCGAAAGGCGGCGGTGATTTCACCAAGGAGAAGCTGACCAACTATGTCGGCAAAAAGGTGCAGGTCACCGGCGTGGTCGGCGAATACAACAACAACCTCCAGATCGAGGTCGGCAACTTCGACCAGCTCAAACTCGTCCCATGAAGCTCACGCGCCTCCTTTTCCCAACCGCCACCGCCCTCCTGCTGCTCGGCGCGCCCGCGCCAGCCTGGGATGGCGGCGGGCACATGCTCACCGCGGAAATCGCCTGGCAGCGGCTGCGACCCGAAGCCCGCGCCAAAGTCAGCGCCCTCGTGGCCAAACTCCCGAACGAATACAACGCCGGGCAGCCCTATAACTTCATCACCGCCCCCACCTGGATGGACGACATGCGCTCCATGCCGAAATACCCCTGGTCCAAACTCCACTACGTCACCCTCGAATACACCGCCACCGGCACCCCGATCACCATCCCGCCGCCGCCGCACATCCTTTCGACCATCGAGGAAAGCATCGCCGCGCTCAAGTCCGCGAGCACGCCCGAAGAGCGGCGCGTCGAGGCCCTCGGCATGCTCGTCCACCTCGTCGGCGACCTCCATCAGCCCCTTCACGCCACCGACTGGGGCGACCGCGGCGGCAATGGCTACCTCATCATGGGCGTGCCCTTCAGCGACCTCATGCCAAAGATGGTCGCCAACCTCCACACCTTTTGGGACAAAGCCTACCGCTTCGACACAAAGGCGGGGAAGCCCGTGGAAGTCTGGCGCTCCCCCGACGTCAAGGACCGGCCCAAGCAGCCCGGCCAGGGCATCATCGCCGAGCAGGCGAAGCAACTGATGCTCCGCTTCCCCGAAGCCTCGCTCTACCAGCTCGCGGAGCCAGGCGGAGCCGTGGCCTGGGCCCGGGAGAGCCACCTCATCGGCTGCCTCGCCGGCTACCCCCAGCGCCCCTATCCCGCCGCGGATGAACCCGCCGCGCTGACCACCGAATTCATCGGCAAAGCCCACGAGATCGCCGGCCAGCGTGTGACTCTAGCGGGCTACCGGCTGGGCAATTTGCTGAACGAGCTCTTCGGCCCTGCGGCCAGGCCGTAAGCCGCCGGGTCAGCCATCCGCGAAATCCAACCATGAAAGCTGGTTACTTGAAATTCGTGCAATGGAGCGAGCCTGACCAACTGTTCGTCGGCTATTGTCCCGACCTTTTCATCGGCGGCATCTGCCACGGCTCCGACGAGCAAAGGGTCTATCGCGAACTGACCCGTCTGGTCGCCGCCGAGATCACCGCAAGCCAGAGCGCCAGACGCCCCCTGCCAAAAAAGAGCGCGCTGGTCACGATCCCGGTGGCCGTCTGACCTGGCCCAGCCGTAAGCCGCCGCCCGCGCGCTATCTCTGGACGAGCGCGCTGGCCAGCGGGCCCCAGGGGCCGGGTTCGTCGGCGGTGCTGATCCCGCGCCCGCCGATGTGCACCTCCTGCGCACCCTGCGCCGACCCGCCAAAGGCGGCGCTCGTCCTCCATTCATTGAATGTTCCCCGCCGCTTGGTTACCTATGACGCATGGCCCACTCCCACGCCTCTCCCGAGGCTCAGCTCGAAACCGCCCTCCAAGCCCTGCGCGACCACCATTCGCGGGTGACCGAGCCGCGCCGCGCCATCCTCGCCATCCTGATCGGTGAACACGGTCCCTTTACCATCGAGGAGATCCACCAGCGGATGGCCGGCGGCGACCTCGTGACGGTGTACCGCTCCGTCGCCGCCATGGAGGAGATCAATCTCGTGCGCCGGTGCGACTTTGGCGATGGCTCCTACCGGTACGAATTCAACACCGGGGAGCACCACCACCACCACATCATCTGCCGCACCTGCCGCGGCGTGCAAACCCTCGACTTCTGCGTGGCCGATGGCCTGGAACGCATGGCCCGCCTGCTCGGCTACGCGAACGTCTCCCATGCCTTGGAAATCTTCGGCGTCTGCCCGCGCTGCCAGAGCGCGCCGCCGGATGCCGCCGCCGGGGCCAGGCCGCGGAGAGGGGGACGTCGCAAGTCTCCCAAGGGCGTGGGAGGAGAGGGCGGGTAGGAAGCGGCGGAGGGGAGGGCTGTTTCGCGAGGTGGGGAGAGACTCAAAAGAGCTCGCCCTGGCGCGGGGTGGCGAGGGGAAGCGGGACGGGCGCGGCGGTGGCGGCTTCGGCGCGGACTTCGGCGAGGAGGCCTTTGAATTCGCACTTTTCCAGCTCGGCGGCGAGTTCGGCGGGGCGCGGTTTTAACTCCAAAGCGGGGAGCGGCGCGGGGAGCGGGAGGTCGAGGTCGAGGCGGACCATTTCGCGGTTTTGCTCGATCTGGGCGCGGGCGGCTTTGAGCTTTTCGCGGATGCGGTCGTTTTTCACGGCGTCGAGGTCGGCGAGGAGAGCGTCGAGGGAGCCGTGGGTGGCGAGGAGGGTGGCGGCGCCTTTGGGGCCGAGGCCGGGGACGCCGGGGATGTTATCGGCGCTGTCGCCGATGAGGGCGAGGACGTCGGCGATCTGCGGGGGGGTGACGTTCCACTTTTTCCGCACGGCGTCGGCGCCGAGGAGGGCGAAGGTATCGCTGGGTGAGGCGAGGTCGGTTTTGACGGTGGAATAGACTTTCACGCGGTCGCCGACGAGTTGGAAAAGGTCTTTGTCGTTGGTGGCGAGGACGACTTCATCGCCGCGGGCGTGGGCGGCGATGGCGTAGGAGGCGATGAGGTCATCGGCCTCGGTGTCGGGGAGGGAGACGCTGGCGAAGCCGAGGAGGGGGACGAGGTTTTGGATGAAGGTGAGCTGGTCGCGCATGGGCGCGGGCATTTCGGCGCGCTGCTGTTTGTAGGCGGGCTGGAGGGCGACGCGGCGCTGGGGCATGCCGCTGTCCCAGATGACGGCGCCGAGGTCGGGGGCGAGGTCGCGGACCATGCGGCGGACGGTTTTAATGAAGCCGTAGATGGCGTTGACGGGAACTCCGGCGGAGGTGGAGAGGTCGCGGATGGCGTAGAAGGAGCGATAGACGTAGTAGTGGCCGTCGATGAGGAGGAGTTTCATGAGAGATTTTCCGGTGGCGCGGATGAAGAAAATACAGATGAGGAAGAAGGGTGGAACGCGAAAGAGCCGAGAATTTCGCGAAAGGCCGCGAAAGCGTGCTTTCGGAGCCCTCTCGATGGCGCGGCCCCCGGCGGACTTCCGGGTGGGCCGCGTTTCACCCAAACGCTGAGCGGACTGCTCCGCCCCGGCGGTGCTCACTCCAGATCCAGGGGCATCTGGGAAGGACGCACGCGGCTGGCGCGGTCGCGATCGCGGCGCTGGCGGCGGTGGAGCCAGGCGAAGAGGGCGAGGACGAGGGTGAACTCAATGATGAGGCCGAGCATGCGAGGGGCGCGCGGCGGTCAGGTGCGAAATTTGCGGATGAGGGCGACCATGACGCCTTGGATGAGGAGTTCGCGGACGGGGATGAGGTCGGGGAAGCGGGGATTTTCGGCTTTGAGGTAGGGTGCGCCGTGGTCGTGGATGAAGCGCTTGAGGGTGGTCTCGCCGTCGATGAGGGCGGCGACGACGGAGCCGTTTTGGGGTTCCCGGTGCTCGAGGATGACGAGGTCGCCGGGATTGATGCCGGCGCCGGTCATGGAGTCGCCGCTGACTTTCAAGGCGAAGACGCGCTTGCCTTTGGCGATGCCGACGCTGGCGGCATCGATGGAAATGACGCCGTCGTTTTCCTGCTGGGCGGTCTCAGGATAACCGGCGGCGATCTGGCCGTAGAGGGGCACGTCGATGATCCTCTCGCGCTCGAGATGGGAGGTGAGGACTGTGGCGCGCGCTTTGCCGGCGGAGCGCTGGATGACGCCTCTTTTTTCCAAGGCGCGGAGGTGATTGACGGCGGCGGTCTGGCTGGCGAAGCCGAAGTGCTCCTGGATCTCGCGGGTGGAGGGCATGATGCCGGTCTGGGTGAGGGATTCGGCGATGAAGTCGAGAACCTCCTGCTGGCGGACGGTGAGTGGTCTCATGTTCGACCGAACACTAGGCGGGACGCGGTGGGGAGGGGAAGTGAAAAGTTGCGGGTGGGGGCGCACTTTCGCCTTTCCCTTTGACCCGCCGGTGGGCAAAACCCCGCGCGCATGAACATCCTGATCCTCGCCGCCGGTTACGCCACCCGCCTTTATCCGCTGACGCTCACGAGGGCGAAGCCGCTGCTGGATGTGGCGGGGAAGCCGATGATGGAATGGGTGATCGACAATCTCGCGCCGATCGAGGGGATCGAAAAAGTGTATGTGGTGACGAATAACAAGTTCGCCGGGGACTTTCAGGCGTGGGCGGACGGTTACAACCGGACGCATGCGAAGCTGGCGTTTGAGATCATCAATGACGGCTCGACGGGGGATGCGGATAAGCTGGGGGCGATCGGGGATCTGAATCATGTGATTCAGAAATGCGGGATCGACGCGAGCGACCTGCTGGTGGTGGCGGGGGACAATCTTTTCAATGAGAGTCTGGAAGGGTTCGGGACCTTCTGCCTGGAGAAGAACCAGCCGGTGCTGGGCGTGTATGATGTGGGGTCGCTGGAGGAGGCGAAGAAGTACGGCGTCGTGGCGGTGGATGGCGCGGGGACGATCACGCAGTTTGTCGAGAAGCCCGCGGAACCGCCGAGTACGCTGATCGGGATCGCGCTGTATTTCTATCCGGCGGCGACGGTGAAGCTGGTGGCGCAGTATCTCGCGGAAGGAAACAACCCGGATCAGCCGGGGCGTTTTGTGCAATGGCTCTACCCGCGCACGCCGGTGCAGACGTGGAGTGTGCCGGGGACGTGGTTCGATGTGGGAAGCAAGGAGACGCTGGAGGAGGCGAACCGGATTTTTGCGAAGTTTGCGGTGTAGGGCGTGGCGGAAGGGGCGCGGTGGGGCGCGGGTTCAGAACTCCCCTGCCCCGTTGCGCTGCCTGACCTGATCGAGCACGGCCTGGGTGCGGTCGAGCGGGGCTTTGAGGGCGCTGGTGGCGGCGGGCGCGGCCGGTTCGCGCGGACCGGTGGTGAGGGGGGCGACTTCGCTGGCGGTGATGGCTTCCTTGACCGAGTGGACCGGTGTGTTTCGCACGAGGACGAAATAGACGACGGCCACGGCGGCGAGGAGGAAGAGGTATTTCATGCTTGCCCGGGGAGCAGCGGACGGGCCAAACCCGGGGGGCTTGAAAATCGCGCTCGTCCATTACACCTACTCGCCGGTCATCGGCGGCGTGGAGATCGTGATCGCGGAGCACGCGCGACTTTTCGCGGAGCACGGGCATGAGGTGACGGTGATCTGCGATCAAGGGGCAAGCAACGATCCGCGCATCCGCGTGAATCTCCTGCCGGATGCGCGGGACGCCGCGGAACTGGCGCGGGCGCTGGAAGGCTGGCTGGTGAATCAGGACGTGGTGT
>Ga0105048_10020218_pt1 | contig 10165 bp, 8 predicted proteins | sample MAT05_FD_78382 | JGI IMG/M metagenome (GOLD analysis project Ga0105048, IMG submission 78382) | Freshwater microbial communities from Lake Fryxell liftoff mats and glacier meltwater in Antarctica - MAT-05 | ecosystem: Environmental > Aquatic > Freshwater > Ice > Liftoff microbial mat | place... | reverse complement strand
GTACGGCTGAGGGCAATCCCTACTCGCTGGTGCTGCGCACAAGCGGTTTGCGCTCGTCGGAGACCCGCTACGTGCGGGGCGAGGGACGGGCGAGGTTCGATGCATCCGGCAAGGTCGTCGGTCTCTTCGGCACGGCGACCGACGTGACGGCCGAAATTAAGAGCCGCGAAGCACTGCTGCAAGCCCAAGCCGAGGCCGAGGCCGCCAGCCACGCCAAGAGCGAGTTCTTGGCGAACATGAGCCACGAGATCAGGACGCCCCTGACGGCGATCCTGGGCTTCGCCGACTTCTTGCGCGAGGACGGGGATGTGGGCCACGCGCCCACTCGTCGACTACAGACCATCGACACCATCAGGAACGCGGGCACGCACCTGCTGACCGTCATCAATGATATATTGGACATCTCTAAGATCGAGGCGAACAAGATGACCGTGGAGCGGGTGGCGACCCCCCTCACTACCATCCTGCACGAGGTCGCGGGCCTGATCCGGCCCCGTGCCGCGGGCAAAGGGGTAACACTTACTGCGTCCCTCGCCTCGCCGGTTCCCGACTTGATCCTCAGCGACCCCACCCGCCTGCGGCAGATCCTCATGAACCTTGTGGGCAACGCCGCCAAGTTTACCGATGCGGGCAGTGTGAGCATTACCGCCCGCGCGGTGCCGCGTGCCCAGGGGCAGATGCTGGTCATCGATGTGGACGATACCGGGCCGGGCATGACCACGGAGCAGGCCGGACACTTGTTCAAGGCGTTCTCGCAGGCTGACAGCACCGTGACCCGCAAGCACGGCGGCACTGGGCTGGGTCTGACCATCTGCCGCCGGCTCGCGGCACTGATGGGCGGCGAGGTAACGCTTGCTCGCACCGAGCCGGGTAAGGGCTCGTGCTTCCGCGTCGAACTGCCGCTCGAGGCCGCACCGGGTGCTGCGATGGTAGAACGACTTGACGCGATAGTGGCGGAAGCCGACAAGGCCGCCGCCATCCCTGCGGTCGCGCTCACCGGACGCATCCTCCTCGCTGAGGACGGCGTCGACAACCAGCGGCTCATCGCGTTTCACCTGCGTAAGGCCGGTGCGACCGTGGAGGTCGCGGATAACGGGCGGATCGCGCTGGAGATGATCGACAAGAGCGAGGCTAACTCGAAGCCCTACGACCTGCTGCTGACCGACATGCAGATGCCAGAGATGGATGGGTACACGCTCGCGCGCACACTGCGAGATCGCGGGAGCCGACTGTCGATCGTTGCGCTGACGGCTCACGCGATGGCCGAAGACCGCCAGAAGTGCATCGATTCGGGCTGCGATGATTACGCGACCAAACCCATCGAAAAATCCAAGCTGCTGGCGACCTGCGCGGCTTGGATGGGTAAGGCGACGAGCCTCCAAGTAGGTCGCAAACCGATCTGATTGTCGTCTCATCACTCTGCGGGCTCGTCGTAAAGTGCCCGGGAGCCTCTCAAGACCTTTATAAAGTGTCACTCATGTGCTCGGACCGATGTGTCGCCGGGGTGTCACTGGGGTGCCCGGTCAAACACGGTCAAACCCCCCTGCCCCCCCATTTGAGGCTGCTCGAATCGGGGGTTAACGAAGTTTTCCGCACCCGGCGACGAACTTTCATTGGGAAGTCGTGATCGCGGTGGCCACGGCTGCCGATACTTAAATATCAGGGAATTATCCCCGAGGAGCCATACGTGAACCACCTTGAAGTTGCCGAAAAAATTAACGCCTTTGATCTCGGGCCGCTGCGCGCCGGTCTCTCTTCCTGGGACGGGGCAACGCCCGACCAGATCGAGCGAGCAATGGCGTCAGTCCAATGCACGACCCAACGCCTGATTGGTTTGCTCAACGCCGTCGAAGACCCCGAGGAGATCTCGGTGTTGATAGCGATCAACTACATCGAGTTGAAAACGAAATGGATCGCGATCAACACGAAGATTAACTATTCAGTCTTTAAGACCGGCGCGTGCGACACCGAAGACGCGCTGAGCGCCTCTTCAGTTTCAGCAATCATCGGCCTGCTCGAGACGCTGATCACCGCTACCGATATCGAAACCATCACAGACTTTCTGTCCCAGCCGCTGCATCGCGCGGCGTAACACGAATCACTAGAAAGGTTCTTATGCAAAATCAGATCCACGCACTTGACGAAAGCTTCAAGATCCGTCCCGAGACCAAATCGGCGCAGCAAATCACCGGTCGGCCAGACCCCGACCAGCAGACGCGGGAGAGCATACGGCTCCAGCTCGCAGAGCTGGCGGCCGAACGGGCCGCCCTAAAAAGCCGTTTCGGGTGCTCAAGCTTTTCCGACGTGACACGCATGATCGATAGCTTGGAAGCCCAGTTGAAAGACTGCTACGGACGGCAGGCTATGGATTACAACAACGGCTCCGCGAGCAACGCGACCGCTTCCGGGGGCATCCGGCTCGAAGCGTTCCTAAGCGAGATCCGCTGTGATTCGCTCGACCAGGCTCTCGCAATGATCCAAAGCCTGCAAGAGCAGCTGCACGTTCTCTACACCGAAGGCGAGACTCGGGCGGCCGAACAGAGCCTCTGCAGCATGTACGAAGAAAAGGAAGCCTTCCACAACCGCTTCGGATTCTCCGGCGTCGAAGAGACCGCGTTGATGATCTCCAGCATGGAGAGCCAACTGCGCGACTTCTATTCTTACCCGGCCCTCGCCGCCTGATCTCTCGTCACTCATCAAACCGGCAAGCGAGCCGGATTCCCTCAGTCGAAAGTGTTAGATCGACTCGTTTTTTCACACCGCCGCGGAACTCGCGCGGCACCGTAATGGAGTTAAGCAATGACCAAGACCGCAACCACCTTTGTTTCCTGGGATGTCCTCTCCCAACTCGGCAGCCTCACCCAGGCTCAGGCCGATGCCTGCGACTTTGGCATCGTCCAAGTCGATAATGCTGGCAAGATCATCATTTACAACCAGTGGGAGGCCAATCTGGCTGGCATCACCGTCCAGTCCGCCATCGGCAAGAGCTTCTTCACCCAGATCGCCCCCTGTACGAACAACGGTTTGTTCTTCGGAGCTTTCAAGAAGGGTATCGCCGCTGGCTCGCTCGATAGCACCTTCGCCTACACCTTCACGTACAAAATGAAGCCCACTAATGTCAATATCCACCTGCTGCACGACGCAGTCAGCGCGACCAACTGGGTGTTCGTCAAGACCGCCTAATCAAGCAGTGCCTTGCGGCGTGAAAACGCCGACAAGGCCATTTTCAGATCATCCCGTCAAGCAAAGAGCGAGACCACGAGCATGGCCGATGGAGAGAAACGACATGTTTGGAGGAGCCGCGTCCGGGACCGGATGCGCGGCCGGGCCACCCCTCTGTTCATCTTCGAGCACGCCACGATCCCCGCTGCATCGGTCTGGACCGGTTCGCGTCTCTGGGTCGAGTACTTTCGAACGGCATCATTGAAGCCTGGCGATCGTGTGCTGCTTGCCATCCCGCCGTCTCCCGCGTGGCTGATGATCTTCGTCGCTTGCCTATGGGAAGACCTGACCATCGTTCCCGTACCGCCGTCCTCATCCAGTAGCACACTTGAAGCGATGCGCCGTTTTGACACCCGTCTGGCTATCGCCGCGGCGGAAGGATCTGGCCCCGCAGTCGTCAGTCCGGACCGCCACGGACGCCCAACGCAGCCCATCGCCCCGAGGGAGGCTACCTTCGCGCCTTCACCCGAAACCCGACTGATCCTGTCCACCAGCGGGACCTGCGGGAAACCAACGTACGCGGCCATCTCCGACCGCAACCTTGATGCCGTCCTTGGCTCGCACATACCTGAACTGGGCCTTGAAGAGCAGGACATCTGCCTTAGCACTCTGCCTTGGACGCACGCCTTCGGCCTGATCATCGACTTGTTGACGGCGATCTTCGCCGGAGCGACGGTGGTTCGTGATCCTGCCAACGGTCGCGACCCCAGCACGCTACCTGCACTTGCCGATGATTGGGGCGTCACCCGAGCTTGCATGGTCCCGCTACAGGCCGCCAAGCTCGCGGAAAGTGAAAACGGGCGCCGATTGCTCACTTCCCTGCGGGGCGGCGTGATTGGTGGTGCGCCCGTTGACACGCCTCTTGCGCGAATCCTCGCCACTACGCGCCTTCGCGTTGGCTACGGCCAGACAGAGGCATCCCCCGGCATCGCCCTCGGCCGGCCCGGTCAGTGGAGTGACCGCACCATCGGTCTGACGATCGGGTGCGAGACCATTATCGACTGCCAGTCTCATCTGCTCTGCCGCGGAGACAATGTCTGCGACGCTGTCTGGAGCGAGAGCGTGGGCCTGATCCCGATGCGGGCCGGACGTTGGCTCGATACCGGAGATCTCGTCTCGCAGGGACCCGACGGAACGATGGCGTTCACCGGTCGCGCAGACCACGCCTTCAAGCTAAGCAATGGGCGGCTTGTCAACGCCCCTGAACTCGAGCGAGGCCTTGCCGACGCGTTGGGCGGCCACGCTGATGTGATCATTACTACTTGGGATCATCGGACGATTGACATCATGGTAACCTCAAGCGACGCTCAGACGCTGGGCGCGGTCGCCGCGTTCGGCGACGAAGGTCTTCGCCGCATGGCGGAGCCGATCCTTGGCTCGCTCATGCGTCATCTCGGTCGCTGCACGGTGCGTGCCGATGACGATGTCGAACGCGATGTGAAGGGTCAGTTCGTCCGTCCCCAGCGTTACGCTCACCCCACTCAGGATAATTACATCGGCTGCAAAGGCCCATCACCATCCTTCCTTTACGCCGCCTGAATGGAAAGCCCAATGGAAACTGCCACACTCGATCTCGCCCAGACCGATCTTCTAGCCCGCCCGGTCTCAAGCCAAGACTGGCTGGAGCTGGGCGAACACCCGCGGTGGAGGCCCGAGGACATTGAGCGAGCCTCAGGACGCCCGGGCACCGCGCTGCGATTCTCCGCCGATGCCTACGCGGCGATGCGAGCGTCGTGCGATGCCCTCCACATATGCATAGACCGGGGAGATCCGGTGTACGGTCTAACGACCGGCTACGGCCCCCACGTCTGCTATGCTGCGTCGAACGACCCTCATGACCAGGGCGACGGGCTCATCGCCCACCTCGGGGCTGGCTGGGGCGAGCCTATTTCCGCTCAACTCGTCCGTGCCATGATGTTGCTGCGCTTGCAGACTGTGGCTCAGGGCCGCTCGGGCATAGACCCAGACGCGGCTGATACGCTCCTCGCGGTTTACAACGCGGGCATCGCGCCCGCTGTACCGTGCGTTGGTTCGGTCGGCGCGTCGGGCGATCTCATCCCCATGGCCCATGTCGCCCGCGTCATCACCGGCGTGGGCGAGGTGCTTGGAGACTCGGGTATCCGCCCGGCGAGGGAAGCACTCGACGAGGCAGGCATCACTCCTCGCAGGCTGTCAGGTCGTGACGCCCTGTCGATCGTCAACGGCACAAGCTTCATGACGGCCCACGCCGCGATCGCCATCGCGCGGGCCGACCGGTTGGTGTCCTACGCCGAGCTGCTCACCGGCTGGGCATACCGCCTTCTCGGCTGCCGGAGCCAGGCGCTCGACGATCGCTTGCACAAGGCCCGCGGCCATCGGGGTCAGATCGAATCCGCCAGCCGGATTCGTGTCGAAGCCGAACGCTACGGCCCTTACGAAGATACCACCCGACCACTGCAGGAGGTCTACTCCCTTCGTTGCGCGCCCCAGTTTCTTGGTGCTGTACGAGAACAGCTCGACCATGCCCGTCGCCTCGTAACCACCGAGATCAACGGCGTTTCGGATAACCCGGTGATTTGCCACGGTGATGAACCGGCAGTTCTGCACGGCGGCAACTTTCAGGGCCAGCAGATCGCCTTCGCCTCCGACACTATGTCCCAGGCCATGACCCAAGTCGGACTGCTCGTGGAGCGGCAGATTGATGTGCTCTGCAACCCCGAACTGACCGGAGCCACCCTTCTCCTTGCTTGGCGCCCGGGGGCAACGTCTGGCCTAGCTGGGGCACAGATCACTGCGACGGCGATCGCCGCGGAGATGCGACACCAGGCCCAGCCCGCGGCGATAAGCACCATCCCGACCAACGGCCGAAACCAGGATGTCGTTTCGATGGGCGCGATGGCCGCCCGCGTGGCCCACGCCCAGACCAACCGGCTCGCGGCCATTCTGGCGATTCTATCGATCGCGATGACGCAGCTAGATTTCCTGCGACGCGAGGGCACGTCCATCGGACGCCGGACGCCCAAGCCGGAATGGCTCCCCAAGATCGATGGGTTCACCGAAGACCGGCCACTCCGCGGAGACATTGAGCGGCTCAGCCAGTTCTTCCTGACATGATCGAGCCAAGTATCCGCTTCTGACCGCACCCATTCTTGACCTCCGCCCGACTGTGAGCCCACCCATCGAACACGCACAGCACGATCACGCCAACCTGCAGCTGCAGGAAAGCCCTGCGATAGATCCATTATTAGTTAGACTGTCCTCTGACGTTGAGGCGGTCACTGCGCCTCTCCGCGCGGACTCACCCGGAGCGAGTGCCTCCCCGCCTGCGCCAGCGGAAGAGGAGGAGGCCTGGGGCACGACGCCGCTGAGCATACCGGCGGACCGGATGGAACTGCTCCAATTTATGGTCGCTGACCTGCAGGCGGTGCCGGGTGACCTCGTTGAAGTACTAAGGGATGCGTCAGACCACTCCAGTCGTGAGGAAGCGGGCGCCTCCGTCATCCGCATGGCTGAAAAAATGGCCAAGGTCAGCGAGTTCTTTGAGTTCTCGAGCCTTCTTCGTCTGACAGCTGTGCTGCAAACCATTGGCCAGGCCATCCCAGAGGTTGACGACCAGATCTTGCCCGAGATCGTGCTCCGGGCCAAGGGTGTGGGTCTGCTCATCGAACAGTTCTGCGCAACGCTAGGCGTGGGCATGGAGATCGCCTGGCCGCTTCGCACCTTTGAGCGACGTGTTAACCTGCTGCTGGCAGGACGCCGGCTGCATCCGGACCTGTGTGCCTGGCACGCGCTCGACCCCGAGCGAGTACTGGAACTCGACGGCGTGACCATGGGTGCTGAAGAGCCTCCAATCGTTGATGAAGAGGCGCCGATCAACACCGTGCGTCAATCCGTGAGTGTTAGCACGCAGGCGGGTCAGAATGCGGGTGCAGAGAACGAGTCAACCATCCGGATCGGGCGGCGTCGAATCGACGATATCTTCGATTCCATCCGTCAGCTCGTGCACACCAAGAACCAGATTCTCAGTAACGCCCTGGCCATGCGCCTGAGCGCGCCGGAAAGCATGGTGGCCGGTTGCACGGAAATGGTGGCCCGCGCCAAGCAACTCGACCGACTCATCGGCAGCCTTCGTGTGTCGTTCGCGGAGGCCCGCATGCAGGCATCCGACCGCCTTTTAGAGCGATACGAGAAACTCACCCGCGACATTGCCAATATTACTGGTAAGAAAATCGAGTTGCGTCTCTCCGGCACCGAGACCCAGTTGGACAAGTTCGTGCTCGAGGAACTCGCAGAGCCGCTTAACCAGATTGTACGAGTGGCCTGCCACGCCATCGAATCTGTCGATATTCGCCGGAAGGCTGGCAAGCCGGATCATGGGACCATAACCATTCGTGCCAGCAGCCAGGGTAGCAAGGTCGTTTTCGAGATCACCGATGACGGGAGCGGCATGTCCGAGCTATGTTCGGAGGAGCACCCCGACATGGCCGATCTGATCAAACTTCGCCCCGCAGATCTGCTCGAAGGCCACACACCGTCCAGCCCGCTGGCGGGCATCGGCCCGATCCTCCGGCGCATCAGCGCCAACGCCGAGGTTAGCGTCGACCCGGGAGCTGGTACGAGGCTAACCATCAACATCCCCGTCCGCGGCGCAGTCATCAGCGCCGTCCTCATCCGCGCGGGCGGGCACGTGCTCGCCATCCCCCTCGCGGCCGTCACAGAGATCATCCCCGCTCAGAACCTGCTCACCCCGCAGGGCGACATTCGCGCGATGTGCAACATCCGCGGCCGCGTACTGGCCGTGTTCGACCTGGCGTCGCGTTTTGGCTTGGCGTCAAGCCCGGATCAACGCCGTCTCGCCGTGGTGATCAAGGCTCATCACATGGAGGCCGCCGCCGTGATTGACGCTGTTCTAGGCCACCAGGATTTCGTCGTCGAACAACTGGCCAGCGAGTACACCTCCGACACGCCCGTCCTGGGCGCCACCATCCGTGATAACGGCAAGGTCTGCATTATCATTGACTGTTTCCGCCTGCTGCGATGCCCAACACCCGCCCAGATGCCGCTGGCGGCCTGACTCGCGAGGCCGAAAACCACAGTCATCGAACCGGCTGCCCCGCCGTCGCGGACTGTTGTGATCGCCAAGCCAACCTTTCTGCAAACTCTGGTGAGTTCGTGGAGATAGTGGAAAACTACATTAAGTCTTCGCGCCTGGACGGCACGCTTGGGGAGACCAAGGCTGGCACGGTGCTCATTCTCCTGAAGAAATCGGCGAAGAGGGTGCCCATACTCGGAGCCGTCGTTGCTGTGGGCAACGGACGTTCGACTGGCTTCGGGGCCTCGCTTTAGTCCCGCGACAAACTCGTTCGGCGATATAAGGACGCTGCAAGTTATGATTTAAGATTACCTTTCTGAATCTGGCGGCTGGACCACAAACTCGGGTCGCTTTCCCGCGAGGATCGCGGCGGCGCTTTCGCAGACCATTTGGGTCATGAGTTCGCGGTAGCGGGTCTCGGCGCTGCCGATGTGGGGTGTTAATATTACTTTGGGGTTGGCGATGAGGTCGGGGTGGATTTGCGGTTCGTGTTCGAAGACGTCCAGGCCCGCGCTGTGCAGGTGTCCGGTGGCGAGGGCTTGCACGAGGGCTTCTTCCTGGACTATTGCACCTCGGGCGGTGTTTATAAAGATCGCGCCGGGCTTCATCGCGGCGAAGGTAGTGGCGTCGAACATGCCGCGGGTTTCTTGTGTAAGAGGGCAGTGGACGCTTACGACGTCGGCGCGGGGGAGGCCTTCCATCAACGTAACTCGTTCCGCGGCGAGGGGTGCGAGCTCAAAGTCCCAGTGTCTGCTGCGGGCGACGTAGAGGACCCGCATGCCCCAGCCTTGCGAGCGCATGGCTACACCGTAACCGATTCGGCCAGCGCCGACGATGAGGAGGGTTCGCCCCGTCAGATCTTTGCCGAGGAAGTCGCGCATCCCCAGTTGCCCGCGGGCGGGGTAGTCGGGGCTGCGGGCGTAGCGATCGGCCTCGATCAGGCGGCGTGCCGCGGCGAGCAGCAGCGCCCACGCCAAGTCGGCGGTGCCTTCGGTGACCGCGTGCGGGGTATTGGTTACGGTGATCCCGCGCTGTTTACATAACTGAAGGTCGATGTTCTCAAAGCCTACGGCGAAGTTACAGATGCCTTTGAGCTGTGGGCCTGCGGCGGCCAGGAACGCTTCATCCACCTTATCGCAGTACATCGTAATTATAACACTCGCGCCCGAGATCATGGCGAGGAGGGCTTCGCGCGAGGGATTCTGATCAGGTCCCACCACGAGCCTTGCCCCTTGGATGAGAGCGGGGCCGGGGGGCATCCGTGTAATTACAACGAGCGGGGGCGCATTCATCGGGGGGAGCGTAGAAGCGGGGGCGCGGCCTTCGCCGATAAAAGCGGGCGGTGCAGACTCGCTTGTTGAGCGGGTGGAGCTGCTAGGGGGGCGACGGGGGTAAAGGCGTCGAATTGATGCATGTAGACCGGGTGATGTTCGGTGAACGCCCTGAAAAAGTGATCTTCGTCGAGTCAGGCGATGTGCCGCGTCGAGAAGGAGCGATCACGCCAGGTCGGCGGTGCCTTTGGTTACCGCGTCGGGGTGTGCCTCCTGTGATCTCGCGCTATTTGCTTGGTTTTAGGCGGAAGTTCTTTAAGCCCACGGCGAAATGACACATGCGTTTGAGCTGCGGGCACGCGGCGGCCAGGAGCACTTCATTCACCCTGTCGCGGCATATTGTAATTATAACACTCGGGCCCGAGATCACGGCGTAGGGGGCTTCGGTGGTTTAACCGGACGAAGCCGGAGTTGTAAGAGGTGCCGTCATCACGTAGTTTGGCCGCATCTGGGGCGAAGGCGGCCGCTCAACCTCCTCCCCCCCACCCACTAAAACGTAATATTTGTTTTTTCCCCCCGGCCCACCCAAAAAAGCACGCGG
>Ga0105048_10020217_pt1 | contig 10165 bp, 6 predicted proteins | sample MAT05_FD_78382 | JGI IMG/M metagenome (GOLD analysis project Ga0105048, IMG submission 78382) | Freshwater microbial communities from Lake Fryxell liftoff mats and glacier meltwater in Antarctica - MAT-05 | ecosystem: Environmental > Aquatic > Freshwater > Ice > Liftoff microbial mat | place... | reverse complement strand
CGTCGTCGACGATCTCGAGGACTTCGAGCAAGCGCTCAATCGCTACGCGCTGCTCGAGAACCCGAAGGCGCGGCGCACCCAGCGGGAGGCGCTGCAGGGGTTCCTCGGACAGTATGTCGATGCGCAGATCGGCGACGGCGATCAAGACGAGGCCGTACAGGGACTGCGCTATGGCGTCGGCCTCTACACACCGGCCGAGCTGCGCGACGAGACGATTGCGGCGCCCGAGCTCGCCGCGCTCGCGCGCAAGGTCTACAAGGTCACCGCGCGGCGCGGTGCCGAGACGCCGTCGTTGCTCGCACTCGCGGTCGGGCAGCGTTTCGGCGACGAGGCGGGCCGCAAGCGCGCGGTCGAGCAGTGGCAAACGCTCGAGCAGTGGGTCGTGCGCAACGGCCCGTTCGCGCAAGAACCGTTGCTGCGTCACGAGGAGCTCGAGCGCTCCCTCGAAGACGTCGCCGCTGCGTTCCCGAGCCCGTTCGTCGTGCGTCGCCTCGCTGATCTCTATCGCGCGCGCTACGACGCCGCGAAGGCGAGCCGCGGTCTGGATGCCGGGAGCACCGCGCGTCGCCGCATCGAGGTCACCGGCTATCTTCTGATGCGTGCGTATCTGCGCGCGGACGACCTCGAAGGAGCTCGCACCGCGCTCGCGAGCATCGAGCTCGACATGCCGGTCGCGAAGCTCGCGGAGCTGATGGAGGACGCGTTCCGGCCGCGGCGCAGCGCGACGGCGATCCTCGCGTTCGCCGAGCAGTTCGCACCGGATGCGAGCGCCGACACCGACGATCCGTACACCGTGCAGGGCTGGGCGATCGTCGACAATCTCTCGCGGCGCGCGGTCGCCAGCCATCCGAAGGATGCGTACGTGCACCTGCTGCGCGCTCGCACGCTTCGCCATGCGGGGCTCGGCGTCGCAGCAATGGAGCACCTGCGCCGCTGTCTCGCCCTCAAGGAGGACGTCTTCGCGGCGTGGCAGGAGCTCGCGCAGCTCGAGCAGCGCGACCTCGAGCGCGTCGCCGCGCGCGATCCGGCGGCCGCCGCCGATCGGCTGCCGAGGATCGAGAAACTGCACGCGCGTGCAACGAAGCTGTGGTCGGATCGGCCGATCCGACCGGGAATGCCCGAGGCATTCTACACCGTCGCGCAGGGGCTCTACGAGGTCGGCGAGGCCCGCCGTGCCGAGGTGCTGCTGCGCAAGAGCGTCGGCATCGAGCCGGTGCCGAACTCGCTCGATCTCCTCGGCACGATCGCGCTCAAGCAATCGAAGCTCGTCGAGGCGAAGTCACGGTACGAGGATCTCGCGAACCTCGCGTACGACAACGAGCTCACGCAACTGCAGTGGGAGGCGCGGGCGCGTCAGCAGCTCGGCGAGATCGCGCTGCGTCGCGGCGACAAGGCCGACTCGATGCGGCACATCCGCATGGCGCTGCGCCACACCAACGATCTGCTCGCGCGGCCGAGCGACGACGTGGGCGATCGCGCCGCACGACTGGTCGAGCGCGGCAAGCTGCTGTTTTATCTCGGTGACACCGCGCTCGCGATGACCGACTTCGCGCGAGCGGCCGAGCTTGCGCCGGACGACGTGAAGGTTTATGCGGATCCGCTGATCGCAGTCGTCTCGCACGGGTACTACGACGAGGCGCAGACGATCTTCCGCCGCGCGATGGGTCGCAAGTCGCTCGCGCCGAGCCTCAAGCTGTACTTTTCGCTGTGGATCGGTGAGCTCGCTCGGCGGCAGGGGCATCCCGTCGCGGCGGAGGCCGAGGCGTTCGTCAGCGAATTCCGCGGTCAGGGCTGGTCGAAGATGCTCGCGAGCCATGCTCGCGGAGAGATCACGTTCGACAGGCTCATGGATGCCGCCCGGGATCGTGGGCAACGGGCCGAGGCGTTGTTCTACGAGGCGCTGCGGCGGTGGGACGCCGGCGATGGGGATGGCGCGAAGGTCATGCTGCGCAAGGTGCTCGAGACCGGGATGATGGGGTTCTTCGAGTACGACATGGCGCAGGCGTATCTCGAGTGGAACGAGCTACCGAAGGTCGCGCGCGCGCCGTTGTCGGCGGGGTAGCGGACCTCGCTCGCCGACGTCGTTCCCGGAATCGGGCTCGCAAACGGGCTCGCAAACGGGCTCGGGGCGGGACGGTGAAAGAACGCTTCGCGTTTTTTCACTTCCCGCGGAGGCCTGGGCCGGAATCGAACCGGCGAATAGAGGTTTTGCAGACCTCTGCCTTACCACTTGGCTACCAGGCCGACGCGCGCGTGCGGGCCCGGATACCACGTGTGCCGGCACTGCGACAAGGGGCGGCGGAAAAACCCGGACGAACGAAAGGGCCCAGGCGAATCGCCAGGGCCCTCGCGTTTGGGCCAAGGCCGCGCGACTACAGACCCGAGAGCGGGTCGTTACCGTCGTTCACGTTGATCTTCTCTTTGCGACCGCTGCTCGGTGGCGGGGTCGACGAGTCGTCCGGCTTCTTCGTCGTCGACGGCGTCGTCTTCTTCTTCGGTTTGTCGCGCTTGACGCCCTCGGCGTCCGCAGTCTGCTCCGCGGCCACTTGTGCCTCGGCGTTGCGGGCGATCTGCAGCTCGAGTTCTTGCTTCTCCGCGAGCAGCTTCGCGCGCTCCGCCTCGTTGCTCGCCTCGGACAGGCGCTTTTCGACGTCCGCCTTGGAGTTCTCGAGCTTGCCCTGCTCGTCGCTGAGCTTGTTCATCTGCTCTGTCAGCGCCGCGATCTGAGCGTCGTGCGCCTCTTGCTGCGTCTTCGCCTCGGCGGCGCGAAGATCCGCCTCTTGCGAGCTGCGGTACGCCATGTAGCCCGCGAATCCGAGACCGGCGATCAGCACCGGCACGACGAGCAGCGGCCACTTCGGCTTCGCCTTCTTCTCGGCGAGCTTCATCTGCGCATCGAGGCGCATCTGTTCCTCGCGCAGGCGGCCTTCTTGCTCGGCGCGGGCGCGGACCTCGGCCTCGTTGATCCGCATCCGTTCCTCGCGCTCGCGGGCCTCGTGCTCGGCCTGCATCCGCGCGTACTCCTCCGCCTGGGCGCGAGCGATGCGCTCCGCCTCCTCGCGGGCGCGACGATCGGCATCTTCGCGGGCGTTGCGCTCGGCAGCCTCCTTGGAGGCACGGTCCGATTCTTCGCTGGCGACACGGTTGGCCTCGAGGTTGCGCAGCTCCGACAAGGCGGTGAGCGCTGAGTTCTCCGAGTTCATTCGAGCTAGTCCTCCCCTGGGCGTCTTTCACGGCGAGCGTCGCCGTTCGTTCCCGGTATCTGCACGCGAGAGCGTCGGCAGGACAACCCGCGCGTGCGGCACCGTGTCGACGATGACCTGCACGGCGCGCGTGAGGGCCGTCGTCAAGTTACAGAATGCCTGAAAACTTGGGCCGCGAAAAGCCCCGCGTTAGCATCGCGGATGGGAAAATTGCAGCGGCATGCGCGATGGGGGACCGGCCCGAGCGTGCTGACCTCGGCTCTGAAAACGCCTCTGGCCTCGCCTCTGGCCTCGCCTCTGGCCTCGCCTCTGGCCTCGCCTCTGGCCTCGCCTCTGGCCTCGCCTCTGGCCTCGCCTCTGGCCTCGGCTCTGGCCTTGGCGATCGCGCTTTTCCTCGCAACCGACACGCACGCGGTGCAGCAGCGGGAAGGCGACGAGATCCGGACGGGCGAGCTCGCTCCCCATGCGGCGATGACCGGCTTGGGGCAGACGCGCGTGCTGCCCTACCCGATGGAGTTCGTGTGGCCCACGGCGGTCCGCGTGCTGCGGGTGGACCGCGGCTACACGATCGTCGATCGCGATCCCGAGGCGGGGTTTGTCCTCTTCGATTTCCCCCTCTCTCAAAACGGCGGTCCCGAGGATCGGATCGGCCGCGGCAGCGTCGAGATCTTCGCGACCAAGGACGCCAGCGGCCGCCCTTCGGCGAGCGTGCAGATCACCACCGATGGCGGGCCCGTACATCTGCCGCACGCGTTGCTCGACGCGCTCGCCGAGAAGCTGCGGCGCGAGCGTGGGCAGCCAGCGGCGCCGCCGCGCGCCGAGCCGCCCGACGACAAACCCAAGGGCAAGCCGAAGCCGAAGCCCACGCCGACCCCGGAGCCGGATCTGCGGCCCGAGGACTTCCCGATCCTCGAGTAGCGCCATGCGCGTCTACGATCTGCGCAGCGACACCGTCACCAAGCCGACCGCCGCCATGCGCGAGGCGATGCTCGCGGCGCAGACAGATGACGACGCCTACGGCGACGATCCGCGCGTCGGTGCGCTCGAGGAGCGCGTCGCTGCGCTGCTCGGCAAGCCCGCCGCGCTGTGGCTACCGACGGGCACGCTCTCGAATCAGCTCGCCGTCGCCGTGCACTGCCCACGCGCGACGGCGCTCGCGTGCGTCCCGGGTGCACACGTTCGGATCCACGAGGACGCATCGGCGGCGGCAATGTCAGGGGTCCAGATCATGCCGATCGGTGGCCGCCTCGGCTTCGACCTCGCCGCGCTCGACGAGTTGCTCGACGAAGAGGCATGTGGCTGGCCACCGGTGTCGCTCGTGTGGCTCGAGAACACGCTCGGCGAGGCCGGCGGCGCGATCTGGCCGCTCTCGGACTCCCGCATCCCCGGCGTCGACGCGCTCGAGATCGTCGCGCAGCGTGCTCGAGCGCGCGGCAAGTCGCTGCACCTCGATGGCGCGCGGCTATGGAACGCCCATGTCGCGACGGGCACACCGATGGCGAGCTACGGCGCGGTCGCGGACACCGTCGGCGTCGCGCTGAGCAAGGGTCTCGGCGTGCCCGGCGGCTCGGTGCTATGCGGACCCGTCGCGATCATCGAGCGCGCGCGACGGCTCAAGCACGCGTTCGGAGGTGCGATGCGGCAGGCCCCTGCCCTGCTCGCTGCTGCAGCCGATCACGCGCTCGATCACCACATCGCTCGACTCGCCGACGATCACCGCCACGCGCGCGAGCTTGCGGCTGCGATCAGTCACCTCCCACACTGGGAGGTCGCGACGCCGCAGACGAACCTCGTCATCGCCCGCGTGCGTGAACCGCTGCGTCGCGCGGAATCTCTGTGCGCCGTGCTGCGCGACGCGGGGATCCGTTGCTATCCCAACATCGCTCGCGAGGTTCGCTTCGCGTTGCACCTCGGCATCGCCGACGCCGACATCGCACCGATCGCCGAAACGATTCGAAGCGCGCTGGGCGATGACCCAACGCGCTTCGAGTGAGCGACAGCAGCCGAAGCTGCGCCCGGCTACATCTTGACCGGATAGACGGCGCCGAGGCTCGCCTTGCGGAATTTCTTGAAGGTCGCCTTCTTGAGCGCCGCTGCGACGCAGTTGCCGAGCGGTGTGCCCGCGTGCGGTGCTTCGGCCGAGGCGGACGTCACCAGACCCGTCGCACCCGCGATCGAGAGCTTCACCTTCACGCTCTCGCCCGGCTGTGCGCCGTGCTTGCCGCCGCACGCCTTTGCGGAGTCCTTCACAGGACCGACGCCTGCCTTGATGTCCGTGGTGCCGAGCGTCTCGGGCAGGCTCGGATCGGTCGGTGCCGGGGTCGGCTTGCTGCCCGACGGCTTGCTCGAGCCGCCACCCTTACACTTGGCCAGCTTCGGATCGAGGATGCAGTCGACGTCGAGGTTGTCGCTGGAGGGCGTCGGCTTCGCGGGCGCCGGCTTCGCGGGCGTACTGGTCGGGCTACCGCTCGGCTTGCTCGGCGAGCCGCTCGGCTTGCCGCTCGGCTTGCCGCTCGGCTTGCTGCTCGGCTTGGTCGGGTCGGCCTTCTCGCCGCCGCCTTCTGCCGCCGCTTCGCCGCCCTCCGCGGCCGCGTCGCCCGCTTCGTCCTTGCCGCCCTCGTCCTTGCCGCCCTCGTCCTTGCCGCCCTCGTCCTTGCCGCCCTCGTCCTTCGCTGCCTTCGCGGCGTCGCTGTCCTTCTCTTTGTTGTCCTTGTCCTTCTCTTTGTCCTTGTCCTTGTCGTCCTCGTCCTTCGCGGTCGGGGCGTCGGCCGCGTTGCCGCGCTCGACGACGAGCGTGTCCTGCGGCTTGAGCATGATGTACGCACCGAGCCCGCCCATGCCGATGACCAGGAGAGCGATGATGATGTAAAGTGGAGCGTTCGATCGCTGCGGCTGCGCAGCGGCACCGACCATCATCGGCATCGCTTGATCGACCGCGTGTGCCTGGGGCACGAGTGGTGCCGATGCGAGACCACCGAGGCTCGCGCCACCGAAGCTCGGCAGCGACGCGTCTTCCGGCTTCGGTGCGGACATGACCGGCGACGGACCGGCGTCGGACCCGACCATCGCCCCGAGCGCGCGGATGTCGATCAGACCCGAGCCTTCGGACGAAGGCGCCTGCGTCGCGAGGCCCCTCGGACCAGATCGCTGCTGCTGCGCCGTGCGGTTGTTGGCTGCACCGGCGCCGCCGCCCGTCGCGAGCGACTGCAGGCTGTCGAGCGAGAAGAGCACCGAGTTCTCGTTGCGCTGCCCCGTGAGTCGCGTGACGCGGGGCGAGCTCGACTCGGCGACCGCAGCCGATCCGCCCGATGACGCGGCGCGCGCGACCGGGGCCGCAGCGACGCTCGCCGCACGTGCGGCCGGAGCCGACGCAGCCGCGTACTCGTCCTGGTTGGCGCTCGTGAACGGATCCTCCGCCGACGCTCCAGCCGCGATCAAGTCGGCAAACGTGTCGACGTCGCCGAGCGGCAGCCAGTCCTCGAAGCCCTCCTGCCAGATCGCGGTATCCCGATCGACCTCACCCGAGGCGAAGCGCTGGCGCACTTCGTCCTCCGCCATCGGACCGATGGTCTCGCCGTTGATCGCGAGGTGCCATCCCACCGACGCCGGGGCCTCGGCTTCCGCCGCGAGCCCTCCACCACCGGCCGCCTTGTCGCGGACGATGATCACGTTGCTGCACTTCTTGCAGCGGATCTTGAAGGTCTTGCCGCGAACCTTCTCGTCGGCAATCGAGTACTTCGCTGCACACTTGTCGCATTCGATCTTCATGCGCTGACTTCCTGAGCCCGCACGAGCAGGCAAGAACGCGATGCGCACGTGCGAATCGCGGGAGTTCGGAGCCGGCCGCAGTATAGATGAGCGGACGCCGGCGATACAACTGCAGAGGCAACGCGAAGAAGGACGTGGGGTTGGCCGTCTGGACCCGCAACTCGACCCATGGGGCCTGGGAATGGCGGCTGGGCATACTTCCGGGGGTGCCACGGCGAGGTGTCCCGCGAGTTCCCGGATTTCGCGCGCAGGGCGGTGCCGTACGCCTTTGCGCGTCGACGCGGGGATGCAGCGGGCGGCTCACCGGGATTCGAACGGGCGCTGCACGAAGATGGTCTGTGATCGCTCGGCACCGAGCGACACCAACGCGATCGGCACGCCGACCGCTTCGGTGACGACGTCGAGGTAAGCGCGCGCGACCGGGGGCAGCGCCTCGTACGATCTCGCGCTCGCGAGATCCGACGCGAGGCGCGGATCGTCCCAGCCGTCCATCTTGCGGAGCACTGGGCGCGCGAGCGCAAGACCGTCGCGACCGGGATCGATGCCGTCTTCGTAGGCGAGACAGATCTCGGCGTGGCCGAGCTGCGCGAGCACGTCGAGCTTGGTGATGCAAAGGCCGGTCATGCCCGACAGTCGCGCGGCGTAGCGCAGCGCGACGAGATCGAGCCAGCCGCAATCGCGCGGACGACCGGTCGTCGCTCCGTACTCGCCACCGGTGTCGCGCAATCGATCGGCGAGCGGGCCCTCGAGTCGCGACGGAAACGGACCCGCACCGACGCGCGTCGCGTAGGCCTTGCTGATCCCCCACACCGCATCGATTGCGGTCGGGCCGACGCCGAGCCCGGTGCACACGCCACCGGCCGTCGTGTTCGACGACGTGACGTACGGATACGTGCCGTGATCCACGTCGAGCAACGCACCTTGAGCGCCCCCGAACAGCACGCGGCGGCCGGCGACGATCGCCGCGTGGCACACCGCGCTCGCGTCGCAGATGGTCGGCTCGAGAAAACGCGCCCAACCCTCGGCGGCCTTCATGAGCGCGTCGACGTCGATCGCGTTGCCGCAGCCGAGTCGCTCGAGCTCCGGTGCGAGCGCGTCGCGGTTCTGCTCGAGCCGCGCGCGCAACGTCGCGCGGTCGTAGAGGTCGCGCACCTGGATGCCGCGACGCGCCGCCTTTGCCTCGTATGCCGGACCGATGCCGCGACGCGTCGTGCCGATCGCACGCGGACCGCGGGCGGCGAGGTCCTCGCGCGCGCCGTCGAGGTCGCGATGGAAGCCGAAGATCACATGGGCATGCAGTGACACGCGCAGCTCGTCCTGCGCGAGCAGACCGAAGCCACGCAGCATCGCGACCTCGTCCGCGAGCACGTCGGGATCGATGACCATGCCGGCCCCGAGCACGCACTCGGTGCCCGGATAGAGGCATCCCGACGGGACCAGGTGCGTCACGATCTTGCGCCCGTCGACGACGAGCGTGTGCCCCGCGTTGTTGCCTCCGCCGAACCGCGCGACGACGTCTGCCTGCGCAGCGACGGCGTCGACGACCTTGCCCTTGCCTTCGTCGCCCCACTGGGCGCCGATCACCACTAGCGTGCTCATGATTCCTCGCTGTGTGACTCGCTGATGTGCCACCGTGTGCCGTCGTAGGCGTGAACGCGCGTCTCGATCGCCGATGCGTTGCGGCGAACCCAGCTCATCCGCGTGGCACAGGCCTCGGCCGCGCGCGACTCCGCTGTAGGCTGGTCGGCGGCGCGCTGGATCCACGCGCGCTCGCCCTGCTCGCGGGCACGCCTCGCGAGGCTCGCCGCGTGCTTGCGGACGGCCGCGTCCGCGCCGGGCTCCACCGCGATCACGTGGGCGCGATCGGTGCCCGAGGCTTCGACCGATGCACCGAGCGCTTGATCGAGCGCATCGAGGTCGATCGCGAAGCCGGTCGCCGGCGCGGGCGCGCCGTAGCGGCCGAGCATCGCGTCATAGCGACCGCCGCGGACGATCGGCCGCGCGACGCCGGGCGCCCACACCCGGATCCGCACGCCGCTATAGTAGTCGAAGCCGCGGGTCTCGCCGAGGTCGACGGTCAGCCGCGCCGCGAGGTCGTCACCCTCGGACGCGACGGCATCGAGCACGCGTTCGAGTGCATCGACGATGGCGGCGGGCAACAGCGTGCCGAGCTCTCGCTTCGCGACCGCAACGACGTGCGGCGGCCCGAGTCGATCGCATAGCGACGCGATCGCCGATGCGCGTGACGACGCGACCCCGGCGCGGGCGAGCGCGTCCTCGACACCGCCACGATCCTTGCGCGCGAAGCGACCGAGGACGTCGGTGCGTGCGGCCGCCGACAGCCCTGCACCGTCGATCACGCCGCTGGCGAGCTGCGCGTGCGCGACGTCGATGGCGAACGTGGTGAGGCCGACGCGACGCAGCGCAGCATCGCAGAGCGTGACGAGCTCGGCGTCGGCCCACGCGTCTGCATCGCCGAGCAGCTCGACACCGACTTGGTGCTGCTCGGCCGGCTCGCCCTGCACTGCCGGCTGGCGCACGACGTCGGCCGCGTAGCAGTAGCGGTAGACGACGCCGGCCGCGAGCTCGTCGCCGAATCGGTCGGCGACCAGTCTCGCGATCTGCGGGGTGACGTCGGCCCGCAGCGCGACGAGCGTGCCGGTGCCGGCTTCGATGAAGCGCACGCACTGGGCACGATCGGCCTCGGACAGCCCCCGCGCGATCACGTCGTAGGGCTCGACGAGCGGCGTCTGCACGCGGCCGTAGCCCCACGACTCGAACTCTTCGAGCAGCGAACGCACGAGTCGTTCGCGCCGCCGCGATGCCGGCGGCATCGACTCGCGACCGCCCGCGGCCGCGCCGAGCCCGACGAGCACGCGCTCAGCCACGCTCCCCCACGGCCTCGACATCGTGGAACACCAGGCCATTGGGGATCTTCGGATGGAAGAACGTGCTCTTTTGCGGCATCACCTGCCCGCTATCGCACACCGCACGAACGTCGGCGACGGGCGTCGCGTTCATGAAGCACACCAGCTGCACGTCGGTCCCCTCGGCGCGCGCCGCCGCGAGCGTCTCGTCGGTGGACTTGTAGTAGCGGAGGTTGGTCTTCGCCTCCTGTGCGGCCTTCGAGATGCCGAGGCCGCGCTCGAGCAAGAGCTCGTGCAAGAGTGCGACGTCGAGGCGCTGCAGCGCCG
>Ga0105048_10020216_pt1 | contig 10165 bp, 8 predicted proteins | sample MAT05_FD_78382 | JGI IMG/M metagenome (GOLD analysis project Ga0105048, IMG submission 78382) | Freshwater microbial communities from Lake Fryxell liftoff mats and glacier meltwater in Antarctica - MAT-05 | ecosystem: Environmental > Aquatic > Freshwater > Ice > Liftoff microbial mat | place... | reverse complement strand
GAGCAGCCCACTGACTGGACGGTGGACGTACATGCCGGGGACGACTGGCCGGAACGTTTCCTGCGCGACCGCCCCGGCAACGTCGCCATCCTGTCAGGCCGAAACCGGCAGAAGATCGACCTGATGCGCCTGGCGATCGAGGCCGGGATGCACGTGCTGGCAGACAAGCCATGGATCATCGACATCGCCGACCTGCCGCGGCTGCATGAGACGCTGGGTCGGGCCGCCGGGGCTGGTCTTGTGGTACATGACATCATGACCGAGCGATTCGAGATCACGTCGATCCTGCAGAAACGGCTCGTCGACGACCTCGAACTGTTCGGCATCATCGAGAACGGCGATCACGACAATCCCGGCGTGTTCATGGAAAGCGTGCACTACCTGAAGAAGACCGTGGCGGGGACGCCGCTACGCCGGCCTGGCTGGTTCTTTGATATCACACAGCAGGGCGAAGCGCTCAGCGATGTCGGCACGCATCTGGTCGATCAGGTCCTGTGGATGCTGTTCACCGATGAGCCGATCAATCGCGCGGCCGACATCCGGATGGAGGACGCCCGGCGCTGGCCAACGGTTCTCGACCGCGAGCAGTTCGAGGCGATCACGGGACTGCCCGACTTCCCTGCTGACCTCGAAAGCTGGATCACGGACGGCAAGCTGGAGTACTTCTGCAACAATCAGGTCATCTTCTCGCTGCGCGACATCAGTGTGCGGCTCGACGTGCTTTGGGAAGTGGAAGCGGCCCCCGGTGGTGGCGATACGCACAATGCCGTCTTTCGCGGCACTCGCTGCTCGGCCATCATCCGTCAGGCAGGCGGCAAGCCGCCGGAACTGTTCGTGATACCGAACCCGGGCCAACAGCAGAAGGTACGCGACCTTCTGAATCGGCGAATCGAAGAATGGCAGACCGATTACCCGGGCCTGCGCCTGGTCGCCATCGGGGCCGAGTTCCACGTCATGATTCCGGACGCATACCGCACGAGCCATGAAGCGCACTTCGCCGAAGTCACGGCCGAGTTTCTTCGTTACGTGCGCGACCCATCGCTGGTCCCGGCATGGGAGTTGCCAAACCTGTTGGCGAAGTACTTCGTGACGACGCAAGGCGTGGCCGAGGCCCATCTGGAACGGTTGGAAGGTTAGCCGCGACGCGCTAGCGTGGTACGAAAATTCACCCAGCGTACCGGTATTCTGCCGCGCGTGATCATCGTCGGAAACGCGTGATCAACCAAACCTGCTTCGGCAGCCTGCTGCCAACTGATCCGTTCAGGCAGATCGATCGATTTCAGCAGCACCAACTCGCCCGCTCCCCGCTTCTCGGCGATGCGGGCAGCGATGGCATCGCTGGTCACGCGCCAGGTATGTTCCAACGACTGCTGATTGCCCTCATCGCTCCGACAAAACTCAAACGCCTCGACCACGTCCGCGACATCACTCAACTGCCCCCTCAGCAACGCTCCGTTGATGTCCATCATCCGGATCGCGAGCCAGTGGCTGTCCGTCTCTTTCAGATGATGCGTGCGGTGATACTGGCGCACCACGTCGGCCGCAGGTCCGCCGCCGGGCACCAGCAACGCCCGCTGCGGTTGCTCCCCCAGCCATTGCCGCAACGCCGGGAACAACCCGGGATGATCGAACAGGCTGCCGCCGACTTTGACGACGATGGGCATCAATCATCTCCCAGGGAGGCCGCCGCCACGGCGCACGCGGCAGAAGATTGCGCTTCGCTCCAATGGTCGGCGAGATAGAGCAGTCGAGTCGGACTGAATGGGACGGTCAGTGAAGCCTGCCGCAAGATAAACGCGCCCGACCCGCAGACGATCACCCGATCAGGAGGCGCTGCCAGCGTATCAGCCACATGACGAATGGCAGATGTGATCATCCGGCATTGTTGATCGATGGATTTTTGTGCCAGTATCATCGTCTGCGATTCGCTGATCGTCGCGGCATCGCCGCCGAGCATGCGCGCCATTCGGGCATGGGCATACGGGCGCGTGGCGGGGCGGCCGTCAGCGGTATCACGGCATGATTCATCATCCGAAATCCTGCCAAGAAGCAGGTAGGCATCAAGCGTGGTGGCAAACAACTCCGCGCAGACCTTCTCGCCGACCAGTGAGCAGATCGGCGTTCGCCTTGCCCCGGTGTAGACCAGTTCGACAGATTCAAGGCGCATCTCGTCGGTCAGGCCGACACTGCTCGCTTTACCTTCGTTCAGTGGAATGATGTCGGACGTAGTGGAACCAATATCCACCAGCAGGCCAGTGCCTTGCTTTACCCATTTCCGTGCGGCATAGGTCGCCAGCACGTGCCAGTTGGCCGCCGCGACACTCACCCAGTCAACTCGCGCTTCCGCAGGAGACAGCCAGCGCTCGGCCGTGCTCCAGACTCTTGTCGGAATCTTCGGAAAAGCATGATCCACGGCATCGAGAATTGCCGAAACGCCGTCCTGTTTCGTAGGGAAGCAGTCGCACAGTTCGCCTGTCATCGTGACACACAGTTGATCGGGCGGCTGGACAATCAGCGAAACCAGGGCCCCAGCCAACTCCGTCGGCCGCTTCCAGAGTTCAAAAGGTATCGTGCGTGCCCAGCCATGCGCGTCGGCTGCTTTCAGATTCGCCCCGCCGATATCCAGGCCGATGATGTTTTTCGCCATGCCCGTATGATAAGAGGCAAGTGAATGATTGCCCGCGCCCGCGGGCGCACCGATCAACGGACTGCCATGCGTTATCTCGTCGGCATCGATCTCGGGACCACCAACAGTGCCCTGGCCTACATCGATTTGAACCATCGTCCAAGGACCGGGGCACTGGGCGTGAAGACGTTCGGCATCCCGCAACTGGTGGCCGGGGGCCACGTCGCCGACCGGCAGTTGCTGCCGTCGTTTCTCTATCTGCCCGGGCCGCACGATCTACCGCCCGGTTCCGTCGCGCTGCCGTGGAACCCCGATGCGGCCGATGCCATCGGCGAGTTCGCCCGCAATCACGGGGCGAAGATTCCGGGACGGCTGGTGTCGTCCGCGAAATCGTGGCTATGCCATCCGGGGGTCGATCGCGCTGCCCCGTTGCTGCCATGGGCGGCGCTGCCCGAAGTCACACGACTGTCGCCGCTGGAAGTTTCCGCGCGCTACCTGAAGCACATGGTCGATGGCTGGAACCATGTATTCGGCGAGGCGGGCGACAAGCTCGAAGACCAGACCGTCGTGCTGACGGTGCCGGCGAGTTTCGACGATGTGGCCCGCAACCTGACCGTGCAGGCCGCCCAGCAGGCGGGGCTGAAGAACATCACGCTGCTGGAAGAACCGCAGGCAGCGTTTTACTGCTGGCTGGGATTGAGTCCCATCAACGAGGTGACGCGCATGCGGCCGGGGATGCGCTGCGTCGTCGTCGACGTCGGCGGCGGCACCAGCGACTTCAGCCTGATCCGTGCGGCCGAAGAGAACGGCGAACTGGCCTTCATCCGCGACTCGGTCGGCGAGCACCTGCTGCTCGGCGGCGATAACATGGATCTCGCCCTCGCGCGCCATGCGGAAACAAAGCTGCCTTCCGGCACCAAGCTCGATGCCGCCCAGTTCGGTATGCTGGTGCAGGCGTACCGCGGGGCCAAGGAGCAACTTCTCGAGCCGAACGGCCCGCCCTCGATGTCGGTTGCCATTCAGGGCCGCGGGCGCTCGGTCATCGGCGGATCGCTGCACATGTCGATCACGCCCGACGAGGTGAAGCGCGCCATCTTCGATGGCTTCTTCCCGCAGGTGGAACGCACCGCAGAACCGGGACGGAGCGCCCGCGCCGGCCTGCAGGAGATGGGCCTGCCGTACGTCGGCGACCCGGCCGTGACGAAGCATCTGGCAGCGTTCCTCAACAAGCAGTTGCCGGACGGCGAAGTGCCCGACGCAATCCTGTTCAACGGCGGTGTATTCCAGCCTTCGATACTACGCGACCGCCTGATCGACGTCATGCGGCCATGGTACGACCGCCCGGGACAACCGTGGCAGCCGCTGTTACTGGCGAACCCGTCGCTGAACCTGGCTGTCGCGTGGGGGGCGGTTTACTTCGGTTGGCTGAAGCACTCCGGCGGCAAGCGAATCGGTGGCGGCATTCCGCGCTCCTACTACATCGGTGTGGATGCCCAGACGACCGACAGCGAAGGAAAACGCAACGTACTGTGCGTAGTTCCGCGACGACTGGAAGAAGGCGAGCAGATCGATCTGCCGAAACCGGTGCTCGAGTTGGCACTCGGTCAGCCGGCCATGTTCCCGCTGTACACGTCGACTGTGCGCGGGGACGACAAGCCGGGCGACCTGCTGGCCGTCAGTCCGGAGCAGTTGCTGCAACTGCCGCCGCTCCACACCATCCTGCGCGGCGGCAAGCGGGCCGGGGCCAAGCGAGTGCCGGTCACGCTGGCAGCCCGCTGCACCGAGATCGGCACGCTGGAACTCTGGTGCGTTTCGCGCGAGGGGGACAACCGCTGGCGCCTGGAATTCAATGTCCGCGACATCGTGAAGGACTCATCGGACGGCGAGCGCCAACCCGGCGAAGAAGGGGTCACCGACGTGTGGCCCGAAGCCCAGGTCCAGGCTGCGGCCACCGTCGTCCGGCAGGTCTACACCAGTGCCGACGCGCAGGCGGTGCGCGATATCAACAAGAACCTGGAAGCCGCACTCGATGCATCGCGGAGCGAATGGCCGACCGGCCTGTGCCGACGCCTTTGGGAGTTCGTGGAAGAGACGGCCGGCGACCGTGCCCGCAGTGCCCAGCACCTGCAGCGCTGGTACCATCTGGCGGGCTTCTGCCTGCGGCCCGGCTTCGGCGATTCGCTCGACCGCTATCGCATCGAACAACTCTGGAAGCAGATCGCCTCCCCGTTCAAGGCGGGGCAGGGAATCGCCGCCGGGCAGGCGGAAGGCGGGGCCGACTACTGGATCATGTGGCGGCGGCTGGCGGGCGGCTTGAACCAGTCGTACCAGCAGACGTTGTTCAACCGTCTCAAACCGATCCTGCTGCCGGCCAAGGGCAAGCAGGTCGTCAAGCCCGGCGCGAACGAATACGCCGAGATGTGGCGCGCCGCCGCCGCGATGGAACGCCTCGACGTGAAGCTGAAGCAGCAACTGGGCGAAACGTTGCTGAAACAGGCGTCGCGCAGCCCTGTCCCCACTTACGCCTTCTGGGGCCTGACCCGGTTGGGGGCGCGCGTGCTGCTGTATGGGCCGATGAACACGATCCTGCACCCGAATACCGTCGAACATTGGCTCGACCAGTTGCTCGAGTTCACGCCAGGCAACGACAGCGAACGCAACGCCTGGGCGTTCTGTCTCTCGCAATTGGCCCGCATGTCCGGCCAGCGGGCACTCGACGTGGATGACGACCATCGCCAGCGCGTGCTGAACGTGCTGCGCCCGCTGACGATCCCCGCCGCATGGGTGAAGATGGTCGAGGAAGTCGTCGTGATGGAAGGGGCCGAGCGATCGCAGATGTTCGGCGATTCCCTGCCGATCGGCCTGCGGCTCGCGGGTGGGTGATTTCAGCTTGCGGTTCAACAACAGATCAGTTGAAATAGGTACATGTTAAGAAAGACCTACCTGCCACCCCCTGATCTCGAGTACCCCGAATCGGATGGTGAGCCCATCGCCGAGAGTACACTTCAACTGCGCTGGATCTTCAGGCTCTACGGCGGCATTTCGGCGTTGTTCGAGGACGACCCGAACGTGTTCGTCGCCAGCGACCTGTTCTGGTACCCGGTCAAAGGTGAACCCAAAACAGTGACGGCCCCTGACCTGATGGTGGCGTTCGGCCGGCCACAGGGAGAGCGCCGTTGTTACAAGCAGTGGGAAGAGGACGACGTCGCGCCGCAGGTGGTCATTGAGGTGCTGTCGCACAACAACCGGTCCGGAGAAATGAGCCGGAAGTTCGAGTTCTACGACCGTTTCGGCGTCGAAGAGTACTTCATCTGGGACCCTCATCTGATTACCGTCGAGATCTTCGTCCGCACGAATGGCCGTTTGCAGGCAGTAAAAGACGTCAAGACGTTCCGTTCGCCGCGATTGGGGATCAGCTTCGAGTTGACCGTCACGGATCTGATCGTGCGAACCGCCGACGGCGGCCGCCTGCTGGATTATCGTGAAGTGTTGCAGCAGCGAAAATCGGCGGAGAACGATTTGGAACTGCAGCGGCAGGCGACACAGCAGGTGCAGTTGCGGGCGGAAATGGAGAAAGCCCGCGCCGAACAGGAAAAGCTCCGCGCCGAGCAGGAGAGTTCCCGCGCTGAACAGGAAAAAGCCCGCGCTGATAAACTGCTGGAAAAACTGAAGCAGCTCGGGGTCGATCCGTCCTCGCTCGATTGATGGTTGAAACATCTGCTTTTCCGATGTCGCCCGTCGGTTGCCACGGCTATACTGCGGTCCCCGCCTGAAAGTTCGAGACTCTCCCCATGTTGCAGTTCTTCGACAATGGCAGCCGCCTGTGCGACGGCATCAACCGCCGAGAATGGCTTCGCATCGGCGGCTTCTCGCTGGGCGGGGCGGCCATCAGCGCCCTGCCCGCGCCGCGCCTGCGGGCCAACAGCCCACGCAGCTTCGGCAAGGCCAAGTCGGTCATCATGCTGATGTACCTGGGTGGTCCGCCACAGCACGAATCGTGGGATCCGAAGCCGGATGCCCCCGAGGAAATCCGCGGCATCTTCGGCACCATCCCGTCGGCAACACCGGGCCTGCGCGTTGGCGAACTGATGCCACTGACGGCGAACCTGACCGACCGCATTGCCGTGCTGCGTGCCGTCACCACTCGCGACAACGCACACTCCGCCAGCGGTTACCAGATGCTCACGGGTGTGCCGCATCAGCCGATGAATCAGGAAAATGCCACGCCCCGCGCTCCGAACAACTGGCCGAGCATCGGGGCGCTGGTGCGCTACCTGCGACCGGCCGTCGGCAAACTGCCCTCTTCAATTGTCCTGCCCGACCACATCTGGAACGACGGCAGCATCCCCTGGCCGGGGCAGGATGCCGGGTTCCTGGGGCACAAGCACAATCCTTGGTTGATTCATTGTGACCCCAGCGACGCGAACTTCCGTATCGAGGCGATGAGCCTGCCAAAAGAAGTGGCTGTGGATCGATTCAACGATCGCCGAACGCTGCTGGAACAACTTGACCGCCATCTTGATGGTTTGAACCACTCGATCCCGATTGAAATGCAGCAGGCCGATCAACGCAAGGCGTTTGAATTGCTCGGCACCGGCGCATCGCGAGCGGCGTTCGACCTCGGACAGGAATCGCCGCGCACGCGCGATCGCTATGGCCGGCACCGCTTCGGGCAGAGCACACTGCTGGCCCGGCGGTTGGTGGAAAATGGCGTGTCGATGGTACAGGTTAACTTCACCCGTGTGGCGGGGAAGCCGAACAACGGTACCTGGGACACGCATGCGAAGCACAGCGAATCGATCAAGGATTTTCTGATGCCGATGATGGACCAGACCTACTCGGCACTCATCGATGATCTCTCTGCCCGCGGGTTGCTCGATGAAACGCTCGTCGTCTGGTACGGGGAGTTCGGCCGTACGCCGAAGTTCAACAAGAACGGCGGCCGCGACCACTGGGGAAGCTGCTTCTCGATCGCACTGGCAGGCGGCGGCATCAAGGGCGGCGTCGTGCACGGCACGTCGGACAAGAGCGCGGCGTTTCCGGTCGATGGCCGGGTCGAAGCGCCCGATCTGCTTGCCACCATCTTCCATTGTCTCGGCCATGCCCCCGACACTGAAATCCGCGACACCGTCGGCCGACCGATGCCGCTCTGCCGCGGTCAGGTGATCGACGCCATTGTTTAAGAGAGCGATTGATACATGGGAATGGAGAAAACCGTACCGTTCACTGGAGCGGCACCCGCTTGGACCGACATCCAGCGCGAGGCCGCCTCCTCGGGCTTGCCGCTGCAACTGCGCATGATCGACGGCCTGCCTGCGTTTCCGGATGAAGTGCCGGAAGACGGCTGGCAGGAACTGCGTGTCAGCGGCAGCGCGGGGATGATGACACTGCGGCGGGGAGACAACGCGCTGGCAGTGGTGGTGTGGGGCAATGCAGACGCTGACATGGTACGCGAGTCGGCGGTGCTGATTGAGGCGGTGCGCGTCGCGGCCGGGGGCTGACCAATTCGTAGAGTCAACATCCGCTCAGCAGACATCGCATGACCGAAAGAAGTCCGGAACCGATCGATAACGAACAGCAACGACGTCGAAAATCAAGAGCCCTGCACATTGCCAGATCTCTTGGTTTTGTAGGACGAGTCGAGTATCGTCACGTGTACGCACCGACGGGAGGCGCGCAACATGGCCGCGGGATCGAGCAAGGGTCGGATCTACTGTGGCTGAGTGCAGATGCGTTTGAACGAGATGCGTCGGGCGACGATTTCACACTTCGCTCGATCATTGCTCATGAACGTGGTCATCAGTTGCTTGCCCGGTACCCTCGACTGAGCAAACTACAGCGACGGATGGGTGAGGCAACTGAAGAGTTTCTTGCGTCGATCATCGGTGCCTGGATCTGCGGTGACGGAACCGACCGTGATATGCTGAATGCAGGGATGTCCGCTGAGGACGCGACGCGACAGACTAATACCTGGTGGGAACTATTGGGAGAAATCCTGTGGCCGGAAGAAAAACGCTACGAGAGATTCGCGAACAACTGGCCAAGGCAAAGCAGCAACCCGCCTCATCAACGGTCGATGAACACGAATGCGAAGTGGCAATTGGGCTTGAGAGGATTGCGAGCGAATTGAAACAGAGTATTCTTGCTGAGCGAGCCTGCGCCTTGCCGGCGATGAATCAAGAATCGCCCGGAAGCCGATTGCTTCCGGATCAACAGTAGCGACTCACTGTTCTTGAAAAGCGATGAACAAAGTATTCGAGCAGAAGTCTTCAGAAGATTCTTCAAAATCAAGCTCTATGCCTGCGTGGCGCTCAACGATGCACGATCCGCCGTCGCAGACACCACCCGCTTCCTAAATACACGAACATGTAGATGCCCACATAACGAATCACCCCCGTCTCGTAGATCACGGTCCCATTCAGCACGATGAACACACTGAATCCGTACCATGCGGAAATCAGCCAGCGCGGCCCGCGGCGGTCCGGCGCGAGCCACCAGACGGCCACGTCGATCGTCCACACCAGCGTGAAGAAATAGGAAACGAACAATCCCCGCCCGAAGCCGCTGACACCTTCCACATGGTCAACGGCTGAGCCGTGCGACCAATGGTGGTAATGCTCGAACGCCATCGCGACATGAATCACGTAGACGAGCCACGCCAGCGACCATGTCAATCGCTGCAGGCGAATGTTCCATGCGCTCACTCGAAGGTACATCGACCAGAACCAGAATACCAGCGACAGGCGGATGGTGTTGCGGATCAGGAAGTCACCCGGATCCGTCAACGTGATGAGCCGTGGGGCCGCGAAGACCGATGCCAGGCCGACAACGCAGCCGACAATTACGATCCACGACGATAGGCGATTCGACGGCATGTTCATAGCCTGCCCAAGCGGTGTTACCGGGAGAAGGTCCCGGGACTCTCCCCGCTTGTTCTATCCCCTTCCCCGGTGGATTCTCAAGCCCCATGCCAGAGCGCCGTACACGAATTGTCGCCACACTTGGGCCCGCCACTGATTCGCCCGAGATGCTCCGTGCCGTGCTACAGGCGGGCATTGATGTCGCGCGCATCAACTTTTCGCACGGCACCGCGGACGATCATCTGAAGCGGATCGCCCAGCTTCGAGAGATCGCCGGCGAACTTCGCCGACCAGTGGCTGTGCTGGCCGACCTGCCGGGGCCCAAGCTGCGCGTCCGCCTGAAGGCCGAACGCAAGCTGGCCGTCGGCGACACGTTGGCTTTCAGCCATACGTCGACCGCGCTCGATCCTGACGATCTGGTCCTGAGCGAACCGGAACTGCTGGAACACGTGAAGCCCGGGCAACGCATTCTGCTCGACGACGGCCGGCTGCAGGCCGAGGCAGTGTCGAACACACCCGAGCGGTTGCTTGCGAAAGTCACCGTGGGCGGGCCGCTGCTGCCGAACAAGGGCGTTAACCTGCCCGACACGCCGTTGACCACCGCCGCCCTGACCGACCGCGACCGTGTCGCCATCGAGGTTGCGGCCCGCGCGAAGGTCGATTGGCTTGCCCTTTCGTT
>Ga0105048_10020214_pt1 | contig 10167 bp, 9 predicted proteins | sample MAT05_FD_78382 | JGI IMG/M metagenome (GOLD analysis project Ga0105048, IMG submission 78382) | Freshwater microbial communities from Lake Fryxell liftoff mats and glacier meltwater in Antarctica - MAT-05 | ecosystem: Environmental > Aquatic > Freshwater > Ice > Liftoff microbial mat | place... | reverse complement strand
AAGGCCGCTCGGTTCAATTTGCGCAGCGTCGAGGTTGAGGTAAACCGAATCGCCAGGAAGGGCGAAAAAATACACCGGAAAGCCGTTGACTTTCAGGCAAATTTCGGTGGTGTCATGGAGCAGAAGGGTGGTACTGAAGTTGCCCGCAATGTTGGTCGAAAGGTTTTGCCGAAAAGGAAAGACGGCATCTGAAACGCTGATTTCGACGGTTTGTCCGCCGGAATGCAGCAACATACCCTGAATAAGGCTTGGCGCTTGTTGTGCCTTTGCGACAATCGGAGACAAAAAGATCAAGACGCAAAAAGCGTATTTGGTTGCACGTAGAACTACCTTTGAACTGTTTCGCATGTCTGGCCGAACAGCGGCCGAAACCGCCTTCGATACGTATCTTTTTACCATCTGATTCAAGCGCATGTTAACTGCTGACTCCCTCCAATTTCTGTACGATTTGTCGCAAAACAACAACCGCGACTGGTTTGAAAAAAACAAAACGCGTTACGAAAAAACGCTGAAAAAACCGTTTGAACAAACTGTTGCCGCCATCATCGAAGGTTTAAAAACGTTTGAGCCCAAGCTTGCGCAGCTTGAAGCAAAAAAATGCATTTTCAGACTACACCGCGACGTTCGTTTTTCCAAAGATAAAAGTCCGTATAAAACGCATGTTTCCGCATTCTTTGCACCCCGGCAAGGCAAAACAAGTGATGATATCGCTTATCCTGGCTATTACATGCAGCTTTCTTCCGGCCATTTGCAAATTGGCGGAGGCGCTTACAACCTCGACAAACCCGCGCTGCACCGCATGCGTAGCGCCATTGCGCAGGATCCGGACTCTTTCCACGAACTGGTGGAAGCTCCAGGGTTTGTGTCCAAATACGATGGTATACAAGGTGAAAAAAACAAAGTTCTTCCTCCCGAATTTAAAGAACTTGTTAAAACAGAACCATACCTCGCCTTCAAACAGTTTTACTTCATGGCCGACCTCGATCCCGAACTGGCCATTGGCGAAAATTTCCCCAAGTTTGTACTCGATTATTTCCATGTAGCCAAACCGCTGAACGATTATTTCAGAACAGTTTTGTTCGGCGGCTATTCTCCAGTGTGAATCCTGATTCAGAACCAGCCAGTCTTTTTCCTCCGGCTGCTGCTGCTGCCTCCCAGGCCGAACACGCCCAACAGACCGCGGGTAATTTCCCGTGCCACCGTTCGTCCGATTTGGCGCGTGAGTGGGTCTTTGGCGATGGTTTCAATCATGGTAGGTTCTTCTTTTTCTTTTTTAGCTTTGGGAACGGGTGTAGCGGCTTGCACTTCCTTGATCTTTTCACTCAGTATTTCAAAAGCACTTTCGCGGTCGATTTCCTGGTTGTATTTGCGCGCCAGCGCAGATTTGTTGATGATGTTGTCAATTTCGGTGGGTGTAAGCACGTCCATACGGCTTTCGGGTGCGCGCATGAGCGTATGCGCAAGCGGCGTGGGTATGCCTTTTTCGTTGAGTACGCTCACCATGGCTTCACCGATGCCGAGGTTGGTGAGCAAGTCTTCGGTTTGGTAAAACTCGGTTACGGGGTAGTTCTCGGCAGCCGTTTTGATGGCTTTGCGGTCTTTGGCGGTGAAAGCGCGCAAAGAGTGCTGGATTTTCAAACCGAGTTGTGCCAGTACACTTTCGGGCACGTCGGTCGGGTTTTGGGTGATGAAAAATACGCCCACACCTTTGGAGCGGATGAGTTTAACGATGGTTTCGATTTGCTGAAGCAGTTTGTCGGAAGCTTCCTGAAAAACAAGGTGCGCCTCGTCGATGAAGATGCAAAGTTTGGGTTGTTCAAGGTCGCCTTCTTCGGGGAAGGAGGCATAGATTTCCGCCAACATTTGCAGCATGAACGTAGAGAAAAGTTTTGGCCGGTCCTGAATGTCGGTCAAGCGTACGATGTTCACAGCGCCTCGGCCGTTTTCATCAATGCGGGTGAGGTCCTGTACGTCGAAAGAGAGTTCACCGAAAAACAAATCGGCGCCCTGTTGTTCCAGTTCCACCACTTTGCGCAGGATGGTGCCGGCAGACATGCTGCTGAACTGTCCATACTCGGCTTCCATGGCTTCTTTACCTTCGTTGCCGAGGAATTGAAGCACTTTTTTGAAGTCTTTAAGATCAAGCAGCGGCAATTCGTTGTCGTCGCAATATTTGAAAACGACGGCCACAATGCCACCTTGGGTATCGTTGAGGCCGAGGATGCGGCTGAATAGCACCGGCCCAAACTCGCTCACGGTGGAGCGCAGGCGTGCGCCTTTTTCGCCGGAAAGCGTAAGGAACTCCACCGAGTTGCCGGCAGGGCGCCATGAAACGCCGATTTTTCCGGAACGTTCGATGATTTTAGGGTTTTCGGAGCCCGGTATGGCAATGCCTGAAAGGTCACCTTTGATGTCCATAAGCAAACTGGGTACTCCGTTGGCAGCCAGTTGTTCTGCGATGACTTGCAGACTTTTGGTTTTGCCAGTACCTGTAGCACCAGCAATCAGGCCGTGGCGGTTGAGGGTTTTAAGCGGCACTTTGACCTGCACGCCGGGTATACTTTCCCCGTCGAGCATGGCACCGCCCAGCACAATGGACCCGCCTTTGAACGTATAACCCTCCTGAATGACGGTTGTGAATTTTTCTTTGTTTGCCATGTTGTCTGACTGGTTTGTAAAGCCAAAAGTAACGCGTTTTTTAAGACAAATATTTGCCTACAATGGGCAAACGTCGTCCCGTACCAAATGCTTTTTCACTTACACGAAGCGCCGGTGCGGCTTGTTCGCGTTTGAACTCATTGATGTTCACCATACGCAATACTCGGGCCACCAGCGCCTCGTCGAAACCCATGGCTACCAGTTCACGCGGACCCTGTCGTTTTTCGATGTATTGGAAAAGCAGGGGGTCGAGCACTTCGTAGGGTGGCAAACTGTCGCTGTCTTTCTGTCCAGGCCTCAGCTCAGCACTTGGTGGTTTTTCGATGCTGCTTTGCGGGATGGGGCCTCCGCCATGCGGGAAAAGATGCACTGTAGCGTTGAGGTAGTTTGCCAGGTCGTACACTTCTGTTTTGTAAACATCGGCCAGCACGGCCAGTCCACCGGCGAGGTCGCCGTACAACGTGCCGTAACCCACGGCCATTTCGCTTTTGTTGCTGGTGTTCAGCAGAATGTTGCCGAATTTGTTGCTGATGGCCATGAGCAGGGTGGCGCGTACACGTGCCTGAATGTTTTCTTCGGTTACGTTTTGGGGCTGCGCCCAAAATTGGGTTTTCAGACTTTCTTCAAACGCCAGGTATATGGGTTCAATGGGAATGAGGTCGTACTGAATACCCAGCGTTTCTGCCAGTTGGCGTGCATCGTTCACGGAGTGGTCTGAACTGTGCTGGCTTGGCATGAGCAGGCACCGCACATTGTCGGGCCCAAGAGCGCGGGCAGCCAAAACTGCCGTAACTGCCGAATCGATGCCGCCGGACAATCCGAGTATGGCTTTTTTGAAGCCCAGTTTGCGAAAATAATCACGGATGCCTACCACCAGCGCATCGTGGATGAGTTTGGTTTTGTCTTTGGGTTGTTCGTTGTTCACGCCTCCTTTCATAACTTCGTCGAGGTTGTAAACACGCAGGTTTTCTTCGAAATAGGGCATCTCATCGAACACCTGAAGGTCGGGCGATACCACCAGACTGCCACCGTCGAAGATGAGGTCTGTTTGGGCACCCACGTGGTTGGCGTAAAACACGGGAATGCCGTAGCGATGCACGTTGGCTTTAACGGTTTCGATGCGGGTACGGGCTTGTTTGTAACTGAAAGGGGAAGCCGAAATGTTGAGTATAAAATCCGGTTTTTCGGACATCATTTCATCGAGCGGACAAACGGTATACAGCGGGTTTTCGTTGCCTACGTTCCAGATGTCTTCACACACCGACAGAGCGATGCGTTTTCCTTTGAACTCAATGGTTTTAAAACTGGAGGCAGGTTCAAAATAGCGGTACTCGTCGAAGATGTCGTAAGTGGGCAGCAGTGTTTTGTGTTGTATGCCTACGACTTTTTTACCGTAAAGGAAATAAGCGGAGTTGTAAAGGTCTTTGCCTGCTGCAACAGGGTTGCGTGTTGGGGCGCCCACCACGATGGCGATGTTTTCGCTGGCTTCGCGCAGTTTGTCGACGGCGTCGCCGGCCCTTCTGATGAAGTCGTCAAATTCCAGAAAATCGCGGGGCGGGTATCCACACACGGCAAGTTCGCCGAATAAGATGAGGTCGGCGCCCTGGGCTTTTGCTTGTGCTGTTGCAGCGAGCATTTTTTGCACATTTCCATCAAAGTTGCCGATGTGGTAGTCAAGTTGCGCGAGGGCTATGTTCATGGGTTAAGTTGTGTTTTTATCCGGGGTCAATCGTAGAATGGCTTCTTTGTTGGTGATGTTCAGCAAGTAGGAGTCCATCCAACACGGAAACATAAAATAAGGTCTCAGGTTCGGATTGTTTTGGAGTTCTGCAAGTATTGGTTCCTTGAGGGCAGCGAGTCGTGCGGCATCTTTTGGCAACAACATTTGATTTGCTGGTTTCTTTTTGTTGCCTGGCAACCACCGCATGGCGTTTACAAGCAAGTCCAAAACGAGGTGACTAATCACAGGCATGTTGGTTTGTTCCCGCCATCGACGAACGAGTGACTCGGCAGGATACCAAGGTTTGTTTTTGGGATACATGCCCAATTCAAACTGGCAAATCACGAGCAGCAGGGTATTCAGGTAATTCAAATCAGGTCGTATTTTATTGCGGTTGTTGGCCAACAACTTCAGCAGCCAGTCGTAGGCTTTTGTATAGTTGTCGAGGGTAAAATAAACCGAAACAATGGTGGTTTGTAAAACGATCAAACGTTGTTCAGGAATCTGGTAGGCAAAGGTAATCAAATTGGATGCTGCATCACTTTGCTCAATGAGATTGGCGGCTTGTTCAAAATTTTGTTCAATGATGCACTTTTGAAGTTTTTGAGAAAGTACAAACCTGAAATAAAGCAAAGGGTCGCCCTGCGCTTCAATGTCGTTTGTAATGTTTTCGAGATCGTCCATTTTACCCAAACGCACGCAAATGTTGTGAAACGTGTTGATGGTGCTGAAATACATGTTGCGTTCTTCCTGACGGAACAAGGCAGCTTGCCCCTCAAACGATTTCAACGCTTCGTGTTGTGACAAATACGCGCCCAACAAATGCGATTGTGCATCTGAGGTGTGCTTTTTTTGCATCAGGTTGTGGTAATACATTTCTAGCGTATGCCCTGTGTAGCTTATTCGGAAAGGAAAAAGACTTATGTCTGTTGAACGGGCCCATTCCAACAATTTTTCAGTTTTAGCCTGTGTGGAGTCCGAATAAGGTTTTTGAAGAAATATCAATTGGGTAATTTGCTCGGAATGCTGGATGGTTTCTGTGATTTTTTGCTGTGTGTTCAAAACTTCAAGTTCAAGGCGGCTGATTTGAGCATTTTTTTCCATCATTTCTATCGGAGGCAGAATTTGCTGGTGAAGCCTGCGGTCCCACATGCACAATTCCAACAGGTAATTGGCCTTTTCAAGTTTGAGAGCCAACTTGTAACCTTCCTCAACCCGTTCAATGGCCGGGCGGTACAAACCTCTGTAATACAGGAAATAGATTTCGGACAGTATTTGATTCAGGCGCTGGTGCATGGCCCCGTGGTGCATGGGTTTGTTGCGCAAACTTTCCAACAACTTTTCAAACAGGTATGCAGCCAATACGTTCAGGTCGGTGTCCTCTTGGTATTTTTTTCGCAAAAAGGCATACAATGCCTCAAGGTGCGGGGTGTCGTTTTTTTCAAGATACGTTTGCATCAATCCATACAACGCGAGGTATTGCTTTTTCGGACCGCCCGCCTCCGGCACCGTTTGTTGCCGGCTGCGCATGAAATCCCTTTTTTCCGTACGACTCATGGATAAAATTAATACGAACAGGTTCTGTACGGCCTGAGGAGTGTTTCCTTCGGTAAAAAGTGTTTTATTTTTCATGAAATACGTTGGATCATGACGGATTGACGGATGGGAAGTAAATATAAGACGATATTTTGAAATTTGTAAAAAATAAGATTATTTAATTGATAATCAGTTATTTGAAAAAAATAGTATCGTTTTCGAACTAAATAAAGACATAAATTTTGTCGTAACAAAGCAATTCCATTTTGAAGGCATTCCATAATTCGGCCTGCATCTTTGTATAAAGTTTTGCAATGGCCATTTCGCTAAACATACACAGCAGTTATCAGATAAACAATCCTTTCGGAAGGGTTCAAAAACAAACGGATCAAAACCAAACGGACTTCATTATCATCGAAGATGTTGATGGTTCAAACATTGTTCAGGGAACGACCACTTACACCAATTCACCCCTGTTTTTGAAAGTTATGGAAGATGGAACTTATCAGCAAATCAACCAATTGCCTTTTGCTTGTTCTGTACTTGCGGTACACCGCGATCTTGACAACCTGAAAGTGTACATAAAAAACAGTCAATCGTTTGTGGTAACCTACAGCGGAAACAACCAGACCTCCGTGTCGGAATATGCCTTTGGCAGCTCAAGCGACGAACTGTATCTGGAAATTGATTTAACCAACAAGATCATAACGGCTTACGCCTGAAGATGTTTTTTTTACCTCAATAACCATAACGCCAACCTACCTATCGTTTATCCCCTTCGAAGGCCCAACCAAACGGGCTAAAAAGCGCAAGAACTTTGACGTTTTCGGAATTGCGCGTTCCGGAACAATACATCTTCAAGAAACCAAATGCGGGCAGGCCCTTGTGGCCTGCCTTTTATTTGCCAACTTCCCATCTTTTTAGTTGTTTTGCTGTTTCTTTGGTTACCTCTCCGGAGAACCGACGTATACAAACAGCCATGAAATACCTGCTTATCTTGCCCATACGGGTTTACCAGTTGCTTATTTCTCCGTTGCTGGGCGCCAACAAATGCCGCTACCAGCCCACCTGTTCGTTCTACATGATCGGTGCCATCGAAGAGTGGGGTATCTTTAAAGGCCTGTACCTGGGAGTAAAACGTATCCTGCGCTGCCATCCCTGGAGCAACCACGACATGCACGATCCTGTTCCTAAAAAATAAGACTGATGGAACAGGTACGGCCATTTATGGTGGCAGACAAAAAACCGGAAACCGCCAACACGGTGACACTTACACTGCAACCAGCAGACGGGTTGCCTTTCCATTACGTACCCGGACAATACCTTAGTTTTGTATTTTCATCTGCCGCCGGCGAACAGCGCCGGGCCTATTCCTTAAGTTCGAACGCAGGCGTGGACGCCCGGCCTCAAATTACCGTTAAACGGGTGGTCAACGGCGCGTATTCCACCCAACTTGTCCGCGAAACGAAAGTGGGTGACACGGTTTTTGCCGCCGGTCCATCGGGATTGTTTACCCTTCCGGAAAAATTGCCTTCCAGTTTGCTTTACCTGTGCGGCGGCAGCGGCATTACGCCTGTAATGTCGCACCTGAAATACCTGCTGGAAGTTGAAACAAGCCGAAAAGTACGCATCGTATTGGTTTACGCCAACCGCAGTGCAGCGCAAACCATTTTTAAAGAACAACTCGACGCTCTGGCCGTCGCCCATCCCGACAGGTTTACATTGCTTTACATGTACAGTAAGGAGCAAGGGGAAAAACAGGCTTTGCACGGACACCTGAACAATGCCTTGTTCGAACAACTGTTGAAAAAGCATGTTGGTACATCGCGACTTCGGAGCGGCGTCATGGCCTACCTGTGCGCACCCACGGCACTCATGCGCATGGGTGCCATGACCTTGCGCCTGCTCGATGTTCCATTCGAAAACATCCGTCGCGAAATCTTTGTGCCAGACTCTCGTTTGCAGGACCGCGCGGTGGATACATCCAAAACACATACCATTCATGTGACGGGTGATGAAGAAACCATAACATTCCAAACGTACGAGGGAGAAACCATTCTAAACGCTGCCTTAAGACAAGGCATCGCGTTGCCTTATACGTGCAAAAGCGGTGTGTGTTTTACCTGTCTGGCCAAATGCATCAAAGGTGAAGTAGACGTCGCGTTTTTTGACGCCGTCAAACGAGAAGGACCCGGGGAGATGGTGAATACATGCATCGGGTACGCCGTAAGCGAAGAGGTGGAAATGAGTTTTAGCAGTTAGCGGGCAGCAGGCTTGAATGAAAAATCTGACAACGTTTTTGAATGCTCCCCAAGAACTATTCCGGCGTCTTTTTTGCTGCCCGCTGCCTGCTAAAACTTATTTCCACTTCAACGTACTGATCAAATGATTCACATCGGCACGCATAAAAGCGGTAACCGGGGCCAGTGAATCGGGGTTTGCACGGGAATTGAAGTACAAGGCGCCGCGTAGGAAATGTCGGGTGGAATCGGTCACAAAAAACTGGTAGGAAGAGGCGGCCGGGCCGTCGATGCTGAAAACAAGGCCGTGAACGTCGGATTCGGGCAAGTCGACGATGAGTTCTTCGATGTAACTGGCTTTGACGTTGTGTTTTTGGGCCATATCGAAAGCGTCTTGTACCAGTTTGTCGAGGCCTTTCCTGTCCTTTACCGGATTGTAGCTGCAATATATTTTGGCATTCAGATCCGGCACATTGATGTTGAACCAGCAATCGCTGTCGGGTTTTTCCTCAAAAAAAGTAGTGTCGCGTTCAATCACGGCATACACAGGTTGCTCGAATGTGAAGTTGCAATACGACTGATCGGAAATTTTATAGCTTTTTTCAGGATAGGTAACTTTGGGATAGGCGCGTGGTTTGGGCACGGCGACGTTTTCGCCCGCGCAGGCGGAAAGCAGGATAACCATCAACAACAAAAGCAGGCGCATCGGCATCGGTTTAGAGGTTGCAAAGGTAGCTTAAAGTGAAATACAATGGTGCCGAAACGCAGCTCCTAATAAATCCTCCAATCAATCCTGAAAATCTCTAATTACTTGAATCCTGATTCCAGTCGCGTAGACGTTTTTCGTACCGTTTGCGGTTCACGGGCCAGTCGTTGGTATCAAACGACGATTCGGGGATTTCCGTTTCCATCTTGCAAAAAAAATCGATGCCTGTAGCAGCTTCCACATCGTCGATGCTGCAGGCGAAGTCGTCGAGCGGTTTTTTGCTGAGTTTGTTGGGAAGCACGTACGCGATGCAGATGTTTTTATCGGGCGCGTACAACACTTTGTAATAGGAAGCCGGTACGCTCACTTTACTAAAACCAATGCTTTCCAGGGGCTTTTGGGTAAGTACAGGACCGGTAACAACGTAGAGCCGTCCGTATTTTCGTGCCCAGTCGCGGGTGTTTTCTTCCAATTCACGCCAAATACCGCCGTTGAAGGTGCGTTGTTGTGGAGAAATGTTGCTCATGAAAAAGGTCTCTTCGATGGCTTGCCCGTCGAAGGCCATGTCGGCGGCTGCGCAAAGGTGTCCTTTGTCGTAACCGCTGCCGGTATAATCGCGTGGTGTGGCGCTTTCGGTGCGTACGGCGGGGTCGGGTCGGAAGGTTTTGGGGCGTTCTGCCCAGTTTTTGTTCAATCTTTCGAGTGTGATTTCGTAGGCTACCCATTCGGCCTGTTCGTGGTCTTCACTGTAAGAAAGTGCGAAATATGTGTGTGTGACAAGCTCACCAAGGTGAATAGAGGGCAGTATTTCTTCGGGCACCTGACTTTCGCCCGGGGGATTCGGTGTAGAAGTATTGCCGCTCCGGGGTATCTCCTGTTGGGAGACAGGTGAAGTGTTTTTTTTGTCGGAATATTGGTCAAAAAGCCAAAAAGCAACGCTGCATAGCAGTGCGAAAAAGCTTGTTTTGTACAAAAAGCCGTCGAAGATGGATTGTTTTTTTCGTGCCATGGGATGTTTTATTAACGCCACAAACATAAACAATTTGTTTTTAATTGATTCTTTTTGCATTTAAAAATGATTTTTTTTCAAAACCATTTTCTGAAAATAAGAAATGTCTTATCTTTTCACCCGCTTTAAAAAGGCGCGGTAGCTCAGCCGGTTAGAGCGTATGATTCATAATCATAAGGTCGCGTGTTCAAGTCACGCTCGCGCTACAAAAAAGGTCGTCTCATCGGGGCGGCCTTTTTACGTTAAGCCAGGTCAGGGGGTTAGACCGTCCCGATAAAAATCGGGAAGGTCGCGTGTT
>Ga0105048_10020211_pt1 | contig 10167 bp, 10 predicted proteins | sample MAT05_FD_78382 | JGI IMG/M metagenome (GOLD analysis project Ga0105048, IMG submission 78382) | Freshwater microbial communities from Lake Fryxell liftoff mats and glacier meltwater in Antarctica - MAT-05 | ecosystem: Environmental > Aquatic > Freshwater > Ice > Liftoff microbial mat | place... | reverse complement strand
TAACCCGAATCTTGGCCGAATCTTGGCCGCCCTTCTGATGGGAGAAGGACCGTCCCGCCAAAAGTGATATCTAGCTGGTGTTATGTGGAGCCGGGTAAGGGAATCGAACCCTTGACCTACGCATTACAAGTGCGTTGCTCTGCCAGCTGAGCTAACCCGGCGACTCGTTGGCGAGTGTAACGGCCACCCTCCCGCGCACACAGCCCTCATATGACGCGCAATTTCTTCACGGCCCCAGGTCAAAGGCGCAACAGCGCGTCACTTCGGCTGGTTACGAGATGACGGCCAGCTCGCGGACGCGAGCCAGCAGTACGTCGATGGCGGGGGCGTTCATGCCACCTTGGGGGAAGATCACGTCAGCGTGACGCTTGCTGGGCTCGATGAACTGCTCGTGCGCCGGGCGCACCGAGTCGAGGTACTGGGCGATGATGCTCTCCGGCGTGCGGCCGCGCTCGGCCACGTCGCGCTGCAACCGGCGGATGAAACGCAGGTCGGCATCGGTGTCGATGTACACCTTGAGGTCGAAGCGTTCGCGCAGCGTCGGCTCGTACAACACCAAGATGCCCTCGACCACCACGATGTTGGCCGGTGGCACCATCCGCACCGCGCCGCTGCGGCGATGGTTGGTGTAGTCGTAGATCGGCACCGGCACTGTCGAGCCGTGCGACAGCGCGGCCAGATGGTCGTTGAGCAACTGCCAATCGAACGCGTCCGGGTGGTCGTAGTTGGCCTTCTCGCGCTCCTCGAACGGCCGGTCGTCGTGCGAGACGTAATACGAATCCAGCTTGATCAACGCCAGCCGTTCGTCGCCGGCCAGCTCAGCCAGCCGCTCGCTGACCGTGGTCTTGCCCGAGCACGTACCACCAGCGACACCAATCATGAACGGACGTACAGACATGGCCGCGCACGTTAGCTGACCGGGTCACGAACACCTGTGCGATGCCCGGTTTCACGGCCGAATGTGCGCCAAGCTGATCCCATCATGAGTGAGATCACGACGAAGGACGCAGTAGCGGACATGACATCTGACACGACGACAGAGGCGCTCACCGAGCGCGACCTGGCCATCTTGCAGTTCGAGGCCACGTGGTTCACGCTCGACGAAGATCGCCATGATGCCATCCGTGCGCGTTTTGCGTGTTCTGTGGAGGACTACAATCTCGAACTCAACCGGGTGATCGATCATCCGGCGGCGTTGCTCGCCGACCAGCTGGTGGTTCGCCGCCTGCGCCGTCACCGCGAGCGTCGTCGTCGGACCCTGATCGATGGCGCGGCTGCAGGCGAACAGGGCTGACGCACCTGACCACAACCGCCTTTCACTCTTGCGCCGTTCACTATTGAGGGAGTCTCGATGAGCAACGAAAACGCCGGCCGCCCAGGCCGCACCAACGGTTCAGCCCCCATGGGCAGCACCGTTGCAATCGCCGTCACGCTCGTCGCGCTGGTGCTCGGCTTCCTCATCCTGCGCAAGGTGAATGACGGTGGCGACAGCAGCGGCACCGTCAGGCCCGGCGTCACCACCGATGTCCCGGCGACCACGATTGACCCCGCCGCGCCTACTGTCCCCGTCATCGAGGCGACCACCACCACGCTGGCAGCGGTCAAGACCGGTACCAAGGTGCAGGTGGCCAATGCCAGCAGCGTCGATGGTGCCGCCAAGCGCATGTCCACCGCCGTAGGTGGCGTGGGCTTCGACATGGCAGAGCCGGTCAGTGCCTCCGAGAAGCTGGACGTCAGCAAGGTGTACTACAACGCCGACGACTTGGCGGCGTTGCCGGTGGCTACTTCGCTGGCAGCGTTGTTCGGTGGCATCGCCGTCGAGGCAACGGGTCTCCCCGTGCCGGTTGCCAGTGGTAACTGGGCCGAAGGCAGTGGCGTAGTCCTCATGCTGGGCAACGACAGCGCGAGCAAGACGTTGGCGCAGATCAGCGGCGCGCCGACCACCGGCACCACCATTGCCCCAACCGCCACAGTCTGAGCTACTCGCTCAGGTGGTGTAGTCCTGAATCGTTCGGCCGTGCGTACGGTCGGTGATCTCACGCGCCCGCTGGCGGAACTCGGCAAGTAGTGCCTCGCGGTTGATGGTCAACAGCTTGCGGTCGCGCATCAGTACTCGGCCGTCGACGATGGTGGTCTGCACATCCGACGGTTGCACCGAATAGACCAGCACGGCGGCCAGGTCGTGCATCGGCTGGCAGTGGAAGCCACTGACATCGACCAAGATCAGATCGGCGCGAGCGCCCACGGTCAGTTGGCCGATCTCGCCACGCATGCCGATGACAGCGGCCGACTCCGGACCGGCCATCTCCAACGCCATCGAACTCTTGAACCATGTCGCATCGTTCGCAATCTGCTTCTGCGTGATGGCCGTGATGCGCATGCTTTCCAGAATGTCCATCGTGTTGTTCGAGGCCACACCGTCGGTGCAGTAGCCGACCGGCACACCTGCTGCGCGCAACGCACGAATCGGGGTCAGCGGTCCGAGCGCGAACTTCAGATACCCCTTCGGCCCGTGCGTGATGCCTGAGCGATCGCGGGCTGCTGCCAGCAGAGGGATGTCGCTGTCGATGATGCCGTTGCCGTGAGCGATGATTGCGCCGGCGTCCAACACACCGGTCTCCTGCAAGACCTGGATGGGCGAAAGGCCTCGCGCCGCAATGCTGGAACTCGTCTGCGCGATGTCCTCCGAGGCGTGCAGGTGCACGCGCACCCCAAGACGGCGGGCCGCGTCGGCTGCACCTCGCAGATCGTCGTCGCTCACCGTGTACGGCGCGTGCGGGGCCAGCGAGGTGGTGATGCGGCCGTCGGCCTTGCCGTGCCACCGTTCGGCGAACTCGATCGACTGACCAAGGCCGGCATCTGGCCCTTGCGAACTGAAGAACGCCGAGCCCAGGTTGGCACGCATGCCCGAGTCCATCACGGCTTGCGCTGCCTGGTCCATGAAGAAGTAGTGGTCGGCGAACGTGGTGACCCCGCACTCGATCATCTCCGCGGCGGCCACCAGCGTGCCCAGGTACACGTCGCGCTCGCCGACATTGACCTCCATCGGCCAGATGTAGTCGTTGAACCAATGCGCCACGCTCACGTCTTCGGCCGCGCCGCGCAGGAACGTCATCGCTGCGTGGCAGTGCGTGTTGATGAGGCCCGGCATCGCCACCATGCCGTGGGCATCGATGACCTCCCGGGCATGCGGCGGCTGCGACGGATTCTGATCGACGCAGGTGAAACGGCCGCCCGTGATCTCCAGCGTGGTGCCTGACGCGACCGTGGTGCGGTCACCCGTGACATCCAGCAGCGCAGTGCAGTTGACGATGGCTAGATCAGCAAGTGGGCGCGCAGGCTCGTCGGACATGCAGCGAAACTAGTAGCGCAGAACCGTCGTGACCACCAGTCACGAGAAGAGTTCGCGGAGCAAGCTCGAGGCTGCGTGCTCGATGCACCACAACGGCTCGTTCATGGCTCGTTCGAGTCCGAATTCCTGAGTAAGTGATCGGTGTTTGATGCACTTGGCGACCTCCAGCGCGGTGTCGCCGACGACTGCTGCGACCGCTATTCCGGCGTCGGCGCACATCGCTTGCACGCCACCGATCACCTTGCCATCGAAGCTCTGTTCATCGAGGTATCCCTCGCCCGTGATCACCAGATCTGCGGCCGCGATCTTGTCGTGCAGGTCGACCTCATCGGCAACCAGGTCGAACCCGGGAAGCAGCCTTCCACCCAGTGCAACCAGACCGCCGGCCAGGCCTCCGGCCGCGCCGGTGCCGGGCAGGTTGCGTACATCGACCCCGTACTGCTCCTCGTAGAGCTGAGCAAGCCGCTCGAGTCGGCCGCGCAACATGTCCACCTGTGCTGGCGAAGCACCCTTCTGCGGGGCGAACACGGGCGCCGCATCGGCGAACAGGGTCTGCACGTCGCACGCCACCAAGAGCTGCACGCTGCGCAGTCGGTTGGGGGCGGTGATGGCTCGCACGCAGCCCAGCCCGCCATCGGTGGTGGCCGAGCCGCCGAGGCAGACGACAATCTTCTTCGCGCCCAGGTCGAGCGCCTGGTCGATCAGCTCGCCGGTGCCAGTCGTGGTGGCCGCCATTGCGTCGTTGCCCTGAGCCCCGCCGACCAAGGTGAGGCCCGACGCGCGAGCCATCTCGATCACCGCCGTGCCGCGATGCAGCCGCCATTCGGCCGTCACGGCGTCGCCCAGCGGGCCGGTGACCACGCTGGTTCGGTTGGCGCCGCCCAGGGCCTCCAGCGTGCCTTCGCCACCGTCGGCGACGGGCTGCTCGACGCACTCGTGGCCCAGTTCCCAGCAGGCGTGGCCGATGGCCGCAGCCACTTGAGCAGCGGTGGCGGTGCCCTTGAATTTGTCGACGGCGGCCAGCACTCGCATCGCCCAAAGGCTAGGGCAGCAGGGTGGCCGCTGTGGCGAGTTGAAATCCCGACCTATTCGGTAGAGTTTGCCCCATGGCTGTGACAGTACGAATCCCCACCACTTTGCGTCCGCTCTCGAACGGCTCGTCGACGGTGCAGGTGGATGGTGCCACCCTCACCGAAGTGATCGCCAACCTCGAGGTCGCGCACCCCGGTTTCAGCGACCGACTGCTGGATGAGTCGGGTGCGATGCGCAAGTTCGTCAACCTGTTCGTGGCCGACGACGACGTGCGCTATCTCGATGGGCTGAACACGCCCACACCCGCCGGTACCACCGTCAGCATCATCCCAGCGGTCGCCGGCGGCTGACGCCCACGGGCGGAGTTGCCATCTGGTCGCACGCGCCACCTGCCGGTTCGGCCACAATGCTGTCGTGGAACGCAGGATCGACGCTCAGTTATTGGCAGAGGCACTCCTGCACGCACCCGTGGCGTGGTCGCTGTTCGATCTCGACGGTCACGGTGTTGCTGGAAGTCGCGAATACGCGGCCGTCTTCGAGCTGAGCCCTGACGACCTCGTCGGGCTGCCGTTCGAGGCCATGATCGAGCCAGGCGACCGCGGCCACACCGGTGAAATGCTGGCGCAATTGCGGTCGGGTGAGCTCGCCGAGTACGTCTCGATGCAGCAGGCGTTGCGTCCCGGTGGCGGCGATCAGTTGGTGCGTCTGACGCTGCGTGCACTGGAACGCGATGGCCAGCGAGTCGCGCTGTTCAGTACGGCTACCCCGGTCACCGACGCGGCGCGATTCGATGCGCGCCGTATTCAAAAGCTGATCGAGAACATCGACGACACCATCTCGCTGATCGACGAGAACGGTGCGCTCATCGAAACGTCGGGTCGCTACAAACCAATTCTTGGCTACCCGTCGGGCTTCTGGGCGGACCGCACCATCTTCGACCTGCTGCACCCCGACGATGCGCTGCGCGTGCTGGCCATGCGTGAAAGGGTGCTCGCCAGTCCGGGATCGGTGGTCACCGGCGAGTTTCGCGTGGAGGCGGCTGACGGCACGTATCAGCCCTTGGAAGTGCACGCCGTCAACCTGCTGCACGACATCGACGTGTCGGGCATCGTGGTGACGTCGCGCAACATCTCTGATCGCAAGGCCCTGATGCGCGACCTCGCCGAGTCGCGCGACGCTGCGCTCGCCGAGGCGGACTTGCGCACTCGCCTGATTGCAACGGTCAGCCACGAGCTGAGAAATCCGCTCCACGCGATGGCTGGACTGGCCGAACTACTGACCACCTCCGCCGGGTTGCAGGACGATGCGTCATCGTTGGCCGACACCCTTCGACGCCAGATCGATGGACTCACCACAGTCATCGACGACCTGCTCGATTCGTCGCGCCTCGGTGTCGGTGCGGTGTCGCTGGCGGCGCAGCCGGTGTCGGTGCGCTCGCTCGTCGACGACGTGATCGCTCTTGCCGGGCTGGGTGCGCGCGAGAGAGCCGTTGCGGTACTGGGGCACGTGCCCGACGAAGTGCCGACGTGGGTGCTGGGCGACGCCACCCGCATCCGTCAAGTGCTCAGCAACCTGGTCGGCAACGCCGTCAAGTTCACCCTCGAGGGGGAGGTGCTGCTGGCGGTCACCAGCGTTCCCAACGGCCTGCAATTCGAGATCAGCGATACCGGGCAGGGCATCGATCCCGCCGAGAAGACCACCATCTTCGACGCCTTCACGACCGGCAGCAACGCCGGCGACGGCGGTGGCGCAGGGCTCGGGCTCACCATCGTGCGCCAGCTGGTGGAGCTGATGTCGGGCACCATCAAGGTCGTCAGCAACATCGGCGAAGGGTCGACGTTCACCGTCACACTGCCGACTATCGAATGCGACCCGCCGCCGAAGGTTGCCGAGCCTTCCATGCCGCCGTTGAACATTGCCGGGCAGCCGGTGCTGGTCGTCGATGACAACGCGGTCAACCAGATGCTGGCCGAGAGCCAGCTTGCACGGCTGGGGATGCGCGCAGTCGTGGTCGGTACCGGCGAGGCTGCCGTTGCCATATTGGCCAAAGGCGAAGGCCCCGATCTGGTCTTGATGGACTATCACCTGCCCGGCATCGACGGCCTCGAGGCCACTCGTCAGATCCGTGCGCTGGAAGCCCACACGGGTCGTCGCTCCGTCATCGTCGGGGTCACCGCCGCTGCGGCGGCCGCCGACCGGCGGGCGTGCGAAGAAGCCGGGATGGACGACTTCCTGCCCAAGCCTGTCAGCCTGGCGGTGTTGGGTGAGGCGCTGCGCCGGTGGGTGCTGCACGTCCCGCCGGTGGGCGAGCTACCCAACACGGTGGACACGACCGTGCTCGACAGCCTTGCCGCCGACCTCGGTGACGCGCAGGTGGTGACCGAACTGGTGCGAACCTTTCTCGAAGAACTGCATGGCCGCCGTATTGCGCTGTCCGACGCGTGCGCCCACGGCGACATCATCTCGGCCAAACGGGCTGCGCACACACTGAAGTCCAGTTCGTTCCTGCTGGGGGCGATGGAACTGGGCCGGGCCTGCCAGCGGATGGAAACGCTGCAGTCCGTGGACGAAGCGCAACGCACCAGCAGCGACATCCTGCGCTTCGCCACCGACGCCGCCCGCTGGTACCAGATCTGGCTCGGCCGCCAACCGGTCTAGCGCCGGTCACCCGGCGGTGCGCTTGGTGGCCGTCTCATGACTGCCCGTGCGTCTCGCTGTCGATGCGTCGAAGTGATGCGCGTCGGGTGGCACGCGAGGAGCGGGCCGCAGTCAGCGACTCTGTCGTCCACCTCACCTGACAGCCTCTGACCCAATGGCAAATTCTGCCGCCCATGGGCGCCAAAACGTGACGGATGTGGCCGGTCTACCCGCCCATGGGCGGGGGAGGGTGCCAGACCCGGCGGAGCGACAGGACGGGCACGCCGGGCCCCACGGGCGCGAAACCCAGACACAACTGCCCGGGTTTCGCGCCCGTGGGGGCCGAGGTGGACACTTTCGTCCGGGTTTCGCGCCCGACCGACCTCGACGCCGTCGGCGCACGTACCCCGAAAACGGGGAAGGCCCGGCACCTTGGTACCGGGCCTTCCTACGAATTGACTGGCTTGCGAACGACTTCAGGACTGAATCAGAAGTCTTCCATGCCCCCGCCCATGCCGCCGCCGGCACCGGCAGCTTCGGGCTTGTCGGCTACGACGGCCTCGGTGGTGAGGAACAGGGCCGCGATCGAGGCTGCGTTCTGCAGCGCCGAGCGGGTGACCTTGGCAGCGTCGATGACGCCGAGCTTGACGAGGTCTTCGTACTCGCCAGTGGCGGCGTTCAGGCCCTCGTTGCCCTTCAGGCTCTTCACCATGGCAACGGCAACGCCGCCTTCCATGCCGGCGTTCTCCGCGATCTGCTTCAGCGGGGCTTCGAGGCACTTGGCGACCAAGCGGGCGCCAGTGGCTTCGTCGCCGGTCAGCGAGTCGGCAACAGCCAACACTGCAGCCTGGGCACGGATCAAGGCCACGCCACCGCCGGGCACGACACCTTCTTCGATGGCGGCCTTGGTGGTGGAGACAGCATCCTCGATGCGGTGCTTCTTTTCCTTGAGCTCGACCTCGGTGGCGGCGCCGACCTTCAGCACGGCAACGCCGCCGCTGAGCTTGGCGAGGCGCTCTTGCAGCTTCTCGCGGTCGTAGTCGCTGTCGGTGTTGTCGATCTCGGCCTTGATCTGGTTGATGCGACCCTTGATGTCATCCTCGGCGCCGGCGCCTTCGATGACGGTGGTCTCATCCTTGGTGATGATGATGCGCTTGGCGCTGCCCAGCAGATCGAGCGTGGTGTTCTCCAGCTTGAGACCGACTTCCTCGCTGATGACCTGGCCGCCGGTGAGGATGGCGAGGTCCTGCAGCATCGCCTTGCGACGCTCGCCGAAACCGGGGGCCTTGACAGCTACCGACTTGAACGTGCCGCGGATCTTGTTGACGACGAGCGTGGCCAGGGCCTCGCCCTCGACATCCTCGGCGACGATCATCAGCGGGCGACCGCTCTGCATGATCTTCTCGAGCACGGGGAGCAGGTCGCGTACCGAGCTGATCTTCGAACTGACGAGCAGCACGTACGGATCGTCGAGCGAGGCTTCCATGCGCTCCATGTCGGTGGCGAAGTAGGGGCTGATGTAGCCCTTGTCGAAGCGCATGCCCTCGACGAAGTCGAGCTCGATACCGAAGGTCTGGCTCTCCTCGACGGTGATGACACCGTCTTTGCCGACCTTGTCGATGGCCTCCGAGATGGTGGCACCGATCTCGGTGTCGGCGGCGGAGATGGAAGCGACCTGTGCGATCTGCTCCTTCGAGTCGACTTCCTTGGCGAGCTCGCGGATGGAACCAACGGCTGCCTCGACGGCTGCCTCGATGCCCTTCTTGAGGGTCATCGGGTTGGCGCCGGCGGCGACGTTGCGCAGGCCTTCGTGCACCAGCGACCAGGCGAGAACCGTGGCGGTGGTGGTGCCGTCACCGGCAACGTCGTCGGTCTTCTTGGCGACTTCCTTGACCAGCTCGGCGCCGATGCGCTCGTACGGATCCTCGAGCTCGATCTCCTTGGCGATGGACACACCGTCATTGGTGATCGTGGGCGAGCCCCACTTCTTGTCGAGCACGACGTTGCGGCCCTTCGGCCCGAGGGTGACGCGCACGGCGTCGGCGAGCTTGTTCATGCCTGCCTCGAGCGAGCGGCGTGCTGCTTCGTCGAAAGCGATCTGCTTTGCCATTGAATTCCTCCAGGAATTGATGGTGATGATGGTCGCGCCCCGGGCTGACACTCGGGACACGAGAGTGCTAGCACTCTAAACCCTTGACTGCTAAAGCGGCAACCCGCGAGTGGTCCGATCGATGCGTCAGCGGGCGCGTTCGAGCACCACGGTGGTCAGTGTTTCGGCTGCCCCGAACTCGGTGGTGAACCGCTGCAGCAGTTCGTTGAGGCCGGCGGTGCCCGCCACATTGACGTGGACCTGGAAGTCGGTGCGGCCGGTGACATGAGCCAGCCAGGTGACTTCTGGGCAGGTGAGGGCACCGCGCCGGAAGCGCTCGATGTCGCCGGCGCGCACGTCGATCACGGCCTCCAGGTCGCGACCGAGCTGACCGTGGTCGACGTCGACGGTGAAACGGCGGATCACGCCAGTGCGAACCAGGCGCCGCACCCGGTCGGCGGCGGCGTTGGCGGACAGGTGCACTCGGTCGCCGAGCGTCTGGTATGGAATCCTTGCATCGTCGCGCAAGATGGTGAGAATTGCACTGTCGATTCGGTCAAGTGATGAGAAATCCGCAGCCATGAATGCCATTGTGCCATCGAATCAGGCCCTTTCGCAGCCGGTAACGCCCGATACTGATGTCATGACGCACACCGAGTTCCTCTCCTCCATTCTTCGCACCGTTCGGGCGAGCGGTGCGGCGGTCGCTCTCGAGCAGCTGCGCACCGACCGTCCTGCCTTCCATGTCGCTGCCGACAGCGGAGTGACCGCCTACCACGACACCCGCGCCGTCTTCTACGTATGGGCGATCGACCGTCTTGTCATGGGCGGCCTCAGCGACTTCGGCGTCTTGTGGCACCCGCTGGTGGACAGTCGCAGCCCGCTGGTGTGGTGGTCTGGCGCCACGCTCGCCACCCCGGCCGCAGCCGAGCACTTCGTGGCCGCCGAGCTGGCTCGCCCCACCGAGCCGCAGCCGGTCGAGCCGCTGAGCCTCATCGGCGTCTGATCTCGGCACTGCACCTCACCATGCAGTAGGAGCCGAACCACCGTTGTGGTG
>Ga0105048_10020210_pt1 | contig 10169 bp, 3 predicted proteins | sample MAT05_FD_78382 | JGI IMG/M metagenome (GOLD analysis project Ga0105048, IMG submission 78382) | Freshwater microbial communities from Lake Fryxell liftoff mats and glacier meltwater in Antarctica - MAT-05 | ecosystem: Environmental > Aquatic > Freshwater > Ice > Liftoff microbial mat | place... | reverse complement strand
GGATCACTAGGCCAACCGATCCGCCATCTCATCACTGCGGGAGTCAGGCCGGTGGCGGTTTCACAAGCGGATTGGCTGCTTGCCCGGTTTCCAACGCAGCCCGAGAACCGCATCCCTTCGGGAGACCCGGACGGCGACGGATTGAGCAACCAACTCGAATATTTTCTAGGTAGTAACCCAACGGATGGCTCGTCCATGATCTGTCCCTCTTTGACCGTGAATAGCAGCGGCACGATGCTGAACCTGGCACGAAATCCTTATGCCGAATCCAGCTTTACCCTCGAACAAAGCACCTCGCTCAATCTTTGGACAACACTTACGCTTCCGCCCTTGATCGATAGGCCGGACCTGATCCAGGTGTGGGTCCCAGCCACGCCGGGCGCTTCTTCGGCATTTTTCCGCTTCGGTCTTTACCCGACGAATCCATGAGAAACGCCTACCCGCCCTTGCAGCTTCTCTGGGCACTGGTTGGCTCCATGGCCATGGGGATTGGCTCGCTTCTTGGGCAAAACATCGTGGCACCGGCCATCCGGATGGACTTCAAGATCGTTTCAAAGGGCCAAGCACTCAAGGTGAACGCCGAAGGGATTTCCCGCATGGATTTTCTTATTTCCGAGTTGGCCTTGCAAGATCTCAGCGGCAAATGGCTCCCAAGCGAGGAATGGTTTGCCTTCATCAGCGCCAAGGAAGAACGGCTTCAGGCCGATACGTTGGGCAGCCCGAAAGGCGAGTTCAAGGCCGTCCGCTTCCGCGTGGGCGTAGATGAGAAAGCCGACTACGCAGATCCCACCCAATGGCCTCCCGGCCACCCGCTGCATCCCGATGTGAATCATTTGCACTGGGGCTGGAAAAGCGGCTACGTGCATCTGGCCGTAGAGGGAAAATCATCGAAGGGACCGTTCTCCTACCATCTCGCAGGTCAGGAAAATCCGATGTTCGTCGAGCTTCCCGTGCGGTTCAGCGGCGGCGGTCCGGTCACCTTGGGCGTGGAGCTGAATGTTGATCCCATCCTCTCAGCCGCCAGCGGCCCGGATGCCGCGAACGCCACTCACTCGCGGCCCGGAGATCAATTGGCTGTCGCGATGAAAGCGAAGGCGATCCATGCATTCCGCAGCACGGGAGTGAGTTATGATCTTTTCCAAAGCACCCGGCCCGATCCACAAATGGCCAAGCCAATTCCCGAAGGCACCCGGCCTTACACCGTCAATATCACACGCCGCTTCCCCCAAGTCTCGATGCCTTCGGATAACCCGCTCACCGAAGAAGGCGTGGCTCTCGGCAAACGCTTGTTTTTTGATCCCGTCTTATCGATCAACGGCACGCAATCGTGCTCTTCCTGCCACCAACCCGAGCACGGATTTTCCGATCCGCGGCGGGTGAGCCTCGGGGCGGAAGGACAAGTGGGAAAACGCAATTCCATGGCAATCACCAATCTCGCATGGGCACATTCGGGATTGTTTTGGGATGGCCGCGCCAAAACGCTCCGGGAGCAAGTCCTCATGCCCATCGTCGATCCTACCGAGATGGGGGAATCGTTGGAAAATGTCCTTGCCAAATTGAAGGCTGAGCCGAGTTACCCTGCGGAATTCAAGAAGGCGCATGGTGAGGAAATCTCGGCGGATACCCTGGCGAAATCGCTCGAACAATTCCTCCTCACACTTGTCTCGCAAGACTCGAAGTTTGATCGCGCTGTTAGGAAACAGGTGGAACTGACTCAAGAGGAAAAGCAGGGCTTGAGTCTTTTCGTGACCGAGCATGAACCGGCCCGCGGCCTGCGGGGTGCGGATTGTTTCCATTGTCATGGCGGCACCCTCTTCACGGATAATCTTTTCCATAACAACGGCCTCAAGCTCGATGATTCCGATATTGGCTTGATGGCAATCACCGGGAATCCATCCGATCGCGGCAAATTCCGGACACCCTCATTGAGAAATATCTCCGCGACGGGACCCTACATGCACGATGGCCGCTTCGCCACGCTTGAAGAAGTCGTCGCACATTATAACTCCGGTGTCGTCCGCACTGAAACTCTCGATCCCAACCTTGGCAAGCATCCTGCAGCTGGCCTTGGACTCAACGAAACCGAGCAGAAGGCCTTGGTCGCCTTTCTCAAAACCCTCGCTGAACCGCCGGCGGCATCCGCACCCGCTCAAAACGCAAGCGCCCACGCTGGAAAAACTGTTCCCCCCGTATCACCATGACATCCTTGTTCAAACGAAGCCAGGTTTTCTCTTTGATCACCGCTTCCCTCGCGATGGCTTCATTCGCACGCGCGGATCTCAATCCCCATACGATTGCAGATCCCTTGGCTGCCGAAGCTGCCACTCTCACCTCCGGATTCTTTCCCATCTCCAATCCAGCCCCGGTAGATCCCACAGGACAAGGTGCATGGGGACCGGTGATTCCATGGACACCTCACATTCCCGTCACCGCCGCCACGCTGCCTGATGGCCGATTACTGACCTTCTCATCGAACAAAAGAACCAGTTTCCCCTTGGGCCCTGAGTTTACCTACACCGCGATTTGGGATCCGGCCACGGGCCTTTTCTCAGGCGATATCAATAATGTCCGCCATGATATGTTTTGTGGTGGAACGGCGATGTTACCCGATGGGCGTGTGGTTGTGAGCGGCGGCAGAAACGCCTCAGTCCTCTCGAGTGTTTTTGATTTCCGCACCAACGAATGGACCGCTCTTCAAAGCATGGCTGATGGCCGATGGTATAACACCAACGTCGCATTGCCGGATGGCTCCGTCTTCACCGTGGGCGGGACAGTCAGCGAAACCTCCGGGGGCCATCGCACAGCAGAACTTTGGAACTCGGTGACCGGCTGGCGCAGGCTCACCGGCATCCCCTGGCTCAATGTTCTTAATCAGCCCGGATACACCAATTTCTGGCATCCATTTCTGATGGTCGCACCTAATGGAAAGATGCTCCATTTCGGACCTACGGATCAGATGAATTGGGTGACCACCAATAACACCGGTACCTTGGTTCCGTCCGGCCAGAACGTCCCCGGAGCACATTACCCCAAAGAAAGCGCATGGGCCATGTTTGACGAAGGTAAAATCCTTGTGGCGGGTGGTGGGGCGGACACGACCGCAAACCTTTTCGATTCTTCGACTGGCACAAGCACCACTGCGGCCTACACGATTGACCTCAACGGAACCACGCCCGTAGTCGCCCCTGCCGCACCAATGATAAACCCCCGCCAGCTGGCAAACACCGTCGTCCTGCCCAACGGCGAGGTGATGGTGATCGGTGGAAACACCAGCGGCTTGAAATTCAGCGATGTGGGCTCAATCCTAATACCTGAGTTATGGAACCCCCGCACCGGAACCTGGCGAGCTCTCACCGCGATGGACATTCCACGAAACTATCACTCGGTAGCTCTGCTTCTGCCTGATGGCCGGGTCTGGTCCGGCGGTGGTGGCCTCAGCGCGACGGTAGCCACCAATCACCAGGACGCACAAATTTTCACTCCTCCCGCGCTCTTCGCGCCCAATGGATCGCTCGCCTTGCGTCCGGTGATCACCCAAGCGCCCACCTTGATCGGCCCTAACAATACTTTTACCGTTCTGGCCACACCCGGCATCCGCAAGTTTGCCTTCATCCGGATGTCGTCCGTGTCGCACTCGGTAAACACCGACCTCCGCTATCTAAGCGTACCCTTCGTAGAGAACACACCCGGGGTTTACACTCTTACTTCCCACAGCAGTTCCAACGTCCTGATGCCGGGATATTGGATGCTTTTCGCCTTGGATGCCCAAAGCGTTCACTCGGTTTCTAAAATCATCCAGGTCGCCCATAGCTCAGCCCTCTCGATTACCAATCCGGGCGACCAATTGCCGATCCAGGGACGGCCTGTGAGCCTGCCGGTTTCCACCTCGATTTCACCAGGAACAACAGTCACCTACTCCGCCACCGGACTCCCTGGCGGACTTTCCATCAATCCCACAACAGGCATTATCTCAGGAACCACAAATGCTCCCGTCGGAAACTACTGGTCCTCGGTGATGGCCACCCCTAATACAGGCGGTGCTGTCACTATATCATTCAACTGGAATGTGCTTTTGGCAAATCTCGGAACCGGGACTATTTTTAGCGAACTTTGGTTTATCCCGCCGATTGAAAATATTAATATCAATAATCCCGCGGCGCGCCCTCTGTATCCTGACCGGGCGACTGAGCGCGATCAGTTGTTGTCTTTCGAAGTTCCTGCGGATCTGGGAGATAACTTGATACGTAGGATTCGTGGCTACGTGCATCCTCCCGTCACGGGGAGTTACCGCTTCTCGATTGCCTCTGATGGAGAATCCAGGCTCTTGCTCAGCACCAATTCAAATCCAGCCAATGCGGTGCAAATCGCAAGCAACGACGCATTCCCTGTTTTGCCCCGCCAGTGGAACCAGAACCTAGCTCAAACTTCCACCTATTTCACACTTCAAGCTGGCCAAAAATATTACATCGAAGCGCTCATGAAGGAAGACACAGGTCCAGACCATCTAGCCGTCGCCTGGTCATTGCCTAATTCATTGGATCTATCTGTCATTTCAGGCCAGTTTCTTTCCCCCTTTGATCCGGTAGGTTCGTTCACCGCGGCTTGGTATCTTGATGAAAAAAATTGGAATGGCACTGCCGGAGAGGCCAAAGTCTCGGCACCTTTCATAAGTGGTGTAAATGGCTCCGCCCAAGGCGGAGCAGTGACCTCAAACACGGGCCCGGTGTTTGCTGGAAATCCCGGCACCGGCAGCTTCGGAAGATTTGATGGTGCGAATGACTGTGTGAGCGTTCCTTACAATCCCGCGCTCAATCCGAATGATTTCACGATCAGTGCGTGGGTCCGCCTGCGCACGGCCACAGGTTCGTGGCGCTCGGTGGCGACCTCCAGAGAATCCACAGGTGGAAACTTCCGAGGCTTCGGACTCTACGCCACAGGAGACGGAAAGTGGATGTTCCTCACGGGAACCAACTGGACAGCGCTCACTGGCCCGGATGTGGTAGCAGAGCAGTGGACTCACGTGGCTGCAAGTTTCCGTACTGTTGACACCGGGGGATTCACCCGCAACGGGATAAGAACTCTCTATGTGAACGGGGTTTTAGTGGCGCAAGACTGGGGAAGTTACGTGCCGCCCAGCACTGGCCCCCTCTTCATCGGTGCCGCGTCCAGTAGCGGTGGCGCCGGGGATTTCATGGGCGGAGATATCGACGAGGTCCGCCTTTATCCTGCTGCGCTTGGTGCCAACGATCTCGTGCCGATAATGAATTTGCGCCGTTCGGTTGCTTCAAGTCCTGTCGTCGTGAACCCCGGGCCAATTGCGAATGCCCGCAATTCGAACATTTCCCGGACCATCCAAGCGAGCGATGGGAGCAACAATCCTATGACCTTCTCGGCCACCGGATTGCCAACCGGGCTGACCATTTCCACAAACACCGGAATCATCTCGGGTTCACCCAACACTCTCGGAAATTTCAATGTGGTCATCACCGCTTCAAACTCAGGTGGCGATTCGGGCACGGCTTCGTTTGCTTGGTCTATCGTTGAAAATCTCACTGTCACCCCGGTCAATTCACCCCCTTCACCCTCCCCTGGGTTGAAATCCTTCACTGCCAGCAGCACGGGTGGAAGTAATGTGCAATTTCGTTGGAACTTTGGCGATGGTTCGCCAGAAACTGCCTTGTCCGGTTCCCCGAACGCCTCCTACACCTTCCCCGGCCCAGGTCGCTATCTTGTAACGGTCACGGCCACGGACGATAGCGGAGCCATCGTTACGGGCAGTTTTTATCTAGCACTGCACGCGCCGCTCGCTGCGAATGCTCCCACCAATTCCAGTGCGATTTCCTATGAACGCCGTAATTCCGGCGGCGACCGGGTGTGGGTGGTCAATCCAGACAACAACAGCGTTTCCGTGCTGGATGCGACTACCGGCAATCGTTTGGCTGAAATTCCAGTAGGTCTCTCGCCGCGCTGTGTGGCAGTGGCTCCAGACGGGCGCATCTGGGTGAGCAATGCGGATGCCGCCACCCTTTCAATCATCGATCCCCAAAGTCTGACAATCGTCCAAGCAGTCACACTCCCTCGTGGCTCACGCCCCTTCGGCCTAGCCTTCGCACCCACGGCGGATGCCTTGTGGGTGGTGTTGGAAAACTCGGGAAGGGTATTGGAACTGGATCCCACCACCGGCGCTGAACTCGCAAACATCGCCGTTGGTCCAAATGTGAGACATTTATCAATTTCAAGCGACGGCACCCGCGTCTTTGTCAGCCGATTCATCACTCCACCTCTCACAGGCGAAAGCACCGCCGTCGTCAACACAACTGGCCAGGGCGGTGAAGTCGTTGTCATCAATTCAGCCACAAACACCATTCTGCAAACAGTCATCCTCGCCCACAGCGAGGATCCTGATACTTCGAACTCATCGAAGGGCATCCCTAACTACCTCGGTGCGGCCACGATTTCACCGGATGGACTGAGCGCTTGGGTTCCTTCCAAAAAAGATAACATCAAACGTGGCATCCTCCGCAACAACCAGGATCTCACTCATGACATGAGCGTGAGGGCGATCGCCTCCCGCATCAATCTCACCACCATGGCTGAAGATTTACCGGGCCGGGTGGATATGGATAACTCGGGTATGCCCAGTGCCATTGCTTATGATCCTCAAGGGATTTACGCATTCGTCGCCCTCGAGGCCAATCGCGCAATCATCGTGATCGATATTTGGAACAAGACGGAAATCATGCGCTTCAACGCGGGCCGCGCGCCCCAAGGCCTAACGGTGTCCCGAGATGGACGCAGGTTGTTTGTGCATAACTTCATGGACAGAACCGTGAGCATCCACAATGTAGGAAGCCTCATTGATGGCCTCACCACTCCGATTCCACCATCAGTGACCGTTTCTACAATCACGACCGAAAATCTGACGGCTCCAATTCTGACAGGGAAGCAATTATTCTATGATGCGAAGGACAACCGAGTTGCCTTCCAAGAGTATATCTCCTGTGCCTCCTGCCACAATGACGGCGACCAAGACGGACGGGTTTGGGACTTCACCGGATTCGGCGAAGGCTTGCGCAACACCATCTCGCTGCGTGGCCACGGAGGAACCGCTCAAGGCCCCCTTCATTGGACCGGGAACTTCGATGAAGTGCAGGACTTTGAAGCGCAAATCCGCTTTCTGGCTGGCGGCAGCGGATTGATCGCAAACGGCTCGCCACATCCACCGCTTGGAACGCCGAACGCAGGACGCAGTGCGGACCTGGATGCGCTGGCGGCCTATGTGCAATCTTTGGGTCGCGACGATCCCAGCCCGCATCGCCCGAGCGCGGGAACACTCACGCCATCCGCCGCTGCGGGTGAAACAATTTTCCGCACGATGGATTGTGCAAGCTGCCACGGTGGCCCGGAGTTCACTCTGAGTTCGCTGGGAAATCTTCCCAACATCGGCACCCTCAAAACTTCCTCAGGCAAGCGCCTCAATGCCACCCTGACAGGAATGGACATCCCCACGCTGCGCGGAGCTTGGGCAACCGCGCCCTATCTGCACGATGGTTCTGCCGCCACCCTCCAGCAAGCGATCTCCGCCCACCAGGGTGTCTCGCTCAATTCGACGGATCTCGACAATCTGGTGGCCTACATCCGCAGTGTGGATGATCTCCCTCTATCAGCTCCCCTGCCCAAGACACAGTTCACCGGATGGGCCGAGGTCACTCCTGGAACCGATGGCAATCCTGCTTCAAATGCCGACGGGGATTTACTGCCGGATCTCTTGGAATACTCGCTCGATGGAGTTCCTAACAGCGGAGCATTCCCTGCATCCGATGCATTGACTCTGGAGCAGCTTCCCGGATCGGTCGCCCTGCTGGTGCGCCGTCCTGTCGGCCTGACCGATGTGACTTACGAGGCCATGACGAGCCCGGATCTGGTTTCATGGACGGCCAGCTCGATAAACAGTGTGCAGGCTCCTGTTAATGGTATTGAAGTCGCACGTTTTGACAACATTCAGAGCAGGCCCGGTCTCTCGTTGGACAGCGGCTTCGTGCGGCTCCGGGTGACTCGCAACGGCCTCTCTCAAGTGACGCTTCCATTAGGCTGGCAGGGAATCTCACTGGGAGCCGCTTCACGCACTCTCGGAGTTCCCTTCCGCGAGACTCCGATCTTCTCCTCGGGGGTGACTGGAGTTTCAGGAAACAAAATTCTCGTGAACGGCACCCCTTCCGTGCCTCCGGGCTTCCGCGGTTTCGTGGAGATCAGCTCAGGAGCTGCTGCCGGAAACCGCTTCGAATACGCCGCTTCCACTGCCGGAGAGATCACAATCGCCCCTGCATCCCTTCTCAACACCCTCGCCGTCCTTCCAAACCTCACAGGAGCACAGATCGTCCTCGCGGCTCATCATGCCTTGGCCGGAGTGTTTGCAAAATCCCTCTTCAAAGGCAGCACCGATCCCGGCGCGGCGGACCAAGTGCAGTTCTATTCTAACAACGGAACCACCGGACGCTTTGATCTCTTCTATCTCTTGGATGCCCGCCCACGCTTCTCCACCTACCAATGGCGTGCGTTCATGCCCGGCGGCGGTGATCAGGATGGTAGGGTGATCGCGCCTGGCGAAGGCATGCTCTTGAAGCGCCCGCCCGCCGCACCTTCAAGCCGCCTGGTGATGCAGGGGCAAGTGCGCGCCAATCCATTTATCCAGCCATTGAAAGCCGGATTAAATCTCCTTGGCTCGCCTTTCCCCATCGCCGCCAGCCCGGCTTCCCGTGGCTTGTTAGATCCTTTGGCAGCCTTTGTTCCTTCAACCGCCGTTGAACTGGCCGATCAGATCCATCTCTATCAAAACAACGCGTTCCGGGTCTTCTATTTCCTCGATCATCCGACTTTGGCAGACCAGTGGCGCGAGGTGATCCCAAACAGCCCGGACTCCAACGGCGTTTCGATTTTCAATCCCACTGAAGCCGCGTTTTTCAAGCGCACCAATCCTTCTGCCAGCTACCGTGTCCCACTGTTGTGGACCCCTTGATGGGGAATTTCCCTATCGCTTGGCGGAACTAAAGAATTGCTTCAGAAATTGCCTCCTGCTAGATCTTCCAGTGTGATGGTAAAAGCGAATCAGAATGTGGCTCAAAGCAAATTCTTGCTTCCTTCGCAAGTTGCAACATTCCGGGCCTGGCTTTGTGGCTTGGTGGTTTTGTTCGGTTCTTGGCTCACCGCCCAAGGGGAGTCTGGAATCCTTGTTTGGAAGGGGCAGCCTTTCCATGGCGATGCCGCCGCAAACGCAATGATCTATAGCAGCGTAGAAAGCGCTGGACCCCTGACGCGGTTTTTCAGTGATGGCCAGAGGCTATCATTCAATACGGGGCAATTTTTCCGTTACATCGCTTTTCCTGATCGGCCGATGACGCAGTTCACCGAAGAAGCGGATTACGTGGAAATGCAGCGGAGCTACCAAGAGCTTTCCGCCTTTGCCAAGCAGTATGCGAAAGCGGCACCGCTCCTTGCTTCCCGGCTGGAACGGATGGCGGATATTCAAAAGGGTTTCAAGGATGGCAAGGTCTATTACGATGGCAAATGGATGCCGCGCGCCGAGTATGGAAATCTTGTCACCACCAAAAAGGAACTCCACGTTGCCAAAAAGAATGCAGGCGATGCGAAGAAAAACAAAGAACGGAAGGCCGTCTATATTGGAATCCTCACCTTCGTCGTCCTCCTCATCGCGGCCATGGTTCTTCGGAAATGGAAATGGGCGGGCCTGCTTCTTTTAATTCCGCTGGCAGGCGCTGGCTGGCTGACCTATCAGGAAAATGGCTACGAGTGGTTCAAAAAAGTGCCGGGGCACCTCGAACCACCCTCCGATTGGCAATCACTCATTCAGAAGTATCTGGAAAAACTAAACCCGCCCAAGTGACAGGATTCCGTTAGATTTGTTCCAACGAGCCGAGCGCCTCGCTACGGATCATTCCCTGATAGACCGCGTTTGTTTCCCGCAGAGTCTGGTGATTTCCATCAGCCACGATTCGGCCATTTTTAAAAACCAGGACGCGATCGGCAATGGTGATGGTGCTGAAGCGGTGGGCGATGATGAAGGTGGTGCGGCCTTTGACCAGCGCGGCCAGAGCCTGCTGGATGTTCCCTTCGCTTTCAGAATCCAAGGCACTGGTGGCCTCATCCAGAAT
>Ga0105048_10020208_pt1 | contig 10169 bp, 1 predicted proteins | sample MAT05_FD_78382 | JGI IMG/M metagenome (GOLD analysis project Ga0105048, IMG submission 78382) | Freshwater microbial communities from Lake Fryxell liftoff mats and glacier meltwater in Antarctica - MAT-05 | ecosystem: Environmental > Aquatic > Freshwater > Ice > Liftoff microbial mat | place... | reverse complement strand
GTCGGGGTTGACGTTGGTCACGGCAATCGTGAAGTCGGCAGTCGAAGTACCGCCGTTGCTGTCACTTGCCTGGACCGTGATCGTGTGGCTCGTCGCGTCCTCGTAGTTCAGCAGCGCGGCGTTTGCGACCGTGACAGCTCCCGTGACAGAATCGATCGTGAAGCGACCGCCCGCGTCTTCGGTGAGACTGTAAACGATTGCTGGCCCGTTCGGGTCAGTGGATGAGGCGATGACGCCGACAGTCGTTCCGTTCGTGGCTCCTTCGACAACCGTGTCGGGCGTGCTGTCGGCGTCCGTCGGTGTGATCGGGTGCACGTTGGTGACATCAATCGTGAAGTCGGCGGTCGAGGTGCCACCGTTGCCGTCGCTCGCCTGAACTGTGATCGTGTGGCTCGTCGCGTCCTCGTAGTCCAGCAGTGCGGCGTTTGCGACCGTCACGACTCCGGTACTGGAGTCGATTGTGAAGCGACCACCTGCACTGACGGTGAGGCTGAATATCACCGCAGGGCCGTTGAGATCGCTCGCCTCGGCCGTGATGCCAACCGCGGTTGCGTTTGCGGCTCCTTCAACGACCGTGTTCGCAGCAGTGTCAGCATCCGTTGACACGGATGGGTTCACGTTCGTGATGGCGATGCTGAAATATGCGAGCGAGATGCCACCCTGACCGTCGTCAGCCTGGACTGTGATGGTGTGACTCGCCAGAGTCTCGAAATCCAACTGACTCCCATCGGCGACGGTCACAACCCCACTGCTCGAATCGATCGCAAAGCGGCCATCCGCGTCATCGGTGAGTGAATAGATGATGTCCAGCCCGTTCAGTTGTGTTGCTACCGCTGTGATCCCCACCGCAGTCCCGTTCGCGGCACCTTCGGCAACGCTGTCCGCTGCGGTATCGCTATCGGTCGCTGTGGTAGGGTTCGCGTGCGTAACGGTCACCGTTGTGGTGTCGGTGTCAAAGCCACCGTCGCCATCGTCCACACGAACGCCTACCACATATGTCCCCTGTGTGGAGAACACGTGCGTTGAACTCAGCGATTCGTAGGTTCCGTCGTTGTCGTAGTCGAACTGGTACATCAACGGGTCGTAGATGCCCGCCACGTCGTTTGCGTCCACGGTGATGGAAACCAGCGAACCTTCACCAACGGGGCCGTTGTTCGCGACCGATGCGATCACGGGGTTCACGTTGTCGATATGGATGTGCTGGGGCAGCGAGTGTGCGACCGCTCCAAGTCCGTCGGTGACAATCAGGTGAACTGGCGATGGCCCGTTGTCGAGCGGAGTGAAGCTGACACTTGCACCGTCCAGTTCGATCACGCCGTTCGGAGTGAATACCCGCCAGGTATACGTCAATCCGGTACCGGATGGGTCGGAGGCTGTCGCGGACAGGTTGACCGCAGTACCTTCCACTCCCGTCGTGGGCACGGTGATTGTGTCAATCGTCGGAGCAACGGTTGTCACGGTGATGGTGTCCATGATGGGCGCCACTGGACTCGCGCCAGGGTCGAAAGTAGACACGAATACAGTCAAGTTGAACGACTTGGGGATCGGAGACGCGGCAAGAATCATGAGGCCGGGGAGGTCGGCGGGAGTCAGTCGCCACACGTTTCCGTCAAGAGTCCCGGCGCTGAAGGTCACGTCGGCTGGCAATCCAAGGATGTCGATGCTCACGATTTCGGAGCCGTCGTCGTCCGGTGTCCCCGCGGTGATCGGGAACGCGGCAGCAATCCCGGCCGGCACCGTGACATCCGACACCGTGAGGAACGGCGTATCGGTCACGGGGCGGATCATGATGAACAGGTCACCCGTGTTGCTGAATTCGCGTCCGTCGCTGACCGCGTATCGGATCAGAGTCGGAAAATCGCCACCACCAGTGGCGTAGTTCGGAGCGGGCTCAAACACCAGCCAGTCCGCCGCGTTGTAGTCCGGCCCCGTAACCGGGATCTCCTGCCCGACCGCGACCGCAGAGCCTTGATACAGCAACGTGCCGCCCGACGGGAGTTCATCGATGCGGATCGACTGGAACGTGTCTCCCGAGTCCGCGTCCGAGGCAGGGGTGAGGAAGTCGGCGGCCGTGAGTGCCAGCGTGGTATCTTCGGTCGCGAGCACGAAATTGTTGCCGAGGATCTGCGGCGCGTGATTGAAGTAGAACGATCCGCTCGAGAACACGGAGCCTTGCAGCGTTGCATCGACCGTCTGCACTTCCCAATAGTACATCTGCCCGCCCGCCAGAGTCACGTCCGCGAACGGGCGCGAGTACACGCCGGGGGCCGCGACAAGGCGAGTGCCATCTGCTAGCGCCGGGGCCGACATGACCTCATTACCACCCGGCGTCGTCCCAATGCGAACTGTGTACGTGAGCGTGGAGGTGGGTGTGTTGTCGTCGCTCGCGCCGTCCCATGAGAGGCGTACCTTATTCCCGGTGCTCGGGGTGGTCACGGTCAGGTCGGTCGGTGCGGTCGGGCGGTTCGTCGGGAGTGCGCCGTAGTTCGTGACCACGGCCCCGAACTGGGAACCCGAGCCGGGTGGCAGGGCGGCGTCGAGCGTACCGTTGTTGTCGTAGTCGCCCCAGGCCGGAGTGCCGCGGCCCGTGACCTGGTTCAGCACGGGGACATCGGTCGCGGTTGCGGGGAAGAACGTGCCCGCGTCGTTGAGCCAGACCTGGTTCTGACCCAAACGGGAGCGGATGAGGTCGAGGTCGCCGTCCGAGTCCACATCGGCCCAATTCAACTCGGGACTGTTCGAATCCGCAGTAGCGAGTTGAGACACATACTCGAACACCCCGCCGCCCGTGTTGTGGTAGATCCCGATTTCGTAAGCGGCATCGGAGTTGAACCCGGACGCGACGAAATCGGGGAGTCCGTCGTTATCGTAGTCGCCCCAGGTCGAGACTGTGCCGTCCGTGTTCTTGCTCGGGTTCCGGATACCACCAAACGTCCCGAACACTCCGCCGTTGTTCTGCATGTACAGCGGCCCGCTGCTCGGCGTGTTGGCGAGGATGTCGAGGTCGCCGTCGCCGTCGGCATCGGCGAATGAAGCGGACGTGATCAGTCCGTTCGTGCCTCCAGCAGAGGTGAAACTCCCGGCTCCGTCGTTCCGGTAGAAGTTCGTCGTGTTGTAACCGCCAAAGACCGATGTCGCATATCCACTCACGATCATGTCGAGGTCGCCATCATTATCGAAGTCGGCCCAACTGGCAAAAGCGACATCTTGGATCGTGACGGAGGGGATGGTCACCTCCGTGAAGTTGTTGGTCCCCGGATCGAACGTGGCGACCCAAAGTTTGCCTATATGGGTGGTGCTGATTACGTCGAGATAGCCGTCGCGGTTCAAATCGCCGAATGTGATCGATTTCAAGAGCACGGGGAGCCCGAGCGCGAAGGCTTGGCCGGTAAAGCCCCCGGCCCCGTCGCCGAGGAAGATCACCGAACTGACCACCGCGTCGAGGTGGCCGTCGCGGTTCACGTCGGCCCAAGTCGCCGACCCATAGTTCAGCGGCTCGGAAAGATCGATCACCGGGTCCGGCGGCTGGACGATGAACTGCACGGTTGCGGTCGATTGGTTCCCGTTCAGGTCATCGGTGATCGTGTAGGTGAAGCTCGCGACGCCGACGAAGTTCAAAGCGGGGGTGAACTCGATTCGTGCGTCGTGGGCGGGTAGGTCAAGCATCTGGACCGTGCCACCGACCGCGTTGCCGACAGACGCGATGGTCACCCCACCGTGCGGCATCGACGCCACATCGTTGTTCGTCAGCGTTGTCGAGATGATCTCGAATGCCGCCGCCCCCTCGGTGATCGTCGGGAGCACGTCGTCCACCGCACCGACATCGGGGACCGAACTGACCAGCACGCGGATGAGGCCACCTCCCCGTTTCGGGTCCGAGCCGCTGTTGGTCGTGCCGTTGTCCTGGACCGTGTAGTACACGAGTGCGTACCCGGACCGGTTCGCCGTCGGGCGGAACACGATATTCCCACCTGACACCCCGGCAGTGCCGGTGACCTGCCCGAACTGGTCCACGCGGACGCCGATCAGCGTGAGCGTCTGGCCGCTCTCGGGTATCGGGCCGCGCGGGGTCGCCGCGAGGACATCGGCGACGGGGATGCGGAGGACGCCATCCAGGCCCAACTGATAGTCGAGCGTGGTAAAGACCGGGAAGTCGTTTACCTCGGTCACGATCTGGGTGGCGGTAGCGGTGTCTGTGCTGTACGCGGTCGAATTGCCGTTGGTCGAGACGTTGACGCCTGTCGCGCCGGTCGTGCGGCCGTTGGTCTGGTCCCACCCTCGGAAGGTAATCGTTGCGGTCGTGCCGTCCTCCGCATTCGGTAGGAACCGCACGCGGTCGGTCGCGGCCGCACCGAGCACCGTGGCAGTCGAATCGGAGACGCTTCCGAAGTCGGTCCAAGTGGTGCCACCGTTGGTGCTGTATTGCCACTTGCCGTGCGAACCCGTCACGCCCGTAACTGCGATCCCGCGGCCAGAGATCGTATCCGTGTCCGTAAACGTCCCCGCGATCAGCGACGCGACCGTCGCCCCCGTGTTGGTGACGTTGTCCTCGTTGATCGTCGGCAGATTACTCGCGCCGGTGAGGGTCGGGGCTGCGTTCGAGGCGATGGAATACACACGGACCGTGTAGGTATTGATCCCACCGTCCTTGTCGTAGACCCGTGCGTAGAACGTCCTCGTCCCGACCGCCGTCACGGACAAGTTGGCCGTCATGGTCGTGCTCGCTGCGGCGTAGTTGGCGGCGAGTGCGGCGACGCTGCCGGCGAACGAGTACTTCAACCCGGCTGTGTTGTCTGCAGCCGACGGATCGTAACTTGAGACGAACCCGACCGGCACCACAACGGTTCCCGAACCGGGGTACAAAACGTAGCGGTCCGGGATGATGCCAGTTGGATCCACATTGTTGACCGTGAAGTTGACCGCATTCGATGTGCCGCCACCCGGGGTCGGGCTAAAGACCGTCACGTTTACGGTGCCACTCTCGGCGAGGGGAGCCGGTACGACCGCTGTCAGCGTGGTCCGGTTCACGTACGTCGTGGCGAGGTAAGTGCTGCCCCACCTCACGAGCGAGTTGATGCCGAAGCCCGTGCCGATAACGGTCAGATTCACCGACCCCCCCTCGTTCGCGGACGTGGGGTTCACCGAGGTGAGCGTCGGCACCGGGTAAAACACAGTGACGGTCGGCATCGTGACCGTCGTAGCTCCCCCATCGGCACCTTCGCTGATGCGGGGCTGGAACTGCGTCCCGTAGGGGATTGCCGAGTTGACCCGCAGGGTGATGGTGAACGTGTACCGGCCCGCTGTCGGCGACAGCGCGCGGAGAATGTACCCCGAGTCCACCGGCGTCACGGTCCAACCTGCGGGAAGGCCCGAGGTGGCGAGCGTGACAAGCCCATTGTGGTTCACACCCGGGTAGCGGACCTCGGCCAGTGCGCTGTACCCGGTGACCGAGTCGCCAATGGATACGGTAACGGGCACGGACACATCAGTACCGGCCGTTACAGACGTGGGGAACCCGTAGGTGCCTGCGGCGTAGCCGATCGCGACCTCGACGGACCCGATATCGACTGCGGAACCGACCTGCCGCGTTACGCCACGTTGGTCCGTGGTGAGGCCCGTCAGCGGGGTACCGCCGGCGTCGATGGCCGGGCTGCCCGGGTCTGGGTACAGCACCTGCGTGCTCCCGCCCTTGCTCTGGAGTGTAGTCGGGAGGCGTGGGTTGAGCGGGCTGGCGACCGAGCCGCGGAGGTCGGAGGCCGCGAGAGCGCTTGCCAACGCCGAGTCGTAAGCCCCGATGAGGTTGTTACCGGATGATGTGAACTGCCCGGTGATGTCGCCGGAGGTGTTCTTGGCGGTGATCGTGTTCCCGATCTGAACGCTGAGCGGGCTGCCGATCGTGGTGGCGTAAATTCCCGACGTGTTGTAGGCGACCGTCGTGTTCGCGAGAGTGACGTAGCCCCTGGCGACGACACCGCCGCCGTTCATCGACGTAGTTGCGTTCCCCGCGGTCCCGTTGGTGCCGTTCCCACCCGCGCCGCCGTCGCCGCCGAGTCCCGCGGTCCCCAGCGCGCCGCCGGTCCCGCCGGCCATCGTGTTGAACGCAATGGTCGAATTGGCGACCCTCATTCGCTTGGCGGAATTCGTGGCATCGGCGTACAACCCGGCCCCGCCCGCTGTGCCGCCGTTGCCGCCGTTGCCGCCGTTGCCGCCGCGGGCGTCGCTCCCGTCGTTGAAGGTGCCGAACCCGCCGGTTCCACCACCGCCGCCCGGGCCACCGGTGCCGCCGCTTCCCGCGGTAACCAAGTTATTCGCGATGGTCGTCGAGCGGATCGTGATCAGGTCGCTGCCGGCCGCGAACACGCCCGCGCCGTCGGCGGCCCCACCGTTGCCGCCATTCCCGCCGTGCCCGGCGGCGGAGCCGGGACCGCCCGTGGCGAAGTAGAGCGCCCGCCCGGCACCGTCGCCACCCTCGCCGCCTCGACCGCCGGACCCGCCCAAGCCTCCGGTCGCCGTGTTCAGCGAGATCGTGGTGTCGGCCATGGACACCGTGGCAGTCCCCACGTAGACGCCGCTGCCCTGGACACTCCCGCCGGTGCCACCGTTGCCGGCCCTGCCGCCCGGGATTGAGTTGTCGGCGTCATGCAGGTTGAACTCGTCGTGGCCGACGCTCCCTTCCCCACCCGACCCGCCCGCTCCCCCGAAGGCGGTGTTGGACTGGATCAGAACTCCAGACACTGTAGCGGTGCCTCCGGAGATCGTCAGACCTGCGCCCCGGACCAACCCGCCGGTGCCACCCGATTCGGAAGGCGTCGGGCCAAGCAGTCCCGCGTTCTCGATGTAGCCGAGGCCCGGCGTGCCGTCGCGGCCGCCCGTGCCACCCGTGCCGCCCGTCGCCGTGTTGCTCTCGATCCGTGTCGCCCCGTTGATCGTCAGCGTGGAACTCCCGGTGACGTAGACCGCGCCACGCGCTTCTCCCCCGTTGCCTGCGGCGCCGCCGCTGCCCTGGCGGCCGACGTAGGCACCGCCTTCGCCGCCTTGACCGCCGGCCCCGCCAGTGCCGCCGGTCGCCGCGTTGGAGGTGATCTGAACGTTCGTGATGGTCAGCGTCCCGCCATCCGCAGCGATGCCGGCCCCGCTGGCCGCCCCGCCGGTCCCGCCGGCCCCGCCGTTCCCGGCGTTACCCCCCATGTCGCCGGGGATGATGTTGGGGTAGCCCGTGGAGATGGCGTTATCATCGCCGTGGCCGCCGGCCCCGCCGCTCCCCCCGCCCACCCCGGCGCCAGCAACGATCACGTTCGTGCCGATCGTCGATGAACTGATGACGGTCGTCGCGTTCCGCACGAACACCCCGCCGCCAGAAACGGTGCCACCCGCGGGCGCGTTCTGACCGTTCGTGCCGTCGTAGCCGGTGGGGTGGTCGTCGGTCCCCCTCGCGCCGTTCGCCCCGTTCAGGTTCCCGGCATACTGCTCGATGTAGCCGAGCTTGTTCGACGAGATCGTGCTGTTGGTGATCGTCAACTTGCCGCCGTCGGAGTAGACCCCACCCCCGGCAGTGTCGATGTGACCGGTGAGTTCGTTCCCCGTGACGGTCACCCCGCTGAGCGTTACGTTCCCCGCTTCGTTGAGGATGCCGCCGCCGTGGAGCGTGAGCTGGTCGGGCCGCGACTCGATGTAGCCGCCGGTGATGGTGAGGTTCTTGAACGTGACCGTGACGCCCGAGCCGATGACGTGGAACACGCGGTCGATCTGGTCCGCGTCGATGAACGTGAGGCCGGCCCCCTGACCTTCGATCACCATCGTCTGGTTGCCCGTGATGTCGAGGTCGCCTGTTGCCGCCACGTTCTCGAACAGCCCGTCGAGACTCAACGTGTATGTGCCAGCATTCAGATTGATGGTGTTCGTCTGATTCTGGAAATTCGTGTTTGAACTGATGATCGCCGACCGCAGGCTGCCCGTCCCCAGGCCACCGTCGGCAGTGTTCGCGATGATGAACGTGGCCGGTACGCAACGATCTTCAAGAGTTTCCATTCCCAGCGTGCCACGTCGGCGGATCGGCGAAACAACGCGAGGGTTTCGGTGCGATCGACACCAGGCCACCAAGGGGTTCGATCGGAACATGGGCAAACTCACGGGTTGGAGAGGTCGGTAGGCGCGCTCGCCTCAGCCAATCGTTTCTCAACGAGAGAATGAAACCTAATGTCAGAAATGTGGAAATTCTTTGAACAGGGGGCTGCCGGGTATCAATTACAACCGCGGATCACCGAAACTGCGCCCCGCCCAGCCCGAATCCGTGGAACACCTGCAACCGTTTCGGGTCGTTTCGAGAAGGGTTTCCGGCACGGCGACGCAGTTCGCCATTACGAAGGGGAGGAAATCCACCGAGTCAGAGTTGTTTGCCCTGATGTTCGTGGTGCATCCTACAAAATGAACAAGACCCGGGACTTCCCGGGCCTTGCGAGTGGAGGTGAGGAGAGTTGAACTCCTGACCTCTTGAATGCCATTCAAGCGCTCTACCAACTGAGCTACACCCCCTCGATGGGTGTAAGCTAACGATCGCCCCACAGAGTGTCAACCCGTCGTCGTTCGCTCGGCACGTTTTCGCGGTTTGTCAGCACTAATTGCCGGCCTCACGACTCTGAGTTCGGCTGGACGAAATCTCGCGTGATCCCCACAATGCCACGCATCTGTCAGACCACTGAGGAAACGAAGTGAAGAAGCACGCACGCGCGTGGATCGTTGGATTGGCCAAGTACGGGATCGGGTTTGGCCTGCTCGCATACATCCTCAGGCAGAACTGGGATCCGAAGGGCACATCACCGGGCATCAGTGGCTTGCTCGAGCAAACCCCGAATCTCCTCGCGTTCCTGGCCCTGGCGCTTCTCGCTGTTGCCTGCGTGAGCATCCAGTTCATCCGTTGGTACATCCTCGTTCGGGGTCTCAATCTCCCATTCACGATTGGGAGTGCGTTCCGACTCGGACTGGTGGGTGCGTTCTACAACGCCTTCCTCCCTGGCTCCGTCGGTGGCGACCTCGTGAAGGCGTTCATCATCGCGAAGGACACACCGGGTCGGCGGGCCTCGGCCGTGGCAACCGTGATCGCCGATCGACTTGTCGGCCTCTTCGGGCTGATCTGGTTCTCGGCTGTGTTTGGCGGCGGGTTCTGGCTCGCAGGCGACAAGCTGATCTCCGAGAATGAATACCTCAGGAAGATCGTTCTGGCGTGTGCCGGAATCACCATCGGCGCGGTCCTTGGGTGGATCATCCTGGGCCTGCTCCCGCAGAGTCGGGCCGATCGCTTTGCGGGACGATTGAAGCGTGTCCCCAAACTCGGGAATACGCTGGCAGAAGTGTGGTACGCCGTCTGGACATACCGGCAGCGTCCCCGCGTGATCTACATTTCGATTGCTCTGACGGCGGTCGTGCATCTGGGCTTCGTGCTCATGTTCCACCTTGCCGTTCGGGTGTTTCCAGCGGTCGATCCGGCTTCGCTGGCCGAGCACTTCGTGATCGCGCCGATTGGCTACATCGCGCAGGCGTTCTTCCCCGCTCCGGGTGGGCTGGGCGGTGGGGAGTTTATCTTCGGCTACCTGTACACGTTGTTGGGCCGCCCGGAACAGACAGGCGTGGTCGGTCGGCTTGCGCTCCGGGTCGTCGAGTGGGCAATCGGACTGGCGGGTCTGTACGTATTCCTTCGGATGAAGGCTCACCACGAACTGCCGGAGGAAGTGAGCGAGGAAGATAATAACGGTGCGCCCGCACCAGTCGCGTGAAGTGAACGAGTCGGGCACATCCTTCGTGCCCGGCTCGACTCGTGATTACTTCTCGATTTCCTTGAGCTTAGCCTTCAGCTCCGCGATCGTCTCTTCCAGCACCTTGACTTGCTTCTTGGCGGCGTCGGCGGCCGCCTGTGCGTCTTTCGCCTTGGCCTCGGCTGCTTCGATGGTGCCTGCCCTCACACGACCCAGCATTGCAACCTTCCGAATTTCCGCCAGTTCCGCGGCGGCTACTTTCGCATCCGCGTCGGCCTTCTTTGATACCTCGGCAACTTTCCAGAAACTCCCGGTCCCTGAGCTGGGAACCTTCCCATTCAGCCCAGTATGAAGGCGAGTTGCCGGAAGTCCACTTTTTTCCGGGGTCCATTGCTTGAATTCACCAACTGCACCAGCAGT
>Ga0105048_10020207_pt1 | contig 10169 bp, 5 predicted proteins | sample MAT05_FD_78382 | JGI IMG/M metagenome (GOLD analysis project Ga0105048, IMG submission 78382) | Freshwater microbial communities from Lake Fryxell liftoff mats and glacier meltwater in Antarctica - MAT-05 | ecosystem: Environmental > Aquatic > Freshwater > Ice > Liftoff microbial mat | place... | reverse complement strand
TTGGTCGATCGGCTGCAGCTTGTCCGCGTCGGCATAGTAGTTGGTATTGCGCGCCTTGGCGACCGCGACATCGATCGAGAACACCGTCGCATCGGGCATGCGGAAGAGGCCGACGATTGCCCCGTCGCGATCGGCCACTGCCAGCACCATCCGCGTCGATGAGTTCAGCGGCAGCCGGATGGCCGCCCGCGTCCTGTTCGCCTGCTCGACGCCTTCGTTGATGATCTGTGTCACTTCCTCGGCCGTCACGCCATTGCCATCGTGCGGCGTGACCAGCCACCCCTCGGCCACGGGCAGGCCATTGATGAACAGTGCATCGTCCGCCGTGTTCGGAACATTGTCCGCCCCCGGCGTGACCGGTACGAAGGTGCCGGCCGAGGCGTCGCCCTGACCGAGCGCCGCGCCGAGCGCCAGCAGCCGTTTCGGTCCCTCGACGCTGCCGCCGGGGCCGAAGACATCCAGTTGAATGCCGACCAGATCGATTCGGCCTGAGGGCAAGTCGAACCCGGCCACGGGAGCGACGCCACCCAGTGCGCCGATTGACTGATTCGCACCCGACGAACCGCCCGCGGCGGCGAAGGCGATGAACTCGGCCTCGAAGGAGCGATCGGGCTTCGTCGGGTCGTAGGTGGCGCTCATGCTCGAGTTTTCTTCACTGGCGAAGCCTGTCTTGCCGGGGAAGAAGATGCCGATGCCGCCCACGAGTTGGCCGTTCTCGAACAGCGGAATGCCGCCCGGCAACGTCGCGATGCCGCGTGCCTGGGCCGTCGGCTGAACGCCCGATTGGAATCCGTACGAATTCGGGGCGAAGATCTCCTGCCCCGCGGGAACGAAGGCCGGGTCGATGTTGAACCGGGCGGGCAGCAGCACATCGTCTGCCGTGCCCTTGATGCTGTCGGGCCCCGGGTGAACGATACTGTCCCGATTGGTATGCTCGATGGCGAACAGATCGACTTCGGGCGTGTTCGGAATGTTCGGCGGGAAGTTCGCTCCGGTCCGTACCGGGGCAACGTAGCCGGGACCGCGGTAGGTCGAGTTCGGATCAGTGATGCTCGGGTACGAATCGACTTCGCGCTGGGTCACTGTGGATTGGCTCAAATTGCTGACGGTGCGCGACGTCAGCGGCGCGGAGTTGCTGGCGAAGAACGCCCCCGTGCGCGCCAGCGACACGGCACCGTCGATCGCGAACGTCAGCAGTTCGGGATCGTTCTGAATCTCGGAGGCGACGCCATTCTCGACGCGCACACCCAGAATCCGCCCGTTGCGATCGACGATGGCGATAATCGCATCGTTCGTCGCCGAGGCCGCGGTGGCGCGCAGCAGCAGTTGCTCCACTTCGTCGGCCGAGAGAGTCTCGGTCGGCGTTTGCACTTGGACGGTGGCCGGATTGGGATTGTTGAACAATACTTTGTCGTTCGGGTTGGCGACGATCGTATCCGCGGCCGTGACGTTCTGCACCTTGTTGTCACCACCACCGGTGAAGACAGCGCTGGTTCCGGTACCGCCGACGAACAGTTCGCTGCCGTTGCCGCCAACAAACGTGGTGGTGCTGGAACTGCCGTTGAACTTGCTGTTGCCGTCGCCGCCGATGATGGTGGTCGGCCCGCCACCGGCGATCAGTGTGTTCTTGCCGTTGCCGCCGTCGATCACCGTGACCTGCGTGACGGCCGACGTGATCTGCACGCGGTCGTTGCCGTCCCCGGTGAAGATCGAGATCGAACTGACGCTGCCGTTGTCGAACTGGCCGATCACCCGGCCGTTGTCCTGCACGACAAGTTGCGTCTGCGTCGCATCAAGTGAAAGCGCGATGCGATCGTCCAGTGCCGCGCCGTTGATCGTCAGCGCACCCGCATTGAGTGTCAGTGTCGCGGGGACCTCGCGCTCCTCCAGCACCTCGAGTTCGAGGCGGGCATTGCGGTATGTCCTTTTCGCCGGCGGTTGCGTCTCCCCCGAAACGCATCGCACCCACCACGAGGCAAAACTCATGGAAGCCCCCATCGCAAGTTTCGACTATCCCCCGAATCGAGAGGCGCATACCGTCGAATGCAATGGGACGCAAGGCGCGAATCACCGAAAAATCGCGATGTTTGCGAGCATCCCGAAGGGATGCGGCAAGCTGGAGAATTGAGGTTGTGCATCCCTTCGGGATGCTCGCTAACGCTTCTTGCGCTTCTTCTTGCGGTCGTCCGCGCGTTCCTTCGCGCTCTTGCGATGGCCGGTGCTGCCTTTGGTCTTCAACATGCCTTCGTTGCCGGGCATGAACGCGCCGGCCTTGCCCATGCCGGTCACCATCTTCATGCGCTGCCACAGCGACATGGTTGCCATCTGCTTCATCAACTGGCGGATCTGGTTGAACTGGTCAAGAAACTTCTTGACCTCATGCGGTTCGGTGCCCGACCCGGCCGCGATGCGCCGCCGGCGGTTGATGTCGATGATGTCCGGCTCGGCCCGTTCCTTCTTCGTCATCGAATCGATCATCCCCTGCACGCGCTTAAGCGCCTGCTCGGGGTCTTCGCCTTCGGGGATCATGTCGGACATGCCGGGCATCCGGCTGATCATGTCCTTCATGCCCATCTTTTGCAGTTGGGCGAATTGCATCCTGAAGTCATCGAGCGTGAACTTGCCCTGTTCGAGGGCCTTCTGCTGCTTCTCGAGCTGTTCCTGGCCGATTTCCTGCTGAACCTGGGTGACTTTCTCGACCAGGCCCATCAGGTCGCCCTGGCCCATGATGCGCGAGGCCATGCTCTCGGGTCGGAACGGCTCCAGCGCGGTCAACTTTTCGCCGACGCCGATGTACTTGATCGGCACGCCGGTGATCTCTTTGATCGACAGGGCCGCGCCGCCGCGGGCATCGCCGTCGAGTTTCGTCAGGATCACGCCGTTCAGCTCAAGCGCGTCGTTGAACGCCTTCGAGACGTTGGCCGCCTCCTGCCCGATCATGGCATCGCAGACGAGGAAAACTTCGTCCGGCTTTACCAGCCGGTCGATCTGTTTGAGTTCATCCATCAACTCGGTGTCGATCTGCAATCGACCGGCCGTGTCGAGAATGATGGTGTCGAGGTTGTTCTGCCTGGCGAAGGCCGCGGCGTTCCTGCAGACATCGACCGGGCTGGACCGATCGCTGAAAACGGGGATGGCCAACTGCTGGCCCAGGACCTGCAACTGCTCGACGGCGGCGGGACGCTGCAAGTCGGCGGCGACGAGCAGCGGCTTACGCCCGGATTTCTGCAGCATCAGCGCGAGCTTACCGCAAGTGGTGGTCTTGCCCGACCCCTGCAGACCGCACATCATCAGGATGGTCGGGCGGTCCTTGGCGAAGCGGATCTTGTGATCGACCGGCCCCATCAACTGGATCAGTTCGTCGTAGACGATCTTGACGATCTGCTCGCTGGGATCGACACGCTGCAGCACGTCCTGCCCGACGGCTCGCTCTTCCACGCGCGCGATGAAGTTGGTGACGACAGTGAAATTCGCATCCGCTTCCAGCAGCGCCCGGCGGACTTCGCCCAGCCCCTCGCGGATGTTGGCTTCCGTGAGGCGCCCTCGCCCGCGCAGCTTCTTGAGCGCATCGCCAAGCCCGCGCGTGATCCCTTCGAACATGCGTCACCGTGGTCGTGTGGTCGGTTGTCTTCCGTCGAACAGCAAATTTTAGAAAGACACCCCGGCGTTTGCAACAGGACGCGACGAGGGGCGAAGTTCGCCGGATCTGCGTGCGTCTTATCGGATGCACGCAGACCTCCCTACCCTTCAGGCGGGGCGGATTTAACCTGCTTCCAAAGTGACCGATACGAATCTGCCGCCGAAGGATCGAGTCGATCGGACAGTTCGACCGGCAAATCGAGTGTCCGAATCAGTTCCTGAACATCCCCCAAGTCCTTGAGGCGATGAGGCATGGTGCCGGAAGCGAGTTTCAACTCGACCAGTGTCGCCACATCAAGGCAGTTGATTCCATCGATATCGACTGCTACCACGTGAGGATTCGGAAACGAAACCGCCTTCGGTTTGCCGTCCCCGGGATAATCGCCGGTGACGAGGAATTCGATTTTCACGCCCGACTGTACGTCGCGCAGATGCCGGCTGCCGGTAAACGGCGGCCCGTAGCCCAGGCCTTCCAGCCTTTCGTGAATGGTCTTCAGGTCTTCGCGAGTCACCAACAGATCGACACCTTCGGTGAAGCGGCGATACCCGTGATAGAACATCGCCAGCCCGCCCACCAGAACGTACGGCACACCGATCTCGTTGAGCCGGGTGATGATGCGTTCGAGCGTCTTGAACACCTGATTAGTCTTGTCGAAGTGCGTACTGCCCTCGAGTATTGCCCAGCGTGGCGATCGGCTCAGCCGTTCTTCATAGGTGACAAGCGGTTCGCTTGCCCGGTTGATTCGCTCTGCTGTTTCAAGCATCGGTTTCGTCTCGAAGCGGATTTGCCCGATGAATTGTACAGCGGACCTCCACGCGAAGCGAGAGAAACGACGGCGCTCCGGATAGGCGTCGTTGAATCGTCATATCGCGGACGATACGATTGTGCGGTTCTACCATTCACTTAAGGTCGGTCCCATGCTCACTCGATACCTTCAAAGGCATCCGCGAAAATATCCTCTGGAAATCCCGAACGCCTCTGCTACACTGTCACCACCGTGAAGGATCGCGAGACGACAACGAGTTGATAGGCACCTTCATTCGCGCCCCGCGCGTTCTGACTCAACCGAAAACCTCATTGATTGGCCGAACGGATCGGATTGCCCGCTGTCGCCATCGCTGATGGCAAAACCAATTGACCGGTTCCTGCGATTGTCCCACTCCTTCCGACTCTCAAGAATGTCGATTACACCCAAGTTGAGGAATTCACCATGACCGTCGCCAAAAGCGACGAAGGGCAGCACAAGGCTCCCTCCAACGCCGCGAACCCCGCGAATACCGCCGCGGCCGCCAACCGCAAGAAGATCGTCCGAAAAGTACCCGACCCGAACGGCCCGCCGGCCGTTCGTCTCGACGACCTGTACCGGCTGGCGATGCCGAAGCTGTTCGCCCTCGCCGAGCGCGAAGGCATCGCCGACCATACCGGCATGAACCGGGCCCAGTTGATCGTCGGCATCGTCCGCAAGCAGATCGAGCGCGGCGAGATCGTCCGCGGTTCGGGCACGCTCGAAGTCCTGCCGGACAACTACGGCTTTCTTCGCAGTGCCGCGCACAGCTATCTCGCGTCCCCCGAGGACATCTATGTCTCGCCCAGCCAGATCCGCCGGATGGGGCTGAAGACCGGTCTGGTCGTCGAAGGGCCGATCCGTCTGCCGATCGAGGGGCAGGACAACTTCGCGCTGATGCAGGTCGAACTCATCAACGGGGTTTCTTCCGAAGAGACGACCGGCATCACCAACTTCGAAGACCTGACGCCGCTGCACCCGAACAAGCGTTTTGTGCTGGAAGTCAGTGCCGATGACCTGTCCGGCCGGGTCGTCGATCTGGTCACGCCGATCGGCAAGGGGCAGCGCGGCCTGATCGTTTCCCCGCCGCGCGCGGGCAAGACGGTGCTGTTGCAGCGGATGGCCCTGTCGATCATCAAGAATCAGCCCGACTGCTACGTCATCATCCTGCTGGTCGACGAACGGCCCGAAGAAGTGACCGACATGCAGCGCGTGGTGACCGGCACAAACGTCGAAGTGGTCGCCAGCACTTTCGACGAACCGCCCGACCAGCATATCCATGTCAGCGATATCGTGCTGGAAAAGGCCAAGCGCCTCGTCGAGCGCAAGCACGATGTGGTGATTCTGCTCGATTCGATCACACGGCTGGCGCGTGCCCACAACACCGAGGCCGGCCCCGGCGGCAAGTTGCTCTCCGGCGGTCTCGATTCGAATGCCATGCAGAAGCCGAAGCGCTTCTTCGGTGCCGCCCGCTGCGTCGAAGAAGGCGGCTCGCTGACGATTCTGGCCACCGCCCTGATCGACACCGGCAGCCGCATGGACGACGTGATCTTTGAAGAGTTCAAAGGCACCGGCAACATGGAACTGCACCTGGACCGCAAACTGGTCGACAAGCGCGTCTGGCCGGCCATCGACGTCAACCGCTCGGGCACCCGCAAGGAAGAGTTGCTGGTCACCCCGGAGGAACTCGAGCGCGTCCGCCTGCTCCGCCGCGTGCTGGCCGACATGCACCCGGTCGAAGCGATGGAAATGCTCGTCAACCGGCTCAAACGCACGAAGACGAACGTCGAATTCCTTTTGGGGATGCATCTGTAACCCCGCCGCATGCGGCGTTGCCATGAAGGCGACGCCGCATGCGACTCTTGACGACGCCCCGTTCATCCCCGACACTTCATGGATGAACTACTTCAGCACACTTTTCATTTCTCTCCTCCTCATTCCCGTCGCGATCGCAGAGCCGCCTTTGGCGTTCAAGGTCGGGCGCTTGCATCCGGCTTCTTCCGAGCCGATCGACAAGGCGGTCCTGATCGTTCAGGATGGCAAGATCACAGCCATCGGCAAACAGGGTGAGATCGCCATACCGAAGGATGCGATCGTTCACGACCTGCCCGATGCGGTGATCATCCCCGGCCTTGTGGATACACACTCGCACATCGGCGTCTACTCCCGCCCCGGCGTCGCCGCCAACTCGGACGGCAACGAGATGACGGGGCCTGTTCAGTCCGGCATTCGCGCTCTCGACGCCGTCAATGCGGATGATCCCGGCATCAAGATGGCCGTGGCGGGCGGCATCACCACCGCCAATATCATGCCCGGCTCGGGCAACGTCATCGGCGGGCAGACGGTCTACGTCAAGCTCCGCGGCAAGACCGTTGAGGAGATGCGCATCGTTGATGACAAGACGCTGGGTGGCCTGAAGATGGCCAACGGCGAAAACCCCAAGGGCTACGGCAAACGCGGCCTGGCGCCGGCCACACGCATGAAGGTTGCTTCACTGCAGCGCGAACAGTTCATCAAGGCCCGCGAGTACCAGCAAAAGTGGCAGAAGTACCGTGACAGCAAAGACGACAAGGTAAGCGCGCCCGATGTCGACTTGAACATGGAATCGCTGGTTGAAGTGCTGGAGAAGAAGCGCACGGTCCACTTCCACTGTCACCGGGCCGACGACCTGATGACCGCCGTGCGCATCGCGGAGGAGTTCGGGTTCGACCTGGTGCTGCAGCACGCCACGGAAGGCTACCGCGTCATCGACGACCTGGTGAAGCGAAAGATCCCCTGCTCATTGACGCTGGTCGACAGCCCGGGCGGCAAGCTGGAAGTGATGGGCCTGCTCGAAGAGAATGCCGCGATCCTCGACAAGGCCGGGGTATTGGTCGCCATCAACACCGATGACTCGGTCACCGAATCGCGATTCTTCCTGCGTACGGGCTCGATTGCCGTGCGTGGCGGCATGCCCGAGGAAGCGGCACTGCGTGCGCTCACTATCAACTCGGCAAAGATGCTCAAGCTCGATCACCGCGTCGGTTCACTGGAGAAGGGGAAAGATGCGGACTTCGTGATCCTCAGCGGGGCACCGTTCCGGGCATCGACGATTGTGCTCAAGACCTACATCGACGGCGTGCCTCGCTTCGATCGCGGCATCAAGCGTGACTGGAGCTATCAGGCAGGCGGCTTCGCACTGACCGATCTGGCGAAGCTCCCCGACATCACCCCGATTCCCAAGCCGCTTGCGGCCGCCGCCATGCCGAAAGCACAGGGGCTGGCCGACCTGTCGAAACCGATGAAGTCCTACGCGATCCGCGCCGGGCGGATCCATACGGCGGCAGGCGAGCCGATCGCCGATGGTGTGATCATCGTCGAGGACGGCAAGATCAAGGCCGTTGGCCCGGCTACCAAGGTCGTTATTCCGAAAGACCTGCCGGTGATCGTCGCCGCGGAAGTATCGCCGGGGTTGATCGACGCGCATTCGGTCTGCGGCATCTCCGGCGCGTACAACGTCCCGGCCGATCAGGATCAAGACGAGGTTGGCGACCCGAACCATGCCGACTTGCGCGTACTCGATGCCTTCAACCCGAATGAACCATTAATCGAGTTCCTGCGTGCCAACGGAGTCACGACCGTTCATGTGCTGCCGGGACGACACAACGTGATCTCGGGACAGACAGGCATTTTCCACACATCGGGAACGACGGTTAACGAATCACTGATCCGCTTCCCGGCTGGCCTGGCCGTCAACCTGGGCGAAACGTCGAAGACCGCCGGCAAGTTTCCGTCCACGCGCATGGGCAGCGCCAGCGTGCTGCGCAACGCCTTCACGCAGGCCCGCGATCATGCCGCGAAGAAGGAGAAGTCGAAGAACCTGAAGCTCGACGCGCTGGCGCTGGTGCTTCAGGGAGACCTGCCAGTGATCTTCAGCGCCAACCGGTCGGATGACCTGATTACCAGTCTGCGCATTGCCGAGGAGTTCAAACTGAAGGCGATCCTTGACCTGGCCACGGAGGCGTATCTGGTGCCCGAGGCCATCGTGAAGGCGAAGGTACCGGTGATCGTCCATCCGACCATGCAGCGGGCCGGGTCGAGCATCGAGACACTCAATGGCTTTACCGGCAACGCGATGGTGCTGGCAGACAGGAAGGTGCCCCTGGCGATCTGTACGGCGTTTGAAGGCTACGTACCCAAATCGCGCATGCTGCGTTCCGAGGCCACCATGGCGATGGCCCACGGCCTGGGATACGAACGGGCGCTGAAGGCGGTCACCATCGACGCTGCCCGGTTACTGGGCATTGACAAAGAGTATGGAAGCATCGAAGTGGGGAAGATTGCTGACTTGGTTCTATACGACGGCGACCCGCTGGAAAACTACAGCCACGTGACCGTGACCATCAACGGCGGCAAGATCGTGTACAACCGGGAAGACTATCTGAAGTTGCCGTTCGCCCGACGTGTGTTGGCTCTGGGTGGATCGAGTTGCTGCCTGGGTGAGTGGTAGGCAGACTTTTACTTCCGAACATACCAGCATTGGTCAGGATCGACCCCCTGGGCACTGTTGTACTCAAGGACCAGCCGGCGGGCGTTAATGTTGATGCGCTCGAGCATCTTCAGCACCAGCTCGACCGGTTTGTCGTTTTCGTGAGCCCAGAGGATGACTTCGAGATTGTCGTTGCCGCCGAGTAGAAGCGCGACAATGGTGTTGAGGAGGGGCTGTTGATCCAGGAATTCGCGTTGAAGCAGGCCGAAATCTTCTAGGTCGAGTTCCGTCCAGTACCTGGCACCTTGAAGGTGTTCGATCAGGCGAGCCCTGAGAAAGCCCCACCAGTGCTTCTGAATCCAGAGCTGGAGAGCGAATTCTCCGAGATCCCTACCGACTTTTTGGCTCTCGATCCATTTGAATGCATCCGCCTCCTGGCGCGACACCTTACGGACGCTGTAGCGCTCGTACGTGTTCGGCGGCAGACAACAAAAGTCTGTGTTCATCGGAATGCCCTTCCATCGTCCGCTCGACCTGGGAGAGGTTGAGGTACTCACGGGCGGATCCGCATGTTGCTGCAGGCAAAGTACAACACGCGATCCACTTAATCCTATAACTTACCGCACGCCGTTTTCAAGTCCTAAGCCGACCAACTGTCCAGAAGATAGGCAATCTGTGCAGGTTATTCCGTGGCGCGAATAATTATGAAAGCATGACCAATCCTTGTGGCGGCAGTGACCGCAATCCGGTCGGTCCCCGGAGTAACGCTCCCACCTGCGGGTTTTGCGCTCGGATCTCCGGCGGCATTCCCTCATCGCACGTGGTGACGATCAGGTCGACCCGGCCGTCCTGCTCGATGAGCAACGGGCAAGTGACCCGTGGCGAACCGGGCACACGCCACTCTTCGATGATCTCGCCGCTGTGCAGTTCTACGCGGATCACACGTCCTTCGTTCACCATCGCCGGATTGTAGATGGCGACAATGGCCGAACCGTCACCGGCATCGATCATGCCATCGGGGAACCCGGCGATTCCGCTCAAGTCGACAGCCCGCTCCTCGCCAATGATCTCACGCGATTCCAGATCGATGTGATACTTCATGATGTTGCGCCGCGGCGTGTCGATATCGAACAGATACGTCTCCTCCTTCGTTGAAACGAAGAACTTCCCATTCGAGCAGGTATGCCCCTCGGCCAGCTCAGTGATGTGAAAACCATGCACGGTCAGCAGGTAGAGCTTCGCGATCGGTTCCGCGAACTTCAGGTCCTTGGTGCCGA
>Ga0105048_10020203_pt1 | contig 10170 bp, 6 predicted proteins | sample MAT05_FD_78382 | JGI IMG/M metagenome (GOLD analysis project Ga0105048, IMG submission 78382) | Freshwater microbial communities from Lake Fryxell liftoff mats and glacier meltwater in Antarctica - MAT-05 | ecosystem: Environmental > Aquatic > Freshwater > Ice > Liftoff microbial mat | place... | reverse complement strand
GCTAACTGCTCCGAAGGATGCCGACGAGCACGTGGTGAAGTTCGAACCAACCTCCGGAGTGCTGGTCGTTGCGGATGATACTGCCCTGTTGGGCCGCCGTGATCGGAAGCTTTCGGAGCTTCGTGGACAGCGCGCGGTCAGAAAACTCAACCTGGCGTCTCAACTGAAGGTTGGAAGTTTTCTCGCAAATTCCTTAGATCTGACGGGACCGTCCTACTTTTACCTGCTGTTTGACCAGGAACCTCCATTCGACAGAACCGTTCGGCTTCGCGTTCGTGGAAAGACGCTGGGAGGGAACGTCGTTCACGTCACTTCCGCCGAGGCGTTCTGAAGGCCACGATTTGGGGTGGATGTGCTCAGGTCCGGAAAGAAGCTAACATCTTCGCCACTGTCCATTTCGCCATAGCCTCTCTCGCACGCATTCGAAATTGGGCCGTACGTCTGGAGTCGTTCAGCAGTCTTCCCATGGTTGAAGCCAGGGCCTAACCGTCGCCCCTTGGCACCAAACGCAAGCGAAACTGCTTGAAAGCACGCAGAAGGCGAGCTAGTTGCGCCGCTGCTTTCCGTTGTGATGCTGCTAGCCGCATGCAGTGTAGTTGGTGCGCTTAAGTAGCCCTCCCGCGAGCTGCCGACTCCAGCACCGTCAAGTATTCAGCTACCATCTTTGCCACCGTCCGTTTCGACATAGCCTCCCTGGCCCTCCGCCGAAATTGGGCCGCAAGTGCGGAGTCGCTCAGCAATCTTCCCATAGCTGAAGCCAGGGCTTGACCGTCGCCCGTTGGCACCAACAGCCCATTCACTTCGGAATCAATGATTTCCGAGGGCCCCGTCGGGCAGTCAGTCGAGACACAACACCCATTCACGAACATCGCCTCGGCAAGCGCGTTCGGGTAGCCTTCATACAGCGAGCTCATCACATAGAGTGTAGCGCGACGGAGGAACCGTGCAGGTTGCTCAACATAGCCAAGCAGGTGCACGCGTTCTCTGATGCCGAGCGTTTGAGCGAGTGATTTCAACGCAGCTTCGTCTTGGCCGGTTCCGAGGATCAGCAGGCGCGCCTCGCGCTGCCCACCGCCTAACGCTGCAAAAGCACGGAACAACGTGGGGTAGTCCTTCTGTGCGTCCAGACGGCCAATGGCAAGCACGGTGGGGGCTGAGAACAGAGCCTCTTCCGCCGGAGTGAGGGGCTTCTCAGCGTCTGACCGCAAGCGCTCAAGATCTAGGCCGTTGTGGATAGCAACAAGCTTTTCGCGCGCAACCGGAAAATCTTCGCGCATATACTGAGCAAGCTGCTCCGACACGGCAATCACGGCGTGGCAGCGGCGCAAGCCAAAATAGAGCAAGCGCTCTTTGAGCTTCTGGTGAAAATCCCGCACAGCGGAGCGATGGTCTGCCCGAACGGAGAGCACCAGTGGGATCCGCGTCCCGAGGAGCGCAATTCCTGACACCAAATTGGGGGTGTCCAAGAAGGAAAGAACCACATTGGGCTTGAGCCTCCGCATGTGCTGCCGCACGCGAGCGAAGAAGCGAAGCTTGGAGCCATCAGTTTGGATCTCAGCTACTCGAATGTTGGCAGCTTCTAGCCGTTCCAGGTGGACGCCAGATCTTTGGAACACCAATACTTCCACCTGGTGCGAGTCGCGGAGCGCGCAGGCGATGGTGGTAAAAATGTGCTCAGCACCGCCCCCGTTCAAACTGTCGATCACCATCAGAATGCGCATAAAATGGCCACTCAGGCCTTCGCTTCTTGCTCGAGCCACGCTTCGAACATCAATACATTCCACAGCGCGTAGTGGCGCTCGCCGGCTCCCGAGGCGTGTGTCTCCCAGGCATTCGTGACGACTTCAGGATTGAGGTACCCTTCGCGCTCCAGCTTGTTCGGCGCGCAGAGATCGCGACCCCAAGCGGCAAGTGGACCACGCAGCCATTCGGAGAGCGGGATCCCAAAGCCCATCTTGGGGCGATCAATGAGCGCGCGCGGTACGTGCTGATACAAAATCTGGCGCAATGGATATTTCCCCTTGCCGTCGCGTGTGAGAAGGCTCTCCGGGAGCCGGGCGGCGAACTCCAAGACGCGATGATCGAGCAAGGGCACGCGCGCTTCCAAGCTAACCGCCATGCTCGCACGATCTACTTTCACGAGAATATCGTCGGGCAGATAACTGACGGTGTCCGTTTGCATCATGCGTTTCAAGAAGGAGTGAAGCGCCCCCAATCTTGGCTCACGCGTGAGCGGAGTCGGATAGCCATGCGTGCCCGTGCCCTTCACTAAACCAAGGCCATCGCTCCAGTGCGACATGTGGCAACGGTAGACATCGTCGGGCTCAACGGCGGAAAACACGTCTCCCACGCGTTTTCCTGTGCTGGAACCCGCACGTGGCCGGATGGCACTGGGCAGCCCTTTTTGCGCCAAGCGCATGGCTTGACTCCAATACCGCTCCGGAAGGCTCTCGAGTGCGCCTGCCGCAACACGTCGGAGCGGTTTGGGAATACGGTTGAGCTTCTCCCAAAGCTTGGGTGTCTCGAAGTAGCGCGGATAGCCAGCGAAGAGTTCGTCTCCACCATCGCCTGAGAGGCTCACGGTCACGTGTTGGCGTGTGAGCTTGCACAGGAGCAGCGTTGGGATCTGGGAAGAATCTGCGAATGGTTCGTCGTAGAAGAACGGCAAGCTTGGGATAACGTCACGCGCCGCTTGGGAGGTGACGTACATCTCGGTGTGGTCGGTGCCGAGATGTTGCGCGACGGCTTGAGCGTGTGGGGCCTCGTTGAAGGCCGCCTCCTCGAAGCCTATCGAGAAGGTGCGCACACGTTGGGAAGCCCGCGTCTGCATGAGCGCTGCGACGAGCGAAGAATCGATGCCGCCCGAAAGGAAGCCTCCCAGAGGAACATCTGAAACCATGTGCTCTTGCACAACTTCGGCGAGGAGTTGCTCCAGTGCACTCTGGATCTCCGAGTCGGAGCGCAGGTCCGGGGTGGTTTCACCGCGTAAATACACCTCTTCAGCCGACCAATAGGCTTTGGGCGCCAGTCGAGCGCCACCTCCGATCTGCGGCGAAAAATCGCTCAAAGCCTGGGCGAGCTTCTGGCCGTCAGCAGGCAGTGTCAGAATTGAACCGGGTGGTAGCTTGAAGGAGTTTTCGTAAATCGTGTAGGGGCTCGGCACGTAATCATGCCGCATGAAAAGGTGCAGCGCTTCGCGGTCGATGCTGCGCGAAAAGCCCGGGAACGCACGCAGCGCCTTCAACTCCGAGCCAAACACCACGCCATCCGGCAAGAGCGCGTAATAGAGCGGCTTGATCCCAAGGCGATCGCGCACCAAGTGCAAGAGGCCGAGCTTTTCATCCCAGAGTGCGAAGGCGAACATGCCCGCAATTCGCTGCACGGTGTTCTCAAGGCCGAACTGATCAATGCCTGCCAGCAAGACCTCGGTATCCGAGTGGCCACGGAAGCGATGCCCGAGTGCTTGAAGCTCCGTTTGCAAGGATTTGAAGTTGTAGATTTCTCCGTTGTAAGAAAGGTAGTAGCGCCCGCTCTCGGAGCGCATGGGTTGCGCGCCTTCCTCGGTCAGGTCCACGATCGCAAGTCGGCGATGTCCGAGTGCGATCCCGTGTTTGGCGTCGAACCAATAGCCACTGCCGTCGGGCCCACGATGCGTGAGTGTGTCCGTGATAGTTTTCAGCGCTTCAGGCCAAGCGAGCGCTGGGCGCGAGCTGATGAAACCGGCGATTCCACACATTCTTGGTTGCGCTCCGAGCCACGTCTTACACGTGGCACATGCTGATTGAAAGGCCGGTTGCTTCTGAAACGGGTGCCTGGCAGGTTCTGTGTGTGCGAAGAAGCTGGCTACTACATAAGTTCGGCGTGTCAATGGTATTTGCCGCGGGCTGTGCAGCGCAGGCCCCACCTGCCACGACGGTCCCCAGCCATGAAGCGGCTCTCGCAGCACACCAAAGACGATCGCGCGTTCCTCAAGTTCAAGAGCCACTCCAGCGTGCTGCACTCTTAGCGACGGTTCCCGCGGGTAGTTTCGGCCCCTATTTCGCTCGGGGTGAGACGGGGGGCATTTTGGTCTGGGCCGTCACTCGCGCGCCCGGGGATACCGAGGTATTAGCGTTACAGATTAACTCTGAGTTTGAAAAGATAGGCACGCCGCGGGTTGTGGCAAAATTGGAAGGCAGCCTCGAACGTCTGGCACTCAAGTCAGTGCGTTGGGGTGAAACGTCGCAGAGGCGAGGATTCGCCGTGTTGGCGAGCTCAGCCGTTACCTCTGAAGCGGGTGCGTCGCGGCATCGCATTCAGTTGCTGGCGCTTGACAGCTCGGGAATCAAGCTGAATGAGCTCATCACGCTCGCGGAGAGCGTGGGCGGAACCTATTGGTTGGATGCGCTCGACTTGGCGCACGGACCGCTCCTCACTTGGGCGAGGGCTCGTGGGAAGACCGCCGACGTGGTGGTTCTCAAGTTGAATGCGTTCGGGGTGCCCGTGGGCAACGCCGAAAGTGTGGCGCGGGACGTGAAGGCCTGGCAGATGGTGCCGTTCGGTGAAGGTGCCGCGCTCGCGGTGATTCAGGGTCAACTGGGAGTGAAAGCGCAGGGGAGTGTTGAGGTTTTGCGGCTGAGTCATGCGGGCGCCAAGCTGGGAGCCGCAACGGTGGTGGCCAAGTCTCCCACCGCGAACCTAGATTTGGATCTCACCGCACTCGCTAACAACTTGCTGCTCAGTTGGTCAGACACGCAAAGTGGCGAAGCTCGAATTCTTTGGTCACTGGTGAGCCCAACAGGCACAGTGCTCCGGGAGCCGCGCGCGCTCAGCCCCGTGGGTGAGCAGACACTCCTTAAGCTCGTGCCCAGCACTTCGGCCGATCGGGCTTTTGCGATCTGGGAGCAGAAGCCATCACGAGGCGAGCACTCACGGGACGTCCATGTGGCGAGTGTGTTTGATGACGGATCGGTGGGAGAAGCTGTAGCGAGCATCGAAACCGTCGACTCGGCGAGCTGGGAGCTGGAGGCTAGCTCGACTCCACAGGGTTTGACGTTGCTGGTCCCGGGGCGCGTGTGTCGCAGCCAAGCCAGCTGCGAGGCCAAATCTGCCCCCTCCGTGGTCCAACTGGCTCCCGATCTCAGCGTTTTAGGTTCTCAGCCATTGTTCCTGAGGGGCGCGGGCCAGGAGCGCAGTGTCCCCTTGGCGTGGAACCTCAGTTGCGCTCGGAGCCGTTGCTTGGTGCTAGCCGCCAAGCAGCTGGAGCCCGCGCCGATCTACTCGCTAGCCTTGGAGCAGGGCTCAACACCGTATTTGCCGATTGCCAAACGATTGGTGCCAGAGGCTCGGCCCCGTGTGGTCGAAAACAGCGTGCTAGAAGAGCTTTTGGCGCCCATCGCAGATTTGAGCTTGGCTTCCAGTAGTCCAGGCAGACTCCTCAGTTGGGTCACCCAGTTTGACCCCAACATTCCTTACGAAAATCCCAAGACTCCCGCTCCAGACGGCAAGCTCTTGCCCGTTCGCGCAGAACTTTCTGCGCTGCCGCTGGTGGACTTCAAGCCAAACGCTGGAGCTGCTCCAGTCAACTCGCCAGCGACGCTCGTAAAGCCACTCGTGGTTTCATATCGTGCGCACTCGGCAGGCGGTGTTGCGCTGGCAGCTGGCCCCAAAGGCGAAAGCCTCCTGGTGTGGACGGCGCTCGATGCAGGCAAACCGCAAGTTTTCGTGACGCTGCTAGATGCGCGTGGGCAGCGCACCAAACAACGGATGCTCACGCGTTTGGGACGAGAGGTGAGCGACGTTGTCGCAATCCACGTCGCCGGTGGTTGGGTCGTGGGATGGGTGGACGAGCGCGACAATGATCGGGAGCTTTACGTGACCAAGCTTGATCGCGCCTTGGTGAACATTGCACAGGAGGTCCGTGTATCGCACGTGCCAGGAATCGCGCGAAGCCCGGTTTTTCAGCTGACTTCCGCGGGGCTCCGGATGGCGTGGTCGGACGGTGAATCCGCCACCCAAGCCTCGGACATCTACACGAGCCTCATCGATCCGGTGACGTTCAGCGTTAAACAGCCTGATGCACGCTGCGTGGAAACAAGTGGGGCGCGTAGTCTGCCCCAGCTGGCAAAGTTGGGAGACGACGTTGTGGTTGGCTGGGTGGAACGCACGACGACGGCTACGGCCAATGAGCAACTGCTGTTCGGTACGCTCTTGGACAATGGGACGTTGGCGAAGGAGTCTCGGCGCGTGGAGCTACCGAGCGGGAAAGTTGCCAGCCTTGCGCTTGAGTGCAGCGTTCAGTGTCAAGCGCTAGCACTCCTTGACGCAGAGCCTTTCGGCAGTCTCTTGGCGTTCCGTTGGTCGGGGCAAGCGCCCATCGCGATGAAGGCACTGTTTCAAACGTCGACGGGAAGCGCTCAAGGTTTGGCGATGGCCGATGATCAGTGCGTGTTTGCCGAGAATTTGAATACAGGGGAGAGTCGGATCCGTCAGCTCAAGATCGAGTGGTGACGCAGGAAGCCGCGGCTTAGGGCTATTTGTCCGCCAAAATCTGGCGAAAGGTGAGACTGATCCTTTCGCCAATCGGCTTTTTGGTTTTTGGAATGCCGTGCCGATAGTCGCGTTGGCAAGTGCCACCCATGGTGAGGAGGCTGCCGGACGTGAGCTCAAGCCGCAGGCTCTGGGCTCGAGTGGGGGGAGTAGGAACGCGCGGGGCAAGCTGGAAGCTTCGCGTCGCACCGAGCGACAGTGTCGCCACAACAGGGTCCTTTCCTAACTCTGGCTCAGAATCGGAATGCATTCCCATGCTGTCTAGTCCGTTTCGGTAGCGGTTGATCAGCACGTGGTTGAAGGAGGAGCCTGTGGTCTGAATCACCCGCTCTAGGAGTTCTCGCGTGAACAGCGTGGCTGGTCGTGGCGGAAGCGTCTGGCCGGAGTAGCGGTACGGCAGTGCTCCAGCCCAAGCGATCAAGCGCGGTTGCAGAACAGCCTTTCCGAACAGGATGATCTCGCGTTGTTCCCAACGGAGCTCCGCTAGCAGGAGCTCAAACGCCGTCTCCGCCTCGCGCGCGTCGAGCCAAGCTGGCTGAAGATCTAACCAAGCGCAAGCGTTCAGCGCTCTCCGCACGCTGCCTCAAGGAACGTTGCCAACCGGTCAAGGAAAGGAACTTGACCTGGATGGAGCTTGGCCGTGGCATCCGCGAGCGAGAAGAATGCTGCGCGATCCACCTCGGGATACTGGCGGAGAGTGCCCGAGCGCGGTGGCCACTCCGTTTCAAAGAAATTGCTGTGGATCGCGGAGGGATCCAGATCGCCTTCGACGGCGAATGCGTGAATCACTTTTCCGCTCTTCAAGCGCACCGAAGCCAACGGCGTGAAAATGCCAAGCAGCGTGTGGCCTGTTTCTTCCGTAAACTCGCGGCGTGCCGCGGCAAGATGATCTTCGTCGGCTTGAAGCTCGCCTTTCGGAAGGCTCCAGGCTCCCTCATCTCGATTGGCCCAAAAAGGCCCACCGGGATGCACAAGCAACACCTCCACACCGAGCGCGCGGCGGCGGTAGAGGAGCACTCCGGCGCTTTGCTTGGCCATTAGCGAGCTTGTCCGAAGCGTGGCTCGGGCATTGCGAGCGAGGCTGATTCTTGCGTTTTTTGATAGACATCGAAGCGCTCCGTTTGGTGCGCCAACGAGTAACCATCTCGAATGAGCGTCGCGAGCTCGACAAACTGTTCCAGAGACGCTGCCGAATCCAGCGCGTTGCCCACCACGGAAGGGAAAATGTCGTGACGCTCCACCACGATCACTTTGGGCGGTCGCCGCTTCAAATCGCCGAGCAACATGCTCCGGGCTTCCTTGCCCTGCCAGGTTGCACGCTGAGGCACGTTGTAGATGAAGCGTGAAGCGGAGGCGCGCTTAGAAAACAGATAGATAGCAGGCTCAAAACCCCAGACGAAAATCGCGTCGTCGGGGTTCGAGAGTTGTGCAACCGTGCGTGAAATTTGCTGATTATCTCTCAGATTATAGCCACCAACATGGTAAAGGGCGGCGTCCAGCTGCTCCCGGTTTGCGTAGCTTGATTGAGAAACAAGAAATCGCAGCCGCTCTGAAGCTCGGGCCCAGTAGCCCAGGGGTACATCATTGGTGGCAACCCGCATGCTAGCGAGCGAGCTGATACCGACCACGAAAATCGCGGCTCGCTGTCGACCCGGCTGTTTGAGGGTGAACCAAAGCTTCGCGAAGCCCAGCGTCGCGATCAAGCTGAGGAACGGCAAGGTCGCTGAGAAGTGATACTGATAAAACTTGCTCTGCATGGCGATGCCCGCAAAGTGCAGCATGCAGACACCCAAAAGAACGAACACTCCTTCGCGTTCGCGCCGGTGCTGCGGAGCGAGAGCAAAGGCCAACACCAGGCCAACTGCCACGATCGCGGAAAAACGAAAGCTGGCTTCCTCAATGGCCGCGTAGAATAGGCGCAGTGCTGACTGATTCTGATAGGTGAGAGCCGTGTAGCCAGGAGCGAATTCGAACAGAGTCCACTTGAGTGCGGCCCATGCCCCCTTCGACCAAAACCAAAAGCCAGTCAATAAAATTGGCACGAGCGCCGCCGTACCGATGGTCAAAATTGGCAACAAGTGCCTCAAATTATTCAGGCGTATTCGCTGCTGCTGCTCCTGCTGCCGCTGCTGCTGCCGTGTCGCTAAATACGCAGCCACGACCGCTCCCCCTGCCAACAAGTGCGGCTTCATGAGCCCCGCCAAGCCAAACACCAGCCCAATAGCAATCCAATGCAACGCGGGTCGCTTCGCGTTCTCCTCGTGAACGGCGAGCGCGAGCCCAAGCGCCGTGAGGATAGCACCATACGTTTCTGGCTGGGACGTGTGCCAGAAGTCGAGCTGGCTATGAATGAAGACGGTCAGCGCCGCTGCCCAAATGCCTAGCAAGCTTGAGCCGAACCAGCGCTTCGCGAGAAAGACAAAGCTTGCCCCCAAGAGGCACAACCCGAGCATTTCCAAAATGCGCGGTGCCAGCATACTCGTCCCAAATAGCGCCTGCGCGAACGCATACGCGAAGAAAATGCCGGGCGGTTTAAAGTCCCAGAGATCGCGATAGGGTAGCTTCCCGTGCAAGATCCCATCGCCGAGCACGGCATAGATCGATTGATCGCGCCCAAACGAAAAGACAATGAATTGGAGCAAGCACGCAAAGAAAATGCAGGCAGCGCAGGCAGCGCTCCAGAGTTCCCGTCGAGTGATGCTTGCCTGTGCCAACTAAGTCCCTTCGTTCAGAAGCTGAGCCACTCAGCGTGAACTCGTCGCAGGCTCGGCCGGAGACCGCCAGGTGTAGATGGTCCCGAACGAAGGGCCCTTCAAGACAGCGAAGTACAGGAGCAACCCGAGTGCCGCAGCGGAGAGCACCGCGAGCGCTGAGAGGAGCCAGCGGCGGCGCCGGAACGAGGCGAAGATCCAGGCCCAGGTCGTGACGAAGCAGAGGGCCACGCCGGCGAGGAACGGGCGGGAGACGAAGCGAATATCCACCTGGTGCTTGCCCCGCGGGACGAACACTGCGGGAAAGAGCGCGTCGGCGAGCGCGAGGTCGGCGGAGACGCCGTCGACCTTGCCGCTGAACCCGGGCACCCACGGCAGGCCCAGGACGAAGTAGCCATCGCTGCCGGCGACGACGTCGAAGACGAAGCGATTCGATGTATTGTGGACGAGCTTGACCTCGTCGTGGTCCGCGATCGACTCTGTCGAGAGCGGGACGACCGGCCGATCGATGAAGAGGATGGGAGTCTTCGCCTTCTCCTGAAGTCGTCGAATAACCTCGCTCGCCGGGACGAGCCGCTCCACCCGGTGCGCAATCGTGCCCAGCCCGCGGTCGAGCGGCAGCTGGTGAGTCACGTACTCGGTGACGGCTCGCATTTCCATGCCATCACCGGCGTTGGCGTGGGAGGCGACAGAGCTCTTGTGGTTGTCGGTGAGCTGCTGGAACGTGGTCATCGTGGGCTTCTTCCGCCTCCAGGTTCCATTGGACAGGCAGAACCACGTCGTCACGATCATGCAGCCTATAGGCAGCAGGAGGAGGAGCCGGGGAAAGCGCCGGACCCTCCCTCCTACTGTGACCAGCAGGAGGGTCGCTCCTGACAGATAGAGAATGAGCGGGTCCACGTAGGCAGGGATGTGGCTCCCCAGGATCTTG
>Ga0105048_10020202_pt1 | contig 10170 bp, 10 predicted proteins | sample MAT05_FD_78382 | JGI IMG/M metagenome (GOLD analysis project Ga0105048, IMG submission 78382) | Freshwater microbial communities from Lake Fryxell liftoff mats and glacier meltwater in Antarctica - MAT-05 | ecosystem: Environmental > Aquatic > Freshwater > Ice > Liftoff microbial mat | place... | reverse complement strand
TCTTCTCTTTCTCGACCGGCTTCGACGGTCCGAGCGGCTGCGTGATGTTCTCGTGACCCTCGGGCAGCGTCGTCGCGCGCTTCCTGCGCGGCGGGTTGCGCGGCGCGCTCGCGGGCTGCGCGGTAGCAGCGACGCGCGCAGGGGCAGCCTTCTTCGCAGGCGCGGCCTTCGTCTTCGCAGGCGCGGCCCTCTTCTTTGCAGCAGGCACAGCCTTCTTCTTCGCAGCAGGCGCAGCCTTCTTCTTCGACGCGGCCTTCTTCTTCGACGCGGCCTTCTTGGCCGGCGCCTTCTTGGCGGCCTTCTTCGTCGTCTTCTTGCCGGCTTTCGACGCCTTTTTCGGCGCGGCCTTGGTCTTCTTTTTCGCTGCTTTCGTGCGGGTCGCCATTGCGCGTATGCCTAGACCTGGCCGTGGCGGGAGTCAAACCGCCCCGAAACACCACCACTTAGAGGTCGGTTGGGCGCCGCGAGCCTTGGTCCGGCATCAAGTGAGGACCGGCGCGCATGTCATCGAAATAACTAGGGCTCGGCCGCATTCCGGGCCGAGGCTCGGCCGATCGCCGCGCCGGCCGAGCGGGCCACCCGACACGCCGCGAAGGTCAGGCCGACATACAGCGCACGCGCCTCTTCGAGGCTGGGGATCGTCACTCCGCCGCAGGCGCACGCGCGCGGCGACGGTTCTGCTGGAACGCCTTCCACCGCGCGTCGCGCAGCGTGCTGTTGGCGAACTGCTGCACCGACTGGCGGCTCGGACCGAAGCGCTCGGCGGCCGCGGCGTAGTTGCCCCGCGCTTCTTCGAGACAGCGCAGCAGCAGCAGCTCGTGCACTTCCTGGAGCAGGCGATGCGGCGTCACGCCGACGTCCCACAGGAGGTCCGAAGCTTTTTTCGCCGCGGTCTGCGCGCGAACGCCCAGCTTCTGCGGCTTCGGTCGCTTCTTCTTGCGGGTCGAGGTCTTCTTGCGCGTCGCCATTGTTGATCCAGGTATCGATCAGCCCGAACTGCAAGCTGCCTTGCAGATCGCCTTAGAGTACAGTCCGCGAGCCTTGGCAACAACAATGACGGCACGCCTCGAAGCCGCCCGCACGATCGCGATCGAGGCCGGGCGCATTCTGATGGGCCACCACGGACGGCTCGCCGGCTACGACGAGAAGTCGCCGATCGATCTCGTCACCATCGCCGATCGCGAGAGCGAGGCGTTCATCTCGCGCGCGCTGCGCGAAGCGTTCCCCGACGATCCGCAGATCCTCGAAGAATCCGGCGGGCGAGCCGGCGCGATCGAGCGTCGCCAGGCGGAGCTCGCGTGGTGCGTCGATCCGCTCGATGGCACCACCAACTTCGTCCACGGCTACCCGTTCTTTGCCGTCTCGATCGGCCTGCTCCAGCGCGGGCGCCCGGTGCTCGGCGTGATCCACGCGCCGGCGCTCCGCGAGACGTTCGTCGGCGGACACCACCACCCCGCGACGCTGAACGGCGCACCGATCCACGTCTCGAAGGTGAGCACCGTGTCGCGCGCGCTCCTGGCCACCGGCTTCCCGTACGACCGCCGCGAGCGGCTCGACGAGCTGCTCGCATCGATCCGCCGCGCGCTGATGGCGGCGCACGATCTGCGGCGAGCCGGCTCGGCGGCGCTCGATCTCTGCAGCGTCGCCGCGGGCCGCATCGACGGCTACTTCGAGGTCAACCTCGCGCCCTGGGATCTGGCTGCGGGCGCTGCGATCCTCGATGCCGCGGGCGGCAAGCTCACTGGCGGCAAGGGCCAGCCGTTCGACATCTACGGACCGCGCGTGATCGCCACCAACGGCCTGATCCACGACGCGGTCGAGGAGATCGCGTGAGCACGAAGCACGCCGAGGTCATCGTCATCGGCGCCGGTGGCGTCGGCAGCATGGCGCTCAAAGCGCTGGGGGACAGGGGGGTCCGGGCCATCGGCCTCGATCGCTTCGCGCCCCCGCACGATCGCGGCAGCAGCCACGGCGACACCCGCGTCATCCGCCTCGCCTACCTCGAGCACCCCGACTACGTGCCGCTCCTGCGCCGCGCCTACGATCACTGGGCCGAGCTCGAGGCGCAGTCGAAGACCAAGCTCTACGACGAGCGCGGCCTGCTGCAGGTCGGCCCGCCCGAAGGACACGTGGTCGCCGGCGTGAAGGAGGCGGCGCGCATCCACCGGCTCGAGATCGACGAATACACTGCGGAACAAGCGCAGAAGCGCTTCCCCGGCCTGCGGGTGCCAGTGCACATGAGCGCAGTCTTCGAGCGGCGGGCCGGCTTCTTGTGGGTCGAAAAGGCGATCCAGGCGGCGCTCGAGCAGGCGCGCGCGTCCGGCACCGTCACCGTCGACACCGGCGTGACCGTGCGCGGCTGGCGCGAGGAGGGCGGCGGCATCACCGTCGACACCGATCACGGGCCGTACACCGCCGAGCGGATCATCGTCTGCCCCGGCGCGTGGGCGCCCGATCTGCTCGGAGAGCTCGGTGTCCCGTTCGAGATCCGCAGGAAGACGCTCCTGTGGTTCGACGCCCCGCCCGACGACAACCCGGTGTGGCTGTTCGACATGCCGGGCGGCGTTTTTTACGGCTTCCCGTCGCTCCCGGGCTCCGGCCTGAAGGCGGCGCTGCACACCGGTGGTGATCGGGTGGTCGATCCGCTGGGCGTCGATCGCGAGATCCACGCGAGCGATCGCGCCCCGGTCGAGGCGTTCATCGAAGCGCACCTCGTGAACCGCGGCCCCTATACGCGCGGCAAGACCTGCCTCTACACGCTGACGCCGGACGAGCACTTCGTCGTCGACCAGCACCCGCGCAGCAAAAAAGCGGTGGTGGTCTGCGGCCTCTCGGGCCACGGATTCAAGCTCGCGAGCGCGCTCGGGGCGATCGCGGTCGAGCTCGCGATCGACGGCGTGACCGAGAGCCCGATCGACTTTCTACGGCTCTCCCGCTTTTAACGTCGTCTTCTTTCCCTCGTGATCGACCGCCACGTAGACCACGTCAGCCTCGGTGACCTTCACGGTGGCGCGCGTCCCGGTCCATCGCTCGGCCTCCACCTCGACGTGGACGGTGATGCTGGTGCGACCGGTCTTCATCAAGGTCGTGTAAAACGAGACCACGTCGCCGACGTACACCGGGTGATGGAACTGGATGGCGTCCATCGCCGCCGTCACCACCGCGCGCTCGGTCCACCGGCGCGCTTCCTCGGCACCCGCGAGGTCGATCTGGCTGAGGATGACGCCGCCGAAGATGGTCCCGTGGGCGTTGGTGTCCTTGGGCAGCAAGATCACGCGGATCGCCAGGTGTCGCTCGGCGGTGGTCATCAGGTGCGCCTAACACATCGTGCGGTGACGCGCGATCCAGGCTAGATCGGGCGGGTGTGGTCCGTGTTGAACACGGCGCAGGCGATCTTCACCGCCGTATGGAGCGCGTTCTGGATCTCGACGGCGCTGATCGCCCGCGTCCTCACGTTCGGCACGCGCATCCCGCTGTCGATGGCGCGCTGGGGATGGGGCCCTGGAATGCTCTGGGGGGCCGGCGCCCGCCTCGAGATCACCGGCCTCGAGCACATCGACCGCACCAAGTCGTACGTCTTCGTCGCCAACCACAGCTCGATGATCGACGTCGCGGTCACCTTCAGCGCGATTCCAGTGAACGTCCGCTACGTCCTCAAGCGCGAGCTGGCGCGGGTCCCGTTCATCGGGTGGTATGCGTGGGGCATGGGGATGGTGTTCGTCGACCGCGGCAACAGCGCGCAGGCGATCGCCGCGCTCAAGAAGGCCACCGACAGCGTGCGCCGCGGGCCCAGCATCATCGCGCACCCCGAGGGCACGCGCTGGACCGACGGCCGCATCCACCCCTTCAAGAAAGGCCCTTTCGTCCTGGCGATCGAGGCGGGTGTCGAGCTGGTCCCGATGGCGATCGTCGGCGCGGAGAAGGTGCTGCCGCGCAACGGCTTCAAGGTGCGGCCTGGCGTCATCAAGGTCGCGTTCGGCGCGCCGATCCCGCCCGGTGACGACAAGGTCGCGCTGATCGGCGCGGTGCGCTCCAAGATCATAGAGCTCCACACCCGCATCGGTGGCCGGGGTGGCGACGACGTGCACGTCGCGACCGATCGGAGCTGACGCTTGGACAACATCACCCACGCGCTGGCGGGCCTGCTGGTCGCGCAGATCGCCGGTCGCGACCGACCGTGGCGCGGCGCCGCGTGCGTGAGCGCGATGCTGGCGTCGAACATGCCCGACATCGATCTGGTGCTCACCGGCCTCACCGGCGGGCGCATCGGGTACCTGGTCCACCACCGCGGGCACACCCATACGCTCGCGCTGCTGGTGCCGCTCGCGCTCCTCTCGATGGCGCCCGCGTGGATCTGGTTTCGCAAGGCAGCGCTGGACTGGAGACCGGTGCTCGCGATCGCGCTCCTGTGCGGCCTCTTGCACCTCGCGATGGACGGGACCAACGAGTACGGCGTCCACCCGTTCTGGCCGCTGGACGATCACTGGTACTACGGCGACACGATCTTCATCATCGAGCCGCTCCTCTGGGCGAGCGCGATTCCAGCGCTTTTTTTCTCGGTCAAAACGCGGGGCGCGAGGCTGGTGCTGGGCCTGCTCCTGGTGGCGATGGTGATGGTCACCTGGATCCTGCGCGAGTTCGTGCGCCCACCGACCGCCATGACGATGACCCTCTACGCGGCGCTGATGATCGTCGTCGCGAAGCGCACGCCGGTCTGGATCGGAGCGATCGCCTGGGCGGCGGTGACGCTGATGTTCGCGGTGGTCTCGCACCAGGCCGAGGCCACGGCGCGCGCCGCGTACGCCGAGCTCCACGCGGCCGACACGATCGACGACCTGGTGATCTCGCCGCTGCCCGCCGATCCGTTCTGCTGGCGGGCGATCGTCGTCGCGCACGATCGCGATCGCTACCGGGCGCTCACCGCGCGCATCTCGACCGGTCCGTCCATCGTCGCAGCGTCGGCCTGTCCGGACACCAGCCGTGAGCGCACAGCGCCGGTCGAGGCGATCGTCACCCCGGATGTGGATCCGCGCGTCGCGTGGGGGGTCGCGCTCGATCTGCCGCGCGCCGAGATCGTCACGCTGGCCCAGCGCTGCGACGTCGCCGCGTTCTTGCGGTTCGCGCGGGTCCCCTTCTGGATGACCGCCGGCGAAGGCGTTCGCGTGGGCGACCTGCGTTATGACCGCGAGCCCGGGCTCGGCTTCTCGGAGATGGACCTCCCCGGGGTGCCGGGCGCGTGCCCGAAACGGGTGCCGCCCTGGATCCCGCCGCGCGACACGCTCATCCGCGGCATGTAGCGATTTGCCCCGCGAACAGGCCCGATTTCGCGGACCCGAAGTTGGGCCAGACCTTGCACCGCTCGCCCGCATGTTCGACTACCTGATCGTCGGCGCCGGCTTCGCGGGCAGCGTCCTGGCCGAGCGGCTGGCGACCCGCCTGAACAAGTCGGTCCTGCTCTGCGACGAGCGGACCCACATCGGGGGCGACGCCTACGACTACAAGGACGAGGCCGGCATCCTGGTCCACCGGTACGGCCCGCAGGTCTTCCACACCGACTCCGCGCGCATCTTCCAGTACCTCTCGCAGTTCACGCCGTGGCGCCCCTATCAGCATCGCGAGCTGACGCCCGAGGGCGGCGAGCCGGTCGCGCGCTACACCGATCGCCACCAGGTCATGCCGCTCTTCGGATTCACGCGGATGATCGAGACGATGCTCGACCACCCCAAGATCCGGCTGCTCACCGGCATCCACCAGCGGGACATCGAGGCTGACTACCGTCACCTGATCTACACCGGCCCGATCGACGCGTACTTCGGCCACCGCCACGGAAAGCTCCCCAAGCGCGCCATCGAGCGCCGCTTCGAGACGCACGACTGCGAGCGCTTCCAGCCGGTCGCGGTCGTCACCCACCCCGACGGCACGCGGACCACCGAGTTCAAGCACCTCACCGGCCAGAAGCACTCCCGCACCACCGTCATGCACGAAAAGGCCGGACCGGAGCCGGAGAGCGCGGAGCTGCATCGCAAGTACGAGGACCTCGCCCGCGCGACCTCGAACGTGCGCTTCATCGGCGGTCGCACGAACGACGAGATCGATCAGGTCGTGGGGCAAGCGCTGTCCTGCTTCGAGCAGATCGCCGGGCCGACGGCGGAGTCGCGCGCGGCTTGAGAGCGCGCGTCTTCGTTCGAGATCAGTAAGGATCTGGCGAGATCACGCCGCCGGTCACCCGCACGGTGATCGGCGTGATCGCGCTGGTCGCCGCCGGCAACGCGATCTTTTCACCGCGCCGCAGCGCCACCCGCGACAGCTCCACGCCATTCAGCGGCGCCGCCAGCGCGGGCGGAGCCGCGATCTTCTTCACCGCGTAGACCGCGCCGCTCCCGACCACCTCGCCGCTACCGTCCGGGCCCACGAGGAGGGCGGTGTTCTCGTCGATGCCCAGCGCGAGCTGGGCGGTCGGCGCGCGCAGCAGGAACACGATCATGCGGCCGAAGCGATCGCGCTGATGGAAGTGGCTGTCGAGGATCGCGCCGGCGAGCGGCGGGAACGCGAAGATGCCGGGGACCAGCGTGACGTCGCGATCGAGCGGATCGGCCAGCACGTCGGCGCTGACCACGGTGCCGGCGGTGGCGCTGTAGATCGCGGTGCCGAGGATCATCTCGCCGGCGCTGGTGCCGCCGATGGTCGCGCCGTGCGACCAGGCCTCCTGGACCGCCGCGACCAGGCCGGTGCCCGACCACATCGAGAGGTGCAGGCCCTGATCGCCGCCGGCGATGTAGATCAGCTCGGCGTGGCGGACCCGATCCATTACCCACGGGTCGTTCGCCTCCGCGCGATCGTCGAACAGCATCGTCTCGACCGAGTCGAAGCCGCCGATCTCGGTGAACAGGTAGTCCTGATAGCCGTCGGCGCCCGAGGTCCGCAGGATGACCGCGTCGCCGCCGGGCACGCGCTGCGCAGCCCAGGCGTAGGCCTCGTCGACGTCACGGCCACCGCCCATCAGGATCAGCGCGGGGCCCGGCGATGCCGGCGTGACGTCGGCGGCGTTGCCCGCCAGCCAGTACGTGAGCGAGGGCGGGCGGACGAGCGGCGCAGCGTCGGCCGAGGTGGCCTCGGCGTCCGGGTCCGGGAAGAGAGCGTCAGCGAAGGTCTCGGCATCCTCCGCGGGCCGCGCAGCGTCCTGGAAGACGAGCGCGACGGCCGCATCGTCGCGCACTTCGAGCGGCGCGCTGTCCGCGCACGCCGCCACCAACAAGACGATCACGGCGCTCCGCACGCCGCGAACACCAGCACGATCAGATCGGCGCGGTCATCATCCCGATCACGCGATCGTCGGCGATCTCCTCCTGCCCGCGCAGGCGCGCGATCGGCACCTTCTCCAGGCTGGTGATCGCGGGTCCCTCGACCACCTCGCCCTGCGGCGAGTAGCGCGCGCCGTGGCACGGGCAGTCCCAGGTCCCCTCGGCGCGGTTCCACCGCACGATCCCCTTGAGGTGAGTGCAGACGGCCGAGCACGCGCTCGGGACGCCCTGCGGATCTTTGTACACCGCGAGGAGCTGCGTGCCCGAGCGCATGATCGCGCCCTGCCCCGGCGGGATGTCGTCGATCTCCTCGACGTCGCCCTTGCGCAGCCAATCGGCGTACTGGCGAAACACGTTGAGGTTCTCCTTCGCGAACTCACCGGCTGCGCGCAGCGTGCGGCGGCGCGGATCGTAGAGCGTGGCCCAGCGGTTCTCGCGGCCAGCGATGAGATCGGCGAGCAGCATGCCGGCGATCGCGCCGTGCGTGAGGCCGTGCCCCGAGTCGCCCGTGACGATGTAGACATTGTCCGAATCGAGCGGATTTCGGCCGATGAAGGCCATCCCGTCCACCGGCTCGATCACCTGACCGGACCAGCGGTGCCGGATTGTCCCCAGCGAAGGGAAGCGCACCTTGGCCCAGGCCTCGAGCTCCGACCAGCGGCGCTCGGGGTTGTCGTCCTGACCCGTCTTGTGGTCCTCGCCGCCGACGATCAGCAGGTCGTGCGTGTCGAGGTGCTGGGTGCGGACGTAGTGATACGGCTCCTGCGTGTCCCAGTAGAGCGCGGCAGGGATCGAGCCCGACGGGATCTCGGCGGTGATGACGTACGTGCGATACGCGGCCTGCTTGGTGTGGATCACCGCGGTGTCGTTCACCGGAACGTTGGTCGCGACCACCAGGTGATCGGCCATGATCTCCACGCCGTCCTTGGTGGTGATCCTGGCGAGCTTCCCGCCCTCGATCGTCGCGGCGTGCGTCTGGGTGTGGATGATCCCGCCGCGCGCGATGATCGCGTGGGCGAGCCCGGCCAGGTACTCGAGCGGCTGGAGCTCGGCCTGCCGCGGGAATCGCAGGCACGGCCCGGTCGCGAACGGCAGCGGCGCGCCCGCCATCAGCTCGGCCGGCTGCCCGGCGCGCTCCGCCGCGGCGAGCTCGTCTTCCAGGAGCGCGAGCTCGTCCTCGGGCCCGAGGAAAAGGTAGCCGTCCACGCGCTGGAAGCCGCACGAGATGCGCTCGGTGCCGACGATGGTCTCGATGCGATCGATCGCGCCCTGGTGGCTCTCCGCCGCGAGGCGCGCGCCGAGGGCGCCGTGCAGGCGCTCGATCTCGGAGAAGCGATCATCGAGCGCAGATGAGAGGTGCGCGCTGGTCCGTCCCGTCTGTCCACCGCCGATGTCGCCGCTCTCGATGACCAGCACCTTTTTGCCCTGCGAACAGAGCTCGTAGGCCACCGAGAGGCCCGCGATGCCTGCGCCGATGACGCAGACCTCGACGTGCGTGCTCGCGGTCAGGGGCCGGGTCGCGGGGAGCTCCACACCGCGCATCCAGCAGGGCGTCGTGCTGCCATCGTTGGGGGTCGTCATCCGCGGACGCTTTTGCAGCCGTCGGACCAGCGCCTACTCCAGAGGCCTACCTGCGCAGATCGAGACATCTCGCCCCAGGCGAGGCGCACGCGCGACGTTGCGCGGGACGACCGGGCGTGTCGTGATTTCGTCGATGAGCGAAGCGAACGAGCTGGAGCAGAAGATCGAGGCGGCCAAGAAGAAGGCCACCGACCCCGAGCTGCGCGCTGCCATCGACGAGCTCGCGCAGCTGGCGACCGCGCGGGATCGCGAGCGACAGACCTATCGCGAGCTCTTCGACTTCGCTCCGGAACCCTTTTTCGTGACGGATCCGTGGGGGGTCATCCTCGAAGCGAACGTCGCGGTCACCGATCTCCTCGGCGTCGAGCGACGCGCGCTCTACGGCAAATCGATCGCCGCCACCGTCAACCGCGAGGACGGCCAGCGCTTTCGCGACGTGCTGGACATGATCCTCAGCACGCGCCGCGTCGAGGTCGAGCTCGAGCTGAAACGGCCGGACAAGACCCCGCTGAGCGCCACCCTGGTCGGGGGAATTGCCGAAGATCGACGGCGCATCTTCTGGATCGCGCGACCCGGCACCGCGCCGAAGGGGGTCGACACCGGCGCGACGACGATCGCCGATCCGCGCACGGCCGCGATGGTGCGCGCGATCCGCGAGCGCGACGACCAGCTCGCGGTGGAGCGAAAGCTGCGCGTCGAGGCGGAGTCGCAGAACCGCGCGAAGGACCACTTCCTCGCGGTCCTCTCCCACGATCTGCGCGCGCCGCTCAACGCCGTCCTCGGCTGGACGCAGATGCTGCAGAAGGAGGAGCTCGCGCCGGACGAGAGCGAAAAGGCGCTGGCCACGATCGAGAGGAACGCGCGCGCGCAGGCGGCGCTGGTCGCGGAGCTGCTCGACGTCTCGCGGCTCAGCACGGACGAGCTCGCGCTGGAGCTGGTGCCGCAAGATCTCAGCACGCTCGCGAAGCGCGGCGTCGAGGCGCTGCGCGCGACGGCGCAGCGGAAGAACCTCTCCATCACGGTCGACGCCACGGGCGGGCCGGTGGTGGTGATGGGGGACGCGACGCGCCTCGAGCAGATCATGTCGAACCTGCTCTCGAACGCGGTGAAGTTCACGCCGCCCGGCGGCACGGCGAAGGTCGAGGTGCAGCGCGACGGCGCCTGGGCGATCATGCGCGTGACCGACAGCGGAAAGGGCATCAAGCTGGAAGATCTGCCGCTGGTGTTCGAGAGCTTCCGCCAGGAGTCGCGAAGCCGCGGTCCGGGCCTGGGCCTGGGCCTCTACATC
>Ga0105048_10020201_pt1 | contig 10170 bp, 13 predicted proteins | sample MAT05_FD_78382 | JGI IMG/M metagenome (GOLD analysis project Ga0105048, IMG submission 78382) | Freshwater microbial communities from Lake Fryxell liftoff mats and glacier meltwater in Antarctica - MAT-05 | ecosystem: Environmental > Aquatic > Freshwater > Ice > Liftoff microbial mat | place... | reverse complement strand
GGTTCGGGTTGGAGATGACGCGGCCGTTGATAACGTGGTGGAAATGAAGAACTACCTTGTCACTGGTGGAACACAGCGAAAGCAGCATCGGTCACCGTTGCAGTGTCTACTGTTCAAACCCTAGCACGCGAGTCATGAAGACAAGCACTACCCTCCTTGGTCTGCTATGGAGCTTCTGTTGCCTTGGACAATCCTATAGGCCATTCCCAGAGGCGGATGCACAATGGTCGGAGTATTCCACCGCCCTGAATTGCTGCGGTCCGGGAACGAACACAGTGGAATGCCAACGCATCTATTATTTCGCTGCGGATACGATCATCGACGGGCTTGCCTACCATACGGTCCTGTTCGACGAAACCTGTCTGACCACCTACATGTGGGATCCTTGGCCACCATGGTCCACTGGACAGTCTGGCGCATTGGGAACCTACCTGAGGCAGGACACCTCGGAGCGGCGCGTTTATCAGTGGACCGCCTCTCTGGGCGACACCCTGCTCTATGACTTCAATATGGACCTTGGCCCATATCCAGCAACATCCATAGACGCAGTGCCAATGGAGATCACCGGCATCGACAGCGTGTTACTGGGCGATGGCTGGCACAAGCGATGGGTATTGGACGCGACGGACTTTTCCATGACCCCGTATGCAGTGATCGAAGGCGTTGGAAGCACATTCGGATCACTGGGCCCGATGTACCCACCATTCGAATCGAGCCAGGATCTCGTGTGTTTCAGGACAGACAGCGAGTTGATCTATACATGGTCACAGCAGATCCCCGGCATCGGTTGTGACCTTTCCGTTGGCGTACTACCTGAATTGAGGTCGTTCATAGGAACACACTTTCATCCGAATCCGTTCGATCAATACATCGCGTTCGAACCACCAAGCCAGGAGCCGATCGGATACAAGTTCATTCACGCCTCGGGTACGGTCGCGCTTTCGGGTACGACCAATGGCCGGATCGATACCAATAAGTTGAAGGCAGGTCGCTACATGCTGGTATTGACCGACCGGAAAGGCACAGTTCTCCATAAAACCAGCACGGTCAAGCTCTGAACGTGGTGGATCAGGTACCCTTATCTCAGCGATAATTGGACACTGACCGCGAATTGAAAGAAGCGCGGCGGTTCGGGCTGGAGATGACGCGGCCGTTGATCACGTGGTGGAAGTGAGCGCGAATGCGGGGAGAGGGTGAGAGAGTGCGAGGGTGAGAGGGGCTTTAACTCTCTCACTCTCTCTCACCCTCTCTCAATCTTTCGCTCTTGCACTCTCTCACACTCTTTCCCCCTTGCACTGTTACTTCGCACCCATGAAGAAGCGCCCCACCTCTTCCGACGGCTTGGTGTACAGCACCAACAAGAACCTCGGCACTGCACGGGAGCCCACCACGCTACCACCGCAGCAACAGGACCTGCGCATCCACCTGGACCGGTTGAAGGGGAATAAAGAGGTCACGCGGATCATCGGATTCATTGGAAAGGAAAGCGACCTGGATGACCTCGGCCGAACGCTGAAGAGCAAATGCGGCGTAGGCGGCAACGCCAAGGATGGCGTGATCCTGCTGCAGGGGGATCACAGGGACAAGGTGCTGGCCTACCTGACGGAGAAAGGATACAAAGCGAAAAAGGCAGGAGGATGACAACACGACGCAGCCGCTTTCCGGCACCACGTATACCGAAGTGCCCGGACTGTGCCATTGACATGGAGCCAGGCGTGATACCTGACACCTGGAATGCCGTTCAGACCGATCGCTCTGCCTGGGTAGCTGGTCTACCGGAAGAAAGCACTTGGCGTGGGCTGAAGCTCACGGGAAAGCTGGCCTATCCGATCGTTAGTTTCCGGTGTTCACGATGCGGTCTGTTGAAAGAGTACGCCTTTAGACCGTCGCAACGTCTTGGCTAAGCGTATACCAGCCACCAAGACCCACCGTTTCAGCGCCCCGCTGGAAAAGATGGAGGCACGGATGGCCTTCTCCTATTCAAAATTCCCGCCAATGTCGAAGCCGAATTCGGGGTCAAGAGCGGATCACGCGGATCAGGTACCGTGAACGGGGTGGCGGCGGACCGAGCCCTGTTACCACAAATGAGCGGCGCACACATCATTATCCTTGGCCGGATGTCCCGCAGACTTGCCAAGCTTCAGAAGGTGGGTGATATGGCCCATGTGGAGATCTGGAAGCATCCGATCCGACGAGGCTGGACATCCCCGAAGCCCTTGCCGACACGCTGGACTTCATCGCTGAAATGAAAGCCGCATGGGACAAATTGGACCCGGGCATGCAGCGGAACATGTTTTACTGGGTGGGCAGCGCGAAGACCGTGCCCACAAGAGCCAAACGCGTGGCCGAGCTTTTACCGCGTTTCGAAACGGGCTACTTCCAAGTCGGGCAAGGGTTGGACGCACAGCCGAAGAAGGAAAAGCGGAAGACCAGCTGATCAGCCACCGATCCAGCATGATCGGCATGAGGTCCCGATCTACGGCACCGCGCACCAGTACGCCGACTTCTCGGGATCGCACTGCTCATAAAGCGGAAGCTCCATGCCGGGTTTGACCAGCAACAGTTCCCATTGATCCAGCAGTACGAGGTAGTGGGCACCTTCCTTGGTCAATTCCAAGGTCATGCCATGTTCGTTGGCGCGCTCTGGACGAGGCTTGCAGAGGTTGAGTCGCAGTAGGGTGCCATCGCCGATACCAGTGCGCTTGGTGAAGGATCGGAAATCAAGGAAGCCGAACAGCAGATGCTGTTTCAGTTGATCGGCGCGTTGGATGCGCCATGTGTCGCGGCCCGCATTGAAGCGCAGTTCGTCCACGGCATCGAAGTGGGTGCGGGTGTGCTCAGCATACGTTTCCTTGAATACCGCCTTGGGTGCGGGATCGCCCTTCAGCGCCAAGAAGAGCGGTGCGCTTTTCCCGGGACGTACGAGCACCAGTTCCTTTTCGGGGATATAGAGCAGGTACTCCTCCCCCTTCTCTGTAGGGATGTATCCGTGATAGCGCTGGAACTCGCTCCACTCCTCGCGCCGCCGAAGCAGACCGCAGCGGACCAATGGTCCCAAAGACGCATACCGCCCTAGGAAATCGGACAATTCCTCGAACCCTTGTTCCCGGGACCGCTGAATGCGGTGCCAACGGGCTTCGAACACCAGTGCGGACATGGTGCCAAGGTCCGGCGATAAGAAAGCGGTGGCGGAACCGGGTAAAAGGGGTTACGAACAGCGCTCGTTTCATGGTCGCGCTTCGGCTTCAGGAACCCCGCCACTGGCGCGGAAAATCGCACTTCCAAAGTTCCGGGAAGGACCGCCGCCGGGCCGACGGATGTTCCGCACAGCGGATCGTTGGAAGTGTATGGAAAGCCCTCGGTAAACCGATCCGCAACGGCCTTATCGGTCAGAACTTGGGAAGAAGATCAAGCATGCTGTCGGTGGTAGCGACGCTCAGGGCATCACCACCTTCTGTGCAATGCTATAGCCTTCACCGATCGCACGTACGAGTAGCACCTGCCCACTACGCTCCGAGATCGCCAGGGTCCAAGCGTTGTTCGAGTTGGTTGGTGAGGAACGTGTACCGACCAATGACCCGTCGGTGGCGAACACATCGAACCGTACGACCCCTGCGCCACCAGCGACCGAAAGTACCAAGCCAGTTCCGTCAGTTGTTGGTCGTGCAAGAAGAGTTGAATAATTACCGTTCTCCACGAGGCCGGTGGTCAAGGCGCAATTCACCGGATCGATGGTATTGGCCTCACCGGGCGTGGGGCAACCGACCACGAGATCAGCATCGTTGTTGTTGGTATCGTTACCATCGGGCCAACGGCACAGGCTGATGCCATCCTGCTCGTTGCTGTCGATCGCTGTTGTTCCGGCTCCTTCGAAATAACCAGCAAGGCTTCCGCCGTAACCGACCATATCGAGGATGTCGCCGTTCGATGTGCGCACCAGGACAATGGCATCCGTTGGGCCGTTCTGGATCAGGTTCGCGACCGGGGTGGCTGGATGATCACAGTTCTGGGTAAGGCTGGCATTGCCGCAGATCACGAAGTAATCACCGGGCTGAAGGTCGGGCCAGGTGGCATCCAGAATGGTGCGATACTCGACCCCTACTCCTGAACTTCCGTTGTAAAGGACCACAGAGACGTCGCTCATGGGCCAAGGATCAAGGCCGATGTTCTTGATCTCGATGTACTCCGCATTGTCAGTACTGATCTGGTCGTAGTCCATTTCGTTGATCACGATCTGGGCGGTCCCGTTCAGGGAGAAAACCAAAGCAGCAAGGGGGATCAGTGTACGCATGGGTCGGGGTTTGGGATGGAAAAGTAGGTCGATCCGGAAATAAATGCGGGGGTGATGATCCGATCGCTGGTCCATCCGGCACATACCTGTGACAAACCCCAACCGCCATGAGCAAGCTGAAACGAACCCTCTTGATCGCCACCGGAAGTCTTGCGATGCTCTTCGGTGTACTGGTCTTGCACATCCACCTGGTGACCAAGCCGAAACCCGCCATCCATCTCGCGAACATCCAATTGGCGCGCATCGATCTCCTCGGCCCCATTGCAGAGCCTGAGGCGAGCACCATCCGCAGCACCATAGCCGCACTTCCCGGTGTACATCGTGTGCGCGTGAATATGGAAGACCGCAACGTGGTCTATTCCTACGATCGCTCCGCGCAGGATCAGAACGCCGTATTCAACATGGTAAGCGACCTTTCCACGGCGCCCTGCGAACGTTTGGTGGTCACGGCCGAAGCCGCCGCCACCGGATGCCCAGCCATGGCCAAAGGCGGAACACAGGACAAGCTCGGTCGCTGGATCGCAGGCCTGTTGAATTGACACGAAGATCCAACATTCCCAAACCCAACGACCATGAACACTGTGATGAAAGCCGCGCTTTTCGCAACACTATTGGGAACGGCCTTTACCGGCTGCAAGAAGGACGATGACGAACCGATGCCCACAACACCGGCTCCTGCACCAACACTATACCAACGCCTAGGTGGCACTACCATGGTGAGCGATCCGGCCAATGCCGGACAGATGATCGAGCAGGGCTACTTGGGCTTGCGCTCGGTGGTGGACAGCACCATTTTCGTGATCGCCGGTGATGCACAACTTCAGCCATGTTTCACCGTACTGCTGGCCGAAGTAGGCAGTGGTGATCCCACCGGCTTCGCTGGGCTGAGCGAGAACCTCATCGAATTCTTCGCGGTTGCATGCGGTGCGCAGAACTACGCGTACACGGGCATGAACATGGTGGACGCCCACAACAGTGCGAACGCACGCATGTCGGGCTTGGTCACTGACGCGGACTTCGATCGGTTCATCGTTGACCTGATAGCGGGTGCTGCATAGAACGATGTGCCCGTGGCTATTGTCACGGACATCGGCGCCTTGGTGGAAACACTGCGCGCTCCGATCGTACAACAGTAATTGCTCCGAACGCCGCACATGAAGCCTTCGCAAGGGGGCTTCGTGCATGGTGGTGATGCCACCGTTCCAGCGCACTGGAATGCAGAGCCCAGCACGTAGGATCTTCCAGATGATGACCAGCTGTAATGCGCCGATCACTGATCCTGCAAATAAGGATAGATCAAGCGGTTCATTCACCTGCACCCTTTTTGCCGCGATGGACCCGATCCCAAGCGGTGATGTGATCGATCCCGGCAGGGCCACGTTGTATGGTCAACGACAAGGCATCGGAATGGGTGAGTTCATCCCACTCCTCTTTGTCCAGCCGGATATCCTTCTCGATGCCATCGACCAGTACCAACGCATGGAACGTAGTTCGCCCCTTCCGGCCCGAAACCTCGTTCAGTGCGACGATCTCGGCGAGGCGCGAGGATGCAGGACCTGCCAGCATACGATCCAAAAGGTACATGCCGGTGGGTATCAAGAACAGCAGCGCAACGCCAAGGACCGACCAGAAACGCAGACGATCAGCAGGGTGAACGAGCCAACTGCGGGAAGGTCGATGCAGGATCAAGAGAAGAAGAACGAACACGGCCAGTGCCCAGCCAACAAGGTACACGGATCGGGCTTCACCATGCAGCGTACGGTCCATGGCATAGAACATCACAAAGCTGCATAGGATGGTCAGAAGAAAGATCGACCAGTTCATTCCTTTCAAGATCCTCCTGCCACGTTCGCGCTCCTCTTGGGGAATGGGCATACCGTCGCCTAGCCGTTGATCGAGCACCGGACCGCTGTGTTGCGCTGCGGCGATCACGAGCCCGACACTGGCAACAGCCGCACCGAACGCGAGGACATGATCCCATCGCTCGGCGGACCAATAGAGCCATGCGAGACAACCGAACACGGCTGCGCCTGCGAGCATTGCGATCAACACACGTTGGCGCGTTGCAACGTGCTCCCCGATGCGCGCGAAGAGCAGATCGAAACCCCAACGACCGAGCAGGATCAGCCCGATGGCCAAAGCGAACCGGGACCACAAGGGCGGCTCCATTTCACGTTCGGATGCTATCGCCGGTGGTGGGATACCCACCTCTCGGGAAGGCAGGACCGTGGCCCACTGGGCGCGGATCCTTTCGGTGTGGGCCATGTCCCAAACGAACATGGTATCATTCGAACTCCAAGCCGCGTAGCCGAACGGAACGTTCAACAGAGTGGTATCCACACCGTCGAACGTGCGGTACATGGTCATGTCGATGTTCATGCCCCATCCCCCTTCGCGCTCCTCCTCGCTGGCATCCACCTTGCGTGTGTCCAGCACCACGGATTTCGCGAAGTATCCGGGCGCTGAGCAACGCAGCGTGTAGATCTGGTCCATTTGCAAGTAGAACTCGTAGTCGCCGCTATCACCGGTCACCCAACGGTCCAGCGTTACGAGTTGGCTATCGGCGATCGTGACGGTCGCGCCTATAAGCAACCCCTTGCTGGATAGTTCTCGGATGAGACCGTACACGAGAAGGTCCTGGGCATGACCTATGGATCCGGAAAGGATGAAGAAGCCGATGAGTATCTTCTGTCGGGACATGGTTGCAAGCTTAACCACGATCCGTCACAAATCCATATGCGCGGGCGTCGTTGTAGCGCCGCATCGCGTCTTCTGGCAGCGATGTGGCGTACTGCGACGATCATAACCGGCATAGTCATGGTCTGCACGACCTTGGGCGCCCAGAACCTCGTGCCGAACCCGAGTTTTGAGGAAATCACCTCTTGCCCCACGTTCGCCAGCATGTTGGACACGGCGGCGCCTTGGTTCAATCCCACGCAGGGGACTCCTGAACTCTTCCACGCTTGCTCCGGTTCCGGTGCCTATGCCGGTGTGCCGTTGAACCATAGCGGCGGTTTCCAACAGCCGCGTACCGGCAACGCGTTCGCCGGTATCTACGTGTTCCGCGCGGACAACAGCACTATACGCGAATACATCGAAGTGCCGTTGACCGAACCGCTACAAGCCGGTGCTTGCTATTCCTTCAGCATGTTCGTGAACGCCGCGAATGATAATGAGCTGGTTTGCGACGGCGTCGGTGCCTACTTCAATATCGGGGCCTTGGAAGTGGACACATGGCAGGTTCTTCCGCTGGCACCGCACATCGATCATCCTGCAGGGGTCTTGATCAACGACACGCTGGGATGGACCGAAGTGAGCGGCGGCTACACCGCAGCAGGTGGTGAGGACCATTTGATCATCGGCAACTTTAGGGATGATGCCTCCACGACGTGGGCGATGTTCAACCCCGGCGTATGGTATGCGAACATGTCCTACTTGTTGGTGGATGATGTTTCGTTGGTGCATAAGGAGGGGACACTTGACATTGGGCCGGATACTTTGATCTGCGGCACTGCCGGTATTGAGTTTGATGCCACGGTACCAGACGCGACCAATACACTTTGGAACGATGGCAGTACGGAAGCGTTGCACATGGTGACCATCTCTGGAATCCACAGTGTAACCGTGGAGGTGGGTGGGTGCAACTTCTCGGATGCCGTGCAGGTGGACGTCTTACCGGTGCCCTTCATGGATCTTGGCCCGGACCGTGGTCTGTGCTTCGGTCTATCGCATGTTCTCAGCGCAAGCACAGCAGCAATGGATGTGGTCTGGGACGATGGAAGCACGGGCCTTGAACGAACCGTGGACCGACCCGGCATCTACTACGCCACAGCGAGCAACAGGTGCGGGACGATCACCGATGGCGTGAATGTGTTCGCAGAGGATTGTCCGGATGGCATCTACCTGCCGAGCGCCTTCACACCTGACGGCGACGAGATCAACGATGGTTTCGCACCGATCTATGATCCACGGCTCTGGCAGGTGGATCTCACTATCTACGACCGCTGGGGAGGGTCGCTCTTTGCTGGTGTTGACGGTGCATCATGGGACGCAGGTGATGCGCCCAGCGGCATCTATGTGGTCTATGTAAAGGCCACTTCCAAAACAATGCCGACGCAACACCGCGAAATGATGGGACATGTGGCGGTGGTGCGGTGAGGCTTGAGGCGCGGATCATAGATCCGCGCCAGCGGGCTAGGCAAAAGCACTATGCCCTACCCACGTTGATCGAGATCAACTCCTTGTCCACACTGTGGAAACTGATGATGATCTCTGTATGTCCGTTCTCAAACTTCAATTGATAGCGTCCTCCAATGAGTTCTTCCAAGGTGACTTCATCCACATCCCAATTCAAGTCCCGTTCATTCCGCCCCCCATCGAACTTCATCACCACTTCATCCACATCGTGAAAATCGAGTCGATAGACGTTCTCCAAGAGCTGGCCCTTCGCTGGTCCAGGTTCCAAGACGAAAACATCGAGTTCCAATCGATGCTCTGCCGAAAGCGCCATTCCATCTTGCCGCACAAGTAGCTGCTCGATCCGATGGATCGAGATCAACCGGATCAAGAAGTCAGGATTGAGGTCATCTTGAACTGACATGCGTCGAAGATTAGAATTTCTCAGTAGGTAAAAGAAAAAGCACGGATTTAAGATCCGCGCAGCACGGTCCGATCATCTTTTACATTCGCCCTTATCCATCACAGCCCATGAACAAGCCGCTGGCATTGCTTCTTCTCGTCGCAGGTACAATGGGACTCATTGCTGCCCTGAAAGGAGCGCTGCAATTCTTCGGTACATTTTCGATCGCTGATGCCCATGTGCGCGGAGTCGCTCAAGTACGTCATGGGACGTCTCTCGTACTTGGTGGCATCATTGCCTTTGTCGCCTTGCGCGCAGCGTCAAAACGCTGGAGCGGCAAGTAGTGATTGGATCGAAGGTGGACAAACACGGGTCGTAGATCCGCGCCATCGGGGCGAAGAATAAGGGTAACAGATCTGTGCCTGCGCAGGATATAAACCCCACCAGGCGAACTAACGCCATTTTGCCGGATCCTGCGCGATGTAAGCGGCAATTCGTTCGAATTCCCCGGGATGCCTGCGGATAATGTGTTCGTGATAGCCGAGCTGCCAGTACCGTTGTCCTGGTGTCCCGTTCAACGCGTTGATCCGGACGTCGTCCCGGATTTGAACGCCCCGATGATCGCGCCCAATGACCCGGGCATTGGACCGCGCGCCCTAGCACTAGCGCTGTCCGAAACACCCCTAGCGTCGACCCTAAGGGTCGACCCGCCCACCGTTGCCATACCAACCAACGGGCCATCCAAAACCAAGATCCCATGCAAATGATCCGGCATCAATTGCATTTGGTCCAGCCACAAAGGCGGAAAATGTGCGGGTAGCGCATTCCGGTCAGCCAGCACGATCCGCCCAAGATCGTTCGGTTCCATCGATGCATCCGGACCAGCACCGACAATGCGTCCGAACCACTGCCTACGTTCGCGGGCACACAGCGTAACGAAATACGCGCCCTTGCGGTAATCGTTGCCAAGCAGGCGGATGTGTTTGTGGAATTTGGGTGGTATCGGCACCTATCAAACATACGGCAGCGCATGTAGCGGTCCACCCTGAGGGTCGACGCTACTGGCGTTCCAAACGTATGTCGGCGCGTTGCCGATCGGCGATCAATACCCCACCAACCGTTCCACCGCCCCCTTCAACCTCCCCTTCGCCAGCAGCGCATGTAGCGGTCGACCCTGAGGGTCGACGCTACTGGCGTTCCGATCGCATGTTCGTGCGTTCCCGATCAGCGATCAATACCCCACCAACCGTTCCACCGCCCCCTTCAACCTACCCTTCGCCAGGAACCCATTCTCCAAAGG
>Ga0105048_10020199_pt1 | contig 10171 bp, 10 predicted proteins | sample MAT05_FD_78382 | JGI IMG/M metagenome (GOLD analysis project Ga0105048, IMG submission 78382) | Freshwater microbial communities from Lake Fryxell liftoff mats and glacier meltwater in Antarctica - MAT-05 | ecosystem: Environmental > Aquatic > Freshwater > Ice > Liftoff microbial mat | place... | reverse complement strand
TCAAGCTTTGAGCCTTTACCGGCCGCCAGCATCATCACGCCCATGATCGATTTGGCGCTCACGCGTTTGCCGGCCTTGGACACAAAAACGGCACTCTGGAATCGTCCTGCGGTCTGGGTGAGTTTTGCCGAGGCGCGAGCATGCAGGCCCAGCTTGTTGATGATCTCTGTTTCCTGTTTCAGCATGATCAGCAATCCGCCTCGACGGCCATGCGAATCACACCCTCTTGTGCTGCAGCCAGCGTTTTCTGGATCAGGATTTCCATGCTTTTCTCGCGATAGGTCAGGGCTTTGATAAGCATCGGCATGCTAATTCCGGAAATACCCTGGACACGTTCCGGCACCAGCAAATTGCAGGCGATGTTTGAAGGCGTTGCGCCGAAGATATCTGTCATCACCAGCACACCCTGCCCCTGGTCAAGGAAACGGATCAGGTCGCGGCCCTGCGGCAACAGCGCCTCGGGGTCGTCGTGCACCGTTACGCCCAGTTGGCGCAGATATAGTGGTCGTTTACCCATGACGTGGCTGGCGCAATGGATCAGGCTTTCCCCAAGTGTGCCGTGTGCAACGATCAATATACCGATCATGTTGAGAATCAGAAATGCAATGGTGCCATTCTAGCCGATGGCTATCGGCAACATATCAAGCCGCCACCGCATGTAGCGTCGCCAACGCCTCGCACGCCCGCTCCTTCGGAAATATGGCGCTAAATTGCGTCCCGTGCCCATCCACTGCCCTGGAGCTTTGGATGTCGAGGCGACCGCCATGCCGAATCAGCACGTGTTTGACGATGGCTAGTCCTAGCCCGGTGCCACCTGTCGCCTGTGAACGGCCACGGTCAACGCGGTAAAAGCGCTCGGTCAGGCGCGGCAAATGCTCGGGCGCGATGCCCTCACCGGTATCGGCGACGCAAAACCGTGGCTGCCCGTCGATCAATCCCCAAGTTATGTTGATCGCCCCGCCGACCGGCGTATATCGCACCGCATTGGTGACGAGATTGCTGAATGCGCTCGTAAGCTCATCCCGATTTCCCAGTAGCCAGGCCCCATCTGTCGCTACCGTGATGGTGTGTTGACCGCGCGACAGTTGTTCAGCGTCGCGGCAAAGCGACTGCACCAGTTCCGGCACGTTGACCGGCGCTTCCGCGCGGCGATGACTCTCGTCTTCCAGCCGCGACAGCGTGAGCAGATCTTCAACCAGCCGCTGCATCCGCACGGCTTGCGTAGTCATGTGCGCCAATGCTTTATCGAACAGCGCCGGGTTGCCGGTTCCTGCAGCCGATACATTGGTTATGGTTTCCAGAAAGCCCGACATCACCGTGATCGGTGTGCGAAGTTCATGGGAAACATTGGCGACAAAATCACGGCGTACGGTTTCGAGTCGTTCGCGTTCGGAGACGTCGCGGGATAGCAGCAACATCTGCTCGTCGCCAAACGGCACCAGTTGTACGGTGAACACCAGTTCTTTCGTGACACCGCTGGCTTCAGCGCGCGAAAAACTCAGCGTAAGCGGCACACCATACTGCCGCGCATTCAGATATTCGATGAATTCCGGATAGCGAATCAGATAGGTGATGGTCTGCATCCGGTCGTCTTCGCGCGAAATATTCCAGTGCGTTTCGGCAGTCGGGTTTAGCCAGACGATGTTGTAGGCGTTGTCGAGCATCACGGCGCCATCGGGCAGGGCGGACGCCGCCTGCTGAAAATTCGACAAAGCCGCTTCCAGCGATTGCCGGTTCAGGCGTTCATCCCGTAGCATCCGATAAAGCTGGATCAGTACATCGCCCCACAGGCCATCGGCATCGGGCAGCGTCGCTGCTTTGGGGTCACGCAACCATTCTGAAAGTTGTGCGAGCTTCCAGGCGTAATAACCAAACGCGGTAAACACCACCAGCGCCGCGGCGACCTCGCCGAATGCTCTGCCGCCGATCCAGCCGACAATGAGGCCAACGACGGCGGCGATAGCGGCCACTCGCAGCAGCGAAACCAGCAGGAATCGGATGGCGGGCGTCAGAACGGAATGGACGGAAAGGGGGGAGGGCAAAGGCATGGCAACAGTATGTTACCGCCAGTGGCGGCGACGTGCGATCAGTCTTTGGCGAATCGGTAGCCGCTACCGCGCACGGTCTGAATCAGCTCCTCGTGTTTTGAAGGCAAGAGCGCTGCGCGCAGGCGGCGGATGTGCACATCGACGGTGCGCTCTTCGATGAAGACGTGGTCACCCCAGACAAAGTCGAGTAACTGGGTGCGCGAATAGACGCGCTCAGGATGCGTCATGAAGAAGTGCAGCAGACGAAATTCGGTCGGCCCCATGCTAAGCGTTTTGCCGAATCCGGTGACTTTGTGGGATGCCGGATCCAGCCTCAAGCCGTGGACGTCGATCACATCCTCGGTCAGTTCCGGCGCACGCCGCCGCAGCACCGCCTTGATACGCGCTTCGAGTTCGCGCAGGCTGAACGGCTTGGTGATGTAATCGTCGGCACCAAATTCAAGGCCCTTCAGCTTGTCTTCCTCCGCGCCTTTCGCGGTCAGCAGGATGATGGGCAGTGACTTGGTGCGCGAATCGCTACGCAGCTTCTTCGCCAACTCGACGCCGCTGATACCCGGCAGCATCCAGTCGAGCAGCGCCAGATCGGGCAACTCGTGCTGGATGTGTTTCAGCGCTTCCTCGCCGCTACCGTGCGTGAGGACGCGGTAACCGCCCATTTCGAGGTTAATCTGGATCAGGTCCTGGATGGCGGGCTCATCTTCGACCACCATGATTGTCGGGTTCATTGTCAGCGTACTCCGGAGGTTAGGGTCTGTAAGGAATTAACCTGGACAATTGGATGCTGGATTGGGATGCAATGCGAGGCGTGAAGCACGCCGTGTGGCAAGCCACACAAGCGATTCGCAACGACGCAGTGCGCCCAACTCCAGCGGGCCAATTGTTCAGGTTAATGACGAACAGGCCCTTTGGTCGGATTGAAGCATATTTCAGCACAGTGACAGTTTCATGACCACAACAAACGTATGGTTGGTCAGTCTGCTTGCGCGGTATCATTCCAGTCCAGCACAACCACAGCACAGGTATATGTCCGGCTTGACCCCCACCTCCCCGCGTCCCACCGATATTAAGCTTCACCAGAAATCCCGCGAACTCGAAGTCGTGTTCGACGATGGCAAAACCTTTCGCTTTAGCTGCGAATTTCTGCGTGTTTATTCGCCCTCCGCTGAGGTGCGTGGCCATGGTCCGGGACAGGAGGTATTGCAGCTTGGCAAGAAAAAAGTGGAAATCAATGCGATCGAACCTACCGGCACCTATGCGGTCAAACTGGTCTTCTCGGATGGTCACGACACCGGCTTATATGCATGGGATTACTTCTACGACTTGGGCATTCGCCAGGAGGAATACTGGCAGTCATATTTGGCACGGATGGCGCAGGCCGGGGCGAGCCGGGAATAAGTGCACGCCATGCCTGTCGAGATTCGCGATTTTTTCACGGCCTACCGAGACGCATTCAACCGGCTCGACGGTCGCGCGGTGTCTGCTCATTACGATATTCCGGCCATGATTGCGCATGCAGATGGTAACGGCGTGTTTGCCGACCTGGATGCGCTGAACGCAAACAACCTGGCGCTTTGCGAACAATATGCGGCCAGCGGTTTTCAGCGTGCGGATTTTCAAGAGCGGTCGACCTTGCCGCAAAGCGACGATTTTTGCGTGGTCGATCTGGCGTGGGAGATTACCCGCGCCAATCAAGCGGCGCAGCGTTTCAATGCCTCATACGCGTTGCGGCGCAGGGATGGCGCATGGAAGGTCTTTTGTGTCACCGCATATGAAGAACGCAGAACCTGGGCAGCAAATGAGTAACGCTACACATTTTGGTTTTCAACAGGTCCCCGAGGGCGAGAAATCGGCCAAGGTGCGCGAGGTATTCAAGTCGGTTGCGCCCTCGTACGATGTGATGAATGACCTCATGTCCGGCGGCATGCATCGCCTGTGGAAGCGCTTTACCGTCGATCTGGCCAACGTGAAGCCGGGGGAGAAGGTGCTCGATGTCGCCTCCGGATCTGGCGATCTGGCGCAGGCGTTCGCGCAGCGGGCCGGTGCCAGTGGAGCAGTCTGGCAAACCGACATCAACGAAGCAATGCTAAGGGTGGGTCGTGATCGCCTGATCAACAAAGGAATGATGCTGCCTGCCGCGCTGTGTGACGCCGAGAAGCTGCCCTTCGCCAGTGAATCATTTGACCTGGTTAGCGTCGCCTTTGGCCTGCGCAACATGACGCACAAGGATGAAGCGCTTGCGGAAATGACGCGCGTCCTGAAACCGGGCGGACGCCTGCTGGTACTTGAATTTTCGAAAGTACACACAAGTTTGAACAAGGTCTATGACGCATATTCATTCAATATCCTGCCAATGCTAGGCAAGTTCATTGCAAAGGACGAGGCCAGCTACCGTTATCTGGCCGAATCGATCCGCATGCACCCTGACCAGGTAACCCTCAAAAGCATGATGGAGACCGCCGGGCTGAGTCGCGTCGAATTTTTCAATCTTTCGGCGGGCGTCGTTGCATTGCATCGCGGGGTAAAGCTATGAGAAACGTCACGCTGGCCGCGATACTGGGATTGGTCGCAACTGGCGTTTTTCATGGGAGGGTCCATTGACCGAACCGGTGGTGATCAAGGCAGGCAAAGTGCACGAAAAATGTCTTTCCCTGACGCCGCCGCAAAAAATTGCATGGCGCTGTAAGTCTTAAGGCAAAATTGATTCCAATATCCATTCCCACAAGGGCGATCAGGTCTACTATCCCGTCAAGCTCGACCACGTCAATGCCGCATCGGGCGTGTATGAAGCAGGGGCTCAGGAAACCTATTGACTGATGTGGGAAAACAAAACCGGTGCAGACGTGGAACTCACGTGCAACGCAAAAATCGGTAAGGGTCTGTAAGTAATTTGACGAACAGGCCCCAAGTAACACCGCAAGTTCGTCGCATACGAAAACCATAGTTTCACGTCGCAGTTCAAGTCATATCGGAGGTAATACCATGAAGAATCTATTGATCTCGGTTGCAATGGCGCTATGCGCCACGCTGTTCGCCGTCGGCGACGCGGAAGCAGGAGGGCGGGTGGGTGGCGGCAAATCGACCGGCATGCAAAAGCAGAATATCCAGAAGGAAGCACCCAAGGCCCCGGCACAAAACACGGTTGCCCCGGCCGGAGCCGCGACTGCCGGCGCTGCGGCTGCACCATCAGGCATGAGCAGATGGCTGGGTCCGTTGGCGGGTCTCGCCGCCGGGGGCCTGCTGGCGTCGATGTTCATGGGTGGCGGCTTTAGCGGTATCAAGATGATGGACATCCTGCTGTTTGCGGGCCTGGCATTCGGCGCGTTCATGCTGTTTCGCATGTATATGCGCAAGAAGGCCATGGAAAATGGTAACGGTCCAGCCACGCCGATGCAGTACGCAGGCGCTGGTCCAAGCGGCGCACCTTACACGCCATCGCCGGCACCAACACCCACACCACTCCAGTCCGGCGGCCTCGCTGGCGGTGCGCCTGAGATCGGCAGCAAGCTGATGAATAATCCCGGCGTCGCGACAGAACCCACGGCAGCACCGCGCATCCCGGCTGATTTTGATATCTTGGGCTTTGAGCGGCAGGCGCGTTTTGCATTCATTCGGCTGCAAGCGGCCAACGACGCCAGAGACATAAACGACATCCGCGATTTCACAACACCGGAAATGTATGCCGAGCTGTCTCTGCAGATTCAGGAGCGCGGCGACGCCCCGCAGAAAACGGAAGTCGTATCGCTCAATGTCGTGGTGTTGGAAGTCACCACTGAAGGTTCCCGTGCCGTCGCCAGCGTTCGCTACACCGGCGAAATTCGCGAACAGGTTGGCGGTCCGGCCGAAGCGTTCGACGAGATCTGGCACGTCGCCAAGCGTCTGGACGACGCTGATTCCACCTGGCTACTTGCAGGCATTCAACAAACCAGTTGATGCTGCACACTGCGGCACTGCATTTCCCAGTTGTTCGCTTTGTGAACCGCGTGCTGTCGGACTATCCGGCAGCACGTGAGCGTTTGCGGGCCCATCAGGGAAAAGTGGTCGCGGTAAAGATTGGCCCGGTCAAAACGGTGATGCGGATTTCCAACGGCGGCGAGTTTGAGTTGGTGGGCGACACCGGTGACGAATCGGTCGGAACGGTCGCCGATGTGTCGATGACCATACCGCCCTCTCTGCTGCCCGCGTTGGCCACCAAGGGTCCTGAGGCGCTCTCAAAAATTACTTTTAGCGGTGATTCAGAATTGGCCGCGACGCTGTCGGACATTGCACGCAATGTCGAATGGGATATCGAGGCGGATCTGAGCCGCGTGGTTGGTGATGTGGTGGCGCATCGGGTCGTGGAAGCGGCGCAGCGCGCAAACACCTGGCGGGCCGAGACCGGTCAAAGGCTGACGGCAAACGTGGCCGAATATTTGACCGAGGAGCGGCGCGCATTTATTTCCTCGCGTGAGCTTGAGGATCTAACCCGACAAAATGAGGTGCTGCGCGACGATATTGCGCGGCTGGATGCGCGGCTTTCAAAACTCGGGTTGAGCCGGTAGTAATAAAGCGGGATTGTTAGTGATCCGATCATTAATAGCTGGAACTGGAGCGCTTCGTCATTCCAGCGAATAACCACAAGAGTTGCGCCCGGCTGGAGTCCAGTCCATACAGCGCCACTCTTCTTTTGTTGTAAAAGGCCGATCAATGTTTGGACAGGGTCCCAGCCTGCGCTGGGACGACGAAGCCAAGAAAATGACACTGTTTAATAGCCGTCAGCTTTGATGCGAAGAGGCAATATCCGCGCGCCTTTCGAAGGCAAAATGCGCCAGGAAGCCGGTGTATTGGCGTTCTCCATGAAAAGTCTTGATTGTGGTTGCGACGCGCTGAACACGTGGCAGCAGAAACAGTGAACCGCGATCTGCCACCGAAAAGCATCCGGCGACGCATCGTTCGCAGCCTTTACACGATCCCGCTCGCAATCTGGATCTTTCTGGAAGAGTGGGTATGGGATTCGATGCTGGCGTTCATGGGCTGGCTTGGCAGGTTGCCACCTATCCATTGGGCCGAAACGCGAATATCCAAACTGCCGCGCTATGCTGCACTGATCGCGTTCGTCATACCCGCCGCCGTGCTGCTGCCGTTCAAGCTGGCCGCGTTCTGGCTGATTGCGCATGGTCATGGGGTTTATGGTCTGTGGGTATTCATCGTCGCCAAGATCATTGGAACGGCCTTTTTGGCGCGGATCTTTTCCCTGACCAAACCCGCACTGCTCACCATCACCTGGTTCAAGCACGCCTACTTTTTCATTACCGGCTGGAAAGAGCGGATCTACGCCTATGTGCGCGCCTTGCCGGCCTATCAACGCCTGCGCGAAGCGGCACACAGCCTGAAGTTGCGAATGAAGGCAGCATGGCTGGAGCTGACCGGACGATAGTGCACTACGTTTCGGTTTTCACATAGCGTAAAACGTCTTGCTGACAGCGCAACAGGCTAAAATCGCCGCTTCATGCGCGCATTCCGTTTCTTCAAAATCATCTCCGTCGTTTATCGTTACGGGCTCGACGAGTTTCTCGCCGGCCATGAGCGGTCGCGGGTGCTCGCCGGCGTGGTGCGCGCGATGCTGTTCTGGCGACACTATTCCGAACCGCGCGCAGTACGTCTGCGACTGGCGCTGGAGGAGCTGGGACCAATTTTCATCAAGTTCGGCCAATTGCTCTCTACCCGTCCAGACTTGGTGCCTGCCGACATCGCCAATGGCCTCGCCGCATTGCAGGATGCGGTGCCGCCGTTCGGCGCCGATGAAGTCGTCCGCACGCTCAATCGCGTCTACGGCGACTCGGCAGGACGCACCTATGAGGACACCTTCAGCGCGTTCGATCTGACGCCGGTCGCCAGCGCGTCAATTGCGCAGGTGCACTTCGCGACGCTGCGATCCGGCAAGGAAGCGGGTCGCGATGTCGCGGTCAAAGTCCTGCGGCCTGATATACGTGCCACAATTCAGAAAGACATCGGCCTGCTTTACGTGGTCGCCGATCTCATCGAGCGCTCCTATGACGACGGCAAGCGCTTGCGGCCGCGCGAAGTAGTGACGGAATTCGAGAAATCCATTTTTGACGAGCTCGACCTCATTCGCGAAGCATCCAACGCGTCCACGCTGCGGCGGAACTTTATCGATGGCGGCTTGCTTTACGTTCCCGAGGTGTATTTCGACTACTGCCACCGCGATGTGATGGTGATGGAGCGAATCGACGCCATTCCGGTCAACGACATGGCGCAGCTGAAAGCCGCTAATTTTGACCTCGCGCGGCTGGCCAGCGACGGCGTGAAAATATTTTTCACGCAGGTCTTTCGCGATGGGTTTTTTCACGCCGATATGCATCCGGGCAATATCTTCGTGGGCCGCAATGGCATCTACTCGGGTGTGGATTTCGGCATCATGGGCACGCTCTCCGACGAAGACAAAAGCTATCTGGCCCGCAATTTCGCGGCCTTTTTTCAGCGCGATTACAAGAGCGTGGCAATTGCTCACATTGAAGCTGGTTGGGTTCCTCCGGAGACGCGGGTTGATGAATTTGAAAGCGCCATCCGTTCGGTATGCGAGCCCATTTTTGACAAGCCGCTTAGTGAAATCTACTTTGGCAACGTGCTGCTGCGCCTGTTCGAGGTTTCACGTCGGTTCAAGATGGAGATCCAGCCGCAGCTGGTGCTTCTCCAAAAAACGCTGCTGCAGGTGGAAGGGCTGGGCAGACAGCTCTACCCCGAACTCGATTTGCGCCCGGTTGCCCAACCTATTCTGGAACAGTGGATGGATGAGCAGTTGGGCTGGCGTGGACTGATCAGGCAGCTAAAAAAGGAGGGGCCGCTTTGGACCGCGACCTTGCCGCAACTCCCGCGGCTGGTGCATCGTGCGCTTGAAAATAACCCTTCGGCGCGGCTGGAAGCCATTGAAAAAGCGATCAACCGCGTTAACCGGACACAGCGCTGGCAGTCCACCGTGCTGCTGGTACTGGTTATCCTGGCGACGATGATTGCGGGCATGTACGTGTTTTTGTTGCTCGGGTTGTACGTCGGGTAGGCTGCAGTCTGCATAAATGTGCTGACGGACGACGTTGCGTGCTTTTTGCGGTGCCGTGTGTTTGATAAAATTCCCGTATTGATTTTTTGATCCATCGCCACAGTTGAGAGGGTTGGCCACATGAATGCGCTGCTAGCTTTCGTCGTACTTTATCTGCTGGGCACGCTGGCCATCGGCTTGTACGCCGGTACCCGCGTCAAGACCTCGACCGACTTCGCGCTGGCAGGAAGAAGCCTGCCGCTGGCGATGATCATCACAACAACGTTCGCCACCTGGTTCGGTGCGGAGACGGTGCTGGGCATCAGCGCCAAATTCGTGCAGGGTGGTCTGAGCAACGTCGTCGAAGATCCGTTCGGTGCGTCCATGTGCCTGGTGTTTGTCGGCCTGTTTTTTGCCGCGCGGCTGTATCGCATGAACCTGATGACCATCGGTAGCTTCTATCGCAAGCGCTATGGAAAGACCGTGGAGATTCTTTGCTCCATTGCAATTATTTTTAGTTATCTCGGTTGGGTGGCGGCGCAGGTTACCGCGCTGGGCCTGGTGTTCAATATCGTCAGTAACGATGTCATCAGCGTCAATACCGGCATGGTGATCGGCACAATCTCGGTGCTGGCCTACGTCATTTTTGGTGGCATGCTGGCCATTGCGTGGACCGACTTCATACAGATGATCGTACTGGTTGTCGGCCTCACCATCATCGCGTTCATGGCCGGAAACTTAGCCGGTGGCACCGACAAGGTATTTGCATTGGCGCAGACCAACGACTGGTTCAAGTTTTTCCCGGCACCAAATTTTCGCGATTCGATGTTCTTCATCGCTGCTGCCATCACCATGATGCTGGGCTCGATCCCGCAGCAAGACGTGTTCCAGCGCGTGATGTCGGCCAAAGATGCCAAGACCGCATCGCGCGGCGCGGTCATCGGCGGGTTCTCGTATTTGCTGTTTGCGTTTGTGCCGATGTTCATTGTGGCGTGCGCCGTATTGGCGATGCCCGAAAAGACCAAGGAGCTGCTCACCGCCGACCCACAGCGCGTGCTGCCAACCTTCATCCTCACGCAAATGCCATTTA
>Ga0105048_10020196_pt1 | contig 10172 bp, 10 predicted proteins | sample MAT05_FD_78382 | JGI IMG/M metagenome (GOLD analysis project Ga0105048, IMG submission 78382) | Freshwater microbial communities from Lake Fryxell liftoff mats and glacier meltwater in Antarctica - MAT-05 | ecosystem: Environmental > Aquatic > Freshwater > Ice > Liftoff microbial mat | place... | reverse complement strand
CTGATACATTACTGGGACCAGTCGCGGACGAAGTGAGAAAGGGAAGTGATGCCGTTACTCGATCATTTCACGGTACCCGTTCCGTTCCGGCAGCGCTGGGAGTCATTCCACAGCTACTGGGCGACGGCTATCGGCGTCCATTTAAACAACCTGCTTCCAGAACGGTTTTATGCCGCGGTGCAACAGCATCACGGCAGCCGGATCGAGGCCGACGTTCTCGAATACGACATGAACGGCCGTGACGCGGAGTCGGCCGACAACGGCGGTCTGGCAGTGCAAACCTATGCTCCGCCACGGACCACCGGAACATTTCCTGCCATCTTTCCCGATGAGATCGAGATACCGGTCATCGATCTGGAAGACAGCGAAAAGCTGGCGGGAGTCATCGAACTGGTCAGCCCGTCAAACAAGCACGATCCCGCGAGCAGGCGTACGTTCGCGGGCAAGTGTGCCAGTTACCTGGCCAACGGAATCGGGTTGATCATCATCGATCTGGTGTCGAACAAGCGTTTTAATCTGCACGATGAACTGATCGAACTACTGGGTCATTCGAACGAATTGCAAATCGGCACCTGCCGCTATGCAACAGCCTATCGCCCCGTTCGTCGCGGACCGGACAACGCTATCGACTTCTGGGTCTCGCCTTTGGAAATTGGCGAACCGTTACCGACACTGCCGTTTGCGTTAAAGGGCTGGGAGCGCGTTCCCCTCGATTTGGAAGAAACGTACAACGACGCCTGCCGGATGATTCATTTGACGATGTGAGTACCACATGCCGTTACTCGATCATTTTCACGAGCCGATGCGCGATGATGCTCCCTGGGAGTCGTTCACGACGATGTGGGTGTCGTCGATCGTGGGGGCGCTCAACCGGCAGTTGCCGCGAGATCGGTTTCGGGCCTCCGCGCAGATCCACTTGGGCTCTCAAGTTGAGGCGGACATTGCGGAATTCGAAGAAATGCCATCGGTTGCGCACCTGAACGGCGGCGGTCACTTGGCGCTGGCCACAGACGCGCCGCCGCGATTGCTGTCGGCCGAGGCGATTTTTCCGGACGACATTGCGATTCAAATTCAAGACATCAGGGCGCAACGCCGGCTCGTGGCGGTTATCGAACTGGTTAGCCCGGGCAACAAGAAGGAGTTGGCGGAACGCAGGCTGTTCATCGCCAAATGTGCAGCCTATCTGCAACAAGGGATCGGCTTGGCGATCGTCGATGCGGTCACATCCCGCCGGGCCAACCTACACGATGAGTTGATGGCGTTCTTGTCGATGGGTGAAGAATGCCGGTTTCCGGAAGCGGTTTCGTTGTACGCCACTTCCTATCGCCCTGCTGTTCACGATGGCCAGCCGATGATCGACTTGTGGCGCGAACCGTTGCGGCTTGGCGAATTGCTGCCGGTGATCGCCCTGCCGCTCAAAGGGTCGCCCTCAATCCCGCTCGATTTGGAAAGCACTTACCAGGAAGCCTGCGAACGTAGCGGGCTGTAGACGACGCCAACTGAAAGGCGATCATGCCGTTACTCGATCATTTTCACGAGCCGCTCGATCCGCGGGCAGCTTGGGAGTCGTTTCATCATCGCTGGGCGGTTGCGATCGCCGACGGGCTGGATCAGTCACTGCCGGCTGGGCTGTTTGCGCGCGTGGAGATCCACTTGGGGCCGCAGGTCGCCGCCGACGTGGCGGAGTTTGAGTCCCGCGAGGGGTTCGATGGTGGCTCCGTCGCGTTGAAGACGTACACCCCACCGGCTGCGGACATCACGATCCCGCGAACGCTGTTCGACGAAACCGAAGTGCAGGTCCGTTCCGCGAACGACGAGCGGCTGCTGGCCGTCATCGAGTTGGTCAGTCCGGCCAATAAGGCCAGCCCGCGGGCCCGGGCCGCGTTTGTGAAGAAGGTGGCCGCCTAATTGAGTCATGCGATCGGCGTCGTCATTGTCGATGCCGTAACCGGGGCGCACTTCAACTTGCACAATCGACTGTTGGATGAACTGGCCGATCCCGGGCCTTTCGCGATGGACGAGGGGCAATACATCTACGCGAATGCCTATCGCCAGATCTTCCGCGAGCAAGTGGCCCAAGTCGAAGCATGGCGGCTTCCGCTGGAAGTGGGGAAGCCACTACCGACGGTACCCCTTTACCTGAAGGGCAAAGGCTGGGTGCCTTTGAATCTGGAAGAAAGCTACATGGATACCCGGCAGCGGATTCGGTTGAACTGAATCGACGATACCCTAAGACGAGGATTGCCGAAGATGGATTTAACTCAAGGTTTCGCCACCCGTGCCATCCATGCCGGCCAGGATCCCGACCCGGCGACAGGGGCGGTAATTGTGCCGATCTATGCGACATCGACCTACGCGCAGGCCGGGCCCGGCGAGCACAAAGGTTACGAGTATTCGCGCAGCGGCAACCCCACCCGGACCGCTCTCGAAACCTGTCTGGCGGCTCTGGAGGAGGGAGACCGCGGGCTGGCGTTCGCTTCGGGCCTGGCGGCCACGACAGCCGTGTTCGGGGGATTGCTCAAGCCGGGGGATGAAGTCGTCGCCTCGGCCGACTTGTACGGCGGCACGTTTCGGCTGCTCGATAAGGTGTTCAAGCCCTGGGGACTGTCGGCCCGTTACACCGATGACTCATCGACCGCCGGCTTCGAGAACCTGCTGACGAAGAATACCAAACTCATCTGGATCGAAACGCCGACCAATCCGCTTTTGCAGGTGCTCGACATTGCCGCACTGGCCGAGTTAGCACACAAGCGGGGAGCGATACTGGCGGTAGATAACACTTTCGCATCGCCCTACCTGCAACAGCCGTTGAAACTGGGTGCCGACCTGGTTGTACACAGCACGACAAAGTATCTCGGCGGCCACTCGGATGTCGTCGGCGGTGCCGTGATCGGCCGCAACGAGTTGATGGAACCGATCAAGTTCTATCAGAATGCCGCCGGCGGAGTGCCGGGGCCGTTCGATGCGTTTCTGACCCTTCGCGGCATGAAGACGCTCGCGCTGCGTATGGAGTGCCACTGCGCGAACGCCCAGCACTTGGCGGAGTGGCTGAAGAAGCAACCGCAGGTGGACAAAGTCTTCTACCCCGGCCTGCGGGAACATCCCGGCTACGCGGTGGCCCAGAAGCAGATGCGCCTCCCCGGGGGCATGATTTCAATAAGACTCAAAGGCGGGACGGAAGCGGCGCGGTCATTCATGAAGAAAACGCGACTCTTCAGCCTGGCCGAGAGTCTGGGCGGCGTCGAATCGCTGGTCTGTCACCCTGCCACGATGACGCATGCCAGCATCCCGGTGGAAACGCGCGTCGCCCGCGGTGTGGACGACGCATTGATTCGATTGAGCGTCGGCATTGAGGATGTGAAAGATCTCGAAGGCGATCTGCGGACAGCCCTTATTTGAGGGTCCACATTTCGGTCTGCTTCGTCGCAACCAGCTTCTGGCGTTGCACAGGCTTGACGGTGTCACCCTCCTTTTTGTCGGCCGTCACGTTGTATGTGACGATTGGAGTTCGACAGGTCAAATGCGTTCGCGTGATGGCCGGCTCAAGGCTGTATTCGGTGTCGCCCACCTTGTAGGTGAACGACTCCGTTGAACCGTTTTGAACGCTGAACGTGTATGCGTCCGACTTGGGCCGGGCAAACATCTGTACCGCGAAATAATGGCCGGTCTTCGCACTGCGAGCCACGGCGACGGCTGTCTCTGTGGCATCGGGATCGAGCATGTTTTTGCGATGACCCGGTGAGTTCTTCCAGCCCGTGGTGAACTGCTCTGCCATCTTCTCCGCCGTGAAGCCTTCGGAATTGAAGACGTAGGCGATGTTCTCGCTTACCAGACAATGGTCGTACTTGTATTTGCTTGCCCGATCTGCCGGCTCGGTGTCGTCAGCGGTATGGCCGTAGCGGTTGGTGCTTGCCATATATTCTGCGAAGTAGGCTGCCGCATCGTTGAGTGCCGCATTCCGTTTCACGGCTGTTCGATCTTCCGCTTTGCGGAACGCATTTGTCTGCTCGATAATTCCAGCCATTACAACGTCGAGATCGGGCGGGGGATTCTTGTCTTCGACCTTCGGCGCTTCGATGACTTTGACTTCATCGGCAACGGCAGCGTGACTGCCGGCCAGGACGAAGCCAAGGAGAACTGCTGAAGTGATAGAGCCGAAAGCCCGAAGCATACGTCACCCGATCGATTCAAGTTCGGGAACTGCCGTCCATCGAATTGCAGCGGGCGAGCCGCTATCCTGCCCGCACTTCACCGCCCAGCAGGGTCAGGATCTCGCCGTTAATGTAGCTGCTGTCGGCTTCGGAGGCAAAGAAGACGAAAGCGGGTGCAACTTCTTCGGGTTGGCCGGGCCGTTTGAGGGGTGTGTCGCCGCCGTGTTGGGCGACCTTCTCGGCCGGCTTCGACACCGGTTGCAGCGGCGTCCAGATCGGGCCCGGCGCCACGCAGTTAACGCGAATGCCGCGCTCGATCAGGTTCTGGGCCAGCGATTTCGTGAACGAATGAATCGCGCCTTTGGTGCTCGCATAGTCGATTAAATGCTTGTTTCCTTCGAGGCCCGTGATCGAACCGCAATTGATGATGGCACCGCCCTTGGGCAAATGTTTCACAGCGGCACGGGCCATGTAGAAGTAGGCGTAAATATTGGTGCGGAACGTCGTGTCGATGTCTTCGTCGGTGATGTCTTCCAGTTTCTTGCGAGTTTCCTGGTACGCGGCATTGTTGACGAGAATGTCGAGTTTGCCAAACTCAGCAACCGTTTGTTCCACCGCACTTGTACAGAAGCTCGAATCTTTGACATCGCCGGGCAGCAGCAGACATCGCCGCCCTTCGGCTTCAACCGCCTTCTTGACGACATCGGCGTCCGACTGTTCTTCGGGCAGGTAGACGATTGCTACGTCAGCTCCTTCCCGTGCATAGAGCACCGCCACCGATCGGCCGATGCCGGAGTCACCGCCGGTGATGAGGGCCACTCGATCTTTAAGCTTGCCAGAGCCTTTGTAAAGAGGAGCCAAGTATCGCGGATTCGGCTCCATGGCCGAGTCGAGGCCGGGCTTCGGCTGAGTCTGCGGCTTCAACGGTGATTTCGGTTGGCTCTGCGTCATCATGTTGCAAACTCCCCGGATGTTGGTGATTCACGATGCTTTACGGCGTTTGTTCTTCAACAGCAGCATTAGCGCATGTTCGCTGGCGTGCAGCCGCGTGCGGCAGCGCTTGGCGGAGACGGGATCGCCATTCCCCGCACAGCGTCGAACATAAGCATCAATTACCGCGGGATGGATGTAAAATTTGCGGCAGACGGCCTTGGTGTTGCCGAGTTCGGCCGCGACTTGGGCGATCACCTGGTTGATCGACTTATCGGGCGACGTCATATCGGGCAGTACTTCGATTTCATTCAACAGCTGATAAGCGAGCACGGTGCCGGTCCAGGTGCGGAAGTCCTTGGCGGTGAAGGCTTCCCCGGTCACCTCACGCAGATAATCGTTCACGTCCGCCGAGGTGATCGCGTGTTTTTGTCCGTCGGCATCGAGGTATTGGAAGAGCGTCTGACCGGGCAAATCCTGGCATTTTTTGACGATGCGTGCCAGTCGCTTGTCGCGCAAGCCGACGTCGTGCTTGACGCCGCTCTTGCCGGTGAACTCGAAGCGCAACGTCTCGCCTGTGATGGCGACATGCTTGTCGCGCATGGTCGTCAGGCCAATCGAGCCATTCTGCCGCGCGTACTCTACGTTGCCGATGCGGATATGCGTCACTTCCAGCAACTGGATGAGGGCAGCCAGCACTTTCTGCCGGGGCAACCCGGTTGCCGCTAAATCGTTTTTGATACGCCGCCTGAGTCGGGGAAGCACTTTGCCGAACGCGGAGAGGCGCTCGTACTTCGCCCCATCGCGAACTTCGCGCCAGCGCGCATGATAGCGGGCCTGCTTTCGGCCTTTGGCATCCCGGCCTGTGGCTTGCAGATGTCCATCTTCATCCGCGCAGATCCAAACGTCAGTCCATGCCGGCGGAATCGCCAACTTGCGTATACGTTCGTGGTCGTCGCGGCTGAGTTTCCTGCCGGTCGGCGAGGTATAGCGAAAGCCGATGCGAGTGCGCGATCGACGGATGCCCGGCTCGTTATCGGATGTGTAATGCAAGTCGGCCTTTCGGGCCGCTTGCAGCACATCCGGCTTTACCGTTGTCGGGGATGATTCATTCATGACCCGCCCCGATGCAAGTAATATGCCAAACAAACCCGTTCGGCGTCTTCGATCGGTTCGGTTACCGCGAACGCACGGGTCGAACTCCGTACAACTGCAGGAGACAACCGGAGACGGCACGATGATTAAGCAGATTCACGTTGATGATGTGGCTGGCAAGCTGAAAGCGGGAAACACCATTTACCTGCTCGATGTTCGCCAACCGTGGGAGAACGAGTACTGCCGAATTGAAGACAGCGTGCTGGTGCCGCTGCCCGAGTTGCCCGAACGGCTCGGCGAAATCGACGTGGATCGCGATGCGGAGATCATCGTCTACTGTCATCACGGAGTCCGCAGCTTATCGGGGGCGGCCATTCTACAGGGAGCAGGCTTCACCAACGTCGCTTCCATGGCCGGCGGCATCGAAGCGTGGTCGCTGCGAGTCGATCCGAAAGTGCCGCGGTATTGAATCGAAACCTATAAACGCACGCTCAAGCCCGCCCGGCGCAGCAGCAGCCGGATCAGGCCTTCCAGCGGCGGCCTGCCCGCTGACAGACGCGGTTTCGCCTGGATCACCCCGGCGGTGCCGCTGAGCATGTCGTAGTTCTCGGACCAGAAGCCGCTGTTGTCCACGGTGCAGTGCGGCGACCAGTCGGGCCCGTTATCGCGCGGCACGCCCGGCATGGCGGGAGTCAACGCCCAGACTTGCCTCGATAGGACGCGCCCGGTCTCGAACAGGCCAATCTTGCCGTACTTCATCCGCACTTCTTCGAGCTTCGACTGATGCGGTGCCAGCGAGTACTTGGCATCGAAGACGACGATCAACTCCGGCGGCGCATTGCTGCGTTCGCCGGGCGGAAACACTTCCAGGGTGATGTCCGGCGTTCGCTGCACTTCGGGGCTGAGCAATCCATACGCCAATCCGCCGCTCGCATGAGCAGGCCGATAGCCGGGCACGTAACGCAGCCGGATCAGTCGGCCGGCGTCGTCCTGAAAGTCGATCGCCTGATCGGGCAGGAAATCGACCACGAAACGAGTGCGTTCCAGTTCCAGCCGCCGGAACGGCGAACCGCGACCGCGCGGCTGGTCATCGCAGTGCGACAGGCAGGCTTGCAGAATGCGGATCACTTCGAGAACGCACCACCACTCGTACAGCACAGGCATCGATTTGCCCCGCGTCAGCAAGTGCTCTTCGCCCAGCCGGACGCGGAACGATTTGAAGTGAGCGAGGACAGTGCGGAAAGCAGTCGCATACGCGCGATTGGAGCGCAGCAGCGGCGTCGATTGAGGGATCTCGCGAAGCTCCGCCCCGCGCGGCAGGAACGGAAATCGGCTCAGCCGATGCAGATCGGTCCGCATGGCAAGCAAGTTGTCCAGCAATCGACGCATCTCGAGTATGCGCGGCAGGTCATCGGTTTCCCACCACGATTTCTGCCCGTCGAAGGTGCGATGATCGTTGAACGGGCGACGTTCTTCCCGATCGGCAATCTCGCCGCGCAGACGCGCTTCGAGGTCGGCCAGTTGCAGCAGCAGGAAAGTGAGAAAGCCGGACAGAACGCGGTTCTCCGTCAGGTTGAAGTGGGGCACCGCCACTTCGCGCACATGTTCGCGGAAGGCGATGCCACCGCGATGCCGTACCGCGAGAGTCGGGTCGAGACAGGCTTCCTCCAGCGTCAGGTCGCTGACCCCCTGCACCGCGATCGCGGGTTCGCGTACCCGCAGCGTCTTAAGGCGATAGGCAGGTTGCGCCGCAATCTCGCGAAGCGCCAGGCTCATCTGGTCGATTGCATGGCGGACTCGCTGCAAGGCCGCCACGGGAGCATGCTCGCCTTTACGATACTCGAGTTCGAGGCCGAAAAAAGTCTTGCCGTAGACATCGAGCAGCGCGGCTGCGGAGTGGCTGGCCACTTCTTCACATAGGGCTTCGAACTCTTCCTGAGCGATCTTGCCCGCGTCGATCCGCAACGGCATGACGGTGACCACCGGCCGCCAGCCCTCGGCACCCAGCAGTTGAATCTGCAGTTCCGCCAGGCCGACCCAGTCGCGCAGCAGCCGGCCCCGGCAAGTCGCCTGCTCGCCATCGGCTTCATCGCGAATGTAGATGCGGAAGTCGGCCCGGTCCTGCTCGAACGACGAAGCAACCAGTACATCGCCCACCAGCACGCGCACCGGCAGGCCGGGCCCGTCGAAGCGCAGCGTCAGTGCTATGTCGCTGGCTTCATTGAGCGTCAGCGCGCCTATCTGCAACGGTTCATCGAGCGACGCGACCCCCTCCAGCCGGGTTTCAGAGCGGCGTGTCAGCGGATCGCGTTCTGACAGGTGAAGGTGCATGGGGTCAACCTCGATCAATACGCCAGAAAGTCCACGTCGCCGAAGTTGATCTCGGCGAGGGAGAGGGCGTCTTCCACATGGCGGGACGAGCGTTCCAGACCCTTTTCGATCAGCCGTTCGCTCAGGCCGCGGATGCGGGCGGTGAACTTCGGCCCCCGGCCGCGCAGTACGGGCAGAACGCGTTGCTGAAACACGAAATCGACCGCGCGTTCCGGCGGCAGCAGCCCCTTGGCGTTGGCCAGGTAGCGGCGGATCGCCTCCAGAACGCGCGGCGACAGGTCGATGCCCAGGCCCCATTCTTCCGTCTGCTTCTTCAACAGCGACAGCAGCGGTTCGATGATTTCCCAATGTTCTTCCGGGCATTGCTCGGCCTTGCGGACGAAGCTATCGACGAAATGCCCCGCCTGTACCCCTTTATGCAAAACCGATTCGCTCACTTCCGCCGTGGAGGGCACCACGTCGCGGACGCTCAGAAAGATCATGCCTGTCCGATCGAGCAGACGCGGGCTCAGCCGTTCCGTGGTTTCGTCGTAGTTGATCGTTCCCCAGAAGCTGACGTTGGCATTCAATCGCAGATGATCGATCGCCTTTTCCGTTTCCGCAATCTGGCTGCCGGCATCGTACAGACGGATGGTGCGCGGCTGGTCGGCTGGCCGCGTCAGCACTTGCAGCAATTGCGAGAAGTAATATTCGGGGGCGGCCAGGTTGAACTCGTCCATCAGCATCAGGTAAAGGCCCTGTCGGCCTTGCTCCCAATCGAGTTGGGCCTGCAGGAGCCGGGTAGCCAATCCTGTGGGGCCGGGGTCGTAGCGGTTGTGAAATGTGTCGAAGAAGCCGAGCAGGTAGCGATCGTCCGACCAGGTCCGGCGGACCGCCATCTCCAACAGCGCGTTGCCGTGCCCCATGGCCCTCGCCAACGCGGCCACCACGCTCGACTTACCGTAGCCCGGCGGGCCCATGATGAGATTCAGCGACGAGGCCTTGAGCACGATGAACAGATTGGCCAGAAAATCCCGCGTGAAGAACAACGATTCGCTCGCCAGCTCCCAGGCGAGTTGATCGACGAACGCGACTTCGTCGGCCAGTGGTTCGAGTTCTTTGGTCGGTCGGGGAATGGCGGTCTTGCCCCAGGTCGAGGTCTGCGTGAGCGGAGCCGATATGCCGCGTTCGACCGCGCCGTCCGCCATCACCACGGCAGGGCGGAAGCCGGAGGCCAGGGCGGCGAACATCGGCAACTCTTCCTGCAGTTTCTGCGTCAGCGTTGCCACACCCTGCTGCATCTGCTGCTCGAGCGACCGCACGGCCGACTCGGCCGCATGGCGCTTGCGTTCGAGATCCTCGGTCTCTTCCTTCAGCTTGGCGGCCCGGGCTTGAAGTTCGGTACGCAGCCCATCCATTTCCTGTTTAAGGCGATACTTCTCTTTCGACTGGTCTTTCTTCAAGTTGGCGACGTCGGCATCGATCTGCTTCGCGCGTCGATCGACTTCGCGTTCGAGATGCTGATTGAGCAACTTGCGGCCTTCGTCGGTATCGAGGAAGCGCACTGCCGCCAGGCCGCGTTCGTTCTGCAGAACATCGAGCGTGGAAAACAGCGTCGAGAGACGACGGCAGCGCTGGCGGATAATCTCCCCGTTGACGTCTTGCAGATAGTCCGGCGCGGTGCGG
>Ga0105048_10020194_pt1 | contig 10173 bp, 6 predicted proteins | sample MAT05_FD_78382 | JGI IMG/M metagenome (GOLD analysis project Ga0105048, IMG submission 78382) | Freshwater microbial communities from Lake Fryxell liftoff mats and glacier meltwater in Antarctica - MAT-05 | ecosystem: Environmental > Aquatic > Freshwater > Ice > Liftoff microbial mat | place... | reverse complement strand
GGACGGCGCTCGGTGCTCTGCTCGCGTTCGCAGCTCTCGCCGGGCCAGCGATCGGCTCCGGCCAGTCGCTCGTGATCTCTGGCGTCCTGGCGATCGTGCTATCGCTGTTCTCGCTCCGGCTGACCGACACCCCCGTCGGTGGCGTGGAGCCGCGACGCATCCAGCGCGCCATGGGCCACCTCGATGATCCGCTGGCGGGCCTGCGGCCCACGTGGCGCGACTCGTACACCCGTCTGATGTCGATCAGCACCATCAAGTACGCACTGACCTCGTACGTCGCCGTCGGCTGGTGCGTGGGTACGGCACTGATCGTCCCGGTCATCAGGCTCGCAGAAGCACGCGATCTCGAGGTGGGCGCACCTGGACTGATCATCGCGGTCTCGTCCCTGGTCATCGCCGTGACGATTTTTCTGTCATCCACAGGCCTGGAGAAGAACCGTCGCCAGTCGCCCGAGGCGCTGGCGGCCGTGGTGCCGCTCGGCTTGATCCTGGGCTTCGTCGGTCTCCTTCTCACCGGAATCGCCGGACCAGCCCTTGCCACGGGGCTCTCCCTCGCCGGCATCGGCGCCTACCTCGCGTGGATCGCACTCGACACCACGGTGCTCCCGGTGATCCAGCCCGAGGACCGACCGGCCTTCGTCGGCCTCTCGACGTTCTCGATCATCGGCGGCGGACTGTCCGCCCTCCTGATCGTCAGCTTCATCAGCGGCACCGGGAGCGCCGAACGGGCCTCTGCCATCGCCTTCGTCGTCGTCGCCCTACCCGGCATCTTGTTCTGGCGGCGCTCGAAGAAGCTGATCCGCGTCTCCGGGCTCGACCTCGACAAGCGCCTCGGCGCCGACGAGGACGCCCAAGAATTCGATGAAGCCGTGAACGAGTCCGGCAGTGCTCCCGCTATCTCGGCGCGCAACATCAACTTCTCGTACGGCTCGGTCCAGGTGCTGTTCGACGTCTCGATACGCATCGAGGAAGGCGAGATGGTCGCCCTCCTTGGCCCCAACGGCGTGGGCAAGACCACGCTACTGCGGGTGCTCTCGGGTCTCGAGCGCCCGCAGCTGGGAACGATCCGCCTCGGTGGGATCGATGTCACCGATGTGCCGTCGAGCAAGCGCGTTGCCATGGGCATCTCGCAGATCGTTGGCGGAAACGCCGTGTTCGGTTCCATGACCGTCTACGAGAACCTGCAGATGTACGGGTTCAGCACGGGGCGCGATCGCGCCACCATCATGCAGGGCATCGACCGGGCCTTCGAGATCTTCCCGACCCTCGCCGACCGTCGCAACCAACTCGGATCCACGTTGAGTGGTGGTGAGCAGCAGATGCTCGGTCTGTCGAAGGCCCTCATCACGCGTCCCAAGCTCCTCGTCGTCGACGAGTTCTCGCTCGGCCTCGCGCCGATCATCGTCGGCGAGCTTCTGGTCATGGTCCGCCAGTTGAACCAGACCGGCACGGCGATCCTGGTGGTAGAGCAGTCGGTCAACGTGGCGCTCAACCTCGTCGATCGCTGTTACTTCATGGAGAAGGGCCAGATGGTCTACGAAGGCCGCTCCGCCGATCTCCTCGCACAACCCGAACTCGTCCAGGCGCTCAGCCTGGGTGGTGCAACGCACGATATGGCTGGGAGCCCCGCATGAGCTTTGGCGGATTCGACCTGTCGCCGGCCAACCTGCTGATCGGCGTCTTCACCGGTTTCCTCTTCGGGCTCCTGGCGATCGGGCTGGTGCTGGTTTATCGAGCTAGCCGCTTCATCAACTTCGCCCATGTAGCCATCGGCATCTTCGCTGCCTCGATCTTCGGCCGGCTCGTCGCCGGTCAGGATCTGCCGTACTGGCTCCTCTTCCCCATCGGCATCCTGGCCGGAGCCGCGATCGCCGCAGCGGTGGAGTGGGGATTCGTCCGACGGATCGCCGACGCACCGCGAGTTCTCGGCACGGTGGTCACGCTCGGTTTGGCGCAGTTCCTCATCATTTTCGGCCTTCTGGTCAATCGCGACAACGCCACGGGTCGACAGTTCCCCAAGCCGCCCTTGCCCGAATTCTTGACAGGTCTCAAGCTCGGCAACATCACCATCTCGCCGTCCTACATCGCGGTTATCATCCTGGCGCCGCTCGTGCTACTGGCGCTCTCGCTCTTCCTGCGTCGCTCGCGCTACGGCTTGGCCATCCGTGCCGCGGCCGACAATCCGGATGCGGCCTCGCTTGCAGGAGTGACGGCCACCCGAATGGTGACGCTGTCGTGGGGACTGGCCGGCGGCATCGCGGCCTTCTCGGTGATCCTGGTGTATCCCACCTTCAACGTGCCGGACGCGGAGTTCCTCGGGCCTTCGCTTCTGGTCAACGCTTTGGCCGGCGCCGTGTTCGCACGCTTCCAGAGCCTGCCGATCGCGTTCTTTTCCTCCGTGGGCATCGGTGTGGTCATCCAGGTGCTCGGAACCAACCAGAGCTTCCCAGGACTGCCCCAACTTTTCCTCGTCCTGGCCGTCTTCGCCGGCCTGCTCCTGCAGCCCAAGTTGTCGTCGCGTCGCGACGAGGACCGAGGCGAGTGGAACAAGTTGTACCCGCCGCAGCTGGCCTCCGAGATCCGTCGGCTGGCCAGCGTTCGTCTCGTCACGCCGATCACCGCCGTCCTGGCGCTGGGTGTCGCTATCTACTTAGGACTGAGGGTGAACAACGCGACGGCGACCATCCTCACCTTCGCGGTCGGCTTCACCATCGTGGGCCTGTCGGTGGGCGTCCTGACCGGTATCGCCGGCCAGCTCTCGCTTGGCCAGTTCGCTTTCGCCGCGATCGCCGGTGCCGTGTCGATCAAGGTGACCACCGCCACTGGTCAGTTCTTCGTGGGCTTGCTGGCCGGCGTAGCCGTGGCGGCGATCGTCTCGGCTCTCGTGGGAGTTCCTGCCTTGAGGCTACGCGGCTTGGCCTTGGCGGTGAGCACGCTCGCCTTCTCGTTCGCCACTGCGGAATGGCTTCTGCGGCAGTCGTTCCTGATCGGCCCCACAGCCTCCGGGCTGCGTGTCGAGCCCACCTCGATCGGCTCCTTCGATCTCGGCCTGCCGAAGAACTACTACCTGTTCTCGCTGATCTTCTTGGTTATCGCGTTCCTGCTGGCTGCCAACATTCGACGCACCGGCATGGGCCGCGTGCTACGCGCCCTGCGCGATAACGAGAGCGCTGCGCGCGCCTTCACGATCGCGGCGCCGGTGCGCAAGTTGCAGACTTTCGCCATCTGCGGCGGTCTGGCGGGCCTTGGGGGGGTGGTCATCGCCAACTCGCTCACGACGTTGACGACGACAACCTTCAAGGGCAGCGACAGCGTCGACGTGGTGTTCCAAACCGTCCTCGGTGGACTCGGCGTTCTGCCCGGTCCTGCCCTCGGTGCTCTGTACGACCGGCTCCCTCAACTCGTGGATCTCCCTGAATTGGTGCCAGCCCTGCTGATTCTTCTCGCCGTCATCCTCATCGTGCTCATCCCGCGCGGGCTCGGTGGTCTGCTCGTGCGCTTGCGCAACCTCGTGGCCGACGGGTTGGCCAGGGCTCAGGGAGTCGACCCGGTCGCCGCCCGCATCTACGACGAGGGAGGCGCTCAGGGTGCTGAACGTCCCCTCACCGGGATCGACGTTCGTCCGCTGAAGACCAACGTCGGCCACGACCCGTTCGTGGGCATCGACCCGAACCTCCTGCCGCCCATCCTGCAGGTCACTGGTGCCTCACGTTCCTTCGGCGGTATCCGTGCCGTCACCGGTGTCGACCTTGCGGTTCGACCCGGCGAGATCCTCGGCATCATCGGACCGAACGGCGCCGGCAAGACCACGCTGTTCGAGATCATCGCCGGATTCACCGCCCCCGACGCCGGCACCATCACCTTCAACGGCCGCGACATCACCAAGATGACGCCCGAGGCGCGCGCGAAACTGGGACTGGTGCGCTCGTTCCAGGCCGCACGTCTCTACCCGACCATGAGCGTCCTTGAGACGGTGATGGTCGCGATGGAACGCATTGCCCCCACCAAGGTCACCACCTCGCTGCTGGGCCTCACCGGCGCCGACAAGCGCAAGGAGGCCCGCGCCCTGCAGTATCTCGAGGTCATGGGCCTGGCCAGCATTCGCTACCGCCCGGTCGGCGAACTCTCCACCGGTACCCGACGCATGGTCGAGATCACCTGCATGCTGGCGCTGGACCCCAAGGTGCTCCTGCTCGACGAACCGGCCGGTGGCATCGCTCAATCCGAGGGCGACAGCCTCGTCCAGCTTTTGCTGGGCGTGAACCGCGAGCTCGGGACCACTCTCGTGGTCGTTGAGCACGACCTCCCGCTGCTGTTCCGACTCGCCCAGCGCGTGGTGGCCATGGAGCTCGGAGCCGTCATCGCCGAAGGCACCCCCGAGGCGGTCCGCAACCACCCCGATGTCGTGCGTTCCTACCTCGGTGCCGATTCGGTGGCCGTTGAGCGTTCCGGCCCGTTTGTCGCTACTGCCGAGTAATCTCGGAGCCCGGAGGTGTCATCGTGAGAATGGTGCGCGTCAGCGATGTGAGGGCCGTGGGGGCCGCCCTGGTTCTCGCAGGCCTGCTGACCGCGTGCTCGACGAGTTCGGGCGGTCAAACGCCGGGGGTCGGAACGGCCGCAGATCAAGCCTCACCGGGCGTCTCGGCCGATGCCCTGAACGTTGGCTACCTGATCGTCGACATCGGATCGCTGTCGGCCGACCTCGGTTTCAAGGTGGTGAATGACGGCGGATACGCCGTGACGTCTAGGGGTGTCCAGGCCGTCGTTGACTACGTCAACGCCAATGGTGGAGCCGGCGGTCGAAAGATCAACCCGATCATCAAGCCCTACGTCGGCAGTCTGGACGCACCTGAGTACGCAGAGTCCATCTGTCGCTCGTTCACCCAGGATGCCCAGGTTTTCGCGGTCGTGTTGGACGGTCAGTACCAGACCAACTCGCGTCCCTGCTACCAGGCGAACCGGGCCATCATGCTCGACCAAACCTTGGCAGCTCACGACCAAGCCGAGTACAACGCATCAAGCCCCTACCTGTGGTCGCCGGGCACGCCGACCCTGGACTCGTTCGTCACTGCGCAGTTGCAGGTGCTTCAGGGAGCTGGGTGGTTCAACGGCGCCAAAGGTGTGGCCGTCGTCTCCCCCGATACCGAGGTCACCCGACGAATGTCGCAGACGGTCGTTGCCCCCTTTCTTAAGAGCATCGGCGTGACCAACAGCTCCGACTACTACATCGACTCCTCCAACGCCGGCACCTTGGGGGCCACATCGTCGTCGGCACTGACCAGCGCTGCCGGCAAGGGGCAGGACCGCGTCTTCGTGATGGGTGGCGCACGGATCCTCGGCGTCATGATCTCGACGAGCGAGGCTGAAAGCCTCGACGCGAAGTACAGCATCTCGTCCTACGACAGCCCTGCGTTTCTTGTCGACAACCCAGGAACGATCGTCTCGGCACGACGAAGTGGCATGGCGGGCCTGGGATTCCAACCAGGTGGCGACATGCGCGCCGGGTCGGGGAACGAGGTGTTCCCTAACCCGGCCCGGCCCAACGAGGTGCTGTGCAAGCAGGTCATCGACGCCGCTGGTGCGAACCCGCCGGAGCCGAACCGCGAGAACTACCGCGTGGCCATGCAGTTCTGCGAGTCGACGCTGCTGCTCAAGGCGGCCCTGGACAAGGCACCGAAAGAGCTCACACCCAACGTGTTCCGTGATGCCGTGTGGTCGCTCGGTACCTCATGGTCGGGCGCGGTCACCTATGGCGCAAGCTGGCAACCTGGGCAGTACGCCGGTGCCACCGTGGCTAGGGGCACCTACTGGGACGACAACTGCGTCCTGAGCGATCGTCCCGAGAAGGGCTGCTTCCGCTACGGCACAGGCGACATTCCCCTGCCTCCGCCAGTTCAAGCAGCACCTGCCGTCCCTGCGCCCGCAGGCACAGCGCCCGCCGCAACGGCACCCGCCGGCACGCCCTAAGCCCAGCCATCCCAAGGACTCGCTGGAGGACCTCGTCTTCCTCGGGAAGCAACTGAGGGCCCCCGATGTCTCTCCGCCGAACTGCCCAGCGTAAGGACTCGCTCGAAGACCTCGTGCCACCGGTCCTCCAAACGCAGCGACGGGGGCCATGACGTCTTCCCGCCGACCTCTAGCCCAAGGACTCCCTCGAAGACCTCGTCTTCCTCGGAATCAGCAATGGGGTCATGACGTCTCTCCGCGGACCGTCAAGCGCAGGCAGGTCAAGGGGAGATGTCATGACCCCCGTTGCGGAGCCACGAAATGGAAACGAGTCGGCTAGAAGTCCTCAAACATGCGGCCAAACCCATACAGCTTGTCGTCGATGCCGTTCTGGCGCAGGGCCATCCACCACGTGGCGGCGTTGATGGCGATGACGGGCTTGTGCAGCCAGCGCTCGGCCTCGGCGGCCAGGCTCACCATCGAGAGGTTGGTGCCGACCTGCACGATGGCATCGACGCCGGTGTCGTTGAGATCGAGGATCGCCTCGCGCAGTTCGTCCTGCGTGGTGTGCGCGATCGAGACGGCGGTGGGTCGCTTCAGCCCGATCAGCTTGTGGACGTCGAAGCCGATCTCTTCGAAGAACTTGACGACCTGGGCGTCGCCGTTCGGCTGGTACGGCGTGATGACTCCGATCGACTTCACGCCATAGTTCTTGAGGACCATCTCGCAGCCCTCTGCACCGGTGGCGACGTCGAGACCACCCGAACGCTCTGTGACGCGGGCCTTGAAGCGCTCGTTGCCTTCCTTGCCGTCCCAGAACGTCTCGGCCGACATCCCCATCACCATGTAGTCGACCTCGGCAGTGATCACGAGGTCGACGGCGTAGTCGATCGACTCGTCCAACTGCACGCGCAGCTTCTCCATCTGAGCTTCACTCGACAGATCGGCGTCATAGATGTGGATGCGGCTGAAGAGCGGCGTCACACCCGGAACACCCATGCGATTGAAGTCGGGTTCGACGATCGAATTCGTACTCGGTGCCAGGACACCGAACTTTTTGCGCCACGCGAGCTGGTCGGTCATGTCGCGATCTCCACTGTCGAGGACTTGTCCTGCCGCCGGAAGGCCGACAGGAGGCGGTACGAGGCATATCCAAACGCAGCCTGCGACACCGTGTTGATGCCTTGGGCGAGCCACTGGTACTTCAACGACGAAACATCGTCCTTTCCGCCGATCACCGGTAGGGCCAAAGTGCCCACCGCGTTCACGGCGTAGAGCGCCATGGCGGGAAGGTCACCAGACCGCTTGGCGATGAGTCCGGCTGACACGGCAAAGGCCACGGCCCACGTGCCGCCGGTGGCCAGAAGTAGCACGCGCTTCTCGGTGCCCACGGCGGCCGAGACCCCCACGACGAGCAGGCCCAGATAGGGCCAAAAGTTGACCTTGCGACCCTTGATCACGCTCACGGCTCCCCACGTCAGAATGGCGAAACCAGGAGCCAGGGCGGCGAAGAACGGAAGCTGGAGGTAGGGGTAGCACTCAGAGCCGTCCGAGAGCGTGACCAGCACTTTGCGACCCGGACCGGCCACGATCGAACCGACCACCAGGATGACGCTGGCCGCCTTGGTAGCGGGCCCGGCCTCCGGAATGCTCGCCTCGATGCGCTGGGTGAGGTAGTAGTACCCGGCGCCGGCGAAGACGATGGGAACGACGTCCTGAGCCGCCAGGGCAAAGGGGTAGGCGGTACAGACATCGGTCACGAATGTTCCCTACGGATTCGAGCGAGGCTGGTCAGACACCGAGGCTGCCGCTGACGCCCTTGGCGGGGTCGATGCCAGCGAAGAGGTCGCGCTTCTTCTTGAAACGCGCGGTCGCAAAGCGGCCGGCTGCCTTGGGGATCGTAAGCCACTCGACACGGCTACCGTGCTTGTCGGTGGCCAGCACGCCCTCGATGAGCTTCGGCGTCACGGTTTCGACGGTGTCGCCCAGGATGTTGAAGGTCTTCTGCACCTTCTCCCACGCCACCGGGTCATCGGCGTAGTCCTCAACGAGGAGGTCGGTGACCACGATGCCTGGACTGAGGTACCCCATACCCACTGGTGAACCTTTGAGCTCTTTGATCAGCGTCTTGGTGAGGTAGCTCACGGCTCGCTTGGTCGAGCCGTAGGGGGCAAGGCCCTTCTGCGTCTGGCCATTCGAGCCGAAGCCCTCCATGTTCCAGATGTAGCCGAAGCCCTGATCCATCATCCCCTTGATAGCCACAGCGTCGCAGTTGAAGATCCCCATCAAATTGGTGTTAATGATCTTTTGGACGTCTTCGACGGGCAGGTCTTGAATCGGCTTGCGCGGCAGCGACATCCCGGCGTTGTTGATCCAGATGTCGACGCGGCCGAAGGTGGCGATGGCGTGGTCCCACGCAGCCTGTACCTGGTCGCGATTCGCGACGTCGACCACAGCGCCTGCAAGGTTCGGGCCGCCACCGAGCTGCTCCATGCCGCGCGTCACCGATGCCTCACGGGTGCCCGTGATGGTCACCTTGCAGCCACTCTTCAGAAGCTCGCGTGCCAGTCCCTGGCCAATTCCGCGAGTGCCGCCTGTAACGACGACGGAGCGCTGATCACTCATGACTTTGCCTCCCAGAAGAGCTGACCGACGTGGATGTGCGTAAGCATGTCGCCCCTGAACGCTTCCCAGACAACCGCCAGCGACTGCGAGTCGTCGAGCAGGTACTCCCGGCCCTTGAGCTTCCAGACGTCGCCGCCGGTGAAGTGCTGAGAGGTAAACAGGGCCCGACCGTAATTGCGAGCGTTGCCGACAATGTCGGGTCCGTCATAGGTGGTGTTCTGATCCTTGCGAAGCCGTTCGAACGAGTACTTGCGATCGACAGCGCCGTCCCACGTAATGGTCTGCTTCGTGCGCACCAACGTCAGCGGGTCGTGGTCGATGGTGACGTGGTTGTCGCCCATCTTCTCGCGCGAGGCTGCGTCGTACACCTCCATGGTGCCGCTCCAGCGTCCAGCCTGCTTAGTTGGCAGAACGTGCGGCCGCGGAGCGCGGTCAGTCTCATCGGCAATCCACTGGTCGATGAACGACTGCGTCTGAGTGTCATCGGCGCCGATGTCGACGACCTTGTACAAGCCGTTGAACACCGCGCACACGGCCCAGCCATCATGGAGGACCGAGGAGTAAACCTGCGTCTTACCGTCGGGCAGTACCTGGTTCCAGGTGCGCAGGTCGGCCTGCCAGCCCGGCGAGTAGTAATGCGCGTCAACGAAGAGTCCGTACGGCTGACCGGTACCAAGAAAATCGGGGCCGGTGTAGACGCGGTTGTCGTCCGAGTCGATCACGCCGAAGCGAAAGTCTGCGCCTAGTTGGAAGCGGTTGCGTAGCGGACCGGACCCATCCAGCGTGCCGTTCATCCAATAAACGGTGCTGCCATCGGGGAGCACCTCACTGGCACGCGCGATGCGCTCGTAGCCGACGTGGTTGCCTTCGGGGTCGAAGAGGCCCGGGCGGCCGTGCCACTCGCCCTCGATCTTCTTCTGCCACTCGCTGGGCTCGGTCTGTGTGGCGGTCGGACGGTCGCTGACGGCGGTCATGGTGTTCCTTCCGTTGCTACTTGCCGGTAACTCCGCCCAGCATGCCGGATCAAGTGTCGTCGCCGCCTCCCGGGTGGGGAAAGGTAGGACCGCTGCTGGATCAGACCTGGGGCTCCCAGTCGAGGACGCCCACGACGACGTGGGTCAGGGCGTTTCCGTCGAACACCTGCCAGTTGACGACGAGGCGGTAGGACTCGTCGAGCATGAACTCGCGGCCCTTGATCTTGACGGCCTCGTTCGTGAAGTGCTGGGCGGTGAAGGCGCACCGGCCGTAAGCGAACTGGTTCCCGAAGAGGTCAGGGCCGTGGAACATCGTCTTGTGCTCGTTGCGCACACGCTCAAACGTGTAGCTGCGCTCAAGCGTCCCCGACCAGGTCACGCTCTGGCGCGAGCGGATGAGGTCAATCGGCTCGTGATCGATCACCACGTCGCTGAGACCGATGAGCTTCTGATCGGCTCCGAACACCTCGACCGAGCCGCGCCAGGCACCCCGCTGCTTCGTGGGCGTCACGAACGTCATCTGGCCAAGGCGCTCCTCTTCGGCCATGAACTCCGCAATCCGCTCCTGCGTCTGCGAATTCGTCTCGTGGTCGGTCGTGCGTAGGTACAGGCCGTCGAACACGATCGC